>ENA-ORXB01000049-ORXB01000049.1-sediment-metagenome-genome-assembly--contig:-NODE-49-length-325415-cov-21.868002_pt1 | contig 325415 bp, 306 predicted proteins | sample MGYA00237863_ERZ511475 | MGnify/ENA primary metagenome ERZ511475 (study PRJEB26305, sample SAMN06343858) | sediment metagenome | isolation source: hot spring sediment | place: Canada: British...
TCAATTTTTGTTAATGTTGCCAGTTGTGAGCGAATTATCTTTGCGTTATTTAACAAATACAATAAAAAATGGAAGGAACACCGGTATGTATCCATTCATTAAAATTTGCACACAAATATTGACATTCCCATAAACTGAATTCCTTGTTGCGAGTGTACCAACAAAACCCGCCCAAACCTTAGAATGAAGGAAAGAATAAATTTAAGCGTATTGAAATTTTGAACTGGAACATTACCGCATTGAATGTTTTAAAAACCTGAACGCCTAAACACCTAAGATTAGAAGTAAATTAATAATGTACTATTTTCCTAAATGAAATTTTACAGTCGCGCTTGCCAACCTGTTGGAAAGTTTGTCGGTGATGGTTATATCAACTTCGTACTCTCCATCCTCCAGCCCTTCCACTGTATTAATATTATTCGTCAGGTATATCTGATTCATATCACGTTCCTTTGGGAATGATATTGGATCCTCCAATAAATTCAAATCAAGAAGAATTTCGCCTTTCGGACTTTTTACTACAAGATGTTCAGGTATATGAACCTGATATGAGCCATCTGAAATTGTATTATATTTGACATTGTTTAGATTCATATAAATCCAGACAACATCACCTGGTTTGTATTTAGCATCAGTTGTTCGTCATATTTCATATAACCTTCAGGCTCTTCAGAACAGAATACAAGATTTGTTATCTTTAATTCACCACTTGCAGTTTTGACAGGTTCTTTTTTTGTGCAGAGAGTAAAAAACCCTATAACAGTACATAACAGAATACTAATTGTGATTCGGTTTTTCATAAATGACCCCCTTTATTATTTAATAAAACCAAGAATCTATCTTAACAATTGTGTAAGAAACTGGATAATCCGGGTTCCTGCAAATCAAAGAACCCCCATATTTCTCTCCCATTATCTTCATAAACTAATTATACCCAAATATTTCAAAATTTTGAAATGTTAAAATGTAATATACATGAATTTCCAAATATTTCTATTATATCGAATAAATCCGACCACTACAATTTGGGAAAAAATTTTTCTATTTAGACCAATCCTTTCAAGTTATAAATTGTCCTTTCTACTATTTTAATGCAATCCCTTAAATGGTTCCTAACATCACTTCCACTAAATCGCAAGACCGACCAGCCAAAACTGGTTAGTTGATTATTTCTTATACGGTCTCTGGTTAAAGCATCCGGCATAGTGTGATAGCGTTCACCATCACACTCAAGGTCAATATTTGCCTTTTTACAGAATATACAAAAATCTAAAAAATAACACTGCTTGTTTATACGCACAACATATTGTCTTTCTGGAAAGATGTTATGCCGTTTCAATGCCCGATACATTTTTTCTTCTAATTGACTGGTCCAGTATAAATCATTTATTTCTTCGGCCAGCAAAAGCCTTTTTAGGGTGGTGGGAATATGCACTATGCGCCGCCACCTCATACTCAGAATTGGTCTGGGCAATTCTCTTATCTCATCAAGATGCATTTGATAATATTCACTGTTTCTACGGGGATGTTCTATTTCATCAGAAAATAATTGAATTCTCTTTTTAATTTCAATATCATTTATTGCCGAATAATAGATAACTTTGAATCTCAGATCCCTGCCAAAAACAGATGGAAAATAAAAGGCAAGATATTTTATCTCATTGATATTTTTCGGCGCGGATTCGACCGGAATGTGATACCATCTTTGGTTCTTTATTACATTCCAGAGTTCTTTTCTGGGCACAATTCCGACCAATCCAGGCAAATCATTCATAAAGAATAATATTTTGTTTTTTCGCTAATTATATCGCGGATTGTTCATAATCCTGGGTCATTATTGGCACTCCCTGGAGTGCGCAGGCAACATTCCCAACAATGATTGCCTTTAATTTTACATTCTTCAATTCCTGCAAAATTCTCAGCAGAAGAATTTCATCAGGGGACATATACACCTCTTCTTAATTTTCTCAATAAAAATCGTCTGGGACAGGATTTTGGCTTAATAAGATTTCTAATTATCAAGTGTAAATCGTGCTCAGGAACATCAGGGAATTTTCTGGCAAGTTTCTTTTGAAGATGAAGAACCTTTGTTAGAAATTTTTTCGCGCTATTTTTGCCCTTTAATTTTTTTCATAATTATATGATAATAAAATATTTCACGGTGTCAAGATTTTACAGATCTGTTTCTTGCCCCTGCTTTTTAATAAAAAAAGGGATTTAATCAACAAAAATATTATACCATACTACCTATTTTTATATAAATTTTAATACCTTTTTGCGGAATGCAAAAAGTAAACATGCAAAAATAAATATCATTGAGAATAAATTTGTAATTTCAGGGGTGAGTTTTAAAATGTAAAATCAATTTAATCTGCCCAGGGTAACCCTTTCACCTTTTCGTAAAATGTTCTCAATTTTGCCCATCCCACAAAACCTGATGATGTCTTTATCTGATACCAGTCGTCATAAAAGGTTTCTTTAGAGGGTGAATATAACAATAATATTATTTTTTCACCAGCATATACTATAGTTATTCCATCTTCATCAGCTCTGGAACGGTTAAGAGAAAATGATTTTATTACCTCTGCCTCTATCCCAACATAATAGAACTCCTGAGGGATAATATTTAAGGTTCTTGAATCTTTATCAAGGACATATATGTCTCGTTTCCTCCAGAAGCCCATCCAATCATCAACAAGCACCTTTCCGTTTCCTGTAAATTCTGGCCATCGTGCAATCCTGGCCATCTGAAAAGTCTTTTTTCCATCATACCAATAAATCAAATACTCATCATCATCACTCTCTCCTGGGGTATGGACTGCTACTTCCTTAAAAATATCCGCTGTATCAATGTCTACAATGATAAATCCGTCCACTTCGGCATTGAGTGTATCTTTAATTATCGTTTTATTTATTTTTAATGTAAATCCACCATCTTCATTTGTTTCAATAATACGGATGGCATCCAATCTGCCATCTCCATTTAAGTCCACCTTTGCTTCTTTAACAAAATCAAAATTAGGACATAAGAAAGATGGACTTAAGGACCAGAAAAAGATTGTAATTAAGCCAATCGCCATTTTGACCCCTTTTCATATTTGTTAAATTATAAAATTAATATTTGTATGATTAATTCCGATTTTTTTAGTTTTTAAAGTAGCGGTTCACCATGTGGCGCGGTGGATTGGTCTGCGGTCCAAATCATCAGGGGTAGCGGACTTCAGCCCGCATCCATTTTTGTTTCCATGTAGCAGACCCCGGTCTATGTCAAGATGCGAAACAAGTTTCGCTACTCCGTTGGTATTTTTGGAGTAGCAGAGCTTGCTCTGCGCAAATTCTGTGCGAGACAAGTCTCGCTATTTCAATAAATAACCTCTGGAGCGCGATTGCTCGGCATTAAAAAGGTCAAGCAAGCTTGACCACTACAAAAAAATTTACAGCATCGTCCGCCATACCGCGTGGCGGACTCGCAGGAAACGCAGAAATCGTATTATTCCATCAACAAAAATGATGAAAAAGACGCGGTTTCAAACTGCGATAAAAATTTGGGTTACGGCATACTACCTATATTGAACGGCTGCTATTCCTTTGGCAGATTGCCTTTCAATAACGCATATAATAAATAATTGTAGTGGCAGAGTTTACTCTGCAATAATTCATAATTAAAAAGAATTGTAATGACTACACACATTTTGGTTGATTATTCTGATTAAACCATGTCAAGCGAGATTAAAAACTATAAAAGGCACAATCCCCCTTATTCCCCCTTTTTTAAAGGGGGACATAGGGGATTTTTCAGTTATCTCGATTATGAACCTGATTTTCATAAGGGAATGCTTTAACCCTGTGAAAAGAGCAAGATTGACCACTACAAGAACATTTGCGGGATCGTCCTGACAAGAAACTCAGATGCCCCCATCTCCCTTACTGTTGTTCACAAAAGGCGAAGTATGGGGAAAGTCATTTTTTATCCTGCATCTTGTATAATGTATCGATGAAAATAGTTCTGGGAACTACTCTTATCGCGGATGGGAATCCGCTCCTACAGCGGATTCGTCCATCTGAAAATGGATGCTACAAAATAATTAGATTCTGTAACAAATTCAGAATGACATTAAAAAAAGAATTATTCTTCGCCCCGAGTTTTGGTTTTTATTGGTTCAACAAGTAAAACATACGCAGGTTTTTCACTACGCGAACGATGACGTGTCCCCTGCTTAACCAGAAAACCTTCGCCTTCTTTTAATTCCACTGATTCGTTTTCCAGGTCAATAAATATCTTTCCTTTAACCACATAGAAGAATTCATCTTCGTTTTGATGGGTGTGCCATTTATAGGCACCGTCAATTTTGGCAATCCTCAATGCAGTCTCATTCACATACACTACATCCTGAGGTTGCCAGGGTTCTTTTAATTTTTTATCAATGTCTTTAAAACTTATCTTGGGCATATGTCTCCTTTTTTATGCAGCAATCGCAGGTTCGTTCGCAAATGTGCGAACTTGCAGTATCATCCGCCACTGGCGGATTTGCAGTATCGCCTCTGGCTCGCAAAAAATTTCCAATAAATGCATAAATAATGGCAGAGAACAATCCTGCAAACGAAGCGACACTGCATCAATAACTACATCCTGAACACACCAAATTTATGGTCGGGGATTTGTGCGTTTAGAGACATTGCAATTCCAAGTCCAAGTATGGTTCGGGTATCAACAGGGTCAAGAATTCCGTCATCCCATAATCGGGCTGTTGAATAATAGGCACTTGATTCATATTCATACTTTGCAAGTATTGGTTTACGGATCTCTTCAATCTCCTCTGGAGTCAGTTTCTTTCGTTCTTTTTCCAATGCCTTGACCTTTATATCTGTAAGCACATCTGCTGCCTGTTCACCACCCATCACACAAATCTTTGCGGTAGGCCACATAAACAAGAGCCTTGGCTCATAAGCCCGACCACACATACCATAATTCCCTGCACCATAAGAACCACCGATGATAACTGTAAATTTTGGAACCTGTGCATTTGCAACTGCATGCACCAGTTTTGCACCGTCTTTTGCAATTCCCTGATGCTCATATCGTTTACCGACAATAAATCCGGTGATGTTTTGCAGAAAGATTAATGGAATCTTACGCACACAGCACAACTCAATAAAATGTGCACCTTTCTGGGAAGATTCTGAAAAAAGCACACCATTATTAGCAAGAATCCCAACTGGATAACCCATAATCCTTGCAAAACCACATACCAGTGTTGGACCATATAGTTCTTTGAACTCGTGAAACTCGCTTCCATCAACAATTCGTGCAATCACCTCGCGCATATCAAATGGCTTGCGTAAATCTTTAGGGATTATTCCGTATAATTCTTTTGGGTCGTATGCAGGGTCTTTAGGTTCAACTCTTTCCAGTGGATATTTTGGTGGTCTCACCAAATTCTCCACGATATTTCGCGTGATTTCAATTGCCTGTTCATCATTTACTGCATAGTGGTCACTCACACCTGAAATACGGCAATGGACATCAGCACCACCCAGTTCCTCCTCGGTCACGACCTCACCAGTTGCTGCCTTGACCAGGGGTGGACCACCAATATATATCGTGCCCACGCCTTTTACATGGACGACCTCATCGCTCATTGCTGGCTGATACGCACCACCTGCGGTGCAAAACCCCATCACCACAGAAATCTGAGGAATATTCATTGCGGACATTATTGCCTGATTATAAAATATCCTGCCAAAATGGAATCTATCAGGGAATGTGCCGACCTGCAGGGGCAAGAAAATTCCACCTGAATCAACAAGATATATGCAGGGCAGATGGTTATCAATCGCTATCTCCTGGGCACGGATGTGTTTTTTGATTGTCTCAGGGATATATGTTCCACCCTTAACTGTCGCATCATGTGCAATAATCATTACTTCCCGACCCTGGACAACGCCGATCCCGGTTATGATTGCTGCAGATGGATGTTCGTTATCATACATATCCCAGGCAGCAAGAGGACTCAATTCTAAAAATGGGGTATCAGGGTCAAGGAGCATTCTCAATCTATCTCTCACAAATAGTTTCCCCCGCTCTTTGTGCTTCTTATGCATATAATCCGGACCACCTTTACGCACAAGGGAAAGCCTTTCTTTCAATATTTTAACCGCCTGTTCCATTGCTTCGTAGTTTTCTTTGAACTCAGAACTATTAGGATTGATTTTGGATTCAATTTTATACATAAAGACCTTTTAGTTTTTGTTAGTCGTTATACGGTTTCGCAGCCCGTATCGTGAATCGTCTTTCGTATCCAATTATTTTACGAATAATAAAACCGTATAACGAAACGGGCAGCCACACCGTATGACACGAAACGAACTTCTTCATACTAAGACCGCCTTGTATCCATAGCAGATTATACCCGCTGCACCTTCTTCCTGTATCTTTCTGAATACGAGTTTAACTGATTTGTCGATTTTCATATCTTCAGGTTTACAATCAACAACCTGTGCCATCAGGCGAACACCATCGTTCAATTCAATGATAGCAACATTATAGGGAATCTGCGTATTGAACTGTTCTGGCGCAACACGAATTGTAGTATATGTAACAATCTTTCCGGTCTCACTCAATTTGATTTTTTCAAAATCCCGTGATTTACAATTTGAGCAGATAAGTCTTGGTGGGAAAAATATCTTTCCGCATTTTTTGCATTTATCTGCTTCAAGACGATACCTTTGCGGTATCTCTCTTGTATATCTTGGTGAAGGCATAAAAGCTCCTTTCAATCAAAATGCAGTAATCACAGTATCATCCGCCACATGCGGATTTGCAGTATCGCTTTCGGCTTGTATTGACAATTTATGCGAACAAGGTGATATTGCAAGTGAAACGATACTGCAAGCGTAGCGATCCTGCTTCATATTGTAAATATATGAACAACCGATGACGCTCCTGAACCACCCATATTCTGGGTCAGACCAATCCTGGCATTTTTCACCTGTCTCTTTCCCGCATTTCCCCGCAATTGTTCCACTACCTCTACAATCTGTGCAATACCAGTTGCTCCAACCGGATGTCCCTTTGATTTTAATCCACCTGATGTGTTTATAGGAATCTTACCATTCAATGAGGTCTCCCCTTTTTCAGTCAATTCTCCAGCCTTTCCGCGCGGGGCAAATCCAAGTTCTTCAATAATGCACAACTCAGCAATTGTGAAACAATCGTGGACTTCAGCAAAATTGACTTCTGACGGCTTTATCCCTGCCATTTTGTATGCGCGTTCACCAGCAATGCGCACCGCCTCAAGGCTTAAAATATCTTTTCTTTGATGCAAGGCAATTGTATCTGTTCCTGCTCCAGAGCCGAGCACCTTTACAATCGGTTTCTTTAACTTTTTCGCAATATCAACAGTAGTAACAATCACACAGGCTGCACCATCAGAGACTGGAGAACTGTCCATCACTGTGATCGGATCAGCAACCATTGTAGCATTGAGGACATCATCAATAGTAATCTCACTCTGGAACTGGGCATTCGGATTTAGTGCACCATTCTTATGATTCTTTACCGCAACCATTGCCAGATGTTTGCGTGAGGCACCGTATTTCTCAAAATAGGCATTGGCAATCATTGCATACAATCCCGGAAATGTAATCCCCTGATAACATTCATATTCCTGGTCCGCTGCGGTAGAAAGCGCATAGGTTACATCTGCACCGTCGGTCATCTTTTCTACACCACCGGCAAGGACAATATCATTCATTCCTGAAGCAACATCCAAAAATGCCTGCCTGAAGGCAAATCCTCCAGATGCACAGGCAGATTCAATGCGCACTGCAGGTATTGGTGCTACACCAAGATAATCTGCCATCATAGCACCGATATGTTCCTGACCAACAAATAAGCCCGGGGTCATAGAACCCACATACATTGCATCAATGTGGTCAACCCCGGCATCGTCAATCGCCTTTAGCCCTGCTTCAACAAAAATATCCCTTAATGATTTTGTCCAGAGTTCCCCAAACTTTGTCATCCCAACACCGATGACTGCCACTTCTCTCATACAGACCCCCTTTTAAAATGCAGTATTCGTATTTTCATCCGCCACAATGCTCGGCGGATTTGCAGTATCGCTTTCGGCTTGTATTGACAATTTATGCGAACAAGGTGATACTGCGAGTGAAACGATACTGCAAGCGTAGCGATCCTGCATATATTATTCTGCCATTATTATCTTATGTCTATGTTTTGCGTATTCACCGTAGGTGAGATATATTCTATTATTCTCAAGCATATCCTTCAACTTCTCTGCCTTATCACGCACTTCATTTATCCTTTCAGTAACCTTAAAGACAAAGGCATCACTGCCTGCTCCAGAGCCGAAAGAGACAAGTAATATTAAATCACCCGGCTTTGCAACATCAAGGACCGCTGAAAATCCAGTTGGTGAAGAACCTGAATATGTATTACCCATCAGAGGCACAATCCAGCCTGGTTCAATCTGTTCTTTGGTAAATCCAAGACGCTTGCCAATAGCCATTGGAAACTTTCCATTGGGCATATGGAAGACCGCATATTTGAAATCACCTGGTTTGTAACCGGTCTTTTCTAATATTCCTTTGCCTGCATTGTAGATATGTTTGAAATATGCCGGGTCACCGGTGAATCTTCCACCATGTCTTGGATAGAATTGATATTCGCGCCTCCAGAAATCTGGGGTATCTGTTGCCCAGGAATATGTATCAAGAACTTCTACCACGATTTTATCCTTACCGAAGATAAATGCTGAACCACCAGCCGAAGCCGAAAATTCCAGAGCATCACCCGGTGCACCCTGTGAAGTATCAGCACCAATTCCCATTGCATATTCCATCAGACCGGCTTTTACAAGGCTGTATGCAACGAACATCGCCTCAGTCCCTGCCTTACAGGCGAACTCAAAACTCGCAATGTGGACCTCAGGTGTAATTCCGAGTACCTCAGCAACGACTGTTGCAGAGGGTTTAACTGCATAGGGATGGGATTCTGAACCAACATAGACCGCACCTATTTTCTGAGGATCAATCTCTGCACGCTTCAAGGCATTCTTTGCAGCAGCAACCGAAATTGTGATGGTATCTTCATCCATTCCCGGAACAGTCTTTTCTTTTAATGCAAGACCTTTTTTTATTGTCTCCGGGTCCCTGCCCCATTGTTTGGCAATCTCTTCAACTTTTATCCGGTAACGGGGCAGGTATGACCCATAACCTACAATCCCTATTTTTTCAGGCATCATACCTCCTCATTTTGTGCAGAGTAAACTCTGCCACTACAGATAATTTGAGAATATTTAAGACTAAAGCAAAAATTATAGCGTTTTACGGTATGCATTATTTTGCCAAAATGTTTTTTAAATCTCCCTTATTTCCCATTTTTGGCTTACTCGTAATGCCAATGTTTATGAATAATCCGGGTTAGAATCTCTCTCAATTCTGGCACATCAAACCATCTTTTATTTGTGAGTTCGTTTGCATAGGATTGATATATCAAGCTAATTGCCTCATATAGTTCTTCAGGTAGTTTCGGCGGTGCACTCTTCACAATCTTCTTCCAGTTTACGCGGTCTTGTCTCTTTGCAGATTCTACATCCTTAAACCAATCAGTCGTCCGATAATATATCCGCGCAATCTCTTTGCTCACTGGCATTCCGTCGTAAGTAAACCTGCATTCATCAAGGGTGCCTATGGCATCAACAAGAACAAACTTCCTATTTTCATCAAATCCAAGTTCAATCTTGCCGTCCTCGTTGAACAAACCAAGCCTTCTTGTTTCTTTTGTAATTAATTCATTTATGAAGACGACTATCTTTTTCATCTCTTCAAGTTCTGAATCTGAAAGTCCACAGATATTCTTTGCCTCATCCCAGGTTAGATACCTGTCAGTAATCTCAAGTTTTGTGGATACATCATATATCGGTTTTTCAAGAATCTGTCCAGGCTCTGGCATCTTATCCAATCCAATATCAGCCAGTTTCAGCGTTCCTTCTTTCAATCTCTTAAAGACTGAAGAACCTGCGGGCAAGGCATTGCGATAGATAACTTCAAGGGGAATTAAAAAATTTGCGGTCTCTTCTTTATAGATAGAATAATCGTATCTATTACCAGCAAGTTTAGGTTTAACCACCCTCAACAGTTTAACTTCCATTATATTGGAAGGATGTTTTAATTCATTCAGCCTCTTTGCCTTTCCGTCTTCAACGAGCCCAAGATAATGTGTTTTTATCCCTGATTCCTCAAGTTTTTCAAAATAATAGGCAGTTGCAATGCATATTGCCGCACCTTTATTAGCAATATGGTCAGGCATCTCACCCCAGTCAAAGACCGAATATCTATCTGAAAATACAAACCTACCAATACCTGGTTCTTTATCAGTCGGAGATTTCATAATTTCAAGGTCCTTAACACTACCCATTGTTGGCAACCTCCTTATCCGCCTGTTCAATCTTTCTTTTCATTTCTGTTTGATACTTCTTTATCTTTGATACCAATCTTTTGTCCTTAATACTAAGAATCTTAATTGCCGCAAGCGCTGCATTTTCCGCACCAAGGACAGTCATCGGACAGACCCCTGAAGGCATGCGAAGGCTTGAAAAAATGTCCACACAGAGACAGGCATCTGAAGGTGGTGGTGGGCAGGCAATAACCGGGTTTGTGGTCTGGGCATCAACAAAACCGCTAAGGGCATTACTCCTTCCGGCAATAGTAATAAACACAACTTCATCTGAATCATAATCTTTTATAATCTTCAAGACCTTTAATGGAGTTTTATGGGCAGAGGCAATGCGGATAACATAATTTAAACCAAAATCATTTAGGACATTCGTAATTTTTTTGCCATATTCCATATCGGCTTTTGAACCCATAATTATAACTACTTTTGGCATAGCACTCCTTTTGTGGTGTAATTATATTTAAAAATTTATGAAGGTCAATAAAAATAGAACATCTAAAACTTGATTTTTATCCCCGCATTAATCAATAGAAAAATCATTCTCATTCGGAATTGTCAATAATATGTATTTAGAATTTTCCGAAGAAAGAAGTTATATCAAAATATATTGTTTTACGGGTGTGATCCGACAGTTCAATTTCTATTTTGTCATACTGCCTACTACCAGATGGAATAAACCCCTGGCGAATCAATTGCCAGTCTTTACCACGGATACCGAATTTCTGTGCAAGATATGAGTATTCAGCTCTCACACCTTCGTCTTCGTTTTTTACCTCTAATATCACAATTGCTTCCTCTATTGATTCACCGCTACTTTCTATATATTTAGCCATCTCATTCTCCAGATTTATCTTTTCGTGGTCTGACAATCCCCCAAGTGCTCCACCCACCAGACCAAGAAGACCAAAATATAATGTAGTAAGAAATATTCCCGCACCAATTATCGCACCTAACAATCCTCCAAATATTGTGCCACCACCACCAAAAAGGCTCCCTAATAAACCACCAATGATTGGCAGCATAATGCCGGCAAGTATCCCTTCAATAGTCCCACTTAAAAATCCAGCCAGCATTCCATTTCTTATTCCACCGATTATTAATCCGGCAATAAAACCAGCAAGGATTGGCCCGAGCACCGGAATTGGACTCAAAATCAGCATTGCTATGTATCCGACAATTACTGCCAATATTAACATTATAACCTCCTTTATTCGTGATTTCTTAGATACTTATCAAAAAATAAAAGAACCCTGTCAAAGAATTCAGGATAGTTGATAAATTCCGGCCCTTTAATTCCACCATGCTCAGCATCGGGAACAACCCACAACTCTTTTGGACCTTTTAATTTTACCGATATTTTCTCAAACATCCAGACCGGTGTCCGATTATCCTTTTCGCCTACTATCAAAAAAGCAGGAATATCAATCTTCTCAGCCGCATTTATAGGTAATAAATCTTCAGGATAACCCTCTGGTGCTACAAAATTTCTCTCAGGCATTGACTTTTTCAAAACTGGCAAGATTTCGTCAAATGAACTCATCAATGCCCTGCCTACATAAACCGAGATATCTTTTCGTTTTGCAATAATCGCAAAAGAAAGATAAGCACCTGTAGAAAATCCCATAACTCCAATCCGTGTGGTATCAACCTCGGGCTGTTGTTTGACAAAATCAATCGCCGTATCATAATCAATGAGAAATTCAGTGTAGCATAATCTATCGGGATCTGTATGCCATTCTGAACTCATTCCAAAACCACGCCAGTCAAAGAGAAAGATATTGTAGCCTCTTATGAAAAAGTGATAGGCATAGAAGATGAATTGTGTCATATTCCCAGCATCGCCGTCACAGATTATAATTGTGGGTCTTTTTGAATCGTCTAAGGTGTGGTATTCGCGTGGTGCTGGTTTCAATTCTTCGGGGACGGGCAATATTCTACCGATGATTGAATTGGCAATACCAGTTGTATCTTGTGCCGGAATAAACCACCCTTTCAGTTTCAGACCATCAGATGTTTGAAATTCCACTTCCCGGTAAATTACTCCGTAATCCGAAGGTATTGCCTTATATCCCTTTTCTGGCTTAAGGGCATACAAAGGTAAACAAAAAGATATAAGCACCAACAATATTAAAATCCGACAATTGAGATGAAAAATCATTCTCCTTTGTATCATTTTTCCTCCTTATTCTTATTTTCACAAAAAATCATCAAAGAAGCTCTCTCAATTTTTTATCACATTGATAAAACGATAAATAATCAAGGCAAGCGTATTATACATTTTTTTAACTATTTTATAGTCGTAAGGGGCAACATCCTTTATTTCAAAATAATAAAGAACCTCTGGATCTTGATACCAGACCACAGCAATGGAAATATCATCAGGTAACTGCGCAGGACGGAGCCTTGAGAATCACCACTCTCTAATATATATAGTTTATTACTGCACATTACCGGTAGACCTAAAAATTGAATTGGCTAAAGCTCTTTGAATAATAATCTCACGCATCATCAATTTGTTCATTTTGATATTTATATAATTGTGCAATTATAAAAATTTCAAAACCTGTCATGAGTATTTTATATAGTAATAGGCGATATGATTTGTTTTTCAATCCTCAAATTGTTTATCTTGATACTCCCGTATTGCCTACCCTACTTTTGTCATTTTAAATCTCAATCTTTGTAAAATTCTCGTGCCGCAAAATTCAAATTCCAATCGTAGAGAAAACCCTTGTGGTTGTCCGTTTATTTTGTAAGACCCACCGCCACTTCGTAAGTGGGGGTAGAAACCCTATGAAATTTCATAACTTTTCGACTATGTTTTTTATGCCTTCCCCCACTTACGAAGTGGGGGGTAAGGTATCTTTAAATCTTTTTATCACTCCTTTCCAGCCATTCTTTTACTGCCCGTGATAGGACATCTGCTCGCCTTTTAATCAAAATATAATACCACACACCGATGACCAGTAAAAATGCCAGTATTATCCACAAAGCAGTTGTGCCATGAACTCTATAGCCTAATGCCAGCAAAAGAAAAAAGACAACCCCCGGAATTGAAAGATTCAGACAGACCGTAATTTTCGCCTTCTGTGGATTTACCAGTTCAATTGTGCCGTGTATCGGGCAGACGGTATATTTTGAGACCGAATAATCCCAGACAAATTCACGATAGAAAACCTCCTTCTGGCTCACCTCAAATAACCGATACTTGTTCTTGATGTAAGTGCCTATATTCTCCTGTAGCAGATTCACCGGTGGGAGTTTGTAATTGACTTTATTGGTCACATTATTGATACTATACAAAAACACTAAACTTCTGAAATAAGCCGGCATCCGCATTTTAACAAAGACCTCATCCATGATAAGGCACAAAACAGCTATAGACAAACCAACAATAACCTCAGTCATAATTTCCTCCTTATTGTCAAAAATAAGCCAATTGAAGGTAATTAATTATCGTTAATAATCCTAACTTGGATTATCCATACTTATTTTTGATAAGTTTTATTAAAATGCAATTCTAAAGCGGGTTAACGCCATTTTTTTAGCGCAAAATTTTTTAACTCTCTGTTTTTTCTTTTTGTCATTGCGAGGAGCGAGATTCCTCTCCTGTCATTGCGAGGCTCTCGTAGAGAGCCGAAGCAATCTCAAGACAGGCTCGGAACAGGCTCCGCAATCTCATTTGTTATCGCACAGTTCAGAGATTGCCACGCCCTCGCCTTTGGCTCGGGATCGCAATGACATTTAGTATGAATAATTCGTGCTAAATGCCTCAACATTTCTTCAATTGCCCTCATTCGTATCTTAATTCTTCAATGCCTCTTTGATTTCTTTTTGGAAGTTTTCTTTATCAAAAAAGAAGGTCATTATCGGTTTTTGATTTACTATACAGAATGAAACCCTGCCCCTTTTTGTAACCTCGTCTGCCTCTTCAAACTCGTTGATCATCCTTACAGAAATATCCGGTGCGACCTCTAATATAGACTCTTTTATCTTTTCCGAAAAATATATAGAGAATGGACAATTGGGGTCATAGAATATCAATGCTCTGCCTTTATCCTCTTCTTGAGGTATATAACTTATAATTTTAGGTTTGTATACAAAATCTTTTTTTAAAGGATAATAAAGTAATGAAGGGTCATCTTCGCTTACCTGTTTAAACCCCATCTTTTTGAAAAATTCAGATTGTGGATACCTGCCCGGCACCTGGAATGCAGAGATTACAAAACCCGCGGGTATATCATCGCCAAAATATGATTTTGGTCTTTGCATATCATCTAAGAGAGATTGAAACAAAGTTTTGCCAATGCCCTTTTTTAAATTTTCTTTTTCCAGGACAAAGATACAATCAATCACAACCAACTTTTCGTCGGGTCTTAACTGATACTGAATAATGCCTGCAAGTCTACCATTCAAATACGCAATTTTGGCAAAACTGCCAAATTTTTTTAGCATCTGCACTGCCCATCTTTTCTTAACCCCTGCCCCTTCAATAAAATACCTATCCCCTTTCTTGTCAATTGGAATACAGAACCCAATCAAATCATCTATGTTTTTTTCACTAACATCTTGAATTTCTAAACCTTCCATTCCAGTCTCCTTTCACTCCCTCCTATCTCCTCCCCCTTAAAGGAGGAGGGTAAGAGTGGTGGTGTTCCATTCCACTCGCCTTATTTTAATGATATTACAAATAAGGGTCATGGATTTCAGGAAGCCGCTGAATGCAGTCTGAGGCAAACGAAGTGTTCCCCAAAACCAGTATTAGATGAAAGCTAAACTCCGATTCGAAAAAGCGGAGACCGACGGCCAGCTTTTGCATATGAACCATTCTATAACATTTCTTTGATGTTGGATATAGACGCTACTATGGATTTTAGAAATGCATCTATGCCTGGGAAATTTCCGCTATGCTTATTAAGGATGTATAATTCTTTACGTCCGATAAGCCGTTTTATATCGCGTTTGAATTTTTTCTCAAATTCTTGAGGTGGCAAATTAAGGCTCAAATAGTAGTACTTGAAATGCTTAAAATTCTTTCTTCTATGATGATAAATTAATTTTTCTTCTTCCCTAAATTTTTTGAAACCATCCTCAAAATTAGTCTTTGCTTCAAAAGCATAATACTGCTTCTTTGTTTTGTTGCTTTTTATTACAATATCAATTCTAACCTGCTTATTACCTTTCGTTTTCCATTTGAACGGTATAGTATACCGATTGACAACGGAGGCGGTTTTATCTTTCTCAGTCGCAGACAATCCTGCCTTTATGAAATGAAATATAGTCCATTCTAGTATTGTGCCAGCCACTGATGAATAGTTGAGTTGATTTTCTCTGCAAAACTCAATAAATACATCCCTGGGAGTAGATAAAAGAGTTAAGAATTCACCGCTATTATATTCTCCTTTTATAAGATATTTACGCCAGTATTCTGAGAAAGCCTCTTCTATAATACTATGATATCTCTCATGACATGTCTTGAGATTATTTTCCAATTCATTGACTCCGTTCATATAGACAACTCGAAACAGGCCGATATTACATTAACGAGCCCAGCATAAAAGAAGTTTTTGCGAAGCAATAATTTGAGTACGTGCCTTAAGGTACAAACCTTTTATGGTGTGTGATATGAGGTCACAGTTTTGTATTTAAATAGCATTTCACTATCTCATATATTTTTTCTAAACTTGTAGGTTGTATATTCTCCCAAGTACATCCACCAAAGGGTGGAATTCTTGAAATTACAGATGCGTTTCGGTCTACTCCATCAAATAACCGATTTGGAGGTGTTTGCGTTCTCATTCTATTAATTACCTCAAAATCAACCTCATTAATATTGCTTAAAAGACCAACTTTTCCACCACGCATAGCATAATGTAAATGATCCCCTGGTGGGGTTATATGTCTTCGGTATGCGAAACCCAAGTCACTTGTGCAGGATTCAAGATTTGTTAAAATATCGTTATCCATTGAAACTTCTTCAAAAGGTGGCCAAGGAATAAACGATAGTTCCCCTAAATGAACAATGTTTCCAGACCCACATAATTCAAGAACAATTAACGGCAAATCCGTGCCATGTTGGTCAATATAAGCGTCCATACCACGAGAACGCTCCTCTTCCAAATCTGTTAGGAGCATTGCATACCCATCATTTCGATAGTTTCGGAGTATCTCCAAAAGAATTGCACCAGAAGATAAATTGTCATTTAAATCGTTACCATCGTAATGTGCTGAAAAAATAATTTTGTTTTTTTCAGATTTTTGAATAATTATATTCGCTCCATCCGGTTGAAAATTTTCAATAATGTATGGTATCTTTTGCGCATCAAGTTGTCTTGTTATCCAGTTTCGCCGGGCAATCCTATTAGGACAGTCTTTCAAATATTTTAACAAATCAATTATAGGCATCTTCATTTTCCTCCCCTATGATTTTGCCTAACTTGTTTGTATCCGCAATCATTTTGCATATCTGTCCATTTTGGCGGTGTAGACACGATGTGGATTTTTTTACTATTGTCTTTATCTTTCAGGATTTTAATTTCTAAATCCATAGATTTATCATATACATCTTTAATTAAAAGTCAAAGGAATTTTTATTTAATATTTTGATCGTATTTGAGGCCTCTCGGAGGTAATTTTGGCAAACTGCATTTTCCTTTATATTTAGTATAAATGCATCGCAAGGAAAAGTGTAAATATTAAATCAATACAATTATCTTCAAAACTTTTAAGAACATTTGCACAATAACCTAAAAATATTTTTTGAATTCTTTTATATTATCTCCTTTGCCCCGAACGCCTGATTCACTCTGCAATCAATATTTACTATTTTAAATGAGAGTTTTTTTCGGTAATTTTCCGTAGAAATGTCCTTTATATCACCTGTGAATAATTCAGCATATTCTTTAGCCTTTTCCTTGTCTTCTGCTTTTATTTTAATGATATAAGATTTCGTTAGAACAACTTCAAAAGTTTTCATAATACCTCCTTTTTTTCAGGCTGTCCCTATATAAAATAAACAATTGGTTGAAAGGTTAAATGATTAAAAATTTATTCACTCACAATTGCATTTAACCAATTAACGTTATGGCTATGCGGGACTCTGAGATTCTGAAATAAATTCAGAATAACACAGTTCCTTCCAAATCCCCCTATTTCCCCCTTTTTAAAAGGGGGAATGGCAACATTAAAAGGGTAGATTGAACTCAGGAATTCCTGTATGCAAGGCTAAAGCCTTGCCCTACATTTCAAAGGAGAGCATACGAATCAATAGATTAAAGTTCTGACGAAGACAAATCACAGATGAAGAATCTTTGTGGTTATTCGAGTTTTTATCATCTCAAGAATAAGCCAGCCACCGTAAACAACACCAATAAGCATTGAGAAAAAACCAAGAGTCCTTACCAGAAATGCGATTGCGGTATCAAAACCGAGCAAACCCAATTTCCCGAGGATATAATTCCAGTCATGGATAACATCACCGGCAAAACCAAAAAGTGTCACTAATGGCAGAGCCATTGCACGGGCGTCGGCTATATATGTAGCAACACCATAAAAATTTGTCGCCAGCCAGACTAACGCCACTGAAATGGCAAAGAAATCCCGCTGATGATAGAACATAATTATCCCAATTACAGGAATAAAATATTGCAAAAAAGAGCCACCAAGGGTGCAGATAAAGTTTCCAAACAGGGCAAAGACAAGATGGCCAAGTTCATGAAAGCATAAATTTATCGGCGCAAATATGCTCTGATAATCAGGGTTTATTACATAGCGTATGAAGATATAGAAAAGATAAAGCCATAATAACAACCGCAGATGCCACCTGCGACCAAATGCCCAGTTACCCGAATTTTGAAGAAAGATATTAAAATTTGTTACGAAATTCACAGAACAGGATTCGCAAAATATTCAATCAAAAATCCATCAATAATTTCATTGCCTCTTTCTCTCCAGGTTGTTCTGGAATCTAAAATAATGTGAACATCAATATCCGAATGTTTGCCCGGATTTCCAGTTGATATAACTACCGCAAGCAATTGCTCCGATAACCTCTTTTCTATCCTTCCATTTTTTTAGAAATTCTTTGACTGCAATTTCCCACTTCTTCATATTAATCTCAAACCACTCTAAAAAACATAAATATTCTACGTATCAGATGAATACCGTGATTTTGTATAACGATTGTAAGAATCCCATCATTTCCAGGTTAGTTACATAAACCCTTGTGTCCGACATTTGTTCCTTTTCCACAAAACAGGGTGAAGAACTCTCTCATCAATGGAGCGGTAAGCACAAAATTAATCTTTTACTTATCTGCAAAATCAATTCTTAATATTACATCCTCTTGCTATTTCGTTCATAAGCCGTTGCCAGGAGTGTCTTTCCGTCAGGACTCCAGGCCATATCACCCACGAGATAGGAATGTTCATCATCATTGAGATGAGTTATCTGTTCAATATTTGTTCCATCTCTATCCATTAAGAAAATCTCGGTCTTCAAGGTCAAAAATCCCAATCTTTTTTTCCACTTAAAGAAACGGCTTGAAATGAACGCAATTTTCTTACCATCCGGCGATAGTTCAGCCATTTCATCCCAGATGTCTTTTTCATTAGTGAGCGCAGATAGATTATTACCATCAGTATCGCAGTAGAAGATATCATTCCCCCAACCACCATGCAGATTACCGCTAAAATAGATAAATTTATCGTCGGGTGAGAACCCGTGGCTTTCATACCAGCGTTTACCACCGGGCTCAAGATTTTTTATATTTTCAAGATGAACCCCATTTGAATCAATTATAATATCAGCCAATTTCAGACGCCAGTGTCCCCAGCGACTACCCCTGCCTTTTGCATAACGTTCAGCCCAGAGTAATTTCTTACCATTATGGGAAAATTTAGGATGGAGCGCAGCAAAACCTTCTGGATTATTGGTTAGTTGCCAGGCAACTTTTTCTTCCAGATCAATAAGATAAAGGTCATTTTATAATTCCATACTGGGTTGATTATTTATTGAACGTTTTGAATGTTCATTTTCTACCTGACAGACAATATATCTGCCCGACGGATGCCAGGCAGGCTGACCAATATGTTTTCTTTCTGGCAAACCCGGAATATCAGTAATGCATTCTTCATCAGTGCGATCTGGTCTAATTATGTAAATATCATAAAGTCCATCTTCTCCTTTTCGGTCAAAAGCGATCATATCATTAGTCTCACACCAATCTACGCGACCACCGTTTTCTAAAAATATCTCAACTCCCTTGACTTTATATTGAACCGACTGGTCAGATGCGCCTAATGCGAAAAAAATGAAAGACAATGGCATCACAAAAATTAATGCTTTTGTCATAATTATCACCGATATTATAACTATATTAGTTATTTAGTCAACTTTTGAAGAAATCGTTGGTTCTGCTCTTATGGCAGGTGTGAATCGGCGTAAATCTGTTACCTTGTTATCTTTGGCATACATTTTTATCAAAAATCTTAGCGCCATTTCAAAACAGTCTTTTCAATTTCTCGAATTCTATGGTTTAATCTTAGTCTTTTGTAAATTGCTATGGATTCATTTATATATTTATCTGGCCGTTCGGGGATAGCATTTCCAATAAATCTTAGTATTTTAGCATACTCCCAGTAGCAGTCTGCGATGTTTTTGTTTCGTTTTAGGTTTTTGTAAATCGCTATTGCCTTTTCCAATGCAGTGAAAATGAATTTAATGTTCGGTTTTGCGGTTGATACTTTTGAAACATTAAAGGATCTCGGCTGGGTTGATTGACTCAGCATAAGCGAATAGACCTTACTATAAGCAAAATAACAGTCCGCTATCGCTTCTTGAGATTCAAGTTCATTAGCAATTTTTAATATTTTGCCCGCATACTTTCTTAAAGCATTGTTAACGGACTTCGAATTCATGGGTCTTCTCGACGCTGTTCCATATCCTAACACAGTCATTTTACTGGCTTTTTGTTTTATATCTTGTAGTTGTGCAAATCCCGAATATACACGCACAAGATTTTGCTTTTCTTTAATTCTATTGAAAATTTTTTCTGAATTTTTCAGGTAGTTCTCGATTCTTTTAATTAACATATTCGTTCGTTCTTGTTTCTTTTTACTTTTTACCGATGGTCCGGTTTCGATTTTTGCCATTTCTAATAGCACAAGGCCTAAATCTAAATTTGCCGAAGCTATTCCATAGTGGTTTTGAATCTCTTCTGAAACTTCCAAATATTTCTCAAATAATTGAACTGCCTTATGATAATAACCTTTGTCTTTATATGCATTCCCTAAATGATGATTATTCAGCCCAATTCCATATTTATGTCCAATCGTTCTTAGAATCTCTAAGGACTTCTGGTAATATCTAATAGCCGTATCATAATCTCCTTTTTCATAATTCACAACTCCCAGGTTACAATTTGCTACGCCTGCGCCTTGTTTGTAACCAATCTCTTCCGATATCTGTAGATGTCTTTTATAAAATCTGATAGCCTCATCATAATCACCCTTCTCGCAGTGCACCAATCCCAAATTCCCGCTTGCCTGGCCAACTGCTTGCTTGTAGCCAATCACTTCTAAGATTTTTAGGGCCTTCTTATAGAGTGCGATAGCCTTGCCACAATCGCCTCTATCACAATAGATATTTGCCAGATTATTGTATGCCTGCCCAATCCCTTGTTTGTCGCGAATTGCTTTGGAAATTTTTAGGTGCTTTTGGTAAAGTTCAATCGCCTTGTCATAGTCGTCTCGCAAATAATACAAGACTGCTAAGTTGTTATATGCATTCGCTGTTATCTGTTTTATCCTGATTTTATTCTCTTTTTTTTTGATCTTTGAAACCTCTAATTCTTCAATGATTTTTATACCCTTCTCACTTTCACAAACTGCGTCCTTTAGTTTCCCCTTAGTTCTATAAATCAAACCTCTTAATATATAACTATCTGCCCTTTCGATTTTCTCCTCTTCTGAAATATCACCCAAAGTTCCTTCGATTTCATCAAGAAGATTGAGTGCCTCATCGTATCTACCCGTTTTTTCAAATACTCCAGCAATGTATCTCTTGGCTTGAGCTATGTTCAATTTAGAATCTGCTGAATTTCTACACAATTTTTGAAAATTATTTAGGGCGTCATCATATTTACCTATTAGAAAGCATACTTTACCAAGTTCTCGTAACGCCCTTACAAAAAGTCCTTTTCTATCATCCATTATTAGATGTCAATATAGGGATGTTGCGAGCTAATCACTTATCTCTAACACCTTATTTCGGGATTTTTCGCCTTTGATTATCTTTATGTTGCTCTTCCGGACATTGAAATATTCTGATAAAACCTCAATTACTGCCTTATTTGCCCTGCCTTCAACCGGAGGTGCATTGACATAGACCTTGAAGATGCCATCTTCTTCGCAGACGAGATTCTTTCTGGCGTTGGGGATGACTTTTATGTTTATTCTTTTCATTCTCTCTTTGTTCTATAAAAGCAGAATATTTTTTGGATTTTTGGGGTCAACAAGCACCTGCATTTTTGCACCGGGAATTAACTTTCCTATTTCTATTAAATTGTATACCTTTTTAATGGTAATTGTGTATGGAGCAATCATCCCGGTTGTTATATTCATTTTCAGACACACCTGCGGAAGGTTGTTTATATAAACACCGGTTTGTTCAGCAGATATAATTTCTGCTGTTCCAGGAATACCGAATTTTTTAAACCACTCAAGTTTATTTGACTGCCTTCTTTTCCAAAGTATTATACCACCTATCAAGGCGATGATAAAGACAATATAAAATCCGCCCATTAAGAGAAAAAAAATCCTGAGTGGATACCCGTCACCAGTTTTTGCTTCAGGGCTTGTATTTATAGCCAATACAATAAAGACAATACCGATAATAATAAAGGGTATTACGACTAAGATTAATGCATGTTTATTTATCTGCCACATAGTTACCTCTTTATTTTTTACTCTTTTTTCGGAAACCTCACACAATTACAGAATGCGTGATAGATGGCACAGATACCACCAAGTAAACAGACAAATCCCCAGAACAATGGAAACCCAAAGATATGAGCAAGGGTCGGTTTGGCATAAGGCAAAAGATACAAACCGTATGTGATGAGAAAACAGCCGCACACAACAACAATATGGCCAAATATTGCCGTTGCAGTTCGTGTGCTTCTCCAGCCTGAATAAATCAAGGTTAGACCAATAAATAGTGGTATTATCTTGACCGGGATATTTGTAACAAAGATTCCTATCGCACCAAAAACCGTCAAAAATATACCCAGACCAAATGAAACCGGTGCCTTGATTTTCATACAACCTCCTTATTATGAATCTATTTTAACTGCAATTTTTAAAAAATCATTCATTTTTACCCAAAATTATTAATGCCCATCGTCATGACCGAAGCAATCCTAGGGATAACCGACAATAAATGAGATTACGGAGTCTGTTCCGAGCTTGTCTCGAGATTACTTTGGATTTATGCGAAAGCCTCGTAATGACAGGATAAAAATCTTCTGCTTTTTGCAACAAAAAAACAGGATAGAAAAAAATTTTGCACTTTAAAAATTGAACAGACCAGTTTTAGAACTGTGTTTGTGCGAAATTTATCAAAAATAACATGAATAATAAGGGAATTTCTCCCATTTCTGTGTCGTCCAGATTTATCTCAAGTTAATTTTCGTCCGACTAAAGTCGGACGCTACATTTGTGCAAATTATAGGTCGCGGTTAGAAACCACTCCTACAACATCAAATTTTCGCCAGTGCCTGTTTCAAATCTTCAATCAGGTCTTCAACATTTTCAATACCCACAGACATTCGCACAAATCCTGAATTTATCCCTGCCTTTATCAATTCTTCTTCAGTATATGTAGAATGGGTCATTGATGCAGGATGTTCAATTAAGGTATCTGTATCACCAAGGCTCACGGCAAGACTGCAGACTTTTACAGAATTCATCAAAACCTTACCTGCTTCTTTACCACCTTTAAGGTCAAAACCCAGCATACCACCGAATAATCGCATCTGTTTTTTTGCAATGCTATGCCCAGGATGGTCTTCAAGTCCGGGATAATAGACCTTGGCAACCTTGGGATGGCTCTTTAAGAATCGCGCAAGTGCCATCGCATTTGCACAATGCCTCTCCATTCGCACCGCAAGGGTTTTCAAACCTCTCAGAATCAACCAGGCATTAAAAGGTGATATACAGCCACCTACATCCCTCGCAACCTCTTTATCCATCGTCTTAATAAAATCTTCTTTGCCAACAACAATACCACCAATCAAATCACCGTGCCCACCAAGGTATTTTGTTGCAGAGTGTAATACAATATCTGCTCCGAGTTCTATAGGCCTTTGAAGATATGGTGTAGCAAATGTATTATCCACACAGAGTTTAATATTATGTTTATGGGCGATTTCTGCAATATGGGCAATGTCATTTATCTTTAAGGTCGGATTTGCTGGAGATTCAATCAAAATCATCTTTGTATTTGGTTTTATTGCAGAAATTATCTCTTGATCTATAGATGTATCAACGAATGAAGTAGTTATGTTAATTTTTGGTAGCAAGCCATTAAACAGTGCATATGTTCCTCCATAAATCACTTTATCTGAAATTATGTGGTCGCCAGCTTTGCAACAGGTTAAAACTGTAGCAAAGATTGCTGCCATACCAGAAGCAAAGCACAAGCCAGCCGCACCCGATTCAAGAATTGCCATCTTCCTTGCTAATAGTTCAATCGTAGGATTTCCAAGACGGGTATAGATATACCCCTTTTCTTCATCTTTAAATAATCGTGCACCATGGTCAACATCCTTAAATACAAATGTTGAGGTCATATAAATCGGAGGAACATGTGCTCCGGTTTTTTCATCTGGATGCACACCACCGTGCACGATATTAGTTTCTATGTGCATAAAAACCTCCCCATTAGTAAAAATTCGAATTTCGTTTTTCGAAATCCGAAACAATAATTAAACCTTCTTAAATACATAAATTTCTGAGAATAAAAAGATAACAATCAAAACGAAATTTGTGCCTGAACTTTTCATATCTCTGCTTTCAACCACTTAATTGATACTCCATACTTTTCAGCAACAAGTTTGATAATCTTTTCTGGCACTTTTTCACCTATCCTTTCAAATTTCTCATACTCTCTTGTAGATAATCCTACTGATTGTGCAAATTCTGAAATACTCAACTTCAAACCCTCACGCAATGTCCAGAGTCTCTGCGGAGTTCCATCACGGTTGCACTGAAGGTCACGCCAGTATCTTATTCTCTCTGCTGGATAAAATTTTTTCAAAAAAAGCAACATACAATAGGAATTACAGAGTCTCTTTTTATAGATGTTCATAACTCTCTCAAGTTCCTGATATCCCTAATATCAATATCCCGTCCTGCATCCTTTTTTAGTTTTATAAGGGTTTCTTTAGCAACAACTTTAAATTTTACCTCTTCTACTTCTATCTCAGTTTTTTCTAATTTTTTGTAATCATATATCAATAACACATCAAGTGCATAAATGCCTTTCGCATCTTTGAAATTAATAACCTTCGCATTCTTCTTTCTTATCCATTCGCTTCTCTTTCGCGGGTTAGCAAGGTCAAATGGATTTATCGGAACCGTCGGGACAAGTTTAAATTCTTTAAGAATTTTACAAAATTTTATAACATTGGTTTTTGAAAAATCTATTACTACATCGAGGTCAAAAGTTACCCTTGGCACACCATAAATAATTGCTGCAACACCGCCGACTATTACAAATTGAACCTTTTCTTCACTTAGTCTTCTGATTATGGAAAAAAATGGAGGCAGATAACTCAAATCACGCCTCACAGATTTCTATTAAAACACCACCTGTAGTACTGGGATGGATAAAAGCAATCTTTGAATCCATTGCACCCTTGCGCGGTTTTTCATCAATCAATTTTACACCGGATTCTTTCAATTCCTTTAATGCCTTTTCAATATCCTCAACCTCAAATGCAAGGTGGTGAAGTCCCTCTCCCCTTTTTTCAATGAATTTCGCAACCGTGCTTTCTTGATTTAATGGTTCAAGTAATTCAATATGGACATCATCCAATTCAATTATTGCGACCTTCACCTTTTGTTCTGGGACATCCACTATTTCCAATAATTCGAAACCAAATAAATCCTGCCATATTTTGAGGCTATCGGAGATACTCTTTACGGCAAGGGCAATGTGATTTAGCGTTAATCGTCTTACGGTTTCGCCGCCCGTATCGTTATTCGGTTTAGTCTTACGTCTATTTTTAAATGAATCCCACGCGAGCGCCAGATTATATAACTGACGCGCTGACTTATCATAAACATCAATCAAGTCTTTACAAAGATCTACCTCAATTTTATAAATATCTTTAATCTGTTCCAAAATGACAATCGTTTCATTGCACTCAGCCATTGCGTCATCAATATATTTCTGAAAGCCGTGCTTTTGATGTTTTTTTGCAAACCCTTCTGCGATAAGACGCGGTATTGCTTTGGAAGACATGCTGAGTTGAGAATATAAATCATATTTTTCAGCCTCAGGGAGTTTATGTAGTATTTTAGTCGCAATATCCACCGATGCCTTATATGTATTTTGATATACCTCTAAATCACGAAAACTTTTAATCCTATTTTTATTATTCATCTATGACCTATAACTTTTAACGATACGGGCAGCGATACCGTATAACAAAAACTATAATAACTTCCTCTGTTTCGCTTCTTCTTCAAGCCAGGGCCGAAATTTGGGATGGGCAATATTTATTAATGCCTCGGCACGCTGACGCAGGTTTTTGCCATGCAAATAAGCCACACCGTATTCAGTAACAACATAGTGAACATCAGCCCGTGTCGTTACTACACCAGCCCCAACCTGTAATGTCGGCACAATTTTGGAAACCGTATCATTCTTTGCCGTAGAAGGCAGAGCAATAATTGGCTTACCACCCTTGGATTGTGCAGCACCGCGAATGAAATCCACCTGACCACCAAAACCCGAATAAATTTTTGTGCCAATAGAATCTGAACAAACCTGACCGGTAATATCAACCTCAATTGCAGAATTTATCGCGATCATCTTATCATTTCGTGCAACAACTGTTGGATGATTTGTATAATTTGTTGGATGGGTCTCAAAGATAGGATTATTATCAATGAATTCGTATAATCGGCGTGAACCAAGATAGAATGTAGCAATAACTTTATAGGGATGTAGGGTTTTCTTTGCACCTGTGATAACCCCGGCTTCAATCGCTTCCATTATACTGTCAGAAACCATCTCAGTATGAACTCCAAGGTCGCGTTTATTAAACATCGCCTTTAATGCAGCATTAGGGATACCTCCTATTCCCAATTGCAGGGTAGAACCATCCTCAACCAGATCTGCAATATTTTGTCCAATTTTCTTTTCAACCTCAGTAAATGGCACTGGTTCAAGTTCAGGTAAATCAATGTTGACTTCAACGATTTTATGAACACGGGAAATATGAATGAACGAATCACCGAGTGTCCTTGGCATCTTTTCGTTCACCTGGGCAATAACAATCTTTGCTGTCTCGGCCGCTGCCTTTGAAGAAAGACATTCTACACCGAAACTCATAAATCCATGTTCATCTGGAGGTGACAAATGCAAAAAGGCAACATCAAGAGGTAAAAGCCCTGAATAAAACAAATCAGGGATTTCGTATAAAAATACCGGTATGTAATCTGCCCTTCCTTCATTTACTGCTGCGCGGTCACCTGGTCCAACAAAAAGAGAATTATGTCTGAAATGTCCTTCCATGCCGGGTTTAGAAAGCGGGTCATCACCAAACAGAAGCACATGAGTCACTTCAACATTTTGTAATTCATCCTTACGCATTGCCAGTGCCTGGGTCAAGGTCATAGGTGTTGCTGCATTACCGCTGATATATATGCGGTCATTGCTCTTTACTACAGAAACTGCTTCTTCAATTGAACATTTTTTCTTTTTGTATTCCTCAAACCAGTTCATGCGAGATACTCCTTTCTAATTTCACCTTTCTCAGCATAAATCCCCCGGGCAAGTTCTGGAAGTTCCCTTAATGCCCTATCAAAGCCAAGTTCGGCAATTACACGCACATAAGGGAAAATACCCGATGATATGGCGTGTGTTGCGGTTCTGGCAACCAGAGTTGTCGCATTAGGCATACAGAAATGAATAACATTATCTGTAGTATAGATGAATTTGCCAGTAAGAGTAATCTTTGCAGTCTCTATTGAACCACCCTGGTCAATGTCAAAGTCAATAATTACTGAACCTTTTTTCATCGTCTTCACCATATCAGCAGTAATCAGCACCGGTGTCCTTTTACCTGGAACAAGCACTGCACCAATTACAACATCTGCAAATTTGACCAGTTTTTCAAGATTATGCCTTGTTGAAAACATTGTGGTGATACGACTTCCTTGAGTATGGCACATTAAATTGTCCAGTTTATCACGAACCACATCCACGATATATACATTTGCACCGAGTGCAGCAAAACTTTTCGCCGCATTTGAACCGAGTGTGCCGCAACCAAGGATTACAACTTCAGCAGATGGTATCCCGGGCAAACCACCAAGTAAAATTCCCCTACCTCCACCAGGAGACTCAAGAAGTCTACCTGCAAGTTGAACCGAGAGTTTACCTGCCATCTCACTCATTGGAATAACAATGGGTAGCCTACCATCATCTTTTTGAATAATTTCGTATCCAACAAGGGTTATCTTCTTATCCCTTATGACCTGAAGAAACTCTTTAGTTGCTGTTACCAGATGCATAAATCCCATTATGATTTGACCATCTTTAATCAATGAATATTCATCCTGCTGTGGCCTTCTCACTTTCAAAACTATATCAGCCCGACGATAAGCCTCTTCTTTTGAATAGACAATTTCAGCACCTGCTTTTGTGTATTCCTCATCTGTAAAACCTGCACCTTCTCCTGCGCCTGATTCTACATAAACCTTTGCCCCAGAAAGGAGCAACTCGCTTACCGCCATAGGCGAAAAACCAACCCGATATTCGGGGATTTCCTTAAATGGCGGCAATTCCTTAGGAATTCCGAAGTTCATTAAACCTCCTCTTTAAGATGAATTTGGTGTTGATTAAAAAATAATAAATCATATAACCTTATGAATGCATTGGAATGTTACCATCCTGGGCATTACTTAAAATTATACCCAGAAAACGACAAAAATCAATACACCGATTTTTATTCAAATCTCTTTTTTCATCTTCGGGATATTCTGCATCGCTTCTTCAATCATAAAAACTGCCAGAAAAATCAGAATTACCGAAATAACACCAAGCATAATTTTCTGCGTGAAAAAGAATTTTATTGCCTGAAGAACCAATGCCGTTATCGTCACCAAAAGCATAAATATAGCAGGAATCAAGGTATAAAGACCAACCTTTTTTCTGCTTAATAGCCAGGTTGTCACAACCAAAAGTGCCAGTGCGGCAACAAGTTGATTTGAGGCACCAAACACAGGCCAGATATTCTGCCAGGGACCCATTGCAAGATAGGTTGCAAGTCCAATAACAATCGCACTATTGATATACAAATTCTTCATAAAACCAATACCAAATTTTTCACCAAACAGTTCTGTGCCGATATAGCGGGTAATTCTGGTCGCAGTATCAAGGGTTGTGACGATAAAGGTCTTGAGCATTGTAATACCGATGAACATCCCCAAGGCTCCAAGAATTGGTTTTGTAATCTCTCCATAGCCCTTTCCAAAGGCAACAATCCAGTTTCCGCCTTTTATCAATTCAGGATAGACAAAACCATCAGGACCTCCATACCAGTAAAGACCTGCACAGACTGAAATTACAGCAAGTGCGCTCAAAACCCCTTCAGTAAGCATCGCACCATAACCAATCCTTTTTGCATCCCGTTCATTATTCAATTGTTTAGATGTTGTGCCACTGGCAACAAGGGAATGAAATCCTGATATTGCGCCACAGGCTACGGTCACAAACATCATTGGAAATAGATAACCTTCGCTTCCTTTGAAACTAACAAAATGTGGTGTATGGATTGTCGGATGGGTAATGATGACTCCAAGATAACCAACAATTAAGCCAAAGAAAAGAACAAAGAAAGAGAGGTAATCCCTGGGCTGGAGGATGATATTTACCGGAAGAATTGATGCAGAATAGGCATATGCAATCAATAGCGAAAAGAGCCAGCCATAATAAGTCCATTTTATAGGAACATACCAGCCTAAAAGAATGAGACCGAATAACAAAACTACGCCGATCACAGTTGAAACAATGGTATTCATCCTCCATCTATAGAGCATAAGCCCCACAAGAATTGCAGTAGGAATGATCCCAAATGTTGGAATGGCAATCTGGGGGGTTGTCTCAAGGGTCTTGGCTGCAGATGCGGCAAAGACTGCAATTACCAATATCAGGGAAAGCCAGACAAAAAGAGAAAAGAGAATCTTTGCCCTTATTCCCATAACCGACTCTGCAGTATCACCAATAGAACGTCCATCATTTCGTAGAGAAACCATCAAACTTGAGAAATCATGAACCCCACCGATGAAGATCGAACCCAAAACAATCCATAAGATTGCCGGACCCCAGCCCCAGACTGCACAGGCAATGACCGGACCTAAAATCGGGCCTGCACCCGCGATTGAAGAAAAATGATGGCCAAAGAGCACAAGCCAGTTCTTTGCTGGCACATAATCAACACCATCGTATTTATAGTGGGTAGGGGTCTTATTTTCCGGGTTTACACCAAATAATCCTTCAAGAATCTTTCCATAGACACGATATCCAATACCAAAAACAAAAATTGCAATCACAGCAAGAAAAAGTGAGTTCATTAATTACCTCCTTGAATGTGCTCAAAAATTCTAAATCCGAAATTCTAATTTCTAAACAACATCTAAATCCTAATTCTCCAAAATTAAAAACTTATCGCGATTCGCCAGAGCAGACTAAATCTATTTTTCTTGTGGGGCATATTTATCTATTCTTTCTTTCTATTCTTGTAAGTTTAAAGACAACTGGGTTTTTATGATCCGGGCAGGCAATATATGCCTCGCCTTCTTTTTCCCAGGGCAGGTTTCCACCAAAAGATAAAACCCGCACATAAGGATAGATAGAGTTCCAGGCAGATGGACATATTTTGGGTAATGTTCTTTTATAAATAAACTTCTGCCCTTTTTTATGTTTTGCAGCACACTTACCTTTTTGTTTATAGACGGTTATTAAGACTTTCTTTCCAACTATATAACCCCCTTATGGTTAAATTTCCTGTATAAAAGATACTACTTCTTTATCTCTTCTAATGCCCTGATTATCATTTCTTTCGGAGGAACGCCACTTAGTCCGTCTTTTGTATGATACACCCGACAGCCAAATACAGGTGGACACTTATGTTTTTGTTTTTCTATATCCAGACCATTAATCTGGATGGATGGTGAGCCCAAAAATTTGTATTTCTTTGCATCTTCTTCTGATTTTATTTCTATTACTTCGATTTTATCTTTAATATTTTTCTCTTTCAGAACTTCCTTAAGCAATTTCAAGGCCGGTTTGGCATTAGGACAACCTTTAAAATATAAAAACCGAATTTTCATTTTTAACTCCTATGGCGAAAACCAATAATTTATTCTGCACAGCAGGAATTTCCGATTCTTGCATTGACCATTTGTGAAGCAGCAGAGAGCCCAGCCTTTATGATTATCTCGGATGGAATCGTTTCATATACCTGCTCTCCTATTTCGACGGTTCTGCACTCGTTAGGACCACAAACATCACAACAAGCACTCTGACCAACCCTTCCTTGAATATAATCTTCCAACGGCCGGTTATTAATCCAAATTCTATTTGACTGCAAGGAGTCTTTTTTGAACTCTGACATAGAAATTGTCCCTTTTTCTAACACAACTTCAATATCCAGTGGCGCAAGGGTCTTTTTGAGAACAGCGATTGCCTTATTAAGTTCTCTTTCGGTTGACCCGCATCTCGGACATGTTTTCCCCTTAGATATCAATCGCTGCCATTTAATTTTTAGGACTTTCTTCTTGTCCATTCTATTGCCTACTTTTGATTAGTTGTGCTACCAAAAAACTTTCACAAAGCATGTTCAAAGCGATTTCGCCTAACGTTTCATATCCATTTGAAATTCTCTGAACGAAATTTTTGCAAAGCAACAAAGGTAAGAAACCAGATACGACCTATTAGGCAAAACATCTTAGCAAAAATTGATAAGATATTATTTCTTTTTCTTCTGCCTCTTTGAAATCCTTTGCCTTATGGACAATTCTTTTCATAATTTTTCAAAATATCTTCTGTTCTTTGTATTCGCCATAGACCTTTTTCAGTTCAGCAGTTATCTCACCAACCGTAGCATAATTTTTTACACAATCAAGGATAAAAGGCATTAAGTTTTCTCCTTTCTCTGCAGCAGATTTCAAGTGGTCAAGCATCTCTCTAACACGATTATTATCACGCTCGTTCAAAATCTTTTTAAGCCTTCTGAGTTGTTTCTGAACCACCTTTGGATTCACCTTTAAAATTTTTTGTTCAGTCTCTTCACAACTTTTGAATTTATTCACACCGAGGATAATTATCTCACTGCTTTCAACCTTCTTTTGATATTCATAAGCACTCTTGTGTATCTCTTTCTGGAAATATCCCTGTTCAATCGCCTTTATCGCACCACCCATCTTTTCAATCTTTTCAAGGTATCCATTTACTTCGCTCTCAATCTTATTGGTCATCGCCTCAATCGCATAAGAACCACCCCAGGGATCAATTATCTCAGGAATGCCTGTCTCATAACCAATGACCTGCTGGGTTCTCAACGCAAGTTTAACTGATTCTTCAGTCGGCAGTCCAAGTGCTTCATCATAAGAATTTGTATGCAGGGATTGGGTTCCACCAAAGACCGCAGCGAGTGCCTGATATGCAACCCTGATTGCGTTATTCAATGGCTCCTGGGCAGTTAAAGTGCAGCCTGCGGTCTGGGTATGGAATCTCAACATCCAGGACTTTGGATTCTTTGCATTAAATCTATCTTTCATTATCCTTGCCCAGAGCCTGCGCGCAGAACGAAACTTTGCCACCTCTTCAAGAAAATTGTTGTGGCAATTAAAGAAAAAAGAAAGCCTCGGGGCAAAAGAATCAATATCCATTCCCCTTTTTATTGCTTCTGAAACATAGGTTATTGCATTGGCAAATGTAAAGGCAATCTCCTGAACCGCAGTCGCACCAGCCTCACGAATATGATAACCGCTGATTGAGATTGTATTCCATTTTGGCAGATTTTTACTACAGTATTCAATTAAATCTATCGTCAATTTCATTGATGGTTCTGGTGGAAAGATATATGTCCCACGCGCAATATACTCTTTTAAAATATCATTCTGGACTGTTCCTTCAAGGACTGCAGGAGATATATTCTGCTTCTCTGCAACTGCAATATACATACAGAGGATTATTGAGGCAGTCGCATTTATCGTCATTGAGGTGCTCACTTTATCAAGTGGTATGCCGTTGAATAAAATCTCCATATCCGCAAGTGTATCAATTGCAACACCGGTCTTACCCACTTCGCCTAAAGCCATCGGGTCTGATGAGTCATAGCCCATCTGGGTTGGCAGGTCAAATGCTACAGAGAGACCAGTCTGACCATGCTGAAGTAGATACTTGTATCGTTTGTTGGATTCTTCAGCAGTTCCATAACCTGCATACTGGCGCATCGTCCATAATCTACCTGAATACATTGTGGGATAGATCCCGCGGGTATATGGGTATTCGCCAGGATTACCCAAATCTTTGTTATAATCAAAATTAATTATTTCATCAGGTTTGTATATCATAGTTTAATGCAGTATCATTCCGACAAAGAAGTCGGAATTTGCAGTATCGTTCGCCAAAAATATCGGCGAACTCGCAATATCATCTGCCATTCTTTATAGCAGATTCGCAGTATCGCCTTTGGCTCGCAATAATTTCTTTCAGGATGAATAGCGCCTTAGACATATTCAGCAGACAAAATGATCCTCCGAGTCCCGACTTTCTTTTCGTGACGATACTGCAAGCGAAGCGATACTGCGTTTTCGGCATATTATTCAATAATGATAAGTGTATCTTTGCTATTAACGGTCTGTCCTTTTTGCACCATTATTTTTTTCACAATGCCGTCTCTTGGTGACTTGAATTCATTCTGCATCTTCATCGCCTCAATTATCAGAAGCCCCTGGCCTTTTTTAACACTCTCGCCTTCTTTTACCTCTACTTCTATAACAAGACCCGGCATCGGTGCAGTGACGATTGCTTCTTTTTTATGTGCTACTTCTGCTCCTGATTTTAATACTTTTGCAACCTGCTCATCAATAACTTCAAAATTGTAGAGTTCACCATTTATATTAAGCGTGTAATCAGAATCAAGGAATATCTGATATGGTTTATTATCAATTATCAGTGTGAGTTTATCTTTATCAAATTGTGCAACTTCAACCTGGAATTCCTTGCCATCAAGCAGGACTTTAAAACTATTTCCTGCCTTTGTAATATCACCCTTGAATTCTTTGTCTTCAATTTTTATAATGTATGCCATAGTTTAATCATCAAATTTTTTGCCGAGTAAACTCGGCCACTACATTAGACGAACCAGTTTTTCATTCGAATAAATTCAGTGCTACATTCACAGCATATATTGTGCGATAAATCACACCGCTACATTTTTCTCAACATTGATTGACGGGCAGAAAGTTTCCAGGAACTAATACCTGCAGATGTAGACTTTGCTTGAGAGATTGTTGCTCTTTGTTCCTGGAGCAATTTTGTAACCACAGCCGCAACTGCTGCAATCTCGTGATTTTCTTTTTTGTATTCAATCTTACCAAGTATCCTATCTATAAATGTCGTATCATAATCACCTGCAATAAACTGTGGATTTTCCATCACCAGTAAATGGAATGGGATTGAGGTCTTAATACCTCTGATTGTATACTCTTTCAATGCCCTCTTCATTCTTTCAATCGCTTCTCTTCTTGCTGGTGCCCAGACCAGTAATTTGGCAATCAAAGGGTCGTAATATATCGGCACCTCAAATCCTTCGTATATCCCGCTTTCCACGCGCACGCCAGGACCACCGGGTTCAATCAATTCTATTATCTTACCAGTTGACGGTGCAAAATTATTCTCCGGGTCCTCGGCAGAGATACGACATTCAATTGCTGAGCCATTTATTTTTATCTCTTCCTGTCTTAATGACAACCTCTCACCTGCTGCAATCTTGAACTGCTCTTTTACAATATCAATCCCGGTGACGAGTTCAGTGACTGGATGTTCAACCTGCAGACGGGTATTCATCTCAAGAAAATAGAAGTTTCTATCTCTATCAACCATAAATTCCACTGTTCCGGCATTATTGTAGCCTGATGCCTTTACAGCCTTTATTGCAGACTCGCCCATCTTTTCTCTCAATTCTGGAGTCATAATTGCGGATGGCGATTCCTCAATCAACTTCTGATGCCTGCGCTGAATTGAACACTCCCTTTCGCAAAGATGCACAACATTACCGTAATTATCTGCAAGAACCTGAAACTCTATGTGTCTTGGCTGTTCAAGGAATTTTTCTATGAATATCGTCGGATTTCCAAATGCTGATTGTGCCTCGCCAGTTGCTTGTTTTATCGCAGTTGACAATTCTTTTTTGTCCCTTACTACACGCATACCTTTTCCACCACCACCACCCGCAGCCTTAATCAAAACTGGTAGACCTATCTTTTCAATAACCTTCAATGCCTCTGCCTCGTCTTTTATTGCACCTTCACTTCCTGGAATAACAGGCACTCCTGCCTTTGTCATCGTTACCTTTGATGCAATCTTATCACCAAGTAATTCAATTGCCCATGAATTCGGACCGATAAATACAATACCTGAATCCTCACACGCCTTTGCAAATTCAGTATTTTCAGCAAGGAAGCCGTATCCAGGATGAATTGCCTCAGCGCCGCTCTTATTTGCAATATCAATTATCTTATCTATTCTCAAATAACTCTCAGTCGCGGGCGATGGCCCAAGATAATAGACCTCATCTGCATATAGGGTATGCAGGGCAGTTCGGTCTGCATCTGAATAGACCGTGACCGACTTAATGCCCATTTCTTTGCAGGTGCGCAGAACCCGCACCGCAATTTCTCCCCTGTTTGCGACTAATATTTTCTTAAACATAGTTTTTAAAAGTTTATAATAGATAGTAATACGACATCGCCGCCCGTATCCTTAGAAACACAGTAAGGTTGTTAAAAGGTTAAATAGTAAAACCTTTTCCTGACAGGTTCAAGAATATTTAACCACTCACCAATTACCATTTAACCAATTATGAAACGGGCTGCCACACCGTATAACTTTCAACCATCTTTTTACAAAGGAATGTTTCCGTGTTTTCTTGGTGGATTTGTATCACGCTTATTCTCAATCATCGCAAATGCCTCAATCACCCTTGGCCTTGTCTCTTTTGGTCTGATTATAGCATCAATATAGCCTTTACTCGCAGTCACAAATGGATTAGCAAATTTATCAGTATATTCATCAATTAATTTCTTTTCCAGTGCCTTCGGGTCTTTTGCCTCTTTGATTTCCTTTCTGTATAATATCTTTACTGCACCATCAGGGCCCATCACTGCAATCTCAGCACTGGGCCAGGCAAAATTTATATCCGCACGGGTATGTTTTGAACTCATAACACAATATGCACCACCATAAGCCTTTCTGGTAATAACTGTAACACGGGGCACAGTTGCCTCACAGAATGCATACAAAAGTTTTGCCCCATTCTTTATCACACCACCCCATTCCTGGGCAGTGCCGGGTAAAAATCCCGGGACATCAACAAATGTCAGAATGGGAATATTGAAACAATCACAAAAACGAACAAACCTCGCACCTTTCATTGCTGAATCACAATCCAGAACACCAGCAAGCACCGCAGGCTGATTTGCAACAACACCAATTGACCTGCCATTTAATCGGGCAAATCCAACAATCAAATTCTTTGCATAGTGTTTATGTACCTCAAGGAACTCACCATTGTCAACAACTCTCTTTATTACCTCAGACATATCATAAGGTTTTATCGGACTATCCGGAATTATATCATCAAGTTCCTTGTCCTGGCGATTTATATCATCAGTGCAATCAACTGCAGGTGGGTCTTCAAGGTTGTTTTGTGGTATATAAGATAATAATTTTTTAATCAATTCAATACACTCAACTTCGTTCTCCACAGCAAAATGGGCAACACCGGATTTTTCATTATGGACCGTTGCTCCGCCGAGTTGTTCAAATGTTACATCCTCATGAGTTGCAGCCTTTACTACATCAGGACCAGTAAGAAACATATATGAACCCTGAACCATTATTACAAAATCGGTCATTGCCGGTGAATAAACCGCACCACCTGCACAGGGTCCCATTATCGCTGAAATCTGTGGAACAACACCTGATGCCATAACATTCCGCAAAAAGACATCAGTATAGCCAGCAAGGCTATCTACACCCTCCTGAATCCTTGCCCCACCAGAATCCTTCAAGCCAATTATTGGGCAGCCCATCTTCATTGATAAGTCCTGGAGTTTACAAATCTTCTCAGCGTATGCCTTTGAAAGAGAACCGCCAAAGACTGTAAAATCTTCGGCAAAGATACATACTGGTCTACCATTTATTCGACCATAGCCGGTTACCACACCATCACCTAAAATTTTCTGTTTATCCATATCAAAATCTGTGCAGCGATGGGTAACAAACATATCGGTCTCACGAAATGTGCCTTTGTCCAGAAGTAGATCAATCCGCTCACGGGCAGTGAGTCTTCCTTTGTCATGCTGTGCCTTAATTCTTGCCTCTCCCCCACCAAGCAATGCCTGTTTTTCGAGTTCCTCAAGATGCTTCAATTTATCTTTAATTTTCATAAACACTCCTTTTAATATGTGCGATAAATCGCACCGCTACAATAACAAACCGGTTAAATGCGATACATCAAACTACAACAGATTTAAATATTAATTGGCTGTAAGACCTGCTTTCCGTCTTCTTCCTTGATGTGCGCGAATACTATCTTCGGGTCGTGTTCAAAGATCAATAACCAGTTCTCTGCAACCGCCTGCTTCAAAAATTTCTTTTTCAATTCTATCAGTTCCAGTGGATAGAGGTCAAAACTTGTGAGATAGGGTATTCTTATATGGGCTGATGTAGGCATAAAATCGCCCCAGAATATTGCCTTTTTGCCTTCAGATTCAATCATTACTGATTGATGCCCTTTTGTATGTCCAATTGTATTTATCACTTTTACACCAGGGAGAATTTCGTATTCACCTTCTACCAATATCAGTTGTCCAGAATTTTCAAGGGGAATGAAATTTTCTTTGAAATAACTTGCTCTGGTTCTTTCATTAGGGTGTGTTGCATCGGACCATTCCTGTTTCTGGATGATATATTTTGCACACGGAAAAGTAGGAAGAATTTCCTTATTTGCAGACCAAGGTTTACCACTACAATCTGTAGCACTGGACTCCGACTTGAAAATTGTATTCCAACCACAATGGTCAAAGTGGAGATGGGTGTTTATGACAAAATCTATATCCTCTGGCTTCAGCCCAAGATTCGCCAATCCACTTTCAATGTCCGGTGGTTGTTTAACTGAATATATCTCACGGAATTTTTCATCAAGTTTATTTCCGATACCTGTATCCACAAGGATATTTGCATCAGGTGTCTTTATGAGAAGACAGTTTAATGGTATTTCAATCCGATTTAATTCGTCGGGTGTATATATCTTTTCCCATAATACCCTGGGCACTACTCCGAACATCGTTCCACCGTCAAGGAAGAAAGAACCATCTGATATTGGGATCAAATCAAATTTGCCAAGTTTCAAATCCTGCTCCTGCTTTATGTTTTATTCAATTTTTTTTCAATTGGCTTAAGGAATTGTTCAATAGTAATATAGGGATTTACCTTCATCAATTTTTCAAGTATTGCTTTCCGTTCCTCATCAGTCTTTGCATTTAAATATCTTATCCGTAAGATATTTGTCTTCTCCCTTCTTTTTTCTCTTTTATGCAATTCAGATTGTCTGATTTGCCCTTTTCTCATTTGCACCTCCTTATTGAAAACTTAAGGACAATGTTTTATGGACATCGCAGCCCGTAAAAATGATTTTTTTTATTTACCATTTAATTTAATTACTTCAAAATGACCTATTTTTGCGAACATCGTTCATTTTTGCTTTTTTGGCTTCTTTGGTTTTGACTTTTCAATTTTGATTTCCTCTTTAACGTTATTGTTTATCCATTCTACAATTTCACTGGTTGGAGTCCCTGGACCAAAGAGTTTTTTCACACCCATCTTTTCAAGTTTTACAATGTCATCCTGAGGAATTATTCCGCCGCCAATGACCGGGATATCCGCCTTTTTCTCTTTGAGTAGTTTCAATATCTTTGGGAATATCGTCATATGCGCACCCGATAGGATAGAAAGTCCGATGACATCCACATCTTCCTGTATTGCAGCTTCCACGATTGCCTCACAGGTCTGATGAAGACCTGTATAAATAACTTCCATACCCGCATCCCGCAGGGCAGCAGCAACAACCTTTGCCCCGCGGTCATGGCCATCAAGACCCGGCTTACCGATTAAGACACGAATTTTTTTGTCCATAGTGTCTCCTTCCGGATTAAATCCTAAATTCTAATATCTAAATCCTAAACAAATTCAAATAAATAAAAATCTTTTGTGCGATAAATCGCACCGCTACTCCGCCACGGTTCAGGGTGGATTCTTGTTTTGAATTTGGAATTTTTATCATTGGTGCTTGTTTTGAATTTAGGATTTAGCACTTAGATTTTTTAAAAAATAATTGGTTCATGATACACACCGAATTCTTCTTTCAAGGTAGAACACATCTCTCCAAGTGTGGCATAGGCACGGACGCACTCAAGTATTCTGGGTAATAAATTTTCGCCATTTGCTGCTGCTTTGCGCAAATCCTTCAATTTTTCTTTTACCCGTGCACTATTCCTTTCTTTCTTAACCTTTTTCAGACTCTTTATCTGTTCGATCTCAACTTCTGGAGGAATCTTCAGAATCTCAATATCAGGTTTTTCTTCTTCTTCAAAGATATTTATTCCCACATGGTATTTTTCTCTTTTTTCAATTGCCTGCTGATATTCATAGGCGCTGCGCGCTATTTCTTTCTGGAAAAATCCTTTTTCAATCGCCGGCAAAACACCACCCAGTGCATTTATTTTATCAAAATACTCGTATGCCCTCTTTTCCATTTCATTCGTCAGATATTCAATGTAGTAAGAACCACCAAGCGGGTCAATTACATTTGCGACACCGGTCTCATAGGCAATTAGTTGTTGGGTGCGTAAGGCAATCTTCACCGCCTTTTCAGTAGGCAATGCATAGGTCTCATCCATTGAATTCGTATGCAATGACTGAGTTCCGCCAAGGACTGCAGCAAGTGCCTGGAATGCGGTTCGGACTATATTATTTTCTGGTTGCTGGGCAGTCAATGTGCATCCTGCGGTCTGGGTATGAAAACGCATAAGCCAGGAGCGCGGGTCCTGTGCATTATATTTTTTACGCATCAACCTTGCCCATATCCTTCTTGCTGCACGGTATTTGGCAATCTCTTCAAAAAAATCAAGATGGGAATTAAAGAAGAAAGAAAGACGGGGTGCGAATTTGTCAACTGGTAGTCCTGCCTTTATTCCATACTCAACATAAGTAAATCCATTGGCAAGGGTAAAGGCAAGTTCCTGAACAGCAGTTGCACCAGCCTCACGAATGTGGTATCCTGAAATTGAGATTGTATTCCACTTTGGCACATTGTCTGAACAGTAGGCGAGAATATCCGTAATAATTCTCATTGATGGCTCTGGTGGATATATCCAGGTCTTCTGTGCCTGATATTCCTTTAACATATCATTCTGAATTGTTCCGGTAAGCATATGTGCCGGGACACCCTGTTTTTCGCCGACTACAATATACATCGCAAGAAGCATTGCGGCAGGGGGATTGATGGTCATTGAGGTAGAAATTTTATCAAGAGGAATCCCATCAAATATGATTTCCATATCCCTCAATGTATCAACTGCAACCCCACATTTACCAACTTCACCGTGAGAGAATGGGTCATCAGAGTCTCTGCCGTAAAGTGTCGGAAAGTCAAAGGCAACCGAAAGACCGGTCTGCCCGTGCTTCAATAAATATTTGTATCGTTTATTCGTATCCTTTGGTGTGCCCATTCCGGAAAACTGGCGCATTGTCCAGAGTCTGCCCCGATACATCGTAGTTTGGACACCGCGTGTGAAGGGAAACTCTCCGGGGAAACCGAGGTCCCTTTCATAATCAAAGTTTGGTATATCATCAGGAGTATACAGCGGGTTTAGAGAAATACCAGAAATTGTTGTAAATTTGTGGTCTCGTTCCTTACAGGTTTTATACTTTTGTTCCCATTGCCCTTTTTGTCTCATAGACATTTCACCTCCTTTCAATCTTTTCAGAAACTGTAAAGGAGCATCAGTCCTAAATAGTATCGCGGTTAGGAAACCGCTCCTACTTTGGTTTTGCTACGCAAAATCCGCGCATAAACACTGATTTATGCCGATTCACTCAAAAAATTTTACTTATGATCTATCAGACTTCTCACGATTTTTTTTGCTAATTTATAAGGACTCAATTTTCTGTCAACAATTCTTTCGACAAATCTATCAAGTTCCTTATCATCAATTACTGATTCGCGCAAATGTCTTTTTATTTCTGATTCTATAAACTCATGAACCTGATTCAAAATGCGCAGTTTTCTAATTTTCTTTAATTCGCCGCTATTCTTAAGATAATTTTCGTGCATCTTTAATGCCTTGACAAATTCCTCAATGCCTGATTCATCTGTAGCAATTGTTTTCAAAATGGGCACACGCCAGGAAGTCTTGGGTCTTAAGTCAAAGGCAAATTTCAATTCCATCAAAAGTGCATCACTCCCTTCACGGTCTGCCTTATTTACAACGAGAATATCTGCAATCTCCAATAATCCTGCTTTCATTGCCTGTATAGAATCACCGGATTCTGGAACGAGCACAACAGCCTTTGTATCACAGACCTGCGCAATATCAAGTTCTATTTGACCAACGCCAACGGTCTCAATGAGAATATAATCCATTCCGGCTGCATCAAGGACCAAAGCGACATCCTTTGTCTTTTTTGAAAGCCCACCAAGACTCCCTCTCGTTGCCATACTGCGGATAAAGGCATTCTTCTGGAGTGCTAAATCGCCCATTCTTATTCTATCTCCAAGTAATGCACCGCCGGAAAATGGCGATGTTGGGTCAACAGCGATTATACCAATTTTATAATTATCTTTAAGTAATCTCTTTGCAATCGCATTGACTAAAGTTGACTTTCCTGCACCAGGCGGACCAGTAATACCGATCTGATATGCCCTGCCTGTATAAGGGAAGATTTTGTCAAGAATATCTATTCCTGTATCATTTTCAACCAGACTGATTATTTTTGCAATGCTGATTTTATCGCCTTTTAAAAGATTTCTTATCAAATCCATTTAAAACTCCAGTTTCTTTTTGATATCTTCGGGGATTAATTCAATCAATCCCTTATCTACCTCAATAAGTCGTATAATATCAGCAAGATCCTTCTGCCTCTTACTTGGTCTCCTTTCTTTATCTTGAAAAGCCCATATCTTGCCCTTTAAAACATCCTTAATTGATGCTACAGGTAATTTATAACCAAGGACTTCCTTCTGGATTGCCCTATTTATAAAGTCCTGGTATCGCTTATCAAGTTGTATCTGAATCCTCAAATCAGAAAATGGCGCAGAAATATTTATACTATTAGAAAATTCTTTTATTCTATATTCTGAAGGTAAGAATGAAACTAAATCATCAAGTCTCTCAACAGCAATAACAACATCCAAATCTAAACTGACCACGGGTTCTGCATAGGCATTGACGGCCAAGCCACCAATTACGCAAAAAGGAATTTTCTTTTTCTTAAGTATACTAACAAATTCATTTAATAAATCTTTTTTTTCTTTTGCCACTCTTTTAATAAATTCTTTTTTGGTCATTATTAGATATTCTTTTTAAAACCCTTGTCAAGCAAACTTCCTAAAGTCATAAATTAAATTACAAAAATCTATCACTTAATCTCTTCAAATTCACCGGTTTTTTTGTTTTTTCGGACATTGTCATAAGTAAAATATCTGCCATTCATTGCAATATAAATGCCAGCCGGCAAGACCTGCACAAATGCCATGGCACAACCGAGGTTAAACATTCCATCAGAACTACCAAATGTATAAGGAATCATTGCTCCAGTAAGGACAACAGTTTTATTTTTTACTCTTTCAGCAAGATATTTTGCAGTTTCAACCATTGTATCAGTGCCATGTGTAATAACGATCCTATCCTCTTTTACATTTATACAATTACGGGCAATTATCTCTCGGTCATCATCGGTCATATTTCTACTATCTATCATCATCAATGTTCTTATATCAACAGAAAGCCGACATCGTCCAAGACGGAGCATCTGGGGAATATGGGTATCTTTAAAGAACAGTTCGCCAGTCAACTCATTATACTCTTTATCAAATGTGCCACCTGTAACAAATATTCTTATGTTCATTTTCTTCCTTTTAATCTTGCTTCAATCTTTACCCAGGTATCCTTCAATGTAACCGAGCGATTAAAAATTAATTTATCAGGGGTTGAATCTTTATCAACACAAAAATAACCAAGACGCTCAAACTGGAAGATTTCGCCAACTTTTGCATTTTTAAGTGAAGGTTCCAATTTACAATTTTTTAAAATCTGCAAAGAATTCGGATTTAAATTGGCAAGGAAATCTCCGCCTTCACCAGGGTCTGCAGTCTTAAACAATCTATCATACAGCCTGACTTCGGCATCAATGGAATTTTCAGCACAAACCCAGTGCAATGTGGATTTAACCTTCCTTCCATCTGGTGCATTTCCACCTTTTGTTTTAGGGTCATATGTGCAATGGAGTTCAATAATGTCACCATTGTCATCTTTTACTACATCCACACACTTAACAAAATATGCATATCTTAATCTCACCTCCCTGCCTGGTGCCAGGCGGTAAAACTCTTTTGGCGGGTCTTCGCGGAAGTCATCCTGTTCAATATATATAACCTTTGAGAATGGTATCTTCCTCGTTCCCATACCCATATCTTCTGGATTATTTATTGCCTCAAGTTCCTCAAACTGACCATCAGGATAGTTATCAATGACTACCTTTAACGGTCTTAAAACCGCCATCCTTCTTGGTGCCCTTTTATTCAAGTCATCACGCAGGCAATGCTCAAGAAGCGCTATATCAACAACTGTGTTATTCTTTGCCACACCAATGACATCACAAAAAGTCCTTATCGCCTCTGGTGTATAACCCCTTCTTCTCAATCCTGAAATTGTTGGCATCCTCGGGTCATCCCAGCCACGGACAAATCTTCGTTCCACAAGTTGTAGTAATTTTCTTTTACTCAATGCGGTATAAGTTAAATTCAGTCTGGCAAATTCGATCTGTTGTGGATGATGGATTCCAAGTTCATCTAAAAACCAGTCATACAAAGGACGATGGTCTTCAAACTCCAGGGTGCAGATAGAATGGGTGATACCCTCAATAGAATCTGATTGCCCGTGTGCCCAGTCATAGGTTGGATAGATACACCATTTATCACCGGTTCTATGATGTGTAGAATGTAAGATGCGATACATAATTGGATCGCGCATATTTAGATTTCCGTGTTTCATATCAATCTTTGCGCGTAAGGTTTTTGAACCATCAGGAAATTCACCAGCACGCATCCTTTCAAATAATTCAAGATTCTCTTCTATAGAGCGATTGCGATGCAGGCATTCTCTTCCGGGTTCGGTCAATGTGCCACGCATTTCTCTTACTTCATCTGGTGAACAATCACAAACATAAGCCTTTCCTTTTTTTATTAAAAATATTGCAAATTCATACAATTTTTCAAAGTAATCTGATGCATAGTATTCCCTATCACCCCAGTCAAAGCCAAGCCACCTTATATCTTCTTTTATTGAGTCCACATATTCAACTTCTTCCTTTGTTGGATTTGTATCATCAAATCTCAAATTGCATAAACCGCCATATTCCGCCGCAATGCCAAAGTCAATGCAGATTGCCTTGGCATGGCCAATATGGAGATAACCATTCGGTTCAGGCGGAAATCTTGTATGAACCCGACCACCAAACCGCCCGGTGCGGTTATGTTCGTCAATTATTTGGTGGATAAAATCCCTTGGTTTTGAAATATTATTCAAAGTTTCTCCCCTTTTTTAAAATACTTTTATAAATCAAATTTTTTATACTGAACTCCCAAGTAGCCATTTCCAGATAGGAATGAACTTAATCTTTATCCCACTACCCCGCTTTATTCATACTATTTTTGCTAAATTTCGCACAAACACATTCCTGGATTAGGTTTGCGTTGTTTTTAAAGTGCAAAGTTTTTTGACACTCTATTTTTTTGACTTTGCGAGGAGCGAGATTCCTCACCTGTCATTGCGAGGCTCTCGTAGAAATCTGAAGCAATCTGACTTGAAGGGTCATTCCGGGGGATCTCAATGGAATTGCTTCGTCCCGCCTATTGATAATGGGCGAAGACGCGCAATGACAGGGATGGTGGGGATTGCCGCGTCCGCCAGGAAGTGTGGTAATCTGGCATTACTGGTTTGTTTCTGGTTTGAGCGATTCCCAGAGTATCTCAGAAACATCCATTACCTTTATATCAGAATCCATTGATTTTAATGTCTCTTCAAACATCTGGAGACAATATGGACAGGCAACAGCAATCACTTCTGCACCTGTATTTAACAATTGTTGCAATCTCAAATTTACAAGTCTCCCTTCATTTGCATATTCACGCCATAAGCCCATTGAACCCGCACCACAGCAGATACTATTCTTTCGGTTAAAGAATGGCACTTCAACGAGTTTCAATTCCGGAATGGATTTTAATATCTCCCTCGGCTCTTCATAAATACCGCTCTGCCTTCCGAGAGTGCAGGGGTCATGATAGACAACGGTCTTATTGAATGGCTTGTTTGGCTTTATCCTGCCTGTCTTTATCTGCTCAAAGACAACCTGTGTGTAGTGTAAGGACTGAAAATTATGATAATTTTTATACTCGTTATTGAAAATTGTGTAACAATGGGGAGAAATTGTAATTGTATTCTTCACCTTCAAATCCCTGAACATCTTGAAATTGCTATCAAAGAGTTGTATGAAGACCTTTTCACCGCCAGCACGACGCACTGCCTCACCACAACAAACCTCTTTATCACTATTTATTCCAAACTTTATTTCAGCTTTCTGAAGGGTCTGTGCTACGGCACGCGCTACACTCTTTGCCCGTGCATCATAAGCAGTTATACAACAGACAAAAAGAAGATAATCAAGTTTCTCAGTAAATTGTGGCATTGTCAATCCATCAGCCCATTCCTTTCTCTTATCCTGTGGTTCACCAAGGGGATTACCGTTGCTATTTAACCGCAAAAATAGACTCTTTAATTCCTGCGGGTATGAACCAAAATCAATCATTATTCTGCGTGCAGAACGGAGAATATTGGATATATTCACTTTTCTTGGACACTCATAAAGGCAACTATCACAACCAACACAGCGGAATACTTCATTGGTCTCCTGGCAAATCGCTTCTTTCTCTTCACTGCATAGTATCGCTCCTAATCTTATTAAATCAGGAAATTGGTAAGTTGTATAATTCACACCATCAAGCATATTCCAGGGACAGGCAGCCATACACCTGCCGCACTCATAACATTTTATTGCATCATCTGCTCCCTGTTCAAGAAGCAGTTCACGGATTTCAGGATTGAGTTTAAGTAAGTTAGACATAATTTTTTCTCCGTTAAAAGTTATACGGTGTCGCAGCCCGTATCGTTAATCGTCTATTGTCACAAAAAACTGACATCTCTTACCCCCTTATCTGTTATGTTTTTGCTTGTTTCAACTCAAGTATCTTATTCTTCAAAACCGGCACGACCTTGAACAGGTCTTCAACAATTCCATAATCTGCCTCGTTGAATATTGGTGCATTCGGGTCTTTGTTGACCGCAATGATTGTGTCAGAATTCTTCATTCCCATTAGATGTTGAAATGCACCTGAGATTCCAAGTGCAATATATAACTTTGGTTTCACTGTCTTTCCTGATGAACCGACCTGATGTTCTTTTGGAAGCCAGCCGGCATCAACCACCGGCCTTGTGCAACCAATAACACCACCGATTGCCTTTGCAAAATCTTCTATTACTGGCAGATTCGCCTTATCTTTTATACCTCTACCCACAGAGACAATTATATCTGCCTTTGTAATATCAACTGCACCAACTGCCGCTTCAATGTATTCAATAAATTTGCGATACTCGGGCTGGGCATTTATCGGTGTCTCTAATTTAACGACTTCTGCATCAAGATTTCCAGTTTCTACTGGTATACTTCCGCTACGATAGGTCACAAGATACGATGGATTATCTTTTAATAAAATTCTTGCATTCAACTTTCCATCATACATTGACCTTATGACCCTTAATTTACCATCAAAAATTTGAATATCCACACAATCAGTGGAAAATGGGACATTCAATTGTGTAGCAAGTGATGGTCCTAAATCCATACCCATTGCCGTGTGGCCAATAATTGTGATAAAAGGATTTTCTTTTTTCAATACCTCTGATAATGCAATCTGATAAGTTTCAGCATTGAAATCCTTGAAAACTGCATTTTCCATAACGATAACTCTGTGAGCACTATTTTTTAACTGTCCGATAAATTTTTCTGCATTATCACAAAGTAAGACTGCACTGCATTGTGTATTTAAATCCTGGGCAATTTTCCTTCCCAGTGTTAAAAGTTCAAATGTAATATCTCTTATCACACCCTGACGGTGTTCAACCAAAGCAAAAATTTCATTCATAGTGGCTCCTTAAGCAATAATTTTAGTTGTCTGAGTTATCAGACATATTTAATAAATCAAACCGCTACGTTGAAATTGCTGAAAAGTGTTCACAGAATACCTTTTCAGCAATTGCGATAGATTATTCGGCATTAAAGCAGTCCCTTTTCCTTTATTATTCCGGCAAGTTTTGCTGCAACTTCATCAGCGCTGCCTGTGAGTATTTCAGCCCTTTTTCCAACAGGTGGTGTGAAAAGTTCTTCAAGTGTAGTATTTGAGATAATATCTGTGCTGATATCTGATTTTCCGATTGTTTTTATCTCCTTACTTGCTGCCCTTCTGATTGCAATGAGTGATGCAAAACGCGGGGTGTTTATACCGGTCTGGACCGTGACCAGTGCAGGCAGGTTTACTTCAAGATGCTCAAGCAACCCACCTTCAAGCTCGCGATAGACCTGTGCCTTATTGTTTGTAATATCAAATTTTGTAACGAGTGAGGCGTGAGGAATTCCTAATAATTCAGCCAATGTCTGTCCCACCATAGAATAGGCATCATCGGTTGACATACAACCAGTAAGGATTAAATCATATGGCAATCCCTTTATCACCGAAGTTAATATTCCTGCAGTCTTATAACCATCTATCTCACCAAAGTCCTCAGCCTTGACCCTTATCGCAGAATCACCCCCTTTTGCCAGTGCTATCCTCAAAGTATCTTCGGTATCAGGATAACCAAGGCTAACTACAGTAACACTTCCACCATATTTTTCCTTTAATAAGATCGCCTCTTCAAGTGCATAACTATCAGATTCATTCATATCAAAGGCAAGACGGTCTTTTATAATATCCTTGCCTGTTGAGTCAATCTTTACATCCGCCTCTGCAGTTTGAGGCACCCGTTTGATGCAGACAATGATGTTCAAAATACCTCCTTCCTTAAAAATGACGAAATCGCAGTATCATTACATTCGCAGTATCGTCCACCACAATAATTGGTGGACTTGCAGTATCGCATTCGGTTCACAAAACCGTTTTCTGCGAATCCGCCCAGGGCGGATGATAATGCGATTCATACGTCTATTTAATTAGTTCTCTTGCAATCACAATCTTCTGGATTTCGCTCGTGCCTTCATAGAGTTCAAGAATCTTCGCATCGCGATAAAACCGCTCGACCGGGTAATCCTTTGTATAGCCATAACCACCATGGATTTGCACTGCCTTTCTGGTTACATCAACCGCGATTGTCGCAGCAAAATATTTTGCCATTGCTGATTCCTTGGAAAATCTTGGCATACCTTTGTCCTTGCAAAATCCTGCATAATAGACCAGAAGCCTTGCGGCATGGATCTGGGTTGCCATCTCGGCAAGCATTGACTGTATCATCTCAAACTCGCATATGGGCTGACCAAATGCCTTACGCTCTTTTGAATATTTTATTGCCGCCTCAAGCGCAGCCTGAGAAACACCAACTGCCTGGGCGCCAATATCAACCCTTGAGACATCAAGGGTATTCATACAAATTTTAAAACCTTCACCTTCTTTACCAAGGAGATTCTCTTTCGGAATCTTGCAATCCTCAAATATCAATTCACAATTACCACTTGCCCTGATACCCATAAGGTCTTCGTGCTTGCCCAGAGAAAACCCTGGTGTGCCCCGTTCCACAATAAATGCACTCATCCCTTTGTGTTTAAGTTCTTTATTGGTATAGGCAAATACTACATAGATTCCCGCTTCTGTTCCATTGGTGATAAACCTCTTTGTTCCGTTTAGAATATAATAATCACCATCAAGTTTTGCGGTCGTCTCCATACCAGCAACATCGCTACCTGCATTGGGCTCGGTGATACCTATTGCACCAATCTTTTCACCACTACATAATAACGGCAGGTATTTTTGTTTCTGTTCTTCGGTGCCAAATGTGAGAATTGGATAGGTAACAAGGGAATTATTCACTGCTACAATCACACCAGTCGTAGCACAAACCCGTGATATTTCTTCAATGGCAATTGCCAGGGATACAAAATCCAAACCTGAGCCACCGTATTTTTCAGGAACGACAATCCCTAATAACCCCTGTTTTGCACATTTTTTTATGTTATTCCAGGGAAACTGACCGGTTTTATCAATCTCCGGTGCTACAGGTGCAAGTTCGGCTTCAGCAAATTTACGCACCTGGTCCTGTAGCATTTTCTGTTCAGGTGTTAAATCAAAGTTCATATTACCTCCTTTGACTATAAATATAGATTCAAACAGATTTATGCGGATTCACACTGATTATTATCCATGCACATCCCAAACTTATTTGTTTGAGTTTATTTTTTTATACATACTTACTCCTTACTAAACGAATATACTCTAATTCAGGACTTCCAAAATTCACAAGCAAACCAACCTCATAAGGCGAAGCTTTTAACTGAGAAATCAGCTGTTCCCGAAAAACTTTCGACAAAAATTCAACGGCCTTTAATTCCAGAATAACTTTTCCATCTATCACTAAATCAAGACGGAATTTCCCAATTATCTTATTGTTATATTTGACATTTATCACCTTTTCTTTTTCGTATGATATTTTTTGCTCATTTAGTTCAATCTCTATCGCCCGCTGGTAAACCTTTTCGGGAAAACCACAACCAAGTGTTTTATGCACTTTAAATAGTATCCCAATTATTTTATACGTCAAATCTTTATGAAGCAATTTATCTGAATGCATCTATTTATCCGTTTGAATTCGCTAAAATCTGCTTAAATCAGCAGTATTTTTTATTTTCCCAACACCTGTCTTGCGATCACAATCTTCTGGATTTCGCTCGTGCCTTCGCCAATTTCCATCAATTTTTCATCCCGTAAAAATCGTTCTACCGGGTATTCATCGGTAATTCCACGCAACCCGTGTATATCAATCGCCAGACTCGTTGCCTTCATCCCAATTGTTGATGCATAGTATTTTGCCATTGCCGATTCTTTAACATAAGGCAAACCCGCATCTTTTAATTGGGCGGCGTTGTAGATCAATAACCTCGCTGCCTCAATCTCGGTTGACATCTCGGCAATCTTTGACTGGATGGATTGTTCTTTATAGAGATTATTCTCTTTAACAAACTTTATTGAGGCATCAAGCGCACCCTGGGCAATTCCAAGGGCAAGGGCACCAATAGAAATCCTGCCGCCATCAAGGGTTTCCATAAATATCTTAAAACCATCGCCCTCTTTGCCTAAAAGATTTTCTTTGGGAATAGCACAATCCTCAAATATCAATTCTGATGTGATTGAACCCCTGAGTCCAAGTTTATCCTCTTCCCTTCCTGGTGTAAAACCTGGAGTCCCTTTTTCTACAACAAATGCGGAAATTCCTTTATAACCAAGAGTTGGGTCTTTTGTTGCTGTGAAGATAATCACATCAGCAATATGGCCTGAAGTAATAAATCTCTTTGTTCCATTTATGATATATTTATTATCAACGAGTTTAAACCTTGTCTGGGTGCCTGCTGCATCACTACCGGCATTGGGTTCGGTCAGACCGAATGAACCAATCTTTTCACCTTTTGCAAGTGGTATGAGCCATTTTTTCTTCTGCTCTTCAGTGCCTGCGTAATATATAGGGAATACACCGAGTGATGAGTGGGCAGCAAGGAATATGCCGGTAGAACCGCAGACCCTGCCAATCTCTTCCACTGCAATTGCATAAGAGAGAACATCAAGGCCTGCGCCACCATATTCTTCGGGCACATAGAGGGCAAGGAGTTTCAACTCTGCCATCCTCCTCACCAAATCCCAGGGGAATTCGCCCTTTTTATCTATCTCCTTTGCCCTGGGTGCAACCTCATTATCCGCAAAAGAGCGAACCTTTTCTCTAAATTCTTTGTGTCTTTTGCTCAAAATCATAGTTCACCACCTTTTTATCTTTTAAAAATCTCACTCTTTAGTTTCATTGCCTCATTAATGAAAAACCCTTTCCATTCCTTATGGGAAATCCTCTTGAGCATACGGGGATAATCGCTCAAGTCTGAACATTCAATCAGCCTTGCACCCAAATCAAGCGCTGAAATATCCCAATCAAATTTTGCCTTTGCATCAAGTAAAAGTCTTTTGAAATCGTATCCCTTTCTTTTAATGATAAAATAAATGTCAATGAAGTCACGTGCACGCGGATTTAAAACTATTGTGTGTACTTTATCAACTGCAATGTCATAAATGGACTCTATTTGAAGATTTTTATATTTCAAACCTTTTTCAATTCTTGGAAATGGATAATAATTAAAATCCACTTTTAAAACATTTTTATCTGAAAAATGGAAAAATAAAGTGGACAAACCGAGAACTCTCTTAGTCTCAATTTTTTCCAGGTCTAAAGAACTTTTTTTACTTTCAAAAAACCTAACTATATAGAATTGATTGACCTCCTGATTTTCCGAGAAAAAATCCAAATCTTCAGAAATGCGGTGTTTTAAATAAAATTCAGATAAGGCAGTGCCACCTGCCAGATAAAACCTTTCTGTAAAATATGATGTCTTTGCCACCAGATCCAGAATTCGTTTTTGATGAAAGTTCAAAATACTTTCTTTGTTCTTGGCCATAATAAAAGTTCTAAAAACTTTCTATACACGGGGTCAATTCTGTGTTTGATTTTTGACCAATTCTTTTTTATCAATTTCTCATCAAGTTTTTCGCCAGGAGAGCCGTAATTTATTTCCTGAATAATCTTCCAGATTTTATACCCTTCCGGGTCTTCTTTTTTGAACTTCTTTTCATCAACCGACCAGTTATACATAATTTATAAAAGTTTAGAGGCTGTGTCGCAATGTCTTTGCAAGCAAATGAAATGAGCGAAACAATCCCAGAAGTGTTAAAAATAATGAGATTGCCAGGCATCCTTCGGGTGCTCGCAATGACAAGAGAGGATCGGATTGTTTCGGACTTCCTTCACTTCGTTAAGGACTCCTCTTCTAAGAGTTCTCTTTTATCTTTTTCGTTTAGTACTGCCATATCAGTTAAACGAAATGTTAAATGGAGTAAATAACTTTAAGCAGAGCGATTTCAGAAGTCTCTGAAGTGCTCTTTGAAGCATTTTGACTTAATTTGGCCATTTAACCAAGCAATTCCCGGGCAATATTTTCTTTTAGTTTCACCGGTGATTCACCAAGAATCTGCCCAGTCTTTGCATCCCGCAGATAACGCTCCACTGGGTAATCCTTTGTATAGCCATAACCACCAAAAATTTGAACCCCCTTTATTCCGCAATAGACTGCGGCCTCGGTGTTTGAAGCAAAGGCGAGTTTAGTCGCCATTTTGTAGTCTTCTTTTGAATCATACCTATTTGCTGCATCATATAAAAGTTTCCTTGATGATTCAATCTTTATCTTCATCTCTGCAAGCATCTCCTGGACCATCGGAAATTCACAGATTGGTCTATTGAACTGCCGACGCTCTTTTGCATACTTTATTGAAGCATCTAATGCTGCCTGGGCAATGCCAAGACCCACTGCGGAGAGGCAGAGATTAAAATAATCTCTTGTCTCCTCCATAGCAGTAATATAAACTGTGCTGTCAAGTAAACAAAAATCATCAGGAATTTCAAGATTATTAAAAGTTATATCAACAATCCCTGCAGACCTCATCCCCAATAGATAAGGGTTTGTAATTTTAGATTTGTCAGGAGATTCAATGAGATATAGACTCCAGCCATTTTCAGTTTTTATATCTAATAACAAAAATTTTGCAAATGCACCACTCAGGACAAAACGACTCCTGCCATTTATCTTCAAAGGGTTCTGGGAGATAATCTGAAGATTTTTATCAAAGTCAATATCAAATCCACCCAGTTCACCATTACCAAGGCGTTTAAGATAAGTTTTTGATTTTTCATTTCGGGATTTCATCAAAGAATACGCAACCAGACCGTTATTTACAGCAATAACCAAACCGACTGAAGCACAGACCTTTGACAACTCCTCAATTATTATGCATAAACTTGTGGTGTCAAATCCTGCTCCACCAAATTCTTGAGGAATTATTGGCGATAATATGCCGAATTCATTTAGTTTCCTAAAAATCACTTCAGGGATACTTGCGTTCTTTTCTATTTCCTGAACAATCGGCTCTATCTCCTGAAGGGTAAATTTCTTCACTTCATTCTGAATCATCTTCTGCTCATTGTTAAGGTTGATCAAACCCATAGCACTCCTTTTTAATTTAATGTCTAAAAAACGAATTCATACAGATTTTAGCGGATTCATACGGATAAGGGCTGCCCGCGCTATCGCTTAGCATCTGTGGGGAAAATTGGTGCAGGCTACCGCCCTTGTCAGTTACAGAGTTACCCATAACTGAACCAAAAATATAGCAAACAAAATGGAGGATAATAATCACTCTATTATATAGAAAATAGAATTAATGTCAATAAACTATCATATTGACAGGTGCTTAAAAATACCTACAATAGATAGTGATGAAACGCCGCTTTTTCCCTTTACAAACAAAGTTGATTTTAAGTTTCTCAACAGTTATAATTATCGGCATATTCTTATCCACCTTTACCGGCATACAGATAATTGGAAACACAATAGTGGCACAGGGGCAGGAAAAGGTCAAACTTGACCTCAATACTGCAAGGGAAGTCTTAGAAGAAGAAGGCAGAACAATCAAAAACATTATCAGACTCACTGCGAGTCGTTATTTTGTGAAAGATGCACTAATTAAAAGAAACCGAAAATTTTTGCTAAAAGAACTGCAAAAAGTGAAGATGGATGAGGGCCTTGATATTCTAAACATAACAGATAATACCGGGCGTATCATTTTACGCACGGGAAACCAGGATTATTATGATGACCGTCCAGAGAATGCAATTTTGAAAAAGGTTCTTGAAACAGAAGAAAGCGTTTATGCAGTTATGATAATTTCACCTGAAGAATTGCGTAAAGAAAGTAAAGAACTGGCTGAACGCGCAAAGATAAGAATACTACCCACACCCAAGGCAAAACCTCGCAATGATACATTAGAAACATCAGGATTAATCATTATTGCCGGGGCACCGATTCTTGATGATAATAATAATCTCATCGGTGTTGTCTATGGTGGTAGATTGCTCAACAGGAATTTTGAAATTGTTGATAAAATTAAGGATATTGTTTATAAGGACGAAAAATTTAGAAATAAAGAAATCGGCACAGCAACAATCTTCTTCAAGGACCTCCGAATAACCACAAATGTTCGTGATATCACCGGAGAAAGGGCTATCGGCACAAGGGTATCAGAAGAAGTATACAACCAGGTTTTAGTAAATGGCAGACCCTGGGTCGGCAGGGCGTTTGTGGTAAATGACTGGTTTATCACGGCATATGAACCGATTCGGGATATAAATAACCAAATCGTTGGAATTATCTATGTCGGAATGCTTGAAGCACCTTTTGTATATCTTAAGAACCGTGTCGTCTCAATATTCATTTTTATTGCCGTTCTAAGCATTATCGCGCTTGCAATAATCTCCTTCATTACTGTAAAGCGCATCACCAGCCCCATAAATGAATTATATCAACTTACTGAAAGGGTTTCCAAAGGTGACCTCTCAGCACGGGCAAAGATTAGTTCAGATGATGAAATTGGAGAATTGATCAAATCATTTAATCAAATGGTTGATTCTCTTCAAATCGCTACCGAGGGCTATGTCAATCTTACCAAAACCCTTGAACAGAAGGTCCAGGAAAAGACAAATGAACTGGAGAAGGCAATGGAACAGTTAGTGCAGAGTGAAAAATTATCTGCCTTGGGCAGACTTGCTGCAGGAATTGCCCATGAAATCAATAATCCACTGACTGCAATTCTGATCAATAGCCATTTGATAAAAGAAAAGGTGAAAAAGGATACTAAACTATCAGAAAAACTTGACATGATTATTGATGAGACACAGCGGTGTGCAAAGATTGTAAGCGGACTTTTAGAATTTTCACGACAGACACCACCCGAAATGAAACTTATCTCCATAAATGAAATTCTCAATAAGACACTCATCCTCTTTGAAACCGTTTTTCTTGCCAATAATGTAAAGGTTGAAATATCTCTTGATAAAAATCTACCTCAAATTATGGCAGACGAGAGTAAAATAAAACAAGTATTGACTAATATTCTACTGAATGCAATTGATGCAATGCCCAATGGAGGGACTTTAAAAATTCATTCTCAACTTTCTTTAGATAATAAATTTGTAGAAATAGAGATTGAAGATTCGGGCGTGGGCATACCAAAAGAAAACCTGGATCGCATATTTGATCCGTTCTTCACAACCAAAAAATCAAAAGGAACAGGACTTGGTTTATCAATAAGCTATGGTATTATCCAGCAGCATAATGGGAGTATTGAGGTGAATAGCGAAGTCAATAAAGGAACAAAAGTTAAAATAAAATTGCCCAAATTAGAACTTTGATTTGAAAATATGGGTTTATGATAAAACAAAAAAGGGGTATAAATGGACCAAAAGAAATTTAAAATTTTGGTGGTTGATGATGAAATAACTGTATGTAAAAGTATTACCAGTGCCCTTGAAGATTTTGACTATGCAGTTGATATGGCACTGAGTGGCGAAGAAGCAACTTTTAAACATAATAAAAACCATTATGATTTGGTCGTCGCAGATTTGATGATGCCGGATATAACAGGCATTGAATTGTTGAAGAGGATAAAGGCAGTAACCCCTGAGGTCCAGTTCATTCTCATAACCGGTTATCCATCAATAAAAACTGCTGTTGAGGCGATAAAATTCGGGGCATTTGATTATATACCAAAACCATTCACGCCCGATGAATTGAGAAGTGTAGTAAATCGCGCCTTTGATTATTATAGAAAGGAAAAAATTGAACTAATACCTGTGCCTGCAGACTATTACTGTATAACTGATAATTCCTGGGCAAAAATTGAAAAAGATGGCAATGTCAGAATTGGCGCCCATGAAAGACTTGTTAAAGGGATTAGAGAAATCTCAATGTTAGAACTTCCGGTTAACGGTGAAATGCGTTATCAGGGTGAAGCCTGTGTACGGATAAACACGAGTGCCAATCAAATATTCAGGGTGTGGACTCCAGTTTCAGGAAAAATAATTAAAATAAATCAGAACCTCCACAAGAACTATAGTAAATTAATTACTGACCCCTATAATGAAGGCTGGTTGTTGATAATACAACCAACAAACTTAGAAGCAGATTTAAGAAACCTGACCAGATGCTAAATTGAATTCATTCAATATTGAAAAACTATTTAAAACCATTCAGTTCTTACTTAAAAACTATGATTGCTATGATGTTTATTTCTTAGATAACAAACGCAAATGGAATAAAAACCCTGAGAAACTTAAAGACATAATTTCCAGTGAAGTCTGGTTCCGTATATGGGCATCATCCCGTTATTATGATAATGATGAACTCCTTGACCTTTTTAAACCCATCGTAAATAATGTCCATTTTCAAGGTTTAATGAGTAAATTCACAAATAATGCAGACGGAATGGAAATTGATATAACCGACACGCTAATTACCTTTGAAATCTTATACGACCTAATTGAATACCATATACACATATTGAATACTGAAAAATATATTCCGGATTGGAATTATCAGGGGAAAAAAATACAGAATGAATATCTTTGCAGGGTAGATGATTTTAAGAAAAACCTGAAAAGTCTTCTAAGCGACCAGGTATTGTTTGATAGTTTTTTCCAGATTTATAAAGCATTAACAAAGAACAACCTCTTCAATTCCATTTCAACAACAATTAACGAAGAAATTAAACTTTATGAAGAACAGATTCTACTTAAAAGAAAACTTGAAGAAAGTAAAAAAATCAATCAAATTTACGATTTTTTGAGTAATAAAATAGATTTTGATATCGGTTCTTCTGTAACCCAGAAACAGGCTCTTATCAGGCCATTTTTAAGATTACTAAATGATGCTATAAATCCTGCGCCAATTGGTTTACAATTTGAAATTGTCTCAATCCTTGGTGCGTTAAAAGACCCGAGGTGTGCAAAAACCCTGCTCAACCTTTTGAAAAATACGAGCCTTGAATATACAAATCTCATATCAAATATTATATACGCCTTAGGGAATCTTCAATATAGTGAGATTTCTGATTATTTAAAAATGATTCTCCAGTTGCCTGATTACATTGATCTTTCTTCAGGATACAAACAGCCTATTTACGATGTAAAATCCGAAGCGATTTGGTCTACTGGCAAACTTGGTATCACAGGAAGAAATCTAATCAATGAAATTGTAAAATATATATCACACAAAGATAATACAATAAAAATCGCACTTGCCTGGACAATGGGTATGATTGGCACAAAAGAGAAAAAAGAAGAAGGTGTCGTTGACCTTGAAATTCTCACAACCTTATTAGAACTCCTGAAAGATAAAAATAAAAAGGTATTTGAAGAATCTATTTACAGTTTAAAAGTCTTAGGATTTTATGAACTCATTGATAATCTGAATCTAAACAATATCCCGGCAACACCCATACTCGCCCTCAAGCCAAGCAGTATCGGTCTTTATGAACTCTCTGAAACTCTTTATCATCTTATTAGTCTGAAACAACCTGTTGTTATAGCAGTAACCGGTGATTCAGGCACAGGAAAGACTTATTTCTGTGAATCAATCAAATATGGTTTTGGTGACATCTCAAAAGATGACATTCTTTATCTAATGAGGGATAATCCTGCCCACCGCACAATATTCAGCAGGATGATTGATAAGAAGTTCACAAAAGATTTTCTCGACCCACAATATTATACTATTGAAACAATGGATGAAAAAAAACTTGCATCGTCTCAGGTCTTTTTTGACTTCATAAATCAGTATAGCCACAAGAAATTGATCATCCTTGATGGCTGGCTTGATGAGATATATTTTTATCAGGTTTTAAAAATATTCTACCAGTTCAATTATCTTGACTGCGTGATAAACTTTCGCACCACTTATTCCACACGCCGGATCAATCTTGAAACAAGAGAAGGGATACTGGAACGCGTCAGAGATTGTTTAAGATTTGTTGAAAATCCACCCATTGAAGAAACAGAATTTTATCGCAACGGCGATGTCTATGTTTATAATCTTGATAACTCAATTAACTCACGCCTCAGCGCTGATGAAATCAAAGAAGTATTTAGTAGAAAAAAGGTAAGATTGTGGGCTGAACATATCCGAATCGGAAGTTTTGCAAAGAAACTAAAGGAGTTGGAAATCAAAGAAAAACCCCTGAATGTCCGAACCGAAGACTTTATAATGCAAAATGATTGTAAAATTGAAACCGAAGATGAAGCAATTGAGATACATACTGAACGTTTTTTTAGATCAATTAATAATGATATAGTTGGCGAGCCGAATTTGCTTCAAAAAATAAGATTTAAAAAATTCATCCCGGAAAAAATATCGCATTATTCGCCAGGTATAATTGCCTACCATAATACTGATGGCATTGTTGGTATATTAACTGGAATTAATGACCAAAATCATTTTACACAGATTAGAAAAGACAAAATTTATAACCATTGTATTTTTAATGACCAAATCTTTGCAATTGGAAATGAAAGCAAAATCTATTTATTTGATTTTAATAAGAATCTTTTGAGAACCTTAAAAATATCAGCCCCTCCCCTATCTGCAATCGCTACCGACCGGAATAATATCATTGCCACCGGGCATCAGGATGGAACAATAAGAATTTGGGATATTAACTCAAAAATAACACACCTGCTCAAAGGGCACAAAAATCCAATAATTGATATTGTGATTGATAAAAAGGGTATAATTGTGTCAAATAGTATTGATGGCGAATTGAGATTATGGAATCTCTACAATAATTCAATAAAGATATACAATGATATGATGTTCAACACCAGCCTGATGGGTCTGGAGCGAACCTCAGATAACATAATTTTTGTAAAAGAAAATAATGTTATAAAATTAGACCAAGAAAATGAAACAATAAAAATAGTATCTTTACCGAATGACCTTGAACCGATTGCATTCTATCCCTATTATGATGGCAGAATATTCGCTGGTTATAGAAAAAAAGAGGATAGAATATATTTTATCGTTATTGAATTTAAAAAAGACAAAGGATTTTACAATACCATCAGGACCGATATGAATAGAATTACTGGTATAACTGCAATGGGACCAAGGATTATCATATCTGGTATGGATACTGATGGAGCAATCATAGAGATTTTAGGTAGCGAAACCTATGTCCGTGGCGAGTTTGAAAAACTGCAGATTCTCAAGAATTCAAAACGACATTTTCAATACCATAGTATGATATTCTGATGAACAATCGAGTTCATAAATGGAGATTGTTGACTTTATATTACTTTTTGTTAAAATTACCAGATGAAGACTAATAGCGAAACCATTATCTGCAAGAAGTGTGGTGCAGAAAATCCTCCATACGCAATCCAATGTTTTAAATGTGGTAACTCCTTTTATCCTGATATATATAAGGGATTATGGCAAAGAAATCTAATTATCACATTTTTACTTTTCTTTGTTCCCTTTACTTTTCTATTTTATATCGTCCACTACGAAGTCTCAGCAAATTTTGAAAAACATATAAAGAATAGTTTAAACTACTCAGTTGAAGTTAATGCCCGTGTCATTAAATCATTCCTGGACGAGAGAAAAAATGATCTGCTGTCAATCAACAGAATCAATACTACTAATATTGAAGGCATAGAGAGTAAAAAAGGTGAGTATTACCAGTTATTGGAAAATGAAGGTTGGTTCGATTTTCTGGCAATCGCTGATAACAATGGCAAGATAGTCTTTTCAACCAATAATATTAAAGCAAACATCTCAGGTCGTGATTATTTTAGAAAGGCAATCAGTGGTGTGAATTTTACAAGCAGTATATTCTTTTCTGAATTGCTAAATGAGAATGTGCTGATTATGTCAGTGCCGCTATTAAATATAAAAGACAAAATAATTGGTGTCCTGCTTGCATCTGTGTCATTACCGAAATTTTACAATCTTATTCTTGACCTGCGTATAGGTAGGACGAGTGAAATATTTCTCGTTGATAGTCTGGGCAGATTCCTATCTCCTTCAAAACTTGGTGGCAATGTCTTACAACAACTCGGTTATTATGAAAAAGAGTCAAATCCCCATAAAGGAAGTGGTGGTGTAATCATCCATCGTGACTACCGTGGTGAAAAGGTAATCTGCGCATATAAAAAATTTGAAGAACCCGCCTGGTATCTTGTTTCCGAAATGGATATAAAAGAAGCACTTGCGCCTGTTAATTCTTTGAGAAACTTGATTATTTTAATCTTTATAATATTCGGTTCCTTTCTATTTTTCTCAGCCATAGTTTATTCTAAACAAGTTACCAACCTTCTAAAAAAACTCACGATTGATTTGAAATCTGCATTTGATGACATATCCAATAAAAAAATAATCATAGACCAAATAAATGCCGAATTAAGAAAAAGATTAAAAGAATGCGAAAGCCTGACTAAAAAAATAATCGCCTCGGAAAAATATGTTAGAGGAATAATAGATAGTATAACGAGTGCAATGTTTGCCATTGATAAGGAGTATCATATAACATACTGTAATAGTTTTGCAAAAAACTTTTTTAAAATCAAGAATATTGAAGATTTTCAAAACATTTTTCAGGTCGCCCAATTATTCACAGATGAAGAGGTCAAAGAAAAAATACAGAATATATTTATTAAGAATGCTTCGTTCTATATTGAGAAAAAATCATTGTCAATTGAAGGGAAACAGTTTATTTTGAGCATCTCAGGCTTCCCGGTAGATACTGGTGAGGATATTAATTCGGCAACACTTTTAATAAGAGATGTTACCGCGGAAGAACAGATGCGCAACCAGATGGCAGATTATGAAAAACTCTCCGCCCTAAGTCAATTGGCACTCGGTGCCGCGCATGAAATAAATAATCCTTTACTGGGAATAACCTCATTCATTGAATTACTTCTTGAAGAAGAAACCGATGTGGAGAAAAAAGCGCGGGCAAAAGAAGTGCTGGAAAGTGCCTATCGTATTTCTGAAACAGTGCGGGGGCTTTTGAATTTTGCCCGTCCCACACCCCCTAAGTTTGCCAAAATTAATCTGAATGCCTTAATTACTGAATCCATATCATTCCTGAAGCATCAACCACTCTTTAAGAAAATAAAGATAGAAAAAAATCTTTCAGAAACAATTCCTGAGATAACTGCTGATGCCAATCAAATAAGACAGGTTTTGGTAAATATATTATTAAATGCAGCACAGGCAATACCAGATAAAGGTATAATTACTATCTGGACGAATAAGGTAAAATTTGAAGATTGCGTAGAAATTAAAATAATTGATACTGGAGTTGGTATACCATCGGAGAATTTGAAGCGTGTATTTGAACCTTTCTTTACTACAAAGAAAGGCAAGGGCACTGGTTTAGGTCTTAGTATCAGTTTAAGTTATGTAAAAAATCATAGTGGCAATATCATTATTAATAGTGAACCCGGGAAAGGAACAGAAGTAAAAATTGTTCTTCCGATAAGGCAGGAAGGTAGAATAAGCACCGAGGTTATTGATGACTGAATCAATTCTAATCATTGATGACGAAGTTTTGACTCTGAACAATCTGAAACGGGCACTGGAAAAGGAAGGTTATGAAATTTTGCTTGCTGATTCTGGTGAAACCGGGTTAAAAATATTTCAGGAGCACTATCCTAATCTGGTTCTTGTTGATCTAATGTTGCCAGGCATTGATGGGATTGAAGTTCTAAAGAGAATAAAAGAGATAGATGAAAATATTGTGGTAATAATGATTACTGCCTATGAAATAATTGAAAAAGCAGTTCAATCAATGAAGTTGGGCGCTTACGATTACTTACTAAAACCATTTAAAATTACCGATTTGAAAATCAGCATAAAGAGGGCACTTGAATTACAAAAATTACGGTTAAAAGTTACTGAAACGATTGAAACAGAAAAGGGCAAATACTATTTTGATAAAATTGTCGCAAGAAGCAAGAAAATGATTGAAGTTAAGAATATTGCCAGAAGGATTGCGATACTTGATAAAACCACAGTCTTGATACAGGGCGAAAGTGGCGTAGGAAAGGAATTACTTGCACGGGCAATACATTATAATAGCCCACGGGCAGATAAACCGTTCGTTGAAATAAATTGTGCAGCAATACCGGAAAATCTATTGGAGAGCGAACTTTTTGGCTATGAGCCTGGCGCATTTACTGATGCTCGGCGCAGAAAAATTGGTATCTTAGAAAAAGCTGATAAAGGAACTGTCTTCCTTGATGAAATTGCTGATATGCCATTACAACTTCAGGCGAAAATCTTAAAGGTGCTTGAGGAACAAAGCTTTGTAAGGCTTGGAGGTGTCAATCCTATTAAAGTTGATCTGAGGATAATCGCCGCTACGAACAAAAATTTGAAAAAAGAGATTGAGCAGGGTAATTTCCGTGAAGACCTTTTTTACCGTTTGAATGTAGTTCCAATATATGTCCCACCGCTCAGAGAAAGAAAGGACGACATTATCCCCTTAACCTTAAACTTTATTCAGGAATTCAATCGTGAACTCCACAGGTCATACAAAGGAATCTCTGAACCAGCAGCCAAGGTGTTTATTGAATACGACTGGCCTGGTAATGTCAGAGAATTGCGCAATGCTGTAGAAAGAATTATGGCACTACATATAACAGAGGAAATAAAATTGGAACATATACCAAATGAACTAAAACTATCAAGAATTCCCATAATTGAAAATATTATGCCCGAAAACAAATTTGTCACCATTGAAGAATTAGAAAAAGAATATATTAGGGAGGTTTTAAAATTTACCGGCGGTAATAAATCCCAGGCAGCAAAGATTCTGGGCATCCACCTCACTTCGCTATTAAGAAAACTCAAAGAGATGTAATTTTATCACCCCTCTTATTATTGCATTTTGCAATAATTTTTGCATTTTGCAATAGAATAAAATTAAAACTCACGAAATTTCATTAGAGAAACTGGCACAATTTTTGCATATATATTAGGTGTGAAGGAGGTTCACAATGAACAACAATAACAAAAAAAAGAAATATGATCCCTTTATTGAAGCAACTTACCAGTATGAAAAGGCAGCAAGCACCCTTGATATTGAGCCCTGGATATATAATCGGCTCAAATATCCAGAAAAGGAACTAACTGTCTATATAACAATAACAAGAGACAATGGAAAGGTAGAAACCTTTACAGGGTTCAGAGTTCAACATTCTACCTTAAGAGGACCTGGAAAAGGGGGTGTAAGATATAGTCCAGATGCCTCATTAGAAGAATGTAAGGCACTTGCTGCCTGGATGACCTGGAAGTGTGCGGTTTTGAATCTACCCCTTGGGGGTGCTAAAGGTGCGGTGATATGTAATCCACCGGAGATGTCCGAGACAGAATTGGAAAAACTGACAAAAGAATACACCTATGCAATAAAGGAAATCATCGGACCACATAAGGATGTGCCAGCACCCGATGTCTGGACCAATTCTCAGACTATGGCATGGATATGTGATGCCTATAGCCGGTATGTAGGATATTTTGAGCCAGCTGTAGTAACCGGTAAACCACTGGCAATCGGAGGTTCTAAAGGACGTTCTAATGCAACAGGATTGGGAATGTATTTTACACTACTTGAGGCTTCCAAACATCTTGAAATGCCGCTGGAAGGAAAAAAAGTTGCCATTATCGGTTATGGCAATGTCGGTTCATCCATCGCCCGCCTTCTGTATGACTATAACTGTAAGATAATTGCAATAACCGATATTTATGGAGGAATTCATAATAAGAATGGGATAAACATTAAAGAACTCGACCAGTATGTCTCCCAGACCAAATCAGTTAAGGGATTCAAAAACTACGACCCATTAACAAATGAAGAACTACTTGAACTTGATTGCGATATACTTCTCCCCTGTGCAGTAGAGGGAATGATTAATGAAATAAATGCGCATAAAATAAAGGCAAAAATAATTTGCGAGGGTGCCAACGGACCAACGACAAATGAAGCTACTGACATATTGACCGACAAAAAGGTTTTCATAATTCCAGATATCCTTGCCAATGCAGGTGGTGTTACAGTCTCTTATCTTGAATGGGTCCAGGATATTCAGCGCGTATTCTATGACGAGGAAGAGATCAAAAATAAATGCTGGCATATGATGCAACAATCATTCTGGGAAGTAGTTAGAATCAGCGAGAAATATAAAACAAATATGCGCCATGCCGCTTATATCCTTGCAGTCCAACGCGTTGCAGAGTCAGCACGGCTGTTTGGAAGAATAGGTAGAAATTAACTCATAAAATTGCCATAAATAGCCTGACCAGATGGTCAGGCTATTTTTATTTTGCAAAATTCAATTTTGCATTTTACTATATCTTTTTAATCGCACTATTTTATTGACTTTTAGTTAGGATTGAATATAATTTCTAACGCAAAAAGGAGATAGATAATGGAGATAAATAGCAAAGAGATAGAAATTATTTTAAAGAAATATAATAATAAGAAGAGTGCTTTATTATCAATACTTCAAGATATACAGGAGAAATATAACTGGCTCCCGCAAGAAGCCCTTAGACTCGTTTCTGAAAAAATCTGTGTTCCCCTCATTGATATCTATAGCGTTGCTACCTTCTATCGGGCATTCAAATTGGTTGAACCAGGAAAACATAACATTACTGTGTGTATGGGAACTGCCTGTCATGTTCGGGGTTCACCGAGCGTGCTTAATCGGTTTGAAGAGAAACTCCATATATGTGCAGGCCAGACTACTCCAGATAAAAATGTCTCCTTAGAAACAGTAAACTGTCTTGGATGCTGTGCCCTGGCACCAGTGGTTGTGGTTGATGGAAAATATAACGCCCAGACTACAATACAAAAGGCAGACAAAATTTTGACTGAGATTATCCAAAGCAAAAAACAAAAAAGAAAGAGCATAAAGAGAAGATCTCATAAAACAAAGTGAAACTAAACCAACTTAAAGAAATACTTCAAGCAAAAGTTTTAACCAACCATCTTTCAATTGATATTGAGATAAATAATATCATCGCATCAGACCTGATGAGTGATGTTTTAAACACAAAGAATCCTGCAGAGCTCCTCTTGACCGGATTAAGCAATAACCAGGCAGTTAGAACCTGTGAGATTGCTGGTATAAAGGCAATTATTTTTGTTCGGGGTAAAACCCCTGATGAAGAGACCATAAAACTTGCAGAATCTTGTAAAATTCCATTACTTTCCTGTAACCTCTCTATGTTTGAAACCTGTGGATTATTATATTCTTATGGTTTGAAGAATCCTGATTCAAAATATGGAACAAGAAACAATCCTTCAGGAAGAATTTGAAATCAAAGGTGGCGATTTTTTAAATGGGGGTGCTGCATCCTGCCAAATAAAGAACATTTTAAAGAAAATCGGTGTTGATGCGAATATTCTCCGTCGGGTGGCGATTGCCTCTTATGAAGCCGAGATGAATGTGGTGATGTATGCAAAAAAAGGAATAATGAGGCTTGTTTTGACCCCACAGAAAATCATAATAAAAGTTGATGACGAGGGACCTGGCATACCTGATATTGAACTTGCAATGCAACCAGGATATTCAACTGCTACCCCGGAGATGAGAGAAATGGGTTTTGGTGCAGGAATGGGCTTACCAAATATCAAAAAGAATGCAGATATTTTTAATATCAATTCTACAGTAAATAAAGGAACATATCTGGAGATAATGGTAGACCTTAACAACAAAAATGAGTGAACCGATATATCATTCAGTTAAAATAGACGAAACAAAATGCATCGGCTGTGTCGTCTGTATGAAAGCCTGCCCGACCAAGGCGATAAGGATTAAACAAAGAAAAGCATGGATCATTGGAGAGCGATGTATTGATTGTGGCGAATGTCTCAGGGTCTGTCCATATAACGCAATAACCCCTTTAACCACCCAGGCATCAGATATTAATCGCTTCAAACTGAAGATCGCCTTACCCAGTCCGGTAATATATTCCCAATTCGGTCCTGGGGTAATGCCGGATGAAATCCTTGATGCGTTAAAGGACCTTGGCTTTGATTATGTCTATGATAAAGCACTTGCCTGTGAAATGACTTCAATCGCTATCCAGAAGTATCTTGAAAGAAATCCCTTGCCCAGGCCAATAATATCTTCAACCTGCCCGGTTGTAGTTCGCCTTATCCAGAGATTATTTCCTAGTCTTGTATCATTGATAATAAGAATGGAGCCACCCAGGGAGATTGCAGCCAAAAATTTAAGAAGGGAGTTATCCAGGGAATATAAAATCCCTGGATATGATATTGGTATATTCCATATTACACCCTGTCCGGCAAAGATGGTTTCTATAAATAGACCGGAAACAATGGAAAAATCCCATCTTAATGGAGCGATTTCAATAAAGGAAATCTATAATGAGATTATGTCAAGATTAAAAAATAGAGAAAAAAAGTTTTTGGTGCAAACACAGAGCCAGGTCAGTGGCATTGGTATTGGCTGGGCAATCTCAGGTGGTGAGATAATGGGCATAAAGGGCGATTCTTTAGTATCCGTTTCTGGAGTCTACGATACAATAAAAATTCTGAGTGATGTGGAAAGTAGAAAGTTAAAGAATATTGATTACCTTGAATGCCTCATCTGCCCTGATGGTTGTATTGGTGGACCATTAACAGTAGAAAATAGATTTCTTGCAAAAAGCACAATCCTCAATCTGATAAGGAAATTTGGTGGAAAGAGCCGTGTTGATACCAACTATGTCCAACAATTATACGAAAAAAATTTCTTTTCATTTGAAAGGGATATAAAGCCAAGACCATTCCCACCCCTTGATCCGAACAAGAATGAGGCGATAAAAAAACTTAAGAAGAAAGAAAAAATACTGAAGACACTACCAGGTATCAACTGTGGAGTCTGTGGTTCACCAGATTGTGAGACATTTGCCGAAGACCTTGTCCGTAATGAACAGGGGCTTACGGTTGGTAGGTGTGTATTCTTAGGAGAATCAAATCTATGAAGACATTAAAACTTTCTGAAATAATAAAATATTTAAATTTGAAGATAGAATGTGGGGAAAAATTTACAGACCGAAATATCAGTGGTGGATATGTGAGCGATCTCTTGAGTGATGTAATGGCAAATGCAAAGAAGGGTGATATATGGGTTACTTTACAGACACATTCCAATATTGTTGCAGTTGCAGTATTAAAAGAAATATCCGGTGTCATCATCGTCGGAAATCGCAAACCTGAACCTGAAACTCTAAAAAAAGCAGAACAGGAGAAAATCCCAGTAATGACTACCGAATTATCAGGATTTGAAATTGTAGGAAGACTGTATGAAATGGGAGTAAATAGAGACAGAGAATAAGAATGAAAAATCAAAGATCATTAAATTCTAAATCCAAAATTCTAATCCAACAAACTAATCAAATTCCAAATTCCAAAAAATACGATTTGGAAGGAAGGCTCTATTCTTTCGCCAAAAGGGTAAATGAAAATGTGAATGGACTTCCCAAAGCGATTTCCAACATTGAGGATGGAAATCAACAAATTAAATTATCAGATTCAGCGGGTGCAAATTATAATGAATCGCTGGGCAAAAAAAACTTTCTTAATTTCTCTCAACCCTCTACTTGCCGCTCGCTACTTCCATGTTAAAATGCTACCGTGCCGACCTCCACATCCATACCTGCCTCTCACCCTGTGGAGATTTGACGATGTCACCAAAAAGAATTGTAGAAAAGGCAAGAGATAAGATGCTTGATATAATTGGAATCTGTGACCATAATTCAGCGGAGAATGTCCAATATGCAATAAGTGCCTTAAGAAACTCTCACCTTAATCCTCTCCCCGTTAAAATAGGGAAAGAAAAAGATAAGGAAACGGTCTATATGGATAGTTCGTCGTTAACAGTACTACCTGGTATGGAAATCTGCACAAAGGAAGAGGTTCATATCCTCGGGATCTTTGATGAACTTAGTGCAGTATTGAAATTGCAGGAACTCGTTTATCAGACATTACCAGAAGAAAAGAATAATCCTGAACTCTTCGGTGAGCAGATCATTGCCAACGAATTTGACGAGGTTGAGGGATACAATGATAAAATGCTCATAGGTGCATCCACTCTATCCATAAAAGAGGTTGTTGATGAAATACATAGACTCCAGGGAGTAGCGATTGCCTCACATATTGACCGTGAGAGTTTCAGTATTATTAGCCAACTCGGATTTATCCCTGATGATTTAAATTTTGATGCCCTGGAAATCTCTCCCAATATTACAATAGAGGAAGCAAATAGAAGATTTCCTGAAATTAGAAGATTCCAACTGCTTAAGAGTTCTGATGCCCATTTCCTTGAAGATATTGGAAGATCAACGACAATATTTATGTTGGCCGAACCAACACTTGCGGAGATAAAAAAAGCCTTGAAAAACGAAAATGAAAGAAAGATGGTAATATGAAATGCAGTAGATGCAGTATCATTCAGCATTTTTGTAAAGGTGCTGAATTCGCAGTATCTCCCGCACTTTTGCAAGGTGCGGGATTGCAGTATCACCTTCGGTTCGCAAAAGATTTTTTTGACGAACGAAGTGATAATGCGAATGCAATAATCCTGAAAGCGACGCGATACTGCAAGCGACGCGATACTGCGTTAATCCGAGCCCTGCGAGGTTAACTTGCAGGATTTATCTCTACATATCTTAGATATTGTGGAAAACTCCATAGATGCAGGGGCAACGAAGATCGAAATTATGATCGATGAGGATATTGAGCACAATCAACTGAAAATCAAAATAAAGGACAATGGCAAGGGTATGGACAAAGAGACATTGAAAAAGGTTCTTGACCCATTTTACACAACAAAGACAGTGCGCAGGGTAGGATTGGGTTTATCACTATTTGCCCAGACCGTCAAAGAGGCAGAAGGTGAGATTGAAATAAAATCTGAACTTAAAAAAGGGACAGCGGTCTCTGCCAATTTAAAATATAACCATATTGACCGAAAACCAATGGGCAATATAATAGAGACAATAATGGCACTATTAGCAACAAAGGCACAGGGCATAGACTTTATATATGTGCACAGGAAAAATAAAAATGAGTTCGTTTTGAATACAAAAGAGATAAAGACAAAACTGGATGGTGTTATGATAAACGAGCCTGAGGTGCTAAAATTTTTGAGAATCCAGATAAAAAATGGGTTGAAGGAAATAGGTGTCGCGGTATGAAAGAGGTTCTGGAAAACAGCAAATTTATTGTAGGAACAGGGCTTGCCCTGTCCGCAACAACTACATTTATTATGATATTCAAAAAAGGAGAGTAAAATGAAAAAACTTAAAATTGGTGACCTTGAAAAAATTAGGGAAAAGGTCGCCCGGACAAGGGTCTTAAGAGAAGGTAAAGCAAGGGCAAGGATAACGGTTCATATGGGAACCTGTGGTATTGCTGCAGGTGCCCGTGATATCTTGAGTGCGGTAATGGAAGAGATTGAAAAGAAAAAGATAAAGGATGTTATCGTCACCACATCTGGTTGTGCTGGACTGTGCAGTCGTGAACCAATGGCAACTGTGGAACTTGTTGATAAACCACCGGTCAAATATGTGGACCTGACTCCAGAAAAGGTAAAAAAGATATTCTCCGAGCATATTCTTAAAGGGAATATTGTAACCGAATACGCCCTTGCAGTAGGAAGTGAGACGACTCATTAGAAATACCTAAATGTCTAAAAGGGTTGAGAAAAAATATAGCATAAGGGATGAACTGAAAGAAAGAACTTATAGGTTCGCACTAAGAATTTTAAAGCTTGCATCAATGCTGCCTGATACTGAAGTGAGCAAGGTTATAAAAAGACAGCTCTGCAAATCTGGAACTTCTGTGGGTTCTAATCTTGAGGAAGCCGACGGTTCATTAACATTGAACGATTTCGTTTATAAGGTTGACGCTGTCTTCAATGCATTTTAGGCATTTAGGCGTTTTTGGACTTTTGGAATTTTATCTTTAGGTATTTAGGTATTTTTGGACTTTTAGGCATTTAATTATGAAAGGGAGGTTTTCTTGAAGAACTATAGACTACACCTTCTGGTCTGTGCTGGAACTGGTTGTGTTGCAGGTGGTTCGTATGAAATCCGTGAGGCATTATTAAAAGAAATAAACAAACGAAAATTACAGGATGAAGTGGCAGTCATCGCTACTGTTTGTAATGGATTCTGTGAGCGTGGGCCTATTGTTGTGGTTCAACCGGATGGGATATTCTATCAGAGATTGAAGAAAGAGGATATCCCACTGCTCGTAGAAGAACACCTTATAAAAGGAAGGCCTGTTAAAAAACTGATGTATACACCACCTGCAGAAACAATGCCAGTTCCAAAGATGTCGGATATCGGTTTCTTTAAACTACAGAGATTGATTGTTTTGAGAAATCGTGGTCGCATTGATCCGGAAAATATAGAAGAATATATTGCATTTGATGGATATAAGGCGCTTGAGAAGGCACTCACAAAAATGACGCCAGAGGAGATAATACAGGAGATAAAAGAATCTGGTTTACGAGGTCGTGGTGGTGCGGGATTTCCAACAGGTCTGAAATGGGAGCGATGCAGGAAACAACCAGGCGATAGTAAATACATCATCTGTAATGGCGATGAAGGCGACCCTGGCGCATTTATGGACCGCAGTGTCTTAGAGGCAGACCCCCATTCAGTCATTGAAGGAATGATCATAGGTGCAAAGGCAATTGGTGCAAAAAGGGGTTATATTTATGTCCGAACTGAATATCCGCTTGCATTACAGAGGATAAAAATTGCAATTGAGCAGGCAAAGGAATATGGGTTATTGGGTGAGAATATCCTCGGCACCGGATTTGATTTTGATATTGAGGTTTCAAGGGGTGCAGGCGCTTTTGTATCCGGGGAAGAAACTTCTCTTATCGCAGCAATTGAAGGAAGAATTGGAGTTCCTAAACAGCGTCCACCCTATCCTGTTCAAAAAGGTTTATGGGGAAAACCAACGGTCATCAATAATGTTGAGACCTGGGCAAATGTTCCGCAAATAATTGAAAAGGGCGCAAAGTGGTTTTCTTCCATCGGAACTGAGACGAGCAAAGGAACAAAGATATTTTCGCTTGTCGGTAAGATTAATAACACCGGACTTGTTGAAGTGCCAATGGGTATTAAACTAAAAGACATAATCTACGAAATTGGCGGTGGTGTTCCAAAGGGCAAAAAGTTCAAAGCGGTTCAGACCGGTGGCCCATCTGGTGGCTGTATCCCAGAAAAACTCCTTGACCTGCCCATAGATTACGAAAGTCTGAAAAAAGCCGGCTCAATAATGGGTTCAGGTGGAATGATTGTGATGGATGAAGATACGTGTATGGTTGATGTGGCAAAATACTTTATGAACTTCTTGAGGGATGAATCCTGTGGTAAGTGCCTTTCCTGCCGTGAAGGAACACAGAGGATGTGGGAGATTCTCGGTAAGATAACCGATGGCGAAGGAACAATGGAAGACCTTGAAGTGCTTGAAGAACTCGCCTATGCGGTAAAGGATGCATCAATGTGTGGTCTTGGCCAGACCGCAGCAAATCCGGTTCTATCTACACTGAAATATTTTAAAGATGAATACATCGCCCATATCAAATACAAACGGTGTCCGGCTGTAGTATGCAAGAATATTATCTCTTCTCCCTGCCAGCATGCCTGTCCTATTAGTACTGAAGCACCTGCTTATATAGGGTATATTGCACATGGTGAATTTGATAAAGCCTATGAAATAATCGTTAAAGACAATCCACTGCTAAGCGTCTGCGGCAGGGTATGTAACCATCCCTGCGAAGCAAAATGTCGCGCAGGCCAGGGTGGTGAGCCAATTGCAATAAGGGCATTAAAGAGATTTGCAGCAGAATACGGTGATGGTAAAAAATCAGTATCTGTCCAGAAACCATCTGGTGAAAAAGTCGCAATCATCGGTTCAGGTCCAGCAGGATTGATGGCAGGATTCCATCTTGCCAAGAAAGGTTATGCACCGATGATCTTTGAAGCATTACCAGTGGTTGGTGGTATGCTTGCGGTTGGCATTCCTGAATATCGTCTGCCAAGGGATATGCTCAAAAAAGACATACAAAGAATCATTGATGCTGGTGTTGAGATTAAGACTAATAAAAAATTGGGTAAGGATTTCACCATTGAAAGTTTACTGAAAGATGGTTACAAGGCAATATTTGTCGCAATTGGTGCGCATAAGAGTGTAAAACTGGCAATCCCTAATGAAGAAACCGAGGGTGTAATACCAGCAATGGAATTCTTGACCAATATTCATCTGAATAAAAAGGTAAAAATTGGCAAAAAAGTAGCAATAATTGGAGGTGGCAACTCAGCGGTGGATGCAGCAAGGGTAGCAAATAGACTCCCTGATGTGGAAAAGGTAACAATCCTTTATCGCAGAACAAGGGCTGAAATGCCTGCATATCCTGAAGAGATAGAAAGTGCAATTGAAGAAGGCATTGATATTCAATATCTCACTGCACCGGTAAGAGTAATTAAAAAAGACAACAAGGTTGCTGGACTGGAATGTGTAAGGATGCGACTTGGTGATGTAGATGAATCTGGTAGGCGAAGACCAATACCTATAAAGGGAAGCGAATTTGTCATTGATATTGACACGCTCATTTCAGCAATTAGCGAGCAACCTGACATCACCTGCCTTGGTTCAGATCATAAATTTAATATCACAGGCTGGAATACATTTGATGTTAATCCTGAAACTTTAGCAACTAATATCCCAGGGGTCTTTGCCGGCGGTGATGCGATAAGAGGACCAAGCACAGTGATTGAGGCAATGGCTGATGGTAAAAAGGTTGCAGAATCTATTGACCGTTATATAAAAGGCGAAAAGATGGAATTTGAATATAAGGTTACAAGGCCATCAGTATATGTTGAACCAGTCAAACTCACTGAAAGGGAACTTCTTGAAAACAAAAGGCAGAAAACCAGAAAACTGGAAATAAAAAAGCGTATTAAAAACTTCGAGGAAGTAGATCTTGGTCTTGATAAAATATCTGCTGTTAAAGAAGCGAAAAGATGCCTTAGATGCGACCTTGAAGTCAAATCGTTAGATGAGAAAAAGGAGCAGAAATGATAAACTTTAAACTAAATGGACTTGAAGTCCAGGTAGAAGAAGGCACTACTATACTTGAGGCGTGTAAGTTCTTTGGGATTGAAATTCCCACACTCTGCTATTACGAAGGACTCACGCCTTATGGTGGATGCCGTCTCTGTCTGGTGGAAATCGGTGAAGGTGAAAATGCAAAATTGGTGAGTTCCTGCACCTATCCAGTTGAACAAGGGCTCGTAGTGAGGACCAATACAAAGCGCGTCATCAATGCCCGTAAGATGATGATTGAATTGCTACTTTCTATCTGCCCAGAATCAAAAACAATTCAAGATCTGGCATCAAAATTCAATGTTCGCAAAGTCAGGTTTAAGGTCAGACATGATGATTGTATCCTGTGTGGTCTCTGTGTGCGGATGTGTAAAGAGCAGATGCAGGCAGGAGCAATTGGAGTTGTAGAACGCGGTTACAAAAAGAAGATTGCAACCCCATTTGATATACGGTCTGATGTATGCAGACTCTGTGGCGGCTGTATCTATGTATGCCCTGCCTGTCAGTTAAGATGTCAGGGACCACAACCTCCGACTGATGTCTGTAATGCCTGTTTGACTCTTGAACCCTCCTGTATTGAACAATACGAAGACTATCAATGCTGGATGGGGACGACCGGAGACTGTGGAACATGCGTCAGGAAAAAAGAAAGTAGTGCGTAGAGAGTAGCAAGTAGCGAGAATGAATAAAAAACATATTAAAAGCATAGAAGATTTTGTAGTTTATCAGAAGGCAGTAAAGTTATTTGAGGAATTCATTGAACAAGATTTGCCAATTCTACAAAGAAATTTTGTGGACAGAATATTGGCAGGCAATCAGTTGAGAGTCTGGATTCCATTTGTTCAAATATGGAAGAAGGTTATGAAAGAAAAGCGGGCAAAGAGATTATAAACTTCTTTAGAATGTCAAAAGGTTCAGCAGGAGAAGCTAAAGATAGATACAAAAGATTAAGTAGAATATTGCCCGAAGAAATAGTCAGTAAGCGAGTAGCAGTATTGAATGAGATTAGAGCAATGTTAGAGTCTTTAATTAAAAAATGGAATTAAATCTCTCTACTCTCTACTTGCTACTCGCTACTTAAATTTTAATGAAAGGAGAAAAAAATGGCATCTTTATCAAAAATAAATGCATCAGCAGCAACACTAACAAAAAATAGAACCGAGGACTCAATAGTCCCATTGAGTGGTATGTGTGTAACCTGTGTTGATGGTTGTATAGGTATGTGTGAGATTGGTAAGTCCGCATACCGTGGCCATGAGGTTTTATATCCACAACCATTTGGTATTATTACTGCTGCCTCTGAAAAGAATTATCCAGTTGACTATTCACACTTCAATATTATGGGAAGTGCAGTCGGAACCCATGGTATTGAACCGGACCCGGACAAGGCAATATTCCCGAATGTAAATATTGAACAGAGAATTGGACACGATAAAGGTATAAAGGTTCGATTCCCTGCAGTTGTTCCTGGTCTTGGTTCAACCAATGTTGCCAAGAACAACTGGGATGGAATTGCAATTGGTGCTGCAATCTCCGGAATAATAATGACCATCGGTGAGAATGTCGCAGCAATGGATATGGAATCAGAGATAAAAAATGGTCGTGTTGTAAAGGCTCCGGATCTTGATTACCGCGTAAAGGCATATAAACAATGGCAGCGCGATGGCTATGGTGCGATAGTAGTTCAGGCAAATGTTGAGGATACGAGACTCGGTGTTCAGGAATATGCGATTGAAAAACTTGGTGTAGAGGCGGTTGAGTTAAAATGGGGACAGGGTGCAAAGGATATCGGCGGTGAAGTTAAAATAAAAGAACTGAAAAAGGCGCAGGAACTTAGAAGAAGGGGCTATGTTGTGCTTCCTGACCCGCTTGATGAGAATGTGATTAAAGCCTTTGAGAAACGGGCATTCAGCGAATTTGAGAGACATTCAAGAATTGGTATGGTAGAACTTGAATCTTTTGTAAAAAGGGTTGAGGAACTACGCAGAGCCGGTGCAAAATATGTCTTCTTAAAGACCGGCGCTTATCGTCCTGCAGATTTAGCAAGGGCAGTGAAGTATGCTTCAGTAGCAAAGATTGATTTACTCACGGTTGATGGTGCGGGTGGTGGGACCGGAATGAGTCCCTGGCATATGATGAATGAATGGGGTGTGCCACCAGTTGAACTACATTCGTTGACCTATTTCTATGCGGATAAACTTGCTAAGAAAGGTGAATACATACCTGCGATTGCCTTTGCTGGTGGTATTGCATTTGAGGACCAGATATTTAAAGCACTGGCACTCGGTGCACCTTATGTCAAACTCGTGGGTATGGCACGATCTATTGTCTGTGCAGCAATGGTTGGTAAGACAATCGGAAAAAAGATTGAAGAAGGTGAAATACCGGTTTTCGTAGAAAGATTCGGTAACCAGAAAGAAGAGATATTTGTCACTGCATCAGCGCTAAGACGCGAACTTGGTAAGGACTTTGATAAACTTTCAACCGGAGCACTGGGTGTCTATACCTACATTGAAAGGCTTGCCCAGGGTCTGAGGCAATTGATGTGTGGAAATCGGAAATTCAGCCTTGATTATATTACCCGTGGAGATATTGCCGCGCTCACAAGAGAAGCAGCAGAGATTTCTAAAATTCCCTATGTTACGGAAGTTGATAAAGAAGAGGCTGAGAAGATACTCGATGGAAAAATGACATAGGATAAATCAAAGATAACCTTTGAAAGCCCGCATAAAATGCGGGCTTTCTTATTTTTAAGCAATCAATTTAGCGAATAAAGTTACTGGATTAGGGATAAGTATTGACTAATGGACTAATATTGTGTATAATTACAAAGGCTTTGTTTAGATTGACATTAAGGAGGTAAAACAATGAAAAAACTTTCTGTTGCCGATATGGCAAGAAAACAGATAGAAAAGGCAGCAAATGCAATGAATCTGCCTGAATATTTGAAAAAAATATTTAAGTGCCCAAAGCGGGTTCTGAGGGTCACATTTCCAATAGAGATGGATGACGGCACGGTTCAGTGTTTTACAGGATTCAGATGCCAGTATAATGATGCCCGTGGTCCTACAAAAGGCGGTGTTCGTTATCACCCCGATGTCAGTGAGGACGAGGTAATTGCACTTGCTGCCTGGATGACCTGGAAGTGTGCACTCGTTGACCTGCCCTACGGCGGAGCCAAGGGCGGAGTTATCTGCGACCCATTGAAATTATCAGAAAGAGAGCTGGAAAAGATTACAAGAAGATATACTGCTGAGATTATGCCGGTCTTAGGACCCCATATAGATATTCCAGCACCCGATGTCTTTACTACATCCAAGACAATGGCTTGGATGATGGACACCTTCAGTATGATGACCGGACATACTGAACCTGCAGTTGTAACTGGAAAACCAGAGGTCCTCGGCGGTTCAAAAGGTAGAAGGGAGGCAACTGGTAGGGGTGTTTTTATTAATACCCGTGAATTATATAAAAAACTCGGAAAATCACTAAAAGGTGCAAAGGTAATTATCCAGGGTTTTGGTAATGTTGGAAGTTATGCAGCATATTTCCTTGCCCAGGAAGGTGCAAAAATCATTGCTGTCTCAGATTCCTCAACTGGCATCATAGATACAAATGGGCTTGATGTTAAAGATTTGATGGAATGCGTGGAGAAACATAAACTACTTGAACCCTACGAAAAAGGGAAAAAGGTTCCCAGGGATGAAGTTTTATATATTGATGCAGATATTTTGATACCTGCAGCGCTTGAAAATCAGATTCGCGAGGATAATGCAGATAAGATAAAGGTCAAGGCAATAATAGAGGGTGCAAATGGTCCAACCACGCCTGAAGCAGATGAGATACTGGATAAAAAAGGTGTTTATGTTGTTCCGGATATCCTTGCCAATTCTGGTGGTGTTATCGTTAGCCATTTTGAATGGGTCCAGGCATTATCTGGGTTATACTGGGAAGAGAAGGAAGTAAACGAGCGTCTTGAGAATAAACTGGTAAAGACCTTCAATGAAGTCTGGGATAAGGCAAATAAGATGAAAGTGAATCTGCGAACTGCTGCCTATATTGTTGCCCTTGAACGTGTTGCCGAGGTCTACAAATATCGTGGAATTTTCCCATAACAAAATCTGCCCTGACCCTTTTTAGCCTTTTGCCCTTTAGCCTTCTTCTTTTGTCGTTTTACGGGTCAGGGCACCTTGTTACTAATAAACGGTTTTGTAGCCCGTATTATCTATTAACATCGCTATTCGGTTAAATCCCCCTATATCTCCCTAAAACAGGGATTTTTGTCTTTTCAGCCGCTAAAAGATATCAATCTTTCTTGCCAGCACTGCCTTACCACGATACTCAGGGAATAGAATCGGTGCCCTCCTTGTTGTTTTTATGCCTGCCTCTGCCATCATCTTTTTATGGTTTTTAAGATGTTCAAGTGTTAGTTTACCAAATTGTGGGTCTGAATTTAAATATTCAGCAGTTGACTTGCCTGCCCTTCTACCAAAGACAAGACAGTCAAGTGTAGAATTACCCATTAACCTGTTTTTCCCATGAACACCACCAGAGACCTCACCTGCAACCCATAACCCTTCTATATTCGTCCTACCCCAGGGATCGGTTTCAACACCGCCGTTCTGATAATGTAAAGTAGGAAATACAAGCACAGGGTCTTTTCTTATATCAATGTCAAACCTTTTATATAGACGGAGCATCCCAGGGAATGCCTTTTCTAGCGTCCCGGGACCATTTTTAATATCAATCAATGGCGTATCAAGCCAGACCCCACGCATCCCTGTAGGTGTAACAATCCCTTTACCATTAACATAACATTCCTTAATAAAAGAAGCAGCCTCAACATCCCTTGGCTCAAGTGGAAAAACAAATGCCTCACCATCAATATTTATTGGCTGGGCACCCATACCCCTTAATTTTTCTGTCAATAATAATCCTATTATCTGTTGTGGATATGCAGCACCTGTCGGATGATACTGCACTGTATCAGTATCACGGAGTTTTGCACCAACACGATAGGCAAGGACAATTCCATCTGCTGTCGCACCGTAATGATTGGTCGTTGGAAATCCCCTAATATGCAATCTCCCAAAACCACCTGTAGCAAGTATGATTGCCTTTGCCTGGACTATTTTATATTCACCTGTCTCAAGATTATATAAAATTGCACCAGTTACGCGATTACCATCAGTTAAGAACTCAATCACAGGATAAAATTCAAGATATGGTATCTGGCGACACCTGAACTCATCCCTTAAGACCCTCAATTCTTCCAGACCAGTATAATCCTTGCAGGCATGCATTCTCAATCTTGAACCGCCCCCGAATGCCTTCTCTACAAAACTGCCGTCAGGATTTCTATCAAACATAGCACCAAGATTGCAGAGCCATTCCATTACAAAAGGTGCATCATTTACCAGTGCCTCAACAACATCGGGTTTATTCGCAAAATGGCCACCACCGATAGTATCTATGTAATGAATCAGCGGCGAATCATTCTCTCTATCCGCAGCCTGTGTTCCTCCCTCAGCCATCATTGAATTTGAATCACCATGTCGCAACTTATTTACCAGAAGAATATTTTCTGCCTTTACACCATTGTCATTAGCAAGCAATGCTGCTGATGTTCCTGCAAGTCCACCACCTATTATTAAGAGATCAACAGTATAATCAGGGTTGGTTATGATGAATTGTTCAGGATCAATCAAAGGATGAGCCTCTATGAGGTCTGCTACTTCATTGGGTGCAAGGTCTCCTGCATTCGGTCCAAATAATAGTTGCCTTTTTCCACCAGGTGCATAATCAGGATGGCACAACTTCAAGACCTCTTCCCTTTCTGCCATTGTCATTGCCTTTGGTGTATAATCTTTACGCTGGGGCCTTGTTTTATTCACCACATCAATGAGTTTGCGCATATATTCAGGATAACCACCAATAAATTTTAATTCTGCCATTTGCTCCTCCTATTCCTTTTCTATATCACGAGAAGTATAGATTCTTCTCAACTCTTCAAGCGGGGCGGTCATCAACTTCTTGAGGTCTGATTCATATTTTCCCTGGTTTAATTCATCCAGCCTTTTTCTCAGATGTTCAGGGATTGGCATACCATATTTACCAAACAATCTCCTTCCTAACTGGGCATAATTATATTGTGCGAGTTCAGCTGGACAACGAATCGAGCATAATCCACACTGGATACAATCAAATGAAATCTCAGCCATCTTTTCAACATCCCCTCTTTTTCCACAGGCAATATATTCCATCACATCAATATCCTGGGGGCAGGCTTTTGTGCAGGTATTACAACCGAGACACTTTAATATTTCTGGATAAACCTTTAAAAATGCCTCTATCCCCGGGCGTAACTGGTTTATATCATAATTCGCACGCTGGGCAGGGGTAAAAGGAATCTGGACAAGATACATTCCATTCTCAGCCCGGGTCTGACAGGCGAGTGCAGTCTTCAATCGGTAATCACCTTCAATTCTATAAACTGTTGCGCAGGCACCACAAAATCCTGCACGACAACCACAGGACCTTATGAATCTATATCCTGCGAATTCCATTGCCTGCATAATAGTCAAGCCCGCAGGCACGCGATACTTTTTCCCCATAATTGAAATATTTATCCAGTGTTGAATATCTTTCTCATCAATCCCGGTCACTACAGATTTATTCGCCTCAGCAATTTCATCCATAATATTCTTTTTTTCCTCAGCCATTTAAACCTCCTTTTTAAAGAACCGTTTATAGGTAAAGGGTTACGATGCCCGTATTATTAATCGTCAAAAGGTTATGGCTGTTAAAACCAAAAATTACCTTTATCAACAAAACTGGCTTCGTTTTCGTATCCCTTTAACAAATTTATAATTCCTATATGCAACCATTATATTTAAAAAACCTATGCTGTCAACTGTTGACTTTGCATCGTAACTGAATATAATTGTCTATGAAAAAATATGAATTTCTCACAAAAATTCTTCTCGCTACTTGCTACACCCTACTCGCTACCATTCTCCTCCACGGCCAGGAAGAAGCCAGGGTCGGAACACCAGGTCTTGAAAAGCCAATAATCTCTGAAGAATATGTTCTTATGCCTGGGGATTCATTGCTTGTAACGATCACAGGGGCGAGGAATTATTCATATAAAACCGGGATAACATATGAAGGTAAAATCACTATAAATATGCCTGTTGCGTCTTTGCCAAGTACCCAGGGTATTTATATCCCTCAATATGATGTAGTCGCAGCCATTCCTATTTATGGTCTCAGTTTGAAAGCTGCACGGGATTCACTATCACAGGTATTTGCCAGATATTACAGGAATATAAGTGTCGATCTAACCCTTCTCGGTATGCGCACATTTTTTGTCTATGTTGTGGGTGAAGTAAGAAATCCAGGAAGTGTATATGCCAATCCGATTGACCGTGTATCTGAAGTAATAAAAAGGGTGGGTGGCACAACCTCCATCGGTTCAAGGACGATGATTGAATTGAGAAGGAAAAATCAACTCTATAAGACCGTAAACCTTGAGGAATTTGAAAGATTCGGTGTCACTGAAGATAATCCATTTGTCCAGGATGGTGATTTGATATTTGTTCCAAAAATGAAGAAATCAGTGATTGTGAAGGGAGCTGTCTTTGGTAAAATGGGCTATGAACTAAAGGTCTCACAACTCACTGCTGCAATGGAAAGGACAAGCGAAGGACTTTATGAGTTAATTGAAGGTGAAAAGGTATCAGACCTGATAAGTAAGGCAGGCGGTGTTACACCCTGGGCAGACTTGAAAAGTTGCTATGTTCAGAGGGGTGATAAAAGGATAGAAACAAACCTTCAAGAAATATTAACCAATGAAAGTTCTGAAGCGAATATTGGATTAGAAGATGGCGACATTCTGGTCGTGCCTTCTCTCAATTCAGTTGTTTATGTCCAGGGACAGGTAGTTAATCCCGGGCCTTTCCCTTTCCAGCCCAATCTTAGGGCGAGCGACTATATAGGACTGGCTGGTGGTCCACTTGCTGAAGCAAGTATGTCAGGTGCCTATGTATTGCGCGGCAAAAAAAGAATTGCAGTTAAAAAAGACCCCATAATAATGGAAGGTGACAGGATTATGGTGCCGAGACAGGTATTCAAATTCTGGCAGGATTATCTCGAGATAGGTTCGGTTGTAGCATCGCTCCTGATAAGTTATTTGACTTTAAGGACCACGACAAAATAGTGGTTAGCATAAGCACTGAATTCAAAATTATAAATCCCAGAACTTTCAATAGTCAAAACGAGGTCATAAAGCACAGTAAAGTTAATCTTTTGCTATTTTTATAAATTAGCAATTAAAATTTAAAAATTGCATTGTGAAGGGGGTGTTATGCAGATAATTTTGCTAATGATTGCCAGTGAAGGCAGTCAATCATCAGGGGTGCAAATTTTCAATATTACGCGATTAAATATTCTTATCGCACTAATAATTTATGGTGCACTCCTTTTATGGTTCATATATCACGCACGGAAAGGAAAACAGTTATTCATCCGAAAAATAAGCGGTCTTGATGCCCTTGATGAGGCTGTTGGAAGGGCAACAGAAATGGGTAAGCCAATCCTTTATGTCCCCGGACTTGCAACGATCGATGTCATTTCAACAATAGCATCAATGAATATATTATCACAGGTGGCGAAAAAGACCGCACAATATAATACTACACTCCTTGTTCCTAATCGCGACCCGGTCGTCTATACCGTAGCAAGAGAGGTTGTGAAAGAAGCATATACCGATGCCGGAAGGCCTGATGCCTTCAATCCTGATAATGTCTATTTCTTAACCCAGGACCAATTCGGTTATACATCAGCGGTATGTGGTACAATGGTAAGGGATAAACCTGCGACAAACTTATTTATTGGCTATTTCTGGGCTGAATCATTAGTCCTTGCAGAAACCGGGGCAACAACCGGTGCAATCCAAATTGCCGGAACTGATTCCATCTTCCAGTTGCCATTTTTTATTGTCGCCTGCGACTATACGCTTATCGGTGAAGAATTATATGCAGCAAGTGCCTATCTCTCGCGTGAACCACTGTTATTGGGTTCTCTAAAAGGCCAGGACTGGGGTAAAATGATAATCCTTGTTGTGCTACTTCTGAGTTCAATATTAGCACTTCTGGGCTGGGAAAAGGTTGTTTCATTATTTAATATTGGATGATACTGCGTCTTTCTAATTGGGAGGTTTTATGAAGAAACAAATTCCTTTATTTATATGTATGTTGATGGGGATAATTATGATTGTCCAGTTTTTTATCGGACATCCGGTAAGTACCCAGGCGAACGAACATATCAATCGTTGGGTTATTGTTATTTCAGCATTCAGTATAATCCTCGGAATCGGTAGTTTAATAGACCATCACGCTGATCGTGTAAAAAGGAAAAACGAGGGCTGGCAATTCAGCATTGTCACACTTATAAGCCTCGGTGCAATGGCAATAATCGGACTATTCTGGGATATTAAGAGTGGAACTGTGTTTATGACGATATACTCCAATGTTATACTTCCCCTTGGTGCGAGCATGTTTGCAATTTTGGCATTTTATATGGCTTCTGCTGCTTATCGGGCATTCCGTGCAAGAACGACTGAAGCAACCTTACTCCTGGTTGCTGCATTCGTCGTTATGCTTGGATTTGTGCCTTTTGGCTCACTGATTTCACCCAAAATTGGTAATACAGTTCTATTGCCTGATCTGGCAGAATGGCTACTCAAAGTTCCTAATATGGCAGCAAAAAGGGGTATTATGTTCGGTGTTGCACTCGGGGTTGTTTCTACCGCATTGAAGATAATCCTTGGTATTGAACGTTCCTGGCTTGGTGGAGGAGGTAAATAATGAACTTTGCAGAAAGAATAACCAAAATTCCAAGACAGATCATATATGCTGTGATCGCCCTTGCGATAATCATACCACTCATCGCTCCTATTGGAATGGCTATAAATGTTATGCCCCAGACCCAGAAACTTATAGATGCAATAGAATCATTACCCCCTGATTCAAAACCGGTTCTGATTTCGTGTGATTTTGACCCCCAATCGATGCCTGAACTCTATCCAATGCTTGAAGCAGCGCTCAATCATTGCTTTAACAAAGGGATAAAAGTTCTTGTTCTTGCCTTATGGCCCCAGGGTGCAGGTATGGCAGAAATGGCATTGAAAAAAGTTCCTGAGGCATATAACAGGAAATATGGTGAAGACTATGTATTCCTGGGATACAAGGCAGGTGCTGCTGCAGTAGTCCTTGGACTTGGTGATAATTTTAAAAATGTTTTTCCTGCTGACTATTATAATAAACCCCTTGATTCACTTCCATTGACTGCGCACATAAAAAATTATAATGATATAAGTCTCGTCATAAGTTTTTCCGCAGGTGACCCTGGTTATAGAACCTGGCTTTTATATGGGCAGGCAAAATTTGGATTTAAATTGGGAACCGGTGTCACAGCAGTATCTGCTGCTGACACATATCCATATTTAAACAGTGGCCAGCTCACCGGGGTCTTTGCCGGGATGAAGGGTGCTGCAGAATACGAAACTGCCCTCGCAAAAAAGGGTTATACATTAACAAGCAGAAATGCTACAAAAGCAATGGATGCCCAGTCATTGGGGCATTTCTTTATAATGGTCTTTATCATAATTGGCAATGTCGGTTATTTTCTTATAAGGAGGAAAAAATGAATATATCAACAGATATTTTAGTCTGGATTTCATCGCTCCTTACTCTGTTTATATTCTCGTTTATCTTCAGGGATAATCCATTCTACCGGTTTGCCGAGCATCTCTTCGTTGGAACCTCTGCAGGTTATTTCATTGCCCTTTCCTATCATAATGTTGTCTATCCAAACTTGATTGTGCCTCTTTTCAAAGAAGGACAGTTCCTTTATGTCATACCCCTTATCCTTGGAATATTATACATCACGCGGTTTATACCCCAGATTTCCTGGCTTGTGAGAATTCCTATTGCATTCCTCCTTGGCTGGGGTTCGGGTGTGGCAATTCCAGCAGCACTCCAGGCAGATGTGGTAAAACAGATTCAGGGAACAATGCTCACACGGTCTGTATTTCAACGCTGGGATAATGGTTTGTGGGCAACAATAATTTTAATTGGCGTGGTTGCTACATTGCTCTTTTTCTTTTTCTCAAGGGAAAGAAAGGGTGTAATTAAACCAATCGCAAATTTGGGGATAATATTTATTATGCTGGGATTCGGCGCCTCATTTGGTTATACAGTTATGGCAAGGATCAGTCTATTGATTGGTAGATTCCAGTTTTTGCTTGGCGACTGGCTGGGAATAATTAAATAAATATTGGTTAAATTAGTTAAATAGAAGCCATATAGTTATAATAATCATTTAACTAATTACACTTTTACTATAATATTTGTCGTATCTGTCTTACAAGGTTGATGGCATTTGCATATTTGCTGATAGGAATGACATAAAAACCATCAACATAATCCTTCAATTTTTTTGCAGTTTCAAGAAGCAGTTCTGATTCATTAACTTCTTCTATCTTTGTAATATATTGATAGGGTATACCAAGAAATTTCATAAGTGAGAATGCCCTCTTTTTTGTGTATAAAAAAGAAAGACCCGCAACGATTTTAATATCTGGATGGCGTCTACGCAACTCCTTTAGTGTTTCAATAAATCTTTCCGGCTGGAACACTGGCTGGGTAAAGAAGACCTCTGCCCCACATCGACACTTCTCCCCGGTCTTTATCAACTCACCCTGTAGGTTTGGAACATTTGGATTGAAACTTGTGCATAAGCAGAAATCAATCGGTGTTATCGTATTCCTTGCTGAAGTCAGACCCTGTCTCAAATTTTTTGCAACATCCAGTAATTTTGCAGAATTCAATTCAAACATACTCCTGCCCTCAACCGGTGAATCGCCGGTAACGCACAGGATGTTTTCTACGCCCAGAGCCTTGGCCCCGAGCAACTGACTCTCAAATGATAAAAGTGTGAAATGTCGTGCTACAAAATGTGGTATGGTTTCTATTTTTACCCTTTCCTGTAAGATATGAGCAAAGCATAGGGAATCAGGTCTGAGTTTACCCAATGGATTTGAAGGAATATTTAATGCATCCGTGTATTCCCTGAATACCCGTAGTTCTTTTATGAGGTTTTCTATATCAATACTCGTAGGTAAAAGAACCTCAAGGGTAATTATCTTCTTATGTTTCATTTTATCTCTTAACATATTCCTTTAAGATTTGCAAATAAAAATAAAATTTCCATTCCTTTCAACTCTGTATCAAACATTATGCAATGCCCTTTATGATTTTCAAACCATCAAATGCATTCTTTGCTGCTGCATAGGCACCTATCTTTTTTGCAAACCCTTCACTTACATTTGGGCCCCCAATTATAACCGGTATATCAAGACCATTCTTTCTCAATAATTTTATTACATTTTCCATTTCCGGCATCGTCGTTGTAAGGAGTGCACTCAGTCCTAATGCAACAGGTTTATATCTTCTCACCGCCCTAACAATCTTAATCGCCTCCACATCCTTGCCCAGATCTATAACCTCATAACCTGCAGATTCAAACACTATTGAAACAATATTCTTGCCGATATCATGGATATCGCCTTTTACTGTAGCAAGCACAATCCTTTTCTTCCTTTTCAATCCCCTCATAGCCCCGATATTTTGTTCCATTCTTTTTCTTATAACCCTTAGCACTGCCTTTGTGGCATCAGCAGATTTTAGCAAATCCGGAATGAAAAATATTCCTTTTTCATAATTCTCTCCAACCTTTTTCATTCCATTAAAGACATAGTAATCAATTATCTTTTCTGGTAGCACATTGGAATCAAGTAACTTTTTTGTCTCATCAAGCGCCAATTTTGTATCACCATCAATAATCGCCTTTATCAACCCTTCAGCATCAGATAACTCTGTCTCCACTTTTTTTATATCAATACTTACAGGACTGATATTTCTCTGGGGATATTCCTTTATCCACTTTATATATTCACCCATTTCTTTTTTTATAAGTGCAGATCCTGACCGAAAATTCTCCATCACCCTCGGGTCAAGCGGATTGATAATAAGAAAATTAACTCCAGCATTGATTGCAAGCGTGACGAGTGTAGAATTTAATAAACTTCTTTCAGGCAGGCCAAAAGAGACATTGGAAATTCCCAGTATTGTATACAAACCCCTTTTGTGCAATTCTTCAACCGTTTTAAGAGTTTCATTGACCTGTTCTGGTTCAGTTGCCGCAGAAAAGACAAGTGGGTCAAATATCATATCCTCCACTGGAAATTTTAATCGGTTTGCAGTTTTTATTGCAAGTTCAACATTTTTCATCCTTTCTTCGAATGATTTCGGAATCTTTTTACCGACAAGAGAGATCACTGCCTTAAATCCAAATTTCTTAACGAGAGGCAGAAATCTTTTTAATTCCTTTTCTCGTGACGGGATTGAATTGTAAACACCAATACCTGGATAGACCATCATCGCCTTTTCTGCTGCATAAAAATTCTGGGTGTCAATAAATATGGGAAGTTTGCAGTTTTTTATAATCTCATAGAGGCAATTTAATAGAATTTCTTCCTCATTAATCTCCGGCACAAAGACATTTACATCAATGGCTTGGGCACCTGCATCTTCCTGGGATTTCGCTTCTATACCATAGATTGTGTAATCTTTATTAATAAGACTCTCCTTCAATTTTTTCCTGCCTGCAGGATTCAATCGCTCACCGACAATGATTGTGGATTTTGTATCAATTTTTATATACCTTTGAGGTGAAGCAAGAAAAGATATATTTTTTCTGCGCGCGCAGCAACTTATATCTACATTTTTATTTCGGGATATCATTTCTATATATTGCGATGTTGTCCCGCAACAACCACCAATCAGGCGTGCACCTGATTTGACAAATTTTTTAAAATACCCTGCCAGTTCCTTATCTGATATGGAATTCTTTACTCTGTTATCTTCTATAATTACCTTTCCTGCGTTCGGCTTGGCGATAAGAGGCACATCCGTAACCGAAGACATCCTCTTCAAAACTTTTATTGCAATATCAGGTTCTGTGCAATTCACACCAACCGCCTTTGCACCAAGTTTATCAAAGGTAATTGCAATGGATTCCGGTGTATCACCGAATATCGTCCGGTAATTATCCTGAAATGTAAAACTTACAAGAATGTTCTCTGAAAATTCTTTTCCGGCAAGAACTGCAGCCTTTGCCTCAATAATGGAATTAAATGTCTCAATCAAAAATGTTTTAACACCAGAAGAATAAAATACCTTGAAAATTTCACGATAAATTTTATAGATTTCTTCAAAATCACCTTCCCCATATGGTTTTATCAAAATCCCGAGTGGACCAATATCTCCAAAAATATACTTTTTACTCCCTGCTGCACGACGGGCGATCTTTATAGCATTTTTTATTACCTCTTTATATCTATTACCTTTAAAATTTATTGGATTGGCACTGAATGTATTCGTCAATATTACATCACTACCTGCATCAATATATCTCTTCTCCAGCTCATAAACCGCTTCAGGATTTTTTAAATTCAAATTTGCTGGTGGTTCTCCAGGTCGCAAACCTTTTTCAAACAGATTCGTGCCTGTAGCACCATCAAGTATAATAATCCTTTTCTTCAGCAGCCTTTCAAAAATATTCATACAGATATTCTATATAATTTATCAATTATGTCAATAATAGTAAATTACAGTGCCACCCATATAAAATTAACCCATACTTTTTCGTTGACACCATCAATAATATCAATATAATCACAAAATGGCAGATATAACCAGGGGCGTCCGCTCTTTCACACTTGGAACCGCGATCAGCCGTGTTACAGGGCTAATCCGGGAAATGGTCTTTGCCTATCTTTATGGCGCAAACACCTCTACCGACGCATTCCAGGCTTCTTTCCGTTTGCTTGATTTATTAAGGGACCTCTTTGCCGAAACAACCCTGTCATCAGCAATAATACCAATATTGACCGAAGAAAAAACCAGGGGACGAAAAAATCAGAATCTGCTTGCCAGTAATATCTTTAATCTTCTTTTTATAGTTACCGGTGTCATCACAATATTATGTATCATTTTCGCACCCTATCTGGTCCGTGTCATTGCCTTTGGATTTGCCAGTGTTCCAGGTAAATTTGACCTCACTGCCCGACTTGCGCAAACCGTTCTTCCATTTCTTTTATTCGTTGCTTTTGCGGCGTGGGCCATGAGTTATCTTAACACTGAAAATAAATTTTTTATTCCCTCTGTGGCACCCGCCTGGTTCAATATCTTCTCAATCCTTGTTCCGATTATGTTATACAGATATTTAATAAGCAAAGGGATAGACCCTATCTTTGGTATGGCATATGGTGTTCTGGTCGGTGGACTGATGCAATTTGGTTCTCAAGTTCCGGCACTTGTTAAAAACGGATTTCGCTACCATTTCTATCTGAATCTAAAAGAACCTGCCTTGAAAAAGGTAATATTTTTATTTATTCCTGTTGCATTGGGGCTTGCAAGTTCAAGGATAAATGTAATGGTAGATACGATAATGGTTTCTTTCCTTGAAGAAAGGAGTATGACCTGGCTCCATTATGCCTTCAGAATTATGCATCTACCCTTGGGACTTTTTGGGATTGCAGTCGGCGCAGTTGCCCTGCCATCCCTTTCAAAACTTGTCGTTGAAACCAAATTTGAAGAACTGCGTAAGACATTAATTGATTCATTAAAACTCGTATTTTTACTGACAATTTTCAGCTCGGTATTTATTATCTTTTTTTCCTATCCAATCACACGGATTATTTATGAACGGGGCAAATTTAGTTCTTTTGATACATCAGCCACTGCCTCGGCATTGATTTTTTACATTATCGGTGTTCCTTTTGCCTCGGGATTGCGCAATGTGGCATCTGCATTCTATGCCTTAAGAGATTCAAAAACACCAATGTATGTGAGCCTCGGAATGGTTAGTGTCAATGTTTGTTTAAATTACATTCTGATGAGATTTATGAGTTTCCGGGGTATTGCCCTTGCCACATCCATATCTGCATTTTTTAACTTTTTTATATTATTCAGCATACTTCCTAAAAAGGTGGGAAACCTTGAAACCAAAGGATTAATAAAGTATGTATTATTGATTACAATCGGCTCGATAATTACCAGTTTTATCGGAATAATAATTTTTAATTATCTTATCAAGACATTCCATCCCAATCTAATGATTCAAGTCATCGCCCTAGTCATTATGTGCTTTTTTGTCCTGTTTATTTTCTATCTCTTCTGCAAAATATCTAATACCAAAGATGCCATTAGAAATTTAAAGCAACTTTTTAAACGATAAATCAGGGGGTAAATTTAATTCCAATCTGATGGGCACTTGAAAATTGTGTGTATACAAATGAATAACCAAGTTCATATTCATCAAATGTAATCATCAAACCGCCAGAGAAATGGCAGTCAGATAAAGAAGGTTTCTCAATGTAACTGGCAGGTTTTATATATTTCATACCCGCAAAGATTTTTAAATTCTCATAGCCATATATCAAACCAATGCTCAATTCGATATCCCTGCCCCTTGTCTCAATAAAAAATCCGAAATCTTCAAAGAAATTGTATTTAATTCCGGTTGCAAAAATCAACGGCACATCTACTCTATGAACAAACTCGCCTCCAATATTATCAATCTTTGCACCGATTGAAAAATTCCCCGAATTAATCATCATACCAGTGCCTAGCGCAATTCCGATAAATGTAACCGAATCAATCCTTGATTGAAAATTTTTAATGGATATGCCTAATAGACCGAATTTTCTTGCAATGCCGATATTTAAATCATAAGGTGAGAATCTATTTGTGGGAAGACCGTATTCATCATAACCCTGGATGTCTCCATAATCAAGATAATAAAGACCAAAGGCATTATTTTTATATGAAGCACCAGCTGTCATTACGTTCGTTCCATAAAGCCATCTACCGATTATAAAATTGAATTCAGTCTTAAAATTTACTGCTGGATTGTGGAAAACTGATAATCCTTCATCTACAAGTGTTGTTATTCCGCCCAGTCCATTTGATTGAATACCAACAGACAATTTTGTAGAATTATCAATATAAATATTAAAAACAAAGAATAGTATCATTTCACAACTGCAAGTTTGGTCCGATAATAATGTTCACCATATTTGGTTTCAATCTGGATATGGACAAAATAGATACCGACATTGAATTTATCATTGCTTATGGAAACGACATAAGGATTAAAACTTTCAGTCTCATAAACCATTTGCCCCAGAATATTTGTTATGGTAATCTTAGCCCTTTGAAAATCATCAAGGTGTGGTAATTTTATATAAGCCTGTTTGCGCATTGGATTCGGATATATTGCAAGTTCTTTTATCTCTATTTTATTATTATAGCCATCCATAACAATCACAGAAACCGGCAGATGGTCTGATGCATAATAGAGTGCCCTTGCTATTTCGTCAGGCACAGCATAATTAATGCCACTATTTATTGATTTATTAAAATGTTTTCCATCGTTTCCAAATACTGTATAAGATTCTACAGGCAGAAAAAGTCCGGCTGTATCTATAAGATTCGGTGAACATAAGATAAGGTCAAATCGATCATCAAGCCCACCAGTTGAACCCATATCCGGTAACTCTTCATTTCGTGTTGACTGGGTATGTGCATAGGCGTATGCATAATTGTCATGCCAGTCACCGGAAAATGCCAGAAGGTCACGCAAGCCCTTTGAATTGTTCTGAACACTATCTACGAGTTTAAGATAACCGGATTCATTATAATAGAAATTAAAATCACCCATAACGAGGTATTCTATAGAATCAGGAAGGGAATCAAGATGATTGCGCAATCTAATCGCCTCCTGGAGTCTTATTAACTCAGATTCAGCATCTGCCTTTAAATGGACAGAAAAAATATAGAATTCCCTCTTTGAATCCTTCATTCTTATTTTATATCGTGCTATGTCTCGGTTTGAAGTTGGAATGTATATAGCCTCAATGAACTCTGATTTTGAACGTCGATAGAACAAACCATTATCTGTATCAGGACCGTCATTGAATGGTGCAATTGAAAATTCATTCTGTCTATAATTCATAACTGAATCTCGGAACAATTCCATTCCAAATTCGCTTTGCATTTCCTGGACAACGAGGATATCCGGCTTTATATAATCCATTATCTGCCGATAATATTTGATACGCTCATAACCCATTATGTTGGGAAAATTTAAAAGATTATAGGTAACGACTTTGAGTTGACCCGCAATTGCTGTGGAAAATAACAGAACTAATTGTAATAATAATTTTAGGATAATTCTATTTGTGTGAAACATCAATAATTCTACCCTCTACATCCTTATCAATTGGCGAATGCCTTTTTATGTAATCAGCAATTATATTACGCAGATATGTAAATGTGTCCTGAATATCTTTACCTTCCTTAAAAATAGCATAATCACCGCCACCACCGGCAAGAAAGGAATTGGTGACAAGAAGATATTCTCTGTCAGGTTCTAACAAACTACCATCTGACAGCCGAACTTCAAGAACCCTCTCGTTTATTGGTTTCTTTGAATTATATTTAAATTTTATTCCTGAAACCTGGAATATTGCATGTCTGCCATTGACTCCAACCTCAAGCACCTTTAATATCTGTTCTCCTGTCATTTTCATAAGAACCGCAGTATTGGAAAGTGCGTCAACATAATAACAATCCCGATATGTTATCTCCCCTTTTGTAAGATTTGCCCTTATCCCGCCTGAATTATGTATTGCAACATCCGCATTAAAGTATTCACGCATGGCATCGGTGATTAAATTACCCATAGGCGATTCTTCAAAACCAGCACGGGTCAAATCCTTTTTTGTATAACCTATAACTTCATCAAATCCTTTTTTGGTATCCTGTTCCCATTTGTATAACACATTAAGAAATATTGTATCAAGTTCAATCTCATCACCAAGGAGGTCGATTAATTCACCACGATACCCTTTAATCTTTTTTGTCGCGAGGTCAATCGTTAAATCAAGAAATCCTATGCTTGTGAGATGGCTATAATTCTGGCAGATTATTGTATGATTTATAGAATCTTCGTAGGGCACTTCAAGTGCGGTTGAACTGTGAGAACCAAAAATAACATCAATTCCCGGGATATTTTCTGCAAGCCTTTTATCATGGCGCAAGCCAATTCCGGTCATTGCAAATATCAAATCCACGCCTTTGGATTTAAGCGTATCCACATAGCGTCGGGCGGTCTCAATCTCAGGCAATACTACATGATTCTTAAAACGTTCTGGTGTGGTCATTCCCTTCATATATTCTGTGAGCAATCCGAATACACCGACCTTTAAATCACCAAATTCTATAATTGTATAAGGTTTGAGGTATTCAACATTTTCCTTTGTATCTTCATAGACGATGTTGCTACATATAAACTGTGCCCTTGCGCTTCTAACAAAATTCTTAAATACATCCACACCCATATCATAATCGTGATTGCCTGGAGAGAGCAAATCATAACCACAATAATTGAAATAGTCAACCACTGCCTTGCCTTTAGAAAATTCGCCTATGGGTGAACCAACGAACATATCACCGGTATCAAGCAGGAGAAATCCATAGCCAAGGCTATCTGCCTCTTTTTTCTTTTCTTTTATTAAAGTTGCTGCGCCTGCTGCATTACCAATGGGTGGAGGAAAATATGGATTCATCCACCAGGCAGAACTCGGTAATAATCCACCCTCTATGTCATTTGTATAAAGAATATAAATGTGTCCGGGTGCATTGGTAAAAAGAATATAGGTCAGTAAACAAAACAACATTACAATTTAAAACCAAATGAAAGAATGTAATGGATATTTGTCTCGTCAAATATATATTTCTCTTCTATGCCCAGTCCACCAAAATCAGTATTTGCATAGTCCCTTTTGCCGAATGACAAACCTACATCAAAATCATAATTTTTAAATTGTCCACCAAGGCCAAGGGTTATATTTGTTGTCCATACAGCAGGTTGGTTATAATCAGGATAAAGACTGAATCCGTATCTAAGAGAATAATTATAAAGGACCGTGTGCTCAACCCCAAACTTATAACAATAAATTGGCTTATCCCAGCTTCTATAATTGAATTCTATGACAAATTTAGTTGGTATGTGGTATGGCGGCTGGTAATAAAAACCTGCATTATGGCATACTGGATATTCAATCTTTTCATTTTCCACAGAAACCTCAAATTTATTTTCAAAGAAGTAAGCAACCCTTACATAGATTGATGGCGCATAAATAATTCCGGCTTTAAACCCATTGCCTGAAAGATTTTTCTTATTACTTTTTATCGAATCTTCAGCAGATGGATAAAATGTTTTTAATTCACTCTTTATTGAACCATACATAAAATCATTCTCTAATCCTATGTTCACCCCTTTATAACTGATTCCGAGCATCGGTGCAAGTGAATTGAGTGCACCATCATAAGTATTATCAACAGTCTTTATAATCTGATAAAAATAATCACGGTAGGTATGATGGAAATAGTAACTAAAATCATACATTCGGTAATTTTTAAGACCAAATCTCAAAATTTTAATTGGCACAACCAGACTCGCAGGCCCGAGGTCTAAAAATGAGGTCTGACACACGGAAAAGGTTGATATCCCGATATTATTTCCATAGGAATCGTAAACCCTTAACCCCCTCTTTTCTGTTCCTTCGTATAAAAAACCGCTGAGTTTGAGCTGTATTTTTTCACTCAAACATATCGTTGCAGGATTGAAGGTATTTTCAATAACAGTTCCATTTCCGCCTAATCCCAAAGAACGGGCATCATAGTAAAAAACAGGGTCACCCTGGTATGATACACCTGGTAAAGTAAAATTAACTATGAAAAATAAGAGCATCAATTCACCTTATGGAACCAGAACCGCTGCTGCAATCACTGTTGTCCAGAGTCCGTATTTATCGCCGATTGCAGTCTGGGTTATATTCATCGTCTTAACGATTTTGGTTGAAATTTTCCACAATTCTTTTCTCTCATCATAACTTGTATCCGGATCAAAAGGAACGCCGAGGGTCGTGGCAAGCATCTGTGCAGCAAGGTCTTCTGCCTTGTCCCCTGCCTTATTTTCAGTCTCACCATATGAATGATATTCAGAAAGATAGCCATACTGATTTCTATCAGCAGGAACCGCAACACCTATGCTTGCAGCAATCAATCTGTGTGGTTCATTCGTGCTACATTCGGATACAACAACATAAACAATCTCGCCCGGTGATAAATATTGTAATCCCTTTGCCTTTGAAACAAGTTTTGCACCCGGTGGTAAAATACTTGAAACCCGCACGATATTAAAAGGTGCAATACCAGCATCCCTCAATGCCGACTCAAAACTTGCTAATTTTTCTTTATGTTTCCCAACACCCTTTGTTAAAAAGACCCTTTTTGGTATTATCATTTTTTATTCCTCATCTGGAGCAGACCAGAGTCGAACTGGCGACCTTCTCGCTGCGAACGAGACGCTCTCCCAACTGAGCTACTGCCCCATTAAAATTTTAATGATTATAACAAAAATTTATTAAATGTCAATAATAAAAAATGGCTAAAAGTTCAAAAACTTTTCTGATGAAAATCAGGATGTCTAAATGCCTGAACAAAAAGCCCCTCTTTAAAAAGAGGGGCTCAGGATATTAATTGTGTACTATTGTAACAGTATCGCCTTCTGGCTAATCACAATAACGCCGTCTGTCAATCTCAGGACATAGAACCCCGCAGGTAATTTTCTGCCTTGTTTGTCAGTTGCATTCCAGACAATGGATGTAGTATTAACATTAATTGAATTTGCCGTGATCAATTTTCCCGTTAGGTCATAGACGTTCAGGGTCAAATGTTTGCCTTTTAATTCAGGATTCAGATCAATCGTAACCTTATCCTTGAATGGATTGGGATACAACCTTAATTTGCCGAATTTCTTGAGATTGGATTCACTGATGCCAATGGGTGCATTTCTTCTTGAGGCATATATCTCTATCCCATCAGTTCCTTGATTCCTTAAATCTTCCCATACAGAATGGAAATAAGCCGGTGTCCACAAAAGTGCAGTTGAATGGTAGCCAGAATTTGCAGATGCATTGTCAGTAACTGTCTCTGGAGTTTGTTGCCAGGTTCCATCCTGTCCATTCCAGAGAGAAAAATTATGTCTGACAGTATTGGTTGCATAAAGATAATTGCAACCGATTGTCGTTGAAAAACCATGTAACCTTGGATAGGTTTCATTTGCAGAATTGCTATTGGTAATGTTAATCAGTGTTCCATTCCAGGTTGCGCCGTAATCAGTCGAGTAATTGAACAGGATATCATTGAGACCACCAGCCCCAGCAATTGCTGCCTGGAAAGCCACATAGGAATATCCCTGGGTACAGAAAACAGACGGATAACGGTCATCAAGTGTATTGTTTGTATACCAGCCATATAAATAACCTGAACCATTTAATGTATCAAGATAGACAACAACATCCCAGTCATTTCCAGTTGCATCAAGATATTCAATGCCATGGATGAGAATGGTATCTGTGCCTGAAACATCAAGTCCGATGGAGGTTCTTTCAGGATTGCCACCAGGCGGTCTGATGGTGAAACCCCACCAGTTTGTACTGTCATAAGAGAAGACACAGAACACACTGTCATTATTACCAGTGCGGTCAACTGTATACTGAGCAAAGAGCATTTGATTACCATTTCCCCAGTCAACACACTCAGGATACACTCTATAAGGGATATTGAATAGTAAGAATCCCCTGAGACTATCAGGGTTGTTATAGCAGGTTGCAGAGGAACGTAACCAGCAGGGTGTATTGGTATAACTGCCTCCGCGCAAAGTTCCCCACATCCAGATCTTTCCATCATTAGTAACCGAAATCTCAGGATTGAATTCAGTGTAGGTAGTGTTATTAACAAAATATACACGATTATCCCAGGTCAAACCATTATCAGTGGAACTTGCCAGTCCAAAACCGTCGCAGGCTGGGTTCACATTCCACCTTGTTGTATAAGCGACATAGATCCTTCCGTTAGGTCCAACATCCATAGAAAGCATCTGGTCACTCCGGTTAAAGACATCTGGTATCCGCACATTCGTGCTCCACGGTGGGTCGCGATATAAAAGCCAGGGCGGAGTTGTTGATACACCAGTATTTATGCACTCCAATTGCTCCTGCAACTCAATGGGTTGTATGGGCTCTATTTGCACTGCGATCTTTGGCGCACTTACAACACTGAGATCGCTAGCAAATACAAAAGCCACAGAAAAACCTAATACTAAGGTAAAAACCTTCATAAAACCTCCTTTTTTTTGTTTTTACAATATCCTTTAAGAATCAGTCATTGTAAAGCAGATGAGTTAGGTCCTATCACCTCCTTTCACCTTTAATTATAGCCATAATAATTCTCCTGTCAAGTGGTTTTTCATCTATCCAACCATCCAGCCAATCTCACCAGTTCGGTTTTCTCTTTTCCAAAAAAGCCTTCATTCCTTCTTTTGCCTCTTCAGTGGAGAACAATATGCTGAATGCCTCGGTTTCATAGGAATTAGCAGTTTTAAGATTTGCATCAATCCCACGATTCAAAACTGTCTTGGCAATACTAACTGCGTTTGAACCCGCATTCTCAATGATTTTCTTTGCCAGATTGATTACCTCTTCAATTAGAGTTTCAGCAGAAACAACCTTATTAACCAAACCGATTCTGTATGCCTCCTGGGCATCGATCAAATCACCTGTGAAAATTAATTCCTTTGCCTTGCCAATACCAACAAGCCTTGCCAGTCTCTGGGTTCCTGCATGTCCGGGGATTAAACCAAGTTTCACCTCAGGTTGACCAAACTTTGCCTTTTCTGATGCTATCCTTATATCGCATGCCATTGCAATCTCACAACCTGAACCAAGTGCATAACCATTAACAGCAGCAATGATTGGTTTCTCCATATTCTCAATGAAATCAAGGACACGCTGGCCTATCTGGCTATATTCCCTTGCCATTAAAGAATCCATCTGTGCTAATCGTGAAATATCAGAACCAGAAACAAATGACTTGCCCTCACCGGTAATGATTATCACACGCACATCTTTATTCTCATTAAATTCCTTCATTGCGGATTCAATCTCCAAGATTGTTTCAGTATTGACTGCATTCAAAACCTCAGGCCGATTCACCTTCAAAATTCCAATCCTGTCCTTTATTTCAACGATGATGTATTTGTAGGCCATTTTACCTCCTCTCAATCCCTCACCTTTCGCCTCCTCTAAAAAGGGAAAGGATGGAAGTGAGGGTTGTGAAATATAACCCAGAAAAAACTAAAGTCAAGATTGTTATACCCCAAATTATGGTTTTTTAGGAAAATGAACTGTCTCATCCTTCAATCTTGCCTTCAACGATAACCAGTACCCAGGGAATAGGTCAAAAGATATATAGAAACTGCGCCAGTTAATGGGAAAATCCCTGAATCCCGGGTCATCAACATTGAAGAACAATCTACTCTCAGTTCTCACTGCATTATAGCCGATTCGTAAACTCAGAAAATAATGGGTTAATCCAAAACCAAAATCAATGAGCATTCCCTGTTTAAAACCCCAGGCACTCAATCCTGCGTAAAGATATGTTATCCAGGGTGTGATCTCCAGTGCCTTACGATGGGCACCAAAAGGCACGATATAGAGATACGCAGGTGCGACAAATCCTGCGAGTTCCACACTATCAGCAGTAAAATTCATATTGTTGTATAATCTGAAACCCTTTGTGCCCAGACCAATATATTTATACACCACAGCAAATTCAAGTGCCCGGGCATCAAGGTGTGAAGGCACAACAATGCTTCCACTTGTCTTTTTCATAACAAAGTATACCTCAATTATAAGAAATGTCAATACAATTTGTTTTAATTAATCCAAATAAAACATCCCAAATATAAATGCTTCTATCTACTTCACTTTGGATAATTTATACATAAAATTTCTTTTCCATTGGCACCATCCTTTTTGTAATAATCACTATTTGCTTTTTACTCCTGATCGCCATATAGTTAATTGGGGAACACTATGTTTCAGCACAGGCTTGGGTTACCCGCCGTAGATTCAGCGTAGGCGGGAATTCCTCATAGGTAGGCTAAAAATTCCATTTTTTATTGAAAATTCATAACTTTTCTTATAAGTTATATTGCAAGTTTTAGCCATTATTTTTCTCATTTTATCCATTTCTTCTGAAAAATCAAGAGATTTCCTATTCATTAATTTTAGTCCAACCCCACTATTTTTTACATTATCGCACATCGCCGACACCTAATTTTTCTCTAACTAATTCAATCACCATTTTTGCCAATTGCATTGCTTCTTCAGTTTCTTTTGGGTCCTTGAAAAATCTTGAAGACACACCTCCTGGTAGTCCATTCGGATACCTCGTAAGTATGTAATATTTATCTAACTTACTTGCATTTTCAATTTTTTTAAAATCAATGTCTTGAGCACCAAGCATTTCAATAAGTTCATATATTGAATGTGTAAAAAACTTTCTCATGAATAAACCATCTCTTTGCTTCTTCTAAATTACTCTTTTTCATAAATTTTCTTTCCTGTTTTAATTGCGTGTCGCACAAAAGAACTTTCTTTTAACATCATTTCAAATTCATCAGGGGCATAGACTATTATATCAGCACCAACCATACGGTCAACACTCTCATAAATTTCGTTCATCCATTCCCAACCAGTTTTTGTTGGTGGCATTATGACAATCAAATCCAGGTCACTGCGCAGATTAATGTCTCCATTAATGGTTGACCCGAACTGGAAAATCTTCAAGGCGCCCAGTTCCTTAAGTTGGTTAACTATGTAATCCCTTGCTTTTGGTGATTCATACTTTCTTGAAAATAAAACTTCAATTGAGGTAACTTGTAAATTGTTATTTCCTATTTTTATACTTCCTTTTTTTGCAAACGAGGTAGCAAATGATTCCAAAATTTTTGTAACTGGTGAGGCGATGTATAATATACAATTTTTTTAAAAATAAGCATGTCCCCTGCGTTTTCAAAGGCTCCAAATAAACGAGAAAACGTAAAAAGGCGAAACCCCCTTTTTTCATAAATAAAACCCTCATTGTGAACTTTTTCTGCAATTTGCCTCTGCAGATTTTTGTATATAAAACCCTGAATCAAGTAGTTATAGTGTCGTGGCAATAAAATTTTTTTATCCTTAAGTGGTTCAATCGTTATTTTTATTTTCATCCCTGATTTTATTATACACTTATTTTATTTTATGTCAATACGGCGATTTAAGACACATTAAAATTCATTTGACTTTTAATTAAAAAAAAGTTACAATGAAGTTGTAAATGGTATTCAGAAGTATATTTTATTTAATATTTAGCCTCTCCGTTTAATCTTAGGCTTGGGTTTGAATAATTTGGAGCAAAATGCAAACATTTTGCAGGTCTGTTTTTAATCTGGGAATATTTTTAGTATCTTTTTGTTGAAAAAAATGCAAGGTTATGATTTTTCCACTGCAATGTATAACTTCAATTCACAGCAAACATTCTCTACGTCTCGCAATACGATGGATATTCAAAAGATGTCTGACTGAAATGTTGTCAGCGGTGATATTCTTACCACTTGTTCCACAGGCAAGCATCAAGGATGGTTTCAACTTATTATAAGTTCCGCCTAATGCACCCTGTGATGCTGGTGTATTGACCAATATCCTACCTGCCTTTATCACAGTTGCAAAATACATAATTTCGTCTTCAGATTCAGTAAAAATACTGGCAGTATGTCCCAGTCCACCATTTTTATTTATTTGCTGGCAAATTTCAACTCCTTCTTTGAAATCATTTGCTACATAGAAAGCCAGAATTGGCGCAAGTATTTCAAGTGAAAGCGGCGATTGAATTCCTATCTCTTTTAATGGTGCAATGAGAACCGATGTATCGGGAACATCTATATTCGCCATATAGGCAATGACACTGGCAGGCTGACCGATCACCTCCACCCTCATCACCGCATTTTCTTTATCAAATGCCACCGGTTCAAGTTTCTTTATCTCTTCTTGAGACAAAAAGTGCGCATTGTGTTTCTTAAATTCTTGAATAACCTCATCAGCCACTTGTCTATCCACGACTACTGCCTGCTCGCTTGCACAAATAGTCCCGTTATCAAAAGTTTTTGAAATAATAATCTGTTCTACAGCAAATGCAGGGTCAGCATTCTTGCTGATATAAACAGGGACATTCCCTGGGCCAACACCAATCGTGGGATTGCCTGACCTATATGCTGCTCTGACAAGTTCCACAGAACCAGTTATGAGATTGAGAGAAATTTTTTTATGCGACATAAGTGTCAGAACTTCTTCTTTTGTGGATGTTTTTATCCACTGTATACAATTCTCCGGGGCGCCCGCCTTGAGTGCAGATTCATAGAGAATACGACAGGCTTCAACCGAGCACCTCTTTGCCGAACCATGCGGTCTGATGACTATTGGGTTCCTTGTCTTCATTGAAATTAAAACTTTAAATAGAACCGTAGATGTTGGATTGGTTATGGGCGTGACCGCAAATATTGGACCGACCGGTTCTGCAATCTCTATGATACCCTGTTCTTTATCTTCATTTATTATGCCTACTGTCTTCGCATCTTTTATATCTTCATAAACATATTTTGTAGCAATGGTATTTTTTATAACCTTGTCTTCCCATCTTCCTAATTTGGTTTCCTGATAGGCAAGTTTTGCAAGGTGATACCTACTCTCATATCCTGCTTCAAAAACTGCTTTTGTTATTCTATCCGTAGCATCCTGATCTAATCTTCTAAATGATTCCGAAGATTCAACTGCGCGGTTAACGATAGCCTCAACATCAAGTCCAGGTGTACGATATTCCTCAACCATAATACTCTCCCGGTTTCAATCATACTCATTAATTCAAATATTGTCAAGACCGTGGAAACAATAAATCTCAAAACACAGAAAAAAATTGGTTAAATATAAATATGGCTTTCTGCCACTACATTTCAATCCATAATATCTTTAGGTAAAAGGAAGATTTCATCGGGTTTAAGCATACCCCTTCCTTCAATCAGATCTATCAATCGCTGTGCCTCTTTCTTCAATGCCGGGTAATCAGAATTGATATATCTTTGTGCAATGTTTGCAAGTCGTTTTTTGAGTTCTGGAGTCTTATTTTCACTTTCCAGTTTATTGTATGTCTGGCATATTGTTTTTATAAAGATTGTCCTGCCTTCGTTTTTTTGGGTTTTAGCTAATTCCGATTCAACTCTTTCCAAACCCTTCATGCCAAGATTTGCAATTCCCTCCATTGATGCAATCTTTACCAGATAAGAGGAATCAAAAAGGAGTGGTATCAAGACCTGGAGTCCCAGTGTATCTTTTATATTCTGGAGTGCCTCAGCAACCCTTAACCTCATCCGCTCTTTTTTGTGATTGTAGTATGTAAAAATTATAGGAACTGCAAGTGTATCCTTTAGTTTACCAAGTGCGTATATCAGAACACCGGTAATTTTATCATCTGGTCTTTGCCCAAGCATAAATCTTAATGTATCCCTTGCCTTGGTATATTCTAATTGACCAAATAGATATATGCAATTGCGCACAATTGTGTCGTTCTCTGAATGCAGACCCTGATATAGATAATATGCAGATGTATCCTTGAATGCCTTAAAGATTTCTTCTATTGCCCGTAGTTTGAGCCCATCAAATGTCCGCATCTCATTTTTAAAGATATATTCAACTGCCTTTTCTTTAAATTCATTGATCAAAATCCGCCGTCCGGTTCTTGCTTTCGGAATATCAGCACGGACCTCCCATAATGAACCGTAATAGAATAATCTTGCCATCTTTGCAGAATCGCTCTGCATTGTATCAAGTTCAGAAAATGTAGTAATGGTATCTTCCCAGGGTTCTTTTTTAGGCTCTACTGCCTCAAGGTCCATTCCTAAGGCATATGTCCCTGATGTCCAGATATGGTTATTCTTTCCCTTATCCTTTTCTGCGTATCTATCTTCACCCTGCAAATCAATAAACAACCCAATACCACCTGTTCCCCTTGTCCAGTTTGCGCCTGCCTGACTCATCCCTTCCCTTGAGCAGTAGTCATCATTACCCCTTGTATCTATAAAGATGCCAACTGAATTTGTTAAGCCTATCCCTTGTCCACCAGATGCATAATATACATCATCACCATCCTTATCAAGCAAGAATCCAACTGCAACATCATGGCCTTCACCCTGTGCCGGACCAAATCTACTGAAATAATGGTCATCGCCTTCTAAGTCCAGAAGACCACCCACTGATAAATGTATCCCTGCACCCTGTGAATACTGGGCAGCAGAATATAAATCATTTCCCTGCTCATCAAGGAGCATTCCGAGTGCAAACCAGTAGGATGTTGCCTGTCCATATACCTCGCTTATATATTTATCATTCCCTGTGCAATCAAGTAAGAATCCAATTCCACCTGATGCAACATCACGAAAACCAAAACCAAACCCCTGGGCAAATGAGCGGAACTGATCAGGGTCTAAAGGCATATGGAGATATTGACCACCAGCATAATAAATGTCATCACCATCTTTATTATATAATAATCCATATCCCCATACACCGCCCATTCCCTGTGCCCAGGAATATGCGTGATAGACATCATCCTGTTGATAATCAAGCAGAATTCCTGTGCCAAAATTTCCTGCGCCCTGGACAAAATATCCACCGCGATAATTGTCAAATCCCTTTTCATCAATCAACATCCCAATACCATAAATCCCTGCACCCTGGGATATATGAAATCCTGTGTATGTATCATTGCCGGATAAATCCCATAATATACCAGCACCAAAAAATCCTGCACCATGATTTACAAGTTTCTTATCATTTCTGTAGACATCATCACCAGAAAGGTCAATGACAAAACTCACAGGTGAACTCAACCCACCTACTGCACCTGCGCACCTTCCTGAATATGTATCATTGCCACCGGGTTCAATGATTACTGCAAAATCTTCTATATAACCATTATCATCAGGACCCCCGATCACACCCTTAAAACCACCGGGCAATTCAAAGACTTCATAAACAGACCCTTTGACACCAGAGATTTCTTTAAAAGTGAAGTTATCCTCACTGAATAGTTTTTCTACAATTTCCTTTATTTTTTCAACACCCTGGGCAAGGGTTGAACCTGCATTGTGTAATTCATAGATATCAATCTTTTTTGTTAGATTCAATAATTCCAAAGTCTCAAGGGTCGTGCCGGTATCACGTTCAACTCTAAATTCTTTGTGCAATGCACCTACATAACCACGCTCAAGGGAATCTGCCTCATCTGCCCAGAGTGATGGTGCAGTATATAATAGACTGTCAAGTTCAGCAGGATTTAGTTTTATAAATGCCTTATCAAGGTGAGATTTTGTTAGATTAAATACCTCGTTGATCAAGGGAATCAATTCTTTGCTCCTAAATTTTGCACTTATGACTGGCTTATTAGTAATTTCATTACTGCAGAAATCAACATATTCAGACAGATGACTCAACCCTTTTATCTTCCTGCCCGAATAAAGAATATAATCCGGGACCGACATCGGATGATTCATCAATTCAGTTACAACTTTTATTCTGAAACTATCCTGTATCCAGTGTTTGTCGTATTCAAGGTCTATCTTTGAAAGGTTTAAAAGGTTCAAACCTTCGTAAATATATTTCTGCTCAACCTGCCATAAGGTATCAGGTTTTTGCCAGATCAGAAAAGAAAATATTATAAATGTCAACATAAGACTCCTTTTTCACCCTTTCTTATAGCCTTTTTATTTTAATGTCGCTATCCAGTCACCGATAAAGTGGGTGATGACAATCACTATGATAGTTATAAAAAAATGCTCTCCCACAATAGGCAAGGGATTTGTATTCTGTTCTTTTCCCATACGAAAACTGAATAAACTAATGAGTACAAGACCCCAGATTACACTCACGATTATTGCAGTGGAGAGGTTAAAGAGTAAAACCGGGACAAGAAAGGTGAGGGCAAAAAAGAATTTGCTAAGAAAGGTCATTATTGTTGATTCCCATATCTCTTTTGTAGTATGTTTATTCTCGGATTCTTCAGAGATATGAATTCCCAGGGCATCAGAGAATGCGTCCGCAATGGCAATGGTGAGGATACCACCAATGACGACAATCCTGGAATGGGTTCCAGAATGCAAACCAACCATCAAACCTAAGGTTGTAATAATCCCTGAGGTGGAACCAAAACTAAATCCAGTCTTTAATGAATGCTTGAGCATTTTTCACCAACCATTTTTTACCTTTTTTTTCAACAATATGTCCTTCTGCTTCAAGGAGCATTTTTTGATTCTCCACGCCACCAGGATATTTTCCATTCAATTCACCATTACCTTTTAATGTGCGCCACCAGGGTGTAATGTTTTTATCACCTTTTGATTTCCTTTCCTCAGATGCGTATGCAGCAATCCAGGCAAAGATACCCGTAGTGATAGGACAACCGATTGTAGCATTGTGTTTGCGCGCAAGTATTTTACGGATTTCATTTATTGTTATTACCTTTCCTTTTGGCACCTTGCGCATTATCTCATCAACCTCAATCGGTGCAGGGATCACAACTGTATCATTTTCTTTTGTTCCCCATTTACCTGCCATCTTGCCTGTTATCTTCTCCACCCTGGGCAGGTCTTTCTTATCAAACAATTTCTCCTGCCAGGTTTTTTTTGTCTTCTGTCTCATTAGTCCTCCTATAAATATTTAATTTCTTGCTTCTTTTCGTTTCACGTTACACTTTTCACGTTTCACGATATTCTCCTTGTTCACCCTTGTTTAGCCTTTTTTGTAGCCCTTTTGAGCATTTTTTCACCTTTTCTTTTATGTCCTCAATTGCCTCCAATTGCCCCATATTGCCTTCAATTGCCATCATCTTTTTTGCCTTATTTATTATATATCTATCCCAAAAACCTTCCTTATCGTCATACCAATCAAAAAATTTATCAATGCAACACCAAGACTTATCCCAGCCATTTCAAAAAATCTCTTTTTGAGGTCCAATTCCCGCGCAACCGAGACATAATAATTGAAAAAGAATATTAGCAAGAAAACAGTGATTATAGTAATAGCAAGACAAAGGAATATGTATTTAAAAAGGAAATACGGCAGAATAAGGATGATTATCGTTCCAAGATAGGCAAGTCCTGTATAAGAACCAGCCTTCATCGGTATCTTTTCAGAGTCTTCCTCTTTTGCTGAAAGGTATGATGATGCACCCATTGAAAGGGCACCGGCAATACCAGTGATAAGACCAACTATGCCTACAATCTGTGCATTCTGAAGTGCCAGAGAAAATCCTACGAGTGCACCGCTTATTTCTACAAGGGCATCATTCAAACCAAGAACCACTGAACTTACATATTTAAGCCGCTCCTCTTTAATTAGACCTATCAGTTCATTTTCATGAAGGTTTTCGTCTTTTATTACTCTATCAATTTCAGGTGCAACTTTTTTTATCTCATCATAGGTCTTCTGGGCGAGGTCCTCACCCTTTTCCATAAGTTTTAGTCCAAAGTTTAAGCCAAAGAATTTTGCAATAAAACAATAGAAAAAAATTTTAAAATTATCAGGTTTGAGTTCTTTTCGGGTAATCGCCTTAAAAAATTCATAATGTTTGAATTCCTCATCAGCAATTTTTGAAATTATCTGGTTCTGTTTTGAATCTTTCACAAATTCAGCGAGTTTTTTATAAATGTGATATTCAGTCAGTTCTCCTTTCTGGCTCTTGATTATCTTATTCTTCAGTTCAGGACTTATTTCCATAGTTCCACCCAGAAGTTTTAACCATTGATAATTATATTAAACATTTTCGCAATTTCAAGGGAGAACTGGAAGGAACGTTAAAGGTAATACGGTTTCGCTTCCCGCTATCCGCCACACAATATGGCGGAAGTGTGGCAAGTAGCAAGAAAAAGTCGGATAAATCCGACCGCTACAAAAAATTTTTAAAAATATGGGTATTGACAAATAATTAGTTTTGTATATTATTTTATTGTTGTCTGTTCTTTGAAAAACATGTGAAAATCAGAATACTGGTAAGGTATCTGTTCTCAAGTCGTATTCTTTGTCATTCCTTCGCTTCGCTCAGGCCTGCCTTAGAAGCGGAGATTGGTTTAGATTTGAGAACCTGGGAAAAAGGTGTGCGGTGTTAGGAGTTAATTCCTAACTTTCTAACTAAGGGACACCAAGGAATTAAAGAACGTGAATTGAAGGCTCTATGGCTCAGCATTTCCTGAAATGAGTTCAGGATGAGCCTTCTACGCGTTCTGGTTAAAGACCGAACAAATAAAAAGAGGGTGCCTATGAGTGAAAAGAACCTGTATTCTGGTCCCAAAGGTATGAATATCACCAACGACCAGGCATGGGGTGGATAAAAAATTAAAATCGTGTTGGAGGTAATGAATAAAAGGAGGAAAATATGAAGAGGTTTGTATTTATAATGTTGTGGTTTATAATAAATCAGGTATTGGCACAGGTATGGATTAGAAGATACGATGGACCTCCCAATGACGCAGATGAGGCAGCTGCAATAGCACTTGATGCAAGTGGTAATGTCTATGTTACCGGATATAGTCATGGTGGTTCTATCACTCTTAAGGACTATGCTACAATTAAGTATAATTCATCAGGTGATATAATTTGGCTTAGAAGATATAATGACTCTGAATGGGCAACTGCGATAGCAGTTGATGCAAATGGTTATGTTTATGTTACTGGATATAGTTGGGGTTTCAGCACCGGTTATGACTATGCGACAATTAAGTATTCACCAGTTGGAGTGGAAGAAGGTTCAGAGTTGAGAGTTGAAAGTTTAAAGTTAAATGTGTATCCAAATCCAAGCACTGGTTATGTGAATATTAGTTACCATTTACCCTTAAAGAGTATTATATCATTGCGCATTTACGATTTATTTGGCAGATTGGTTAAAACCTTTAATAAAGAATCTGATGAAGGCACTCATACTATAATCTGGGACGGCAAAGATGAGAATGGGAAAAAAGTTAGGGAAGGAATTTACTTCTACTATTTCATTACAGAAAATTTGAGTTCAACCGGGAAATTGGCAATTATTAAATAAAAACATCAAAAACTTAAAGTTGGTCTTAAAAGTTTTAAGGAAGTAGAGACTTCAGTTTCAAAATTTAAGGTATGAGATTCTTCATTCGGTTAAATCCTCCTGCGTCACCGTTTCCTAAAGGAGGAATAAAGGGATTTGGCTGCCCTCAATTGCATTCAGGTGCCATCAATTGTTCTCTTCTTTTTCCGTTTCACGTTACACTTTTCACGTTTCACGACATTCCCCTTGTTCACCCCACCTTTAAGCAAGGGTTATCAAGGTGCTAAGGGGTTGCCACGGGAGCAAACTCCCTATTCCTTCAACTCTGATGTGCAATTCGGACATCTGACTGCCTTTATCGGAATTGCAGTAAAACAGAACGGACATTCCTTTGTTGTAGGTGGAGCAGGCGCCTGGGGTTTTGGTGCAGTCCAACGATTCACCTGCCTTATCATCAAAAAAAGTGCAAAGGCAACGATTATGAAATTGATAATTGTATTCAAGAAAAATCCATAATTTATCGTTGGCACACCCGCCTTTTTCGCCTCTGCCAGGCTTGCAAACGGCTGGCCTGAAAGGTTGATGAATAGATTTGAAAAGTCTACTTTATTGAGCAACAATCCGATGGGTGGCATAATGATATCGTTAACCAAAGAATTTACAATTGCACCGAATGCACCACCCATAATAAAACCGACTGCGAGGTCAATCACATTACCCCGCATTGCAAATTTTTTGAATTCAGAAAACATAGAATCTCCTTTTAATTGTATTTATTTTAACTTCCAAAATTATCAAATCAGTCCTAAATCCTTCTTTTTCCTGTGGATATCAGGCAGTAATCTACGAAACCTTTCCTTTGTGGTCAAAATCCACTCATCAAAATGTTCTTTCATTTTCTTTGCTGTCCATCTATGCTGGTTCAAATCTTTTGCATCAAAGTAAAAACCCTGCTCAACGAGCCGCGCAGGTGTTAGGCATACAGGACAACGAAAAAGGTCTTTTTCAACCCTCTGAAAGACATCGCAGTAATCAACCGGGCAATAATTTGATACGACCGAAATAAATGGTTGAGACTCATATCCAAATATTTTTTCTATTGATTTTTCAATCGCTTTTATCTTTTTTTCAAGTAATACTTCACCCTGTCCTGCACCATAGACAATAAAACTATCAATAACCCTGAGCCCTAATGCAAGTAGTAATATGTTCATCATTGGCAACTGGAATTGATTCCAATCAATGGGTGAAGATACACCAATACTTAAGGCAGGTTTTTCTAAATTATCTTTAATCATTGGATAAAGGCACAAGAATCTATCAAGAAAGACCTTTAGTTTTCCTGGAACTGTAAGCACATAGGTCGGTGCCAATAAGATCAATGCGTCTGACTTTATTATAGCATCAGCGAGTTTATAAAGGTCATCATCCAGTTTACATTTCATATTCTTAAAGACACAGGACATACACCCCTGGCATTGTTTTATTTCAAAATCCTTCAGATATATAATCTTAGATTCATTCCCTTTTTCTTTAATATATTTATCGGCAAATCTTGCAAGGAGGTCACAATTACCATTTCTTCTTTCAGAGGCAACGAGTATACAGATATTTTTCATAAAAAAATACTCCTTTTCTTTGTCCTCAAACTTTTCCTTTCCTTTCAACCTCACTTCCAATGTTTGCGAGTTGTTCAATCAAGGTAAGTTGAAACCATCTACCCTGGGCAAGCCCTTTATGTTTATAGTTCATTTCGCTATCAAATTATACACAATATCTACTATTCTTTTCCTTAATGCTGGGTCATCAACGCCACTGCTCTTATTACCTTGTGCAGGTCTTAAATTTATTAAAACATCAAATCCCATAAAATCTTCAGCAGCAATTCTCTTGATCTCACCAATATCAATTTTTTCTTTTACAATCAACATCTTAATTTAAATAATCGTCTTTTATGCCTCCGGCTCAACGACCCTGCCAATGAAAAGAATATTACCGGTGGTTTTCTCCTGTATTACAAAAATGAATGGATGGTCTGCCCTGAATACAGGAATTTGTGGTCCGACTGAGGTTATGCCCACAACCACACCCGTAGCGGCTGCGGCTTCAGTTCCTTCTTCATTAACATCAACAAATGCCTGATGAACAACCGAACGAATATATAAATTCTTCGTCCCATCTATACCGGAAAAATCACAATGCGGGGAAAATGCATTCGGCATTCCGAGTTGTGATAGGTTTGGTGTCAAAGTATATCTGGTTCTAAATGTGAATTTAGGAAGATATACCTCCACGCGTGTTTCAGTTAGTAAATTTTTCCACTCCTGGAATTTTTCTATAGTCAATTCTTTTTCAATTGTTCTTATGTCGTTCTTACGCGGCAGGATTATAATCATTGATAAATCACCACCTTCATAAGCCATCTCCAGGATTTGAAATTCGTCGGTCTCCGCATAATTGAACTTCGCTTCAGGGTCAATCCTCTTCATCATTTGAACTTTTATTGATTTTGTCTCAGTAACCCAGAAATCTGCCTCTGATGTCAATGATTTATCAAACTGCTTTATCCATTGCCCCTTAAAATATATTGCATTGGTAACAACCAATCTCGATTGCTGATCAATTGAACCAGGTGGAAAAAGGTCCTTTATTTTTTGGTCCGTCTTTTCCTCTACCCATTTATTTATTATCTGTCGTGACTGTTCTGGTGCACCGACAAAATCCACATTCCTTGCATAACCATCATAATATCTCTGGATTATCTTTAGATATGCAGGCAGAATTGTATAATCTTTTTGAATCCATAATGCATTGGCAATATTTAATTTATATTTTGCATTCTTTCTATTCAAATGCTGATAAAGTGAAAGAAAAGACTCCTGGCGGATTTTATTATCCAGAGGGAATTTAAATACCCCCTGCATTTCACCCTGGACCCAGCCTCTTGCACCTTCATAAACCATTGCCAGTGCCATTGTAATACTGAAGGGTGAACAAAAAATATTACCTGTTTCGCTCTCAGTTAGATTTTTATAAAGATTAAAACAAAAATGATTATTACCCTGGACGATTTCATCGAATTTTTGCGGCATCTCTGCCCTTCCTCCCATACCATATAAAATCGTAAGCATAAGTATCTCTGATAAAAGAAATTTCATCTGCATAAGACCTCCTTATTTTATATATTATCCATAATTTTTTAATAATGTCAATGATATTGAAAAATACAAAACGGGTCACAATTACATCTGCGAATTTAACTGAGAGGCAAAACAATTGTGAATACTGTCCCCTTTTCTTTGCTACTCTGGACATCTATCGTTCCATTATGTTCATTGATTATCTTGTGGGCAATGAATAGACCAAGGCCAGTTCCACCTTTTTTGGTTGTAAAATATGGCTCAAAAATCTTTTTTAGGGCAGATGCAGGAATACCCTGTCCATTATCATATACTTTTATTGTGATATTGTCTCTATCTTTTTTCAAAGAAATTCCGATTTCAGAATCATGACCCGCCTGGGCTGAAACCGCCTCCATTGCATTGAGGAGCAAATTCAAGAAGGCACGCCTTAAATCTTCCATATTACCTTTGATAACCACACCTTTTTCTATATCCGTATTGAATTTAATATTTTTCTGTTTTGCCTGTTCCCTTATTAAAACCCCCATTTCTTCAATCAATTGGCTCAAATCAAATTCGTGACTTTCTTTTATCTGTGGTCTGACAAGACTTAAAAAATCATTGAGTATGCGCGTCATCGAATCAATCTCTTTAATTATTGCCGAAGTTAACTTGCTATATTGTTCGTTTTGTAAAGGAAATTCCCTTTGTAAACGCTGGGCTGCAATTGCCAGACCATTCAATGGATTCTTAATTTCGTGGGCAAAGTTTGCAACAAGATTGCCAAGAAAACTCAACCTTTCTTTTGCTTTCTGTTCTTTTTCCTGCCTTCTAATTTCAGTTACATCATGAAGCACCGAGATTGTGCCCATAAATTTCTTATTGATATCAGATAGTGGATATGTAGTATATCGCACAATTTTCTGGAAAACCTCTTTCTCTTCTTCTACAAGACTCTTTATCTCCTGAACGATTTTTATAGAGAATGGATCCCGGTTAAATACCTTATCATATTCCGCATTTAATATGGCTGTTTCCTGCATTCCGGTAATTTTGCCAAACATTTTATTAACACCTTTTATCATCCCCTTTTCATCAACAAGCAAAACCCCTTCATCAATGGCACCAAGAATATGTGAAAAGAATTGTTCACGCATCTGGTAATCCTGGTGTTTAATGAAAATTGAGAATATTGCAATGCCGGCGCCGAGCAAGATTATAAATAACATACCCAACTGGATATAAGTATTGTTAAGATATTGATAATAATTATCAAGATTCATACCAATGCGCAAGAGTCCAATGATTTCTTTTTCCACAATGAATGGGGTTACGATCTCAAGAACTTTCTTATTGTTGAAATTGATTATACGGCTTACTTCCTCACCATTCTGGAAGACCTTTAATAGATTTGAATCACTCTGTATCCTGGGCATTGTCTTAACATTCGGTGAGGCAAAAATGATTCCCTGCAAATCCTGGAGCACGACATAATTGATAATGGGATTCGTTACCATCTGGTTGAGTATCTTACCAATGCCATACTCCTGACTGAATTTCTTTATCTCTTCAGCCGACAACTCAATTTGGAAAATAAATCTTCCATTATTATAAATAAAACGAATAAATTTTTCATTAAGAACATTAAAATAGTAGTATTTAATTTTATCTTCACTGCTAAATCCTTTGTAATCAATTTCATAAGGATTTCCTGACTTTATTACAATGCTTTTACGACTCGGGTTATAAATCAATATTGAAGACAAATTAAAATTCCTGCGTATTTTATCAAGAACAGTTTTTTCTGCAGTGGTCTCATTTAGATAATGAATTATACTGATGAGATTGTCGGTTATTTTATCTTCTAATTCTGCTTCAGCAAAGATTGAATTCTCCTGGGCAAGTGCTATCAGTGTCAAAAATGAACGTGCTTCATCCTTAAAGAAGGCAAGCATAGTGCGCTGGCTATTGATAATACTGAAGATCAAGAATATCCCCAATAGTGCAAGTAAAATAAATGCCATCAATAGGTAGTTTTTAATATTCATAATATCCCTATCACTGCCTCAGCAATTTCTGTGGCATGGAAATTGATTCTTTCAAGGTCGCTCAATATATCGAGATGAATCGTTGAGGTCTCAAGACTTTCTTTTAACCCTCTCTGTAATCTCTCAATATGCTTAAGCTCAAAATCCTTAACCATTTTCAATCCAGTATCACGCCTTGAAACAACATCCTGGGCAAGCCTCCGGTCACGGGTTGCGAGACTGGAAATCGCCATTTTTAATGTATCGAGAACGAACCTATGAAATTCCCGGATCTGTGCCAAGCCCTCCTGAGAAAATTCCATCCCTTCGTCTATTTGCTTCTTTGCATAATTCATCAAACTCTTTGAAATTGTATCACCGATATGTTCAAGTTCCGAAGTGATTGTGAGTAAACCAATCTGCATTTTTCTGAGTTCCTGGTCCATCTCTTCGGGATTAAGCCGGGAAAGATATGGAGTCACCATTTCTTCAACCTGGTCTATCTCATCATCTGATTGAATGATGGTCTTTCTCAAAACAATATCACGCTTTTCAAAAACCCTTATTGCATCTTCAAGCATCTTTATCGTCTTATATCCCATATCCAAAATCTCCTTCATTGCCTGTCCTGTGGCAATTGCCGGCGCATCAAGGAATGATTGGTCAAGTCTTTTACTCTTTAAAATTTCCTGTTTTGTCTCAACCGCAAGAAAATTTAAAAATTTGCTAAAGGGGCTGAGTAAAGGTAAGAAAATAAGGGCAACAACAATATTAAAAATTGTATGGATACTTGCAATCTGTCTTGGATTATTCTCAAAAAATGGTATTATTTTGATATAATCAAGCAATATTACAAAAACCAGAACACCCACAAACTTACATATGAAGTTTCCCAGCGTAATCCTCCTTGCATTTGCAGAATCTGAAAGAAGAATGGGGAATATCGTCGTGCCAAGGTTTGCTCCAAACAAAAGATGGAATGCAGGCATATTGGAAATTGCAGACTCTAATGTCAAAACGAGAACGAGACCGATTACCGCAGTGCTTGAACGGAATATAAATGAAGCCAGTGCACCTATGAAAATAGCGAGAACCGGGGCATTATTTAAATAATCAAATGTTTTAGTAAACCCGGAGATATATTTCACACTTCCAATGCCTGTTGAAATAATCTTAAGTGAGAAAAATAATAGACCGATGCCAAATATAAACTGGGCAAGATTCCTGAGATTGGGAAATAATATTCTTAAAAATACACCTATTGTAATAATCAGGAGTGCATAATTCATAATATTAAAGGCGAGAATCTGGATTGTTATTGTAGCACCGATATTTGCACCAAGCATAACCGCAAGTCCAGGAATTAATTGAACAACACCGGCTGAGGCAAACTTTATCAACAATGAGGCAGTTGCAGTGCAGGAACCAAAGATAATGGTAACGAAAAATCCACCAGCCAATGAAGTGAGACGATTATTTGTAAGATTAAATAATAAATCCCTCGTCTTAGAACCAAAACCCCTTATCAAACCCTTGCTTCCATAATTCAACGCAAATATAAAAAGTGCAAGACCACCGATTACAGAAATCACCATTAATAGAACCCAATCCCGTTCCATACCTGTAAAATGGAATAAGAGCGTTTCACCATTTTGTCGGCAGAGAATGTAGTAATCACCCCGGGCATTGCCGAGTCTTACGAAGGTCTTTGCAAAACCATCTTTATCGGTGTATGTGGTCTCAGGTTGTATAACGGCAAATTTATTTGTAATCTTATTCTCCTGGGGTTCTTTGAGGACAATAAAAACCACAGGGACATTTTCAAGACCTTTATCTTTTTCATCCATAACCCTGACAACGACCGGCTGGTTTAAAAATTGATTTACTATCCCTATCTGATTGTCTCCTGAAATATCATTACCCAATGGGTCGTGTGCCCTTGTAAGAACACAACATAAAAAAAGATACAAATAACCGGCACCCATTTGTTTAATATTAATCAAACAGGAATGAAAGTCAATAAGGATTTAAAACTTAAGGATTGACAGGGTTGTTACTATTGTTATAATCTATAATGCAAATTAAGAATGAAAAATTTTTTAAGACCCTTCCCCGGCTATTGATTATAATCGGAATTATCCTTCGTCTTTCTCAATATATTTATAATCGCTCACTGACCGAGGGCGAGGCACCACTTGCTATGAACATCATAGAACGCTCCTATCAGGGATTGCTCAGACCCCTTGATTATGTCCAGGCAGCACCGATTGGTTTTCTCTATATTGAAAAGTTGTTTGTAAATATTTTTGGTAATAATGAATATGCATTGAGAATATTTCCGCTTATTGCCGGCATTTTAGGTATTTATATTTTTTACGAAGTTTTAAAACACATTAATGATACAACAATCACAATATTCGGACTCGGTTTTTTTGTTTTAAATGACCATCTCATCTACTTTTCATCCGAAGTAAAACCTTATTCAAGTGATCTATTATTCTCACTTTTGTTAGTCCTTTTAACATTAATAACAATCCGAGAAAACCTAAAAATTCCAATATTGATATTGACTGGTATTATCGGTGCTATTTCCATCTGGTTTTCTTTTCCAGCGGTATTTGTATTTTCCGGCATCGGTATTGTCTTATTAATTTATACAATAAAAAATAAGAACTATAATGCACTGATTGCCCTGACAATCATCGGTGCGATATGGATTTTAAGTTTTATCTTGAATTATTTTATATGCATTCGTCATTATACAGCGCATAAAGAACTCGTGGATTTCTGGCAGAAGGATTTTATTCCTTTCCCCCCTGTTTCTTTAAAGGCATTGTATCAAATTGTATATATGCTGATACGCATCTTTAAAAATCCTGGTGGTTTTTCTATTTATGATATTCTCCTTGCATTATTGTTCTTTATTACAGGTATTTATTATCTTTACCAGAACAAAAGAACTATTTCTCTCATTTTTATTCTGCCGCTTATCATCACATTCATCTGTTCTATGTTTAAACTCTATCCATTTGAAGGCAGGGTTATACTATTCATCGCACCAATTTTAGCAATCTTTGTGGGTGCTGGAATATCACTATTTTATAAGGTAATAAAAAAGGATTCGAGGATAATCGCCATGGTGCTTTCTTTGATTTTATTCCTACAACCAACTGGCACAGGATTTTATCATCTCATCAAACCCCGTGCACCTGAAGAATTGAAACCGGTGTTAGAATACCTTAAAAAGAATAAAAAGGATGAAGATATTGTTTATGTGTATTATGGTGCAATTAATGCATTCAAATATTATAAAAACAAATTTTTTAATCCAGATGAAAGTTTTGTATTGGGCATTGAATCACGGAAAGACTGGTCAGGGTATTATCAAGATATTGAAAAATTAAAAGGAAATAAAAGGGTTTGGTTTATATTCTCCCATATCGCTACGCATTTAGGAGGTAATGAAGAAAAGGTATTTTTAAGTTACTTAAATCTTATCGGCAGTAAGATTGAATTATTCACCACCTCTGGTGCATCTGCATATCTTTATGATTTGAGTAAATAAAATTTTTCCATAAAGTATCTAAAAAACGCAAAAAAATTATTCTTATTTACCCTTTTCCTTTAGTAGCGAGTAGAAAGTAGCAAGAAAAAACCTGCTGCATTCCCTTTTATCGCATTATTGACATTTACTGCAAAATGGGTAGAATATCGTATGGAAAAATTGAACAAAGGAATATTAGGTGCAGTAATCGCTGGTATCATAGGTATATTTTTAGCCACAGTCGGTTTCTGGCGCACATTATTGATATTATTTTTGATTGTAATCGGTTTTTTAATCGGCACATACTGGGAAATCAGAAAAAAAGAGTAATATATTAAAATATTGAGAAAGGCTGGGGAATAAAGGTCAGTATCAACACAAGCAATGCGATAAGGGCATATATTTTTTCTCTTTTTGAAAGTGGTGTCAATCCATCCTGGATAAGGGGTTCGCGCCGTGCAAGTATGAATGCAAGCAATCCCCAGATTATCCATCCCTGCCATAGTATCCCGAATCCTATGAGCAATAATATCACCGGTATATAGAGTTTCTTTTGATTTTTTAATAATATACTATACGCAATATGTCCACCATCAAGTTGGCCTATTGGTATCAAATTCATTGATGTAACAAGAAAACCGATCCAGCCTGCAAATGCCATTGGATGCAAGAACATATCCATACCTTCAGGTATTGAAGGATGAATAATCTTTCCCAGGATGAAAAACAATAGCGAATCACCCAATCTTAAATAAGCACCTGTGCCTGGTGCTGGTCTTACTTCAGAAAGCATAATACCAATTATTGATACAATGAATGCAACAAGAAAACCAGAAATAGGACCTGCCATTCCAATCCTCAATAATGCCTTTCGTGAAGGCACGATTGATTTCATTCTTATAATTGCACCAAATGTCCCTAAAAAATGGAATGGAACAGGAATAAAATATGGTAAACTTGTAACCAACCCATATTTTTTTGAAACGAAATAATGCCCGAGTTCATGACAGGTGAGTATTGCCATAAGTGAAAATGAAAAAGGAATTCCCATCCAGATATCGGAAAAATTCTTTAAAGGATTGCCACCGCTATTTAGTGCACCAGCGAGGAGTGTCGTAAATATCGTTGCGACAAATAATAAAATATTCAACCATATCTTCGGCTTATCAACAAACCTTGGGAAAATGCCCAGTGTCACTTTATGATATTTGCCTTCCTGACTGAAAAGAGGGGTGTAATCATACTGGGTGCAGAAATCTTTTATCTCCTTAATCGTCTGTTCAAGCGGCTCATTTATCCTTCCATAAAAAACAATATACTGAACACCATTTAGTGAATTCTCGATAAACATCTTTTTTTCAAGAAAATTTATTATCTCTTCGTTCATTTCTTTGTCTCTCCTGGTTTGCCCTTTAAATGAATTAAAATGGTCAATATATCAACAGGGCTTATTCCCTGTATCCTTGATGCCTGGTCAAGATTCTTCGGTCTGGTTTCATTGAGTTTTCCCTTTGCCTCATTTGATAGCCCTTTTATTTCATTGAAATCAAAATCTTCAGGTATCTCAATATTCTCAATCTTTTTGAGTTTTTCAATCATCTCCTGCTCGCGTTTTATATAACCTTCATACTTCACTTCAACCTCAATTCTAAATCCAATTCTTTCCGGAATTGGTTCATTAAAAAAAATCTTGATATCATCCCAGTGAATATCAGGCCTTTTCAAAATCTGTAAAAGACTCACACCACCGCTCTCCTCTGGAATCGGAATCTCATCCTTAGAACACAAAACAGGATTAATCACTTCTGGTTTTATAATTGTTTTCCTTAATGTCTCAATCGCTCTATCAATTGCCTTTCTTTCATTCATAAATAGTTCATAATATTGAGGATTGATCAGTCCAAAATCAACCCCATAATGCATAAGTCTATCATAAACATTATCTATCCTCAATATCAATCTATGTTCGGCAAGGGATGTAAACATCCGATAAGGCTCAAGGGTATTTTTTGTGACAAGATCATCGATCAAAACTCCAGTATATGCCTCATACCTTTTCAATACAAAAGGATTTTTATTCTGCAATTTCAAAACCGCATTTATCCCTGCTATAAATCCCTGTGCGCCTGCCTCTTCATAACCTGATGTCCCGTTTATCTGTCCTGCACAATAAAGATTTTTTATCAATTTAGTTTCAAGGGTTGGATATAATTGGATTGGATAGACAAAATCATACTCCACTGCATAACCAGGCCTTGTTATCACTGCATTTTCAAGACCACTTATTGAATGGAGCATCTCCACCTGGACATCATAAGGAAGGGATGTTGATAGACCATTGAGATAATATTCACCTGCATCATATCCTTCGGGCTCTACGAATACCAGATGTGAATCCCGGTCTCTAAATCTGACAACCTTTGTCTCAATTGATGGGCAATATCTGGGCCCTATTCCGATGATCCTGCCGGTATAGAGTGGTGAGCGGTCAAGGTTTTTATTTATGATACCGTGTGTCTTTTCATTCGTTCTTGTTATATAGCAGGGCAGTTGTTCTATCTTAATATCAGGTGTTCTGTGAGAATATGGTTCTATCGGTTCTTCACCATCCTGGATATCCATTTTTGATAAATCCACAGAATCCTTTGCTATGCGCGGCGAAGTTCCGGTCTTTAGCCTGCCTAAATTAAAACCAAGCCTTTTCAATGATTCACTTAAATGGCTTGCCCTTGGTTCACCCAATCTTCCACCTATATATGTTTCCAATCCAATATGCATCAAACCATTCAGGAATGTGCCGGTAGTGATGATTACTGCCTGTGCATAGTATTCATTTCCTATACCTGTCCTTACACCAAAGACCTCATTGTTTTCCATTAGGATATCAGTCACTTCTTCCTGTTTTATTATGAGATTCTTTTGATTTATCAGCGCTTTCTGGGCTTCCTGTCTATATCGTGAGCGGTCATTTTGTGTCCTCGGAGACCAGACTGCAGGACCTTTTGAACGATTGAGCATCCTGAATTGGACCATAGTTTTGTCAGCAAGAAAACCGATTTCTCCACCCATTGCATCAATCTCTTTGACAAGATGTCCTTTGGCAAGTCCACCGATTGAAGGATTGCAAGACATCTGACCAATATTATCTAAATTAAGGGTCAAAATTAGGGTATTATAGCCACAACGGGCAGAGACAAGGGATGCCTCAATTCCGGCATGGCCTGCGCCAACAACGATGATATCAAACCTCTCAGTATATGCCACAGATAATAATAAATAGAATCTGCCAAAAATCAACACTTAATTTATAATCAATAGCCCATCTTTATTCACTTTTCTGAAACTTTTTAAAGAATTTTGCGTATTACTTAATGATGGGGCACGAAGAGATAGAAAAACTTATCCATAAAAGACTGGATAAGGAAATAACAAAGGAAGAGGAAGAAAAACTATTCAAACACATTGAAAAATGCCCTCAATGCAAAGGGTTTTATCTTGAAATGGAACGAATCAAACAAGAAATATTCAATCTGACCGAATTCTTTCCCGGACCCGAATTTAATGCCCGTGTGATGTCAGAAATAAAAGTAAGAAGGCATCTACCCTGGTATAGAGTTGTCCCGGTATTTGGAGTTCTATACCTAACAGGGTTTGCGCTTCTATTATTAACCCCAATCCCAAATTACCTGTTTTCAAAACTGCTCCTTAAATTACCAGGGTTTGTCCATATTTTTGATAAAATAAAACCGGTTGGTAATGGATTATTTCTCTTTGTCTCATCTTTTTTAAAGTTTAACCAGTTCTTAATCTGTGCGGGATTTTTATTCAGTTTGTTTATGTTTTTTGTCCTGGGGAAAATATTGAAAAATAAGGAGGTATTATGAAGGCAGAAAAAATTATTATTATCTTTACCATAATCCTTGCCCTTTCTGTGCCTGGAAATGCACTTGTATTTAAAAGCGGCAGGGATATTGTAATAGGTTCTGATGAGGTCATTGATGATGACCTCATTGCGACTGCAAGAAAAGTAAAGATTGATGGAAGAGTAAATGGCGATGTCTTTGCGTTTGCTCAGGAAGTGATCATAAGCGGTACGATAAATGGTTCTATTTATACAGGTGGTTCTGAGATAAAATATAATGCAAAGAATTGCAGAAGTATATGGGCATTCTGTGGTTCTCTCCAAACAGATGGTAATATTGAAAACAACCTTTTGTTCTTTGGCGGACAACTTAAGACTGAAAAAAATACTCTAATAAAAAAAGACCTCATTGCCTATGGTGGTGAAGTAAATATTGATGGCGAAATCCAGGGTATAGTAAAAGGTGAAATGGGAAGATTCAATCTAAATGGGAAGATAGGTAGTGCAAATATAGGTGCGAATAAAACCAGTATCAAGTCAGGCTCAAGTATTATGGGTGACCTTTTTATAAAAGGAAAAAACGAACCGCAGATAGACCCTGATGCTAAAATCTTAGGAAAGACAGAATATAAGAAGATTGAAGAGAAAGATGGGAAACATAAAAATGGTGGATTTGGTGGTTTTATAAAAACAATATTTTTCATAAGCAGATTGATAATCGGTATAATATTGATCGCCCTATTCAAACCATTCATCACAAAAACAAATGAAATCCTGAGAAATTCTACCTGGAAATCACTTGGATTTGGTTTTCTCACAATCATAACCATTCCTGTTGCAATGGTGATAACATTGATCACAGTGATTGGAATTCCTATTTCAATCTTCTGTCTCTTTCTCTTTTTAACCATTGCCTATTTATCAGGCATAGTATTTGCTACGGGATTTGGTGAAGTTCTGATTAGATTAATAAAAAGAGAAGGAGCGATTTCGCCATTCATTTCTTTCATTTTGGGTATAATCATTGTAAGCCTTGTCTCGCTCATTCCTTATCTCAGTTTTTTCCTACGCCTTGCTACTTTATTCTTTGGAACCGGGATGCTTGTTATTCTATTTAATAATCTCTGGAAAAAATCTATAAACCAGGAGGCATAATGATAGAATTTATAACAATACTCACAATTTTAACCGCAGGTAATCAATATCAAACCGAACCCTGTGCATATAAATTTTCTGGTGATTATCATCTAAAATCCAATGATACACTCAGAGAAGATGTCTCAGTGAGCGGCGGAAATGCTATGATCGATGGAGTTATTGATGGCGACCTTGCAGTGATGGGTGGTTCAGTAAAAATCAATGGTGTAATAGATGGTGATGTTGTGGTTTTTGGTGGAGAGATTGAAAATTATGGTAAAATAACCGGTGATGCTGCGGTTGCAGGAGGTTCGGTGAAAAATAAAGGCAGAATAGAAGGCGATATCGCAGTTGCTGGTGGCTCGGTCAACCTTGATTCTGGTTCGGTTGTTCTGGGTGATATTGCAATCGTTGGTGGGAGTGTTGACCGTTCTGATTTTGCAACAGTAGAAGGAAAAATCACAACCCTTGATATTGGTAAACTTGATAGGGTGATGCCTGGTATAACGCGTTTGTTTAGATTAAGACAGCATACATTTCCATTTAGAACCGGTTTATACATCATCACATCCTTTGCATTTATCATCGTAATCTATATATTAAATCTCCTGTTTCTTCTGGTCTTTCCAAAGGCAATAAATAGTATAGAAAACAAGATAAAAAAGAATATCTGGATTTGTATTGCAATCGGAATTGGAATTGAGATACTTTTTGTTCCATTGATCCTCCTCTTTGTCATATCCATCATAGGAATTCCAATAATACCTGCCTTCATCTTTGCACTATGTATCGGCATAATCTTTGGAATCTCCGGATTTTCTGTAGTCCTTGGAGAAAGGATATGCTCAGGACTGAACTGGGGTTTGAATAAGCGGATTGGTATCTTCACGATAGGCTGGCTTTGTATAATGCTTGTTTTGTTTATCGGAACATTGCTGAAAAATGCGGGCTTTTTGGGAACTTTAATCTGGATCTTAGGTATCGTTATAGTCTATGTTGCAATCACAATCGGTATTGGTGGTGTTTTATACGCACTGGTAAAAAGAGAATGATTATTTAGTAAATCTAAATCCTTTCTCTTTAAATAATTTTATACAAATATCTACAATATCAGGGTCAAATTTTATTCCCCTTCCTTTGCTTATATCACCGAGTGCCTGGTCAAGACCAAGTGCCTCACGATACGGACGGTGGGACATCATTGCCGCGACAATATCTGCCACACACAAGATTTTTGCCTCAATCATAATCTCATTCCCTTTCAATCCCCGGGGATAACCAGAACCATCGTTCTTCTCATGGTGCTGGAGCACTATTTCAGGTATGGGCCAGGGAAAATCAAGCGGTTTTAAAATCTCATAACCAACCTGGCTATGTGTCTTTATTATCTTAAACTCTGCCGGTGTCAAGATGGTTGGTTTGGCAAGGATCTCTGCAGGCACATATATCTTACCAACATCATGGAGCAGGGCAGCGATGCGGAGATAATCTATTATTTCTTCTGAAACCCCTAATTCTTTTGTAATTGCAACAGCAAGTTCTGCAACACGACGCTGATGACCAGCAGTATATGGGTCGCGCTTTTCAACTGCTGAAGCAAGGGCATTTACCACACCTTCAAGGAGTCTGTCCAGTTGTCTATAACTTCTGTTTAATTTCTGATGTGTCTCATATGTCTCAGTAACATCCCTTGCCACGCCCAGGATTCCATTCGGTTTACCTTCTCCATCCCTTAAGAATTTAAATGTTATCTCTGCCCAGAGTATTGACCTATTCTTTTTTCTTATCTGGAGTGTCAAAACACGGGCTCTCTCTTTATCTAATTTATGTGATTTTTCAATCTCAAGTTCTTCTCTCAATACCTTCATTGCATCTACATAAGATTGTGCAGTCAAAATTTTTTCAATACCGTTTTCTAACAATTCCTCAATCTCATAACCGAGTATTTTTATAGAAGGTGTTACAAATGTAAATTTTAAATCCATATCAAGGATGAAAATAGCCTCTACTATATTATTGCTTATCAATTGCAAACGGTCATGGCTCTTTATCAAATCTTGTTTAATCGTTTCATATTCAGTGATATCCCGTGCAATACCACATAGTCCCCAGACTTCGCCCTTTTCATTACGGAGTGGAACTTTTATAGTATGAAATTTGAAGTTCTTCCCCCTTATGATCTTTTCAGAAAAACTTTCAATCACTTCACCATTTTAAACCTTCAGGTCTTCAGAGACAATTTTTTATGCATCATCAGGACCAAAGAGGTCATTATCGGTCTTACCAATTATTTCATTACATTCCATCCCGAATAAATTTGCAGTGCATTTATTGACCATTATGTATTTCAATGGCTTATTTTTTATAAATATACAGTCCCTTGCGGATTCAAAGATTGCGCGGAAGAGTTCCTCACTCTGCTGCAACTGTTCCAATGCCCGTTTTTTCTCGGTTATATCCCTTACAAGGGCAAGTAGATATACACCATCAGGCAATTCAAACCTTCTCAAACTCACCTCAGTATCAAATAATTTGCCGTCAAGTTTTTTATGCCTCCATTCAAAATGGACTAATTTACCACTGAGTGCCTCATCCATCATTGCTATCGCCTTTTCTTTTGATTCCCTTCCATCAGGTTGAAATTCAGGTGAAACCTCATAAGGGTATCTTCCAATTATATCTTTTTCGTCACAACCAAATATCTCTGTTGCCCTTTTATTACACTCTACAAATTTATAATCCTTCATTACCATAATACCATCACCCGCACTATCAAAGACTGTCTGGTATTTTGTTGTTATTCCCATTATTTTTTGTATAAAATGCCGACTGTAACTCTGTAAAACTGACTTATCTATATCTGAAATAGGAACTTTTGATTTTACCAAACCTCTGCTTATATCTTCAACAAGGGCATTAAGTTTTGTGGTAAATTCATACTCTGGTATCTCATAATCTATGACTCCGTCAGCACCAAGATTTTGCAAATATTTTAGGTCTGTTCCATCGGTGCTACCCGGAGCACAGATTATGACCGGAATATTCTTTGTCTTTTCATTATTTTTTACACGATAACAGAATTGTAAACCATCAAGGACCGGCTGGAGAATTCCACTGATAATGAGTTCAAACCCATTTTCAGATAAAAGTTTAAAGGCATCAACACAATTATTGACTTCAATTACATTGTGCCCCTTTTCACTTAAAATCCTTTTTAAAAATCTTCGGTTCTCAATTTTATCGTCCAGAATAAGTATCTTCATAAAAAAACCTCCTTCAGGGGCCATTTGTTTTATGAAACTATATATATTATAAAGACTTTTAATAAAAAATCAAGGGAGAATATTATTCTGCTTACTTCTACCCTCTACTCAATAAACGGTGCTTTTATTATGCCTTATTTGGTTCTATTATTACCTTTAATGAGCGGTCTGCCTTTTCTACAAGTTCAAAACCCTTTTGAATCTCATCAAGACCAAACCTATTTGTAATCATATCAACAACATTAATTTTCTTATTTTTTAATAATTCAATCGCCTCAATTATATCTTTTTGAACTGCAGCATAGGAAAATACAATTTTTACTCCTTTAAAATAAAGGTCAAATAAAGGAAGGGGAATCCGCACATCTGGAGCAGTAGGGGCAAATAATAAAAGTGTGCCAGCGCGGTCAACCGAAGAGAATGCCTGTTCAAATGCACTGAGTGCAGTGGTATTCACAATCACAATATCGGCAAGACGGCAATCATTTAATTCTTTTACCCTTTCTGTTACATTATCGTTTGCCTCAATCACCTCTGCCCCACATCTCTTTGCAAAATCAAGTCGAAATTTATTTATATCTGTTGCAATGATCTTTTTTATTCGCTTTGCCTTTAAAAGTTTTATATGTAAAATACCGGCGATACCTGAACCTATTACAAGAACTGTATCATCATTTTTTATATCAGCAAATCGCTGTCCCCTTATTACACAACCAAGTGGTTCAATGAATGTTCCTTCTTCATACGAAACCCCTTCAGGTAGCAAGAAAGTTCCAAATTTTACATTTATTTCAGGAACGCGCAGGTATTGAGAAAAACCACCCGGGTCAAAATTCGTTTTCTTTAATGTCTCACAGACCGTATGATAACCCTTGAGGCAGTATCTACATTCATTACAGGGAACATGGTGTGAAACAAAGACCCTATCACCAATTTTGAACTTTTTAATGTTTTTTCCCACCTTTACAATCTCCCCTGCAATCTCATGCCCCAGAACCCTCGGTGCACTCTTTATCCGATACCATTCCATCACATCACTACCACATATTCCACTGGCAATGACCTTTACCAGAAGTTCGTTATCACCAATCTCAGGAATAGGTCTCTCCTCTATCCTGATGTTCTGATTATTGTAGTAAACTGCCACGCGCATAATTAAAAATTATTCTCTTTTTTTCTTTTCAAAAATCTCATAAGCCTCATCTACCGATGCATTCTTGTGGACTATCGCCCTGATTGCCTGTATCATTGCAACTGGATTTTCAGACTGGAATATATTTCTGCCCATATCAACACCAACTGCACCTTTCTGGATTGCATTATAGGCAAGTTGTAATGCATCTTTCTCTGGAATTTTTTTACCACCGGCAATCACGACTGGCACCGGACAGGTTTCAACAACCTTCTCAAAGTCTTCGCAATAGTAAGTCTTCACAAAATGGGCACCAAGTTCTGCTGCGATACGACAGCATAGACTCAGATATTTTGCATCACGCTCCATCTCCCTGCCCACAGCAGTTACCGCTAAGACCGCAATACCATAATCCTCAGCCTGATTCACAAGTTCAGAAAGGGCAAGCAGGGTCTCTTTTTCATGTTCTGAGCCAACAAATATTGAGAGTGCAACAGCACAGGCATTCAACCTGATTGCCTCTTTTATAGAAGTCGTTATGCCTTCATTTGATAAATCTTTTGAAAGGATGCTTGTGCCACCAGAAACACGGAGCACCACTGGAATATCAAAATCAGCAGGAACAGAAGTCCGCAATACACCCCTGGTGAGCATTAGCGAATCGGCAAAACGGAGAAGTGGTCCCAAGGTCTTTTTTGGCACCTCAAGTCCACCTGTCGGACCAAGGAAATAACCATGGTCAACAGCCAGCATCACGGTTCTACCAGTTGCTGATTTAATTATCCTTGATAACCTATTTTTTAAACCCCAATCCATAGAATCTCCTTTTTAAATTACAGATAGATATGCAACCGATGGTTGCAAATAAATTATATAATAGTATCAAAGTTTTTTTATAAATTCAATCACAAGTCGGGAGGTTCTTTCAATATCTTTTAGACAGACAACCTCTACGGGCGTATGCATATAGCGAATTGGTATGCCTAAAACACAGGTTGGAATTCCTTCTTTGTTAAATGCAATGGTATCCGCATCGGTTCCTGTGTAACTCGGTAGCGGTTCAATCTGATACGGAATCTCACTTGCAATCGCAGATTGAGTAAGGAGACGGAATAATTTCTGCGGGATTGTAGCACCGCGTGCGATAACAGGTCCTTTATTCAAACTGAAGTATTCTCCTTCTGATAGCCCGGGATATTCACCATGTGTAACATCAATCACCACGCAATAATCCAGATTCAAACGATATGAGTGAATCCTCGCCCCGAGTCCGGAAAATTCCTCCTGATTCGTTGCGACAAAATGTAGGTTAACAGGTGAACCAAGTTTAGAAAGTTCACGCAGGACAAGGACTGCACAGGCGATGCTTGAGCGATTATCAAGTGCCTTAACACTTCTCAAATCGCCCTGGAGTTTATCATAATATCCTGCAAAGCAGATAAAATCACCAAAGCTAACAAACTTTTTCAAAACCTCGGGCTTCATTCCCGTATCAATAAATAGTTTGTCAGTCTTCATAACTTTATCTGCCTCTTCTTTCTTCATTAAATGTGGTGGTTTAGCACCCACATAACCCCTTATCTCTTTTCTTCCCAGAATAATCATCTCTTGTCCGGGTAATATTCTGTCATCACACCCGCCAACCTGTTTGAATCTTAAAAAGCCATTATCTTCAATATCAGTCACAACAAATCCAATCTCATCAATATGACAGGCAAGCATTACATTTATATTATTCACCCCTTTGATTAACCCATAAACACTGCCGTCAGGAAAGATTCGCGCCTCGTCAGTAAAAGGTTTTATTTCATTAAGGAGCACATTCTTTACATCACCTGCATAACCAACTCCATTTGCCACACACAAACGCTCTAAAATGCCGTCAAGGTTTGTCAAATTGTCATTCATTTCACCTCCCCACCTTTTATCTTTTGCTCCTCAATTTCTATAAGACTTTCTGCAGGTTCAATCGCAGTGCCGAAGACCAGATTTCCTGTTTCTGATTGTATCATTGAAACAACCTTAACATCTACACTCTGATTTAGATATTTTACACCATTTTCCACTATCACCTTCACACCCTCAATATACCCAACCCCTTCATTGGGATTTAATCCCCTTTTAATGATTCTCACCGAAATAATTCTGCCCGGATAGAACATCGGGGTAAGGATGCGATAAAGTTCCTTTATATTGATAATACGCAGATCAGGGAATGACTTGATGTAGAATTCATAACCGTCAGATGCAGTGATAACCTTGGCTTTTCTCCGTTCAGCAGTTTTCAACACGCATTCTTCCTCCACAACACCATCAACATTTTTATCAACAAACTCAACGCTTACAAATTTTTTGAGATTGTTGATTATCTTATCCGCCTCAACTCCAATTTTTCGGCGCACCACAATTCTTACAAGATAAGGAATTATCACCTTACCTTCAAAAAATTTTTTCTCAAAAAGATTGACGATTCGACCATCTATGATACACGACGAATCAAGAACAAATCTCTCTTCTTTTCTAAAAAACAACATTCAACCCCCTTTTTTTCAGGTTGAGAAGATTGTAGAGACTGCTTCATTAACTGCGCCCACCTGCATTACATTCATTTTTAAACTATCAGGTATCTTATTTTTTGCAGGTGCAATAGCAGTTTTAAAACCAAGCCGCTCTGCTTCTTTGAGTCTCATATCAATTCCAAAAACTGGCCTGACTTCGCCACAGAGTCCTACCTCACCAATCGCCAGCAAGTCTTTACTCACTGGTTTATTCTTTATGGAAGAGGCAATGGCAAGGATTATTCCTAAATCGCTCGATGGCTCGGTAACTTTTATTCCTCCTGCAACATTTACAAAACAATCAAGTCCATAAACATTTATACCGACCCGTCGTTCCAGAACTGCAAGGAGCATTGCCAGTCTTTTGTAATCTATGCCGGTTGTAACCCGCTGGGGATAATTAAAAAATGTTGGACTGGTAAGTGCCTGGACTTCAACCAAAAATGGTCTTGAACCTTCAATCACCGATACAATAACTGCACCCGGTGCCATTATATCAGAGATAAATATACTTGATGGATTTTCAACCTCTTTAAGACCATTGCCTGTCATTTCAAAGATCCCGAGTTCATTCGTAGCACCAAATCTATTTTTTATCGCCCTCAAGATTCTGAACTGTCCTTCTTTATCGCCTTCAAAATACAATACTGTATCAACGATGTGTTCCAGTGTCTTTGGTCCAGCGATGACCCCAAATTTTGTTACATGCCCGATGATAACAGTAGTAATGTTATGAGCCTTGGCAAATCTCATAATATCACCGCCACATTCCCTGACCTGGGCAACACTTCCTGGTGCTGAAGATATCTCTGATTTATAGATTGTCTGGATTGAATCAATGACCATCAAATCCGGTTTTACCTCTTCGGCAACATTGAGGATTGAATTGAGTTCGGTTTCAGCAAGGATAGCGATATTACCCGCACGCATACCGAGTCTCTCAGCCCGAAGTCTGATCTGGGAAGATGACTCTTCTCCGCTCACATAAAAGATCTTCCCGCCATTTCTGCTGATGAAATCAGAAATCTGTAGCATTAATGTGGACTTACCAATTCCGGGATCACCACCGAGCAAGATCAAAGAACCAGGAACAAGACCACCACCCAGAACCCTGTCCATCTCGCCGATTCCTACGGACCTCCGCTTAAAATCCTCATAAGGAACTGATGAAAGAACAACGGGTTTTACCTTTTTTATACTGGTTTCATCCCTGTCAATTGGTTCTTCAACCATTGTATCAAAGGCACCACAGTTTGGACACCTGCCCAGCCATTTTGGTGAAACCGCACCACAATTTTGACAGACAAATTGGCTTTTCATCAAAATACCTTTATCTCCAGATATTTTTTGGGGTTTGCCTTTATATCTTCAATGAGCGATTTCAATGCCTGATTGGTCTCTCGGACTTCTTCGTAAAGTTCATCAGATTCTACAAGTTTTGCTACAGTTCCCTGTTTCTGAAGTAGTGAATTTAACGAGTCAAGAAGCACACCCAATTTCAATGCAATCAATCCCAACTGGTCCTTTGGTTCCCTTATCATTTCCTTCAAGTCCTTAATATTTTTATCCAGCATACCGGCAAATTTGTCTCCAACATTATTCAGGTCCGGAAGTTTTATGTTATTAAATAGACTGCTCAAACTATCAAGTTTTGCTGCCACAAGTTCAATATCAAATGATGCATTGTAGCCATAATAATATTCTGGTATGACACCACTCGTTCCCGGCACGATTTTTATATAACGGTCTGAACCAAGATAACTCACGAGTCTGATGGAAATCTTTGAATCATCATAGAGGACGACTTCTGGTTCAAGGGCAAGAGTTACCAGAACCTTATCACCCTTTAGTTGCATTGATCTTACCTTTCCTTTTTCTATCCCGTATATGATAACTGGGTCACCTGATCTTAACCAGGTCACATCATCAAAATAAACCTTTACCTCTTTGGTGTGATGTAATGAAATCTTCCCTGAAAGAAGGATATAAAATACTACAAATAGTATCACACCAACTGTAATATAAACACCAACCAGTGTTCTTTTAATATTTCTATCCATAGATTCCTTTCTCAATCCTTTCCAATTTTTTAATCTGACCATCTTTTAACATATATAGCACATCACCGATTATCCGGGCTGTCTCAAGGTCGTGGGTAACTACAATCCCGCTCTTTTTAAAATCTTTTTTTAGATTTACTATCAAATTCACTATCCTTTCGCGCATAATCGGGTCGAGTCCGGTTGTAGGTTCATCATAAAATAGATACCGGGGCTCAAGCGCCAGTGCACGGGCGATTGAGACAAGCCTTTTCATTCCACCTGATAATGCATTGGGATATAATTTTTCCCTGCCCGGCAATCCTACAATTTCCAGCAATTCCTTCACTTTTTCCCTTATCTCCCTGCCTGAAATTTTTGTATGTTCAACCAGAGGCAGGGCAATATTTTCATAAACATTCATAGAATCAAACAGCGCACTGCTCTGAAAAACAAAGCCAACACTCCTTCTTATCGCATACACCTCCCGGGTCTCCGCAGTCAAGATATTCTTTCCATCAAAATAAACTTCCCCACTCTCCACCGGTAGTAAGCGAAGTATTGATTTTAGAAGAACGGTCTTCCCTGTTCCGGACGGTCCCAGAATAACTACAAGTTTTGCATCCTCAACGACAAAACTAACATCTTTGAGCACATAGAGTCCATCGAACTGCTTTGTTAAATTTTTTATCTCTATCATTATCCAAACACCAGAAGGGCAACGATAAAATCGAGGATTAAAATCAAAACACAGGCGGTAACAACTGCATAGGTTGTAGCAGCACCAACCTCTTTGGCACCACCCTTGACCTTAAATCCAAAAAAACAACCAGAAACTGATATTGCAAAGGCAAACAGAATGGATTTCAGCAATCCACCAAAAAGGTCGCGGGGGTAGAAATTTCTCACCAGACCATAGTTGTATACACTAAGAGGGACATTTAAAAATGTATGGGCATATAGACTACCTGTGTAGATTGCAACGAATTCTGAAAAAACAGTGAGAATGGGAAGGGAAATGAGTGTTCCCATTATCCTGGGAAATCCAAGGAACTGGTATGGGCTTATTGCCATTGATTCAAGGGCATCGATCTGCTCGGTTACACGCATTGTGCCAATCTCTGCTGCCATTGCTGATGCACACCTGCCACTGACGATCAAACCTGTGAGTATTGGTCCGAGTTCTATCAAAACCATCCTACCCACGACTGCACCAAGAAAATATCTCGGCAATAGACCAAGTAACTGATATGATAACTGGACGGTTGTGACCAAACCAAGGAATGCAGAGATTAAAATGATAATCGGCAGGGAACCAACACCCACACTATCAATCTGCTCAAGTATCCTTATTTTTTGCTTGCGAAAGTCCCAGGGAAAAAAGAAACTTTTCAAAAAGAATGCCGAAAAATCTGCGATATTACTAAAAAGGTTCAAATTCCTCTACCTCCGAAATGATTGAACCTGGTGCAAGATTTGTAAATCTTGTAAATTCCTTTTGAAAACCAAGTTCAATCCTTCCTGTAGGACCATTCCTCTGTTTTGCTACATCTATCTCTGCCTTGCCTTTAGTCTCAGGGTCATCAGGATGATAAAACTCGTGGCGATAAATAAATATCACCACATCTGCATCCTGTTCAAGCGCACCACTCTCCCTTAGATCCGCAAGCCTTGGTCTGTGGTCTCCAACCCTGTGTTCGGGCATCCTTGAAAGCTGGGATACAACGACAACAGGGACATCCAGCTCTTTAGCCAGTCCTTTTAATGACCGCGAAATGTCCGATATCTCCTGTTGGCGCGAAATTGCCTGTTTTACACCAGGGGAACCGGCAATCAACTGCAGATAATCGATAATAATTAGCTGGATATTGTAATCAACCTTCAATCTCCTTGCCTTTGTCTTTAATTCAAGCATTGTCAGAGATGCACTATCGTCTATGAATATGGGTGCACGGTCTAAGTTTCCAGCTGCAGTAGCAAGATTAACCCAGTCCTGGTCAGTGAGGATGTTGCGACGCAAATTTCTTAAATTCACACCGGCTTCACTGCATAGTATCCTCTGGGTCAGACTCTCCGCCGACATTTCAAGGGAAAATATTGCTATCGGCACATTATTTTTTATTGCAGCAAAAGCAGCAATATTGAGTGCGAATGCAGTCTTTCCCATACTCGGTCTTCCTGCGATGATAATAAAATCACCCTTTTGAAAACCCGAAGTCAATTCATCCAGTGCAAAGAATCCTGTTTCCACACCTGTGACCAATCTTGCCCCGCGCATCTTCTCAGCGGTCTCAAGTATGTTTGTAACATAAACCTTTATCGGCATAGGGTCTTTGCGCAATCCCCTCTCTTTTATCTGGAAAATGAGATTCTGGGCAATATCCACCATTTCTGCTGCACTCTGTGCATCTTCAAATGCATTTTTTAAAATATCCATAGATGATTTTATCAGTGTCCTTTTTATTGCCTTATCCAGAACAACGCGTGCATGGTGTTCAACATTGGCAGTAGTGATAACACCGGCAACCATATTTGAAAGATAGTCTGCACCCCCTATCTCCTCAAGCATCTTATTCTTTCTTAACCAGTCGGTAACAGTGACGAGATCAGGTGTAGTATTATGATTATACAGATCAACAATTGCACGAAAAATTTTCTGATTTGCCGGTGAATAAAAATGTTCCTCTTTCAAAATTTCAAGAACCTTAACGACCGCTGATTCATCAAGGAGCGCTGAACCGAGAACCGATTCTTCGGCTTCAAGAGAATGTGGGGGGACCCTTTTATCTTCAAGCATTTTCTATTCCCTCGCAATTAAATCAAGGATTTGATTTGCAAGTTCCCATTTACTCAATCTTCCTAACTCTAAAAATTCTCCATTCTTTTTTAATATGGTCACAGAGGTTGTCTCTTTGCCAATAACCGATACTGGATTTGAGACGATATAATCAAGCCCTTTCTCTTTCAGTTTTTTCTGAGCCCTTTTCAGCGCATCCTTATCCTCTACAGAAAATCCAATAAATATCTTATACTTTTTGTAATTTTTTATTGATTTCAAAATGTCTATATTCTTTTTTAAAACAAGTCTCAGGGAATCAGCGTGAATTTTCGTATGACTCAATTCTAAGGGTTTATAATCCCCGATCGCAGCACTCATTATCAAAACATCTGCCCATTCAATATGTTTTTTTAGTGTGTTCAACATTTCATAAGAAGTCCTTACCCTGATTATCTCTGGTTCATCAGGGACCGAAACACCAGCCTGGCCCATAATCAGTCGGACATCACCATCCCTGCACTTTGCAGCCTCATATAATTCCAGCGCCATAATACCTGAAGAACGATTTGTAATAACCCGGACTGAATCAATATCCTCTTCAGTCCTTCCACCGGTTATAAGAATTTTTTTGCCCCCAAGTGTCCTGTAATCATTTATACAAACAAGTATCTTATTATATATCCTTTCCACCCTGGGAAATCTACCCTTACCAATCTTGCCTGAAGCGAGTGGTCCTGAATCAGGCTCAAGTATATAATAACCATTTTTTTTAAGTTTTTTTAAATTATCCTGGACAATATTATTACTCCACATCCCTGAATCCATTGCCGGAACAAAAAGGATTGGCTTTTGAAATGAAATTAGCGTTGTAGAAAGCAAATCATCGCCAATGCCATTTGCTGCCTTACCAATTATATTTGCAGTCGCAGGTGCAACAACCAGAATATCAGCCCAGTCATTAAGTGAAAGGTGTTTTATCCCTTTTGTCAGGGCAAACTGGTCAATGTAGACCTCATTATCAGAAAGTGTCTGGCAGGAAATAGGGGTCACAAACTCAAGCGCAGATTTTGTAAGAACTACCCTTACCTCATTCCCTTTGCGCCTCAAAAGTCTGATAAGTTCTAATGCCTTATATCCGGCAATAGAACCGGTTATTCCTATGACGACCTTCACTCTTTATATTTTATAACACCAGCAGAACACTTAATCAATGCTTCCTTTATCGGATTTACTTTCTTGTCTATCAAACCCTGCAACTGTTCATCCTTTACCTTCCGTGCATAAAGTGCAGCAATATTTATTGCCCTGTATTTATTCTTATAATGCTCCCAGAACCTCTCAATGGAAAAAATCATAAACCTCCTTTTCTTCTCAATTATCCATTTCCAATAAAAATATGCAAACAAAAATAGTAAATACTTAATATTATATTGAAACAAACACCAATGTCAAGATTAACAATTTCTCAATATTCTATTCCCTTCCTTGCCCTCACACCCCTCTGAAAATAGTGCTTTACCTCACAAACTTCGCTTATCAGGTCAGCGTATTCCATAAATTCTTCAGGCATATATCTACCAGTTATAATTATCTCCATTTTCTTTGGAATTTTTTTTAGTAGTTCAACAACTTCTTTAACAGAAATCAATCCATAATCAACCGCCACATTCAATTCGTCTAATATCAAAATATCGTATTTTTTGCCCTTTATTATTTCTTTTGCCCTTTCAAACCCCTTTCTTGCCAGTTCAATATCTATCTTTGCTGGATGGTCTTTATCAACAAAATCAGGCCTGCCGTATTGCTCAATCCTGAAATTTTTCAAAATTTTTGCAGATTTCAGTTCCCCATAATTGATTTTGCCTTTCATAAATTGGAGCATTATGACCTTTTTTCCGTGCCCGACCGCCCTCAATGCAAGCCCTAATGCTGCGGTCGTCTTCCCTTTTCCATCACCTGTATATATTTGTATCATATCTCTCCTTTAATCACTCTTTTCAAATCATTATTCAATTTATTCATTAATGAATTATACAAATTTTCTTTAGAAAGTCAATAATAGTGGTATTTGGAAATTCCAAATACCTAATATTTTACAATGGCGCCCAACGTTCTCGGGCTATAAGAAGTCTGCGTAAGATGAATTAAGTGCACGAGTTGAGCCATAACTTATTAATAACTTCCTCTTTCCTTTCTTGAATAAAAATCTAATTGTAATGGGTCATTACTTGTCAACTTTTCTAAAAATTTAACTAAATTATTCTCTGTTTGGGTCATATTGATTCTTTTTTGTGCCATTTCAAAGTAATTTTCATCAATTTCAATGCCTATAAAATTTCTATTAAAGCGTTTAGCCACAACTCCGGTTGTGCCAGAGCCGGCAAAAGAATCTAAAACAATGTCACCTTCGTTGGAAGAGGCTCTGATAATTCGCTCAAGCAGTTGTTCAGAATTTTCGGTAGGGAAGAAAGTGTGGTGTGTTATATAGCTTGGTATATCTGTCCAATTTGTATTGACTAAAATATAAGGCTCTTTTCTATACTCAGGCATTCCCTTAACTTTATTTCCCTTTAAATCAGTATAAGTTCTGCGATTATTTATTCTAATGTCTCCCTGTTTATATAATTCGTCTATTCTTTTTTGAGACAGACCCCAATGTTGCCCTTTTGGTGGAAAATATATTTTTCTATGTGGATGAGTAGAACTGGGAAAATATCTAACCTGCTTTTCATAGGTTTTTCTCTCTCCTGGCATATCCAAAGAAATCCACTCTCTTTCTTCTTCACTAATTTCTTTTAAAAATCCATTAAAACACATATAGTTTAAATCTTTAGCATAAAAGAAAACCGAATCTGTTCCTGTTAAAAATTGGTTTTTTAATCCTTTTGGAACATAACCTCTCCTAACCACTATCTCATTTCTAAAATTCTCCCTCCCAAAAATCTCATCCAGTAAAACCTTCATATAATGCCCAAAGTGATAATCAGTTCTCATATAGAAACTGCCATCATCAGAAAGCAATTCTCTTGATAAAATTATCCTCTGTCTTAACCATTCCAAATATTTTGCACCCATTAGTTTGGCAGAATATGCACCAACATCGCCTTTGCCATAAATATCACCTGTTCCAAATGGAGGATCTATATAAATTAACTTTACACCTTTTGAACCATCAGGATTTTTCAATTTGCCATCTTCTTTCATCTTCAAAAGAGTTTTCAAAATTTGCAGGTTATCACCAAAAATCAACATATTGTGCCATTCATTATCATTTACATTTCCAAAAACCTTTACTTTTTGAAGAGGGACAGCCATAGTTTCCGTGAGAACATCCACCTCTCTTGTCTTTCCCGCATAGATTAATTCTGTCTCTTGCTTTCCTTCAAACAACAACCATCTATATGACTCAGGTATTGGTTTTCCCTCTTTGAGATATTCAATTAGTGTGTTTATCTGCTCCTCACTCAATTTATTCATAATAAAATTATACAAATTTTTTTATTAAAGTCAATTAAAAAATTGTTGTGATAGTTTGGGGGCTGTGTCGAAACCCCAATTTGTCACTTCTAAGATTGCTTCGCTTTTACTCGCAATGACATTACAACAAAGCCTTTAACCTGTTACAAGTCGTCTATGAAGTTTTGACTTTCCTATATCGCAAGAAGGTTAAGTCCGGTTTGGATATCTCTCTTCCTTTCCAATACCTTTCCTAAAGGGAAAACAACAATCTCCAGGGTTGCAGGAACATAGCCTGAGAATAGATGTCCGCCATAGGCATTGAATTTTTTGTCAGTAATTGTCACATGGATGTGTATCACTGGTTGTTTTTCAAAATAAGAAATATTGCCGAGAAAACTTGTGAACTCGTATTCACCTTTGAATTGCTTTTTTATATAAGACTTCTTATGTGCATCAAAGTATCCCAGTGTAAGCCTCTCCCCCACACCCAAGCCATAAAGAAAAGCACCTTTGAGTTTCATTTTTTTAACAAAATCTGTCAGACTCTGTATAATTTCTTCACTTTTTTTAAGTCTCAGGACATAATAGGTATTGAATTTCTTTATATACATAATCATCTCCTTTTTGCAGACCATTGGTCTGCATTTAAAATTTATTTTAGTTCTTCAGGGAATATCTGCCTTACACTCCTTTACTATCATACATTCACCGGCGAGAACCCTTTCAATCTTTCCATCCGGGAGCATAATAACCAGTGCTCCATTCCCTGCTATATCAATTACCCTGCCAATAACAACTTTTTCAGGAGTCTCAATCTGCACAGTCTTGCCAAACATAATTGTATAATTTCTCCACTTTTGAAGAATCTCGCTTGCTTTGTTATCTTTTAACATCTGATAGTTATCGTCGAGCTCCCGGCACAAATCATTATAAACCATCATTTTATCCAATCGCTTTTTCGTTTCAATAAAGATTGAACTTGCAGTTTGTTTTAACTCCTCGGGGAATTCTGTTATATTCAGATTTATCCCGATACCAACTATTACGGCAGGTTCAACGATTTCAACAAGCACACCACCAACCTTCTTTTTGTTCAATAGAATATCATTGGGCCATTTTATGCCTAAAAGGATATTATAATTTGTATAAAATGTATCACAGATTGCCACACCTGAAAGAATAGGAATTAAGAGGGGTTTATCAGTAAACAATATTACTGAAAGATATACACCACCATCTGGTGAATACCAGTGCCGGTCATGCCTTCCTTTACCCGCAGTCTGGGTGTCGGCAAGGACAACCATTCCTTCGGTTGCCTTATCCAAATTTCTTTTTGCATATTCATTGGTTGAATCAACCTCATCAAGGTAGTAAAGTTTTGAACCAATAACCATTATAATTGTGGTATCATTTCATTCACAGTATCGTCTTTGGTTTGTCATTTTTGCAAATCCCAAAGGGATGATACTGCGTTTCCTGCAAGCGAAGCGATACTGCATTTTATTCTATCTTTCTGAATACCATCGTAACCACGGTTTTGTCGTTGCCACCCATACTTGAAATCATTCCAAAAGGTTTTTTCGGATCAATCTTTACCTGGCAATCACCAGCTTTACCAAGCAATTGATGAACAACATCGACCGCCTGTCTGACACCCGTAGCACCGGTTGGATGACCATAACCTATAAGACCACCAGTTGTATTCGTTGGAATAATACCACTGCTTTTTGTCTTACCCTCTTTCACAAAATCCGCACCCTCACCATAACTGGCAAATCCTGCTGCCTCTATCGCCATTATACCGGCAATGGTGAAACAATCATGGACCTCAAGAATACTCAGATCATTTGGCTTAATCCCTGCCCGCTCGTATGACCTCTTTGCTGCAATCTCACAGGTCGTTAGTTTTGTCAAATCTGGTGGTGGTGTTGTAATATTGTCCTGAACCTGGGCAAAGGCAACAATTTCAATCGCATCTTTCTTATCCACACCGATTTTCTTTAAACCTTCTTCTGAAGCAAAGATCAGGGCACTTGCGCCATCTGAAACCTTTGAGCAATCGTAAACATTCAAAAATTCGCAAAATGACTTCGGGTCTGGTTTTGTCATTCCTGTATTAAACAAATCAGGGTTTGTGTTATGATACTCCTGGGCCTTAGGATTCTTTCTTGCATTCTCTATCGCATTCACATACCATTGCGCCATTGCCTCTCTGGTCTTCTGTTCACCAAATTTCTTCATATACGCACCCGCACGTTCAGAAAACTTATCCGGGAAGAAATAGGCATGACCATTTTTTCTCTCACCAGAATACCAGCCTGCAGCCGCAAGATAATCAGCACAATAAAGTGCCTTCACCGTATTCTGCACCTCAACACCAATACACAAAACAACATCTGCAAGGTCAGAAAGGATATTCTTTACCGAAGTAACCAATGCAAGCCCACCTGAATCACAGGCACCTTCAACATGGATACAGGGTTTATACTGGAATGACTGATGAACATAAGGGAAAAAACCACCGAGGTTCCCCTGTCTGCAGAATCTATCTGCAACAAAATTTCCAATCACACCCTCATCAATATTCTCTGGATTCTTTATCTGCTCAATTGCACCGAGACCAGCTTCTTTAATATAATGCTCAATACCAGGCCTTGGCTTTTTAGGATGAAATTCTTTCCTTCCTGTGCCTAAGGCAATTGTATTATATCCGGCACAGGCATAGATTTTTTTTCTTAAAAAAGGCATAAACACTCCTTTCAATCAAAATGCAGTAATCGAAGTATCATTGCATTTGCAGTATCGCCTTCGGCTTGCATTGACAATTTATGCGAACGGAGTGATACTGCGAGTGCAATGATACTGTGAGCAAAGCGATCCTGCATCTTTTATATGTAATCATTTATCGGTCCGTATAACCAGTAGAATCCATTGGTTAAAACCGCATTGACATCATCAGATGAATTTGCCACTCTCTGTTTCACAAGATTTTCCGCAATCTCCTTTGTCTTTTTCAAATAATTCAAGGCGAGTTCCGCACCGAATGTATTCATATTCTTTAATGCGGAAAAGTGATTTTTCAACTTTGCTTCTTTATCCTTGTCTCCCAACAATGCCTTCCAGGGTGCAAACCCTTCGGGCAGAGGCCCGAGTTGCCTATCAAGTTTCTTTTTCCAGTCATCAGTGATGATAAAATATTCACCCTTTTTCAGGTCATAAATTCCAACCGGACGATTCTTATCATATTTTAAGAATCCGTCTTTCTGTGAACCATCAGGATATTGACCTCCTTTTATTCCATTCTTTATCATTTTGTCAATCAACTTGTGTTTCAAAGTATCATCACCAAGATGTGTCCTCATAACTCTTAGTATACACTGGAATACATCAATTCCTACATAGTCAATCAACTGGAATATCCCCATAGGTCTCAAAAGGAAATCCTGGCTCACCCGATTTATTATATAAATCGCACCGGTTAACTTATATTTCCCTTTCAATTGTAAAACTTCATCAAGGGCAAATAAACCATCGCGCATAAAATGGCCATTACCAATAAAACCAGAGATATCATTTGCCGGAACGAGTTTCTTACGAAGACTTTTGCCAAGCTCATTGGCAATATCCTTTAATTCGTTTCTTGTGTGTTTAGAACATATCACTTCCACGAGTTTCTGAACGACTGGTGGATTATAAAAATGATAACCAATCAATCGTCCATCAAGGTCTGACTTTTCATCAAGATAGCCAATCGGAATACTTGATGTGTTGGTAAGAAAGAATGTTTCTTTTGAAACCAGTCTCTTCAATGACTTATAGGTCTTTATCTTCACCTTTTCATCTTCAATGATTGCCTCAAATATAAGATGGCTATTCTTTGCCATTGCCAAATCCGCGCCAAAATTCAATAACTTCATACCGTCATTCACATAGGCATCAACAATTTCTGCATTTTCAACAAGATCAGCACGGTCCTTATATCTATCTCTGAGTGAAACAATTGTCTTTTCTGCAGTCCTCAGAAATTGTGATTTTAAATAATCGCGGAGTCCATCAAGCCCTTTTTCACTCACATCTATAAGATTTAGTCTATATATCCGCTCAGGATTTTCGAATTTCAATCTCAACATCTCCTGGGCAACCAATGCTGCAATTCCACTTCCCATCTTACCTGCAGCACCGATCACCGAAACATTCAAAAGCCTTTCATCCAGGTTCATTAAAACCTCCCTTCAATCAATAAAATATAAAAAATCATCCTTAATTCTATAATTAAAATAATCCTATCTATTCTAATAAAAATCTTTCAAAAGTCAACAGGAAGAAATTGAGAAAAAATTGGAGTAGAAACTTCAGTTTAAAAATTTAAGGTATGAGATTCTTCGTCCGCCAAAAAGAGTGGCGGACTCAGAATGACAGGGAAAGGGATTGGCCGTTCCACGGTTCACGGTAAACGTTTCACGAATTTTTTTCCCCTTCTTCACCCTTCCTTGTCGCCCTCTCTCTACTCTCTACTTACTACTTGCTACTCTATCTTAAAAGTATTGCCTTCTCCGTCTTCCTGAATTCATCTGCTTCTAACCGCACAAAGTATACACCCGGAGAAACTCTGCGACCAAAATCATCGGCACCGTCCCAGAGAATCGTTGACCGTTCACCGTTTACCGTTAACCGAGAAAATTCACGAACCACCCTGCCCGTGACATCGTAAATCTTTAACCCGACTGATATGGGAACTGAGATAGGAGATATGTGTTCATTCACTGTTTCATATCTCGTCTCTGATATCTCATATCTGATTTCCAATCTGTTCCTGAATGGATTCGGATTCACTGATAAAGCAAACCCCTCAGATGTTTTTTGTTTATCTTCCTCACTGATACCAACTCCAACACTTGCTTTTGCAAGAGATGAGTATTCACCCCAGCCCCTGGTATTGTAGCCACGGACATAGTAATAGAACTCACCATTAGCATGGTTTGTGAATGTGTAGGTGGTATCGGCTATACTATTTGAAATCGTATTGACATTACCAAACAGACAAACCGGACGGATATCATCAACATAAAAACCACCATTTAGCGTATTCCCATCGGTCATACACCGAAAACGGAAATAGACCGACTTACCAACCCAATTTGCCAATGAATATGCCTTACGCACCCAGGAAGTCTGGGTTCCAGTAAACCTCATCGTATCAAGATTGAACCACTCCTTTGTATTCTCAGAAACCTCGGCAACCGCAACATCATAATTGTTCTCAAGATTATAATAACACCAGAAGGTAAAAGAATCACCAGGCTGGACAATATATGGATGCAATGTCCGGGCAGCACTATTCATATTATTTGTATTTCCAGAAAATAAACTATATGAACCTGAATGGTGCTGGGTGGTCACACGGGTAAACCCCTGCAAAACCCAGCGATCAGAACCGGATTCAAGGCTGTCTGTCTTCACATTCGGATTTGAAAGTTCAACCAATTCCCACTGGGTAGGATGGCTTTCTCCTGGATTTACTGGATGCCATCTTATTGTAAAATTCTGTCCCACATTACCGATTGTATATATCTGGGGTGGTGCAACCCTTGGTTCAACAAGTGGACCAATTGAATCCCTGCACAACTGGGCAAGGTATTTCAATGCCTTGAAGTTCTCACTGAATATCGGATCGAGTTGTGAGGTATTCTGGTAAAATGCAGTGCCAACCTCAGTGCAATATGCAAGCCCTGCAATCCCGCCAACCCAGTGGTCCCAGGAATAAAACCAGTCGTCACTTCCACCACTCGTAGGATATGGATTGGAATAGGACTGTCCGGGTGTATATGTTCCTCCACCAAGTCTGTTTATCATCCCTGCAATCCTGTTTCCCCACCGTGAATATATTATGGAATCAGGGGTTCCTGAACCGGTCCAACCCCAGGGCCAGAGAAAGAGTTCGCCATAACTGTGATAGGTCATATATGCATTGATGACCCGTGATTTAACATACATCGTCAATGCCCTTGTTTCATCACCTGAATTCACATACGCACCACAGAATGTCAAATCGGATGGATAATGGGATGCCTGGGATTCATCAACTGCACCCCAATCAGCCCTTATATCACCACAACATCCACCATAATTTCTATTCGGGTCTGTTCCTATTGCACCACCAAATGGCTCACGATTCTTACGCCAGCTATACTGGTTTGGATAATCATAAACATAACCATCAACATTTATCACCGGAAAACAGTAGAGTTCTACATTATCAACTATCTGTCTAATCTCATTATTGGTATTATAGACCTTGGTTATTGAATCACAGAACTTGTATACGACATAAGGCGTCGCCCATTCCCGGGAATGATGACATCCATCTATCAAAAAGCCCGGCTCGGTTGGATCCTCATAATTAGGATTATCCGAAATCTTCACACCATATATCCATCTATTCTGATAGGTCCTTATCGGCAATGAATCAAACTTACAGATTGAAGAATAGTTCTGCGCCATCGTCCTCATCATCTGAACATACTGGTCATAACTGTAATACTGACCCCTCACCTTCTCCTTCTCCAGTTCCAGACTATAAATCTGAACCTCATAAGGAAGGCCTGAGGCAATTATTCTGTCCATTGTATTGCGGTCAGCAACGATGTCATACCACTCATTGACTCTGCCAGTAGCAACATCAAGGTTGTATTTGGGTGATATGCGGGCAAGGTCATTCCACCTGCCATACACCCTCACAACCATCGTCTGGGCAGATATAATACCTGCCACAAGCAAAAGCACAATGACAAAACGATTCATAATACCTCCCATAAATTATATTGTATAGATAAAGTCAATACCCGACTAAAAAATTTTAAATTAAGGTGGATAACCTACTTTTTCAAGAAAATTATCACGATAAGAAAGATTGGGGACGAGATAAAAAAACATAGTATTATAAAAACCAAGTTGCGGTGCAACCATCATCAGGCGCCGCAAAATTGCATCCCAGGCATAGAAACTATCCCTTAATAATTCAAGCCAGTTATACAATTCATTCTGGGCAACTCCATCAAACCTGACCACGGGCATCCATCTGTCATATAAAGAAAGGTCTTTGTTAACACGTTTATTTTTTTCCAATTTTTTATATGTCTCAGTAAAAGGTAATGGTGTGCAGACTGCAATCTCTACAAAATCAATTTTGATATTTAACAGAAATTTTAAAAAATCTCTAAAAAATTGGGCGTTTTCACCTTCAAAACCAAGCATTATCTTAGCACCCACGGTCATTCTACTTGCGTGGATCATATTCACTTCATATTCCTTTTGTTTAAAAAAATCCTTTCTATAAATATCTTTTGGAAGGCTGGTGCCGAACCAATCTTCTTTTAGATATATGATACGCACTCCATGTTCTTTCAAATAATTCATAAGTCTGGGATGTTTAAAGATCGAACCCCTGGTCTGGAATATCCACATTTTCTTTAGACGCCAGCATTTACTAAGAACTTCACAGGCATAGTCCAGGTTATGTAAAAAATCATCGTCCATTATATATATCATTTTTCGCTGTAATTTTGATACCTCCAGGTAAACTTCCTGGGGATCCCAGAATTGCGTATTTTTATGGATGATGTTCTCATAGCAATAATCTTTAAATGCAGGACTGCAAAAACATCCATAGGATGTTCTCAATTGAGAAATTATCGGTGTCAATCCGTATTTTTTTTCAAATTCACGATATGTCTTAAAACTTATCTTTGCATCTCCTGCTACATATACATCCGCCATCTCACCATTTTCATAGTCATTCAGAATCCTTTCCCAGACTGCAGTGATATCCCCTTTTACAATCACATCAAAATGTTTTTTTGCTTCACTCAGGAATAGTGACGGGTAAACACCATAGGCAATCGTTTTAGCCCCTTTCTCACGCCACTGTTGAGCCAGGGTTTGTGTATAATAAGCAAGGGAAAGAGGAACAGGAAAGACAATCAAATCCGGTGTGATTTCGGGTTTTTCTTCAGTCCGCTCATCAAAATAATAAAAATCATAATTTCTTGAGAGGTATGCAAGTCGCATTGCATCATAGTTTGGTCTTCTAAAGAATGCGCTGCCCTTTATTGCTATGAGTGGCTCAAACCTCTTCGCTGACGAAACAGGATAATAGAATAGAATCTTCATCTCGTCAGGTCATTGAATGTAACATAAATAATAAGGATTATAATTAGTGCAAAACCAACCTGCTGGATTATCAATCTCGTCTTTTTACTGAATCTTTTCTTTCGGATTCCTTCAATCAGTGCAATTATTATATGACCACCATCCAGAGCCGGAATGGGAAAGAGATTGACAAGACCGAGATTTATAGATATTACACTCAATAGACTCAATAAATTTTCAAATCCCCAGCGGGCTGATTCTCCGGTGAGTTTTGCAATGGCAATAGGACCACCAAGCGCCTTTCTTGAAATTTCACCTTTTATTAGTTGATAGAATGTCTTGAGCGTTAAATAGATCAACTCTATTGAACGATTCATTGCCATCATCACTGCCCTACCGGGCTTAATATGTATCTTCTTTAAAGACATAACAATTCCGATTTGACCTATCGTATCCTTTAAGATCGGATCATAATAAGGAAGCGGTGTGATTACCCCTGATTTTATTTCACCGTTGTGTTTCCAGGTTATATTCAATGGCACATTTTTAGACTTACGCACTATTGATACAAAGTCATCCCAGGTTTCAATTTCTTTGCCATCAATATTTATAATTGTATCATTATATGCCATTCCTGCTTTGTATGCAGGTCCATCTATTTTCAAAGAACCGACCACAGGCGGAACAAAAGGATTCAAATTCAATGATTCTGGTTTCACAACCAAATTCAGCTCTAATATTTGACCCGCTCTTTTTAATTCAAACTTCACAACGCTATCTTTTTTTGCCGAAATGGTAGTTTCTAATTCATCCCAGTAATAAAGGGTTTTCCCATTTACAGAAATGAGTGAATCAAGATTCTGAAATCCAACCCTTTCAGCATAGCTCCCATTTTCAACTTTTAATCGCAAATGCGGGTTTACATATAATCCAAAAAACATATAAAGGACAATCAGAACAATCGCCCCTGAAAAGATATTGAATACAGGACCACTGAGAACCACCATAATCCGATGGAATAGAGGGGCTTCATAAAAACCAGGGATTTGATTTTCTGGTGATTCAGGGTTCTGTTTTGAAAAAGGAATTTCAGCATCCTCCTCACCCGCCATCTTCACATAGCCACCAACCGGAAAATAAGCAATTCTGAAATCAGTTTCGCCAATCTTTTTTTTGATTATCGGTGGGCCAAAACCAATAGAAAACTTTTCCACCGGGATATGGAATATTTTGGCAAACAAAAAATGGCCAAACTCATGGATAGTAATTGAAAAACCGAGGATAAAAAGAAAAGCAAACGCTGTTATCAAAAACACCCTGCCTCCCTTTTTTTGATCTCTGAACACACGAATTCCTTCGCCCATATCTCAGCCTGTCTGTATTCCTCAATACCCCCTGATACAGGCTTATGGACTGACATTGTCCTTTTTATGATACCGGGAATCTCCTGGAATTTAATTCTGTCATCAAGGAATGCCCTCACCGCTGCCTCATTTGCACCATTGAGCACCGCAGGCATACTCTTTCCAATCCTCAATGCCTCGTAAGCGAACTTTAGCCCGGGGAATTTTTTATAATCTGGAGCCAGAAAATTCAACTTTTTTATTCTATCAAATTCTATTGGTCTTACAAGCGAGGGCATTCTGTTTGGGGTTGTCAATGCATATTGTATGGGTAACTTCATATCAGGTTTAGAAAATTGACCGATCAAAGTTCCATCAATAAATTGAACTAAAGAATGACATAATGCCTCAGGATGTATAACGACCTTTATCTTTTCGGGTGGGACACCAAAAAGATAGTGTGCTTCAATAATCTCAAGTGCCTTATTCATCATTGTGGCAGAATCTACGGTTATCTTTTTACCCATATTCCAGACAGGATGGTTTAATACATCAGACTTACGAACATTCTTGATTGATTTATTCAAAAATGGACCACCACTTGCAGTGAGAATGATCCTGCCAATTTCGGTAGACTTTCTACCTTCAATACACTGGTATATTGCTGAGTGTTCACTGTCCACAGGTATCAATTCTGCATTATTTCTTTTTACCTCTTTCATCACGATCTCACCAAAACTCACAAGCACCTCTTTTGTCGCCAGGCAAATTCTCATACCCTTTTTTATCGCTTTAAGAATTGCATATATACCAATGGCACTTGAAAATGCAGCAACGAGGATATCAGCATTAGCCTTCTCTATCATTTCGCTCAATCCTTCTTCACCAAACAAAATCTTTTTTTGTCCAAAAGAATTTTTTAATTCACGGTAGTATTTTTTTTCAACCAGAACCGCACACCCTGGACTGAATTCATTTATCTGCCGGCTCAAAAGTTTATAATTTGAATAGGTTGCCAAGCCAACGACTTTATAACCTTTTAGATTTTTCAAGACCTTTGTAGTATTCAATCCAATCGAACCTGTTGAACCAAATATTATAACTTTTTTCATAATTTTCTCTTAAGAAATTCTAAATCCTTTTTCGTTGTTATTTTAATATTATCCAGTTCACCCTTAAAAACAAACACATCCATCCCTGCATTCTCAATGATACCTGCCTCATCAGTAAATTCATTATTCAAATCAACTTTTTCATAAGCCGCCCGCAGATATTTGATGTCAAAAAATTGCGGTGTTTGTATTGCATAGGGTGAGATTCTTGGAACCGTGCAAACAACCTTGTTTTCTCTTACGAGTTTCAAAGTATCAAATATCGGTATCCCGAATATAACCGACTTATATTTTCTGCATAACTTTATTCCTCGTTCTATCAATCTCTGGGTAATAAATGGCCTGACCGCATCGTGAATGGCGACAAAACCCTCCCTATCTTTTATAACTTTAACACCGTTAAAAACTGAATCCTGTCTTCTTTTACCGCCAGAAACAACCTTATAAATTTTTTTCAAGTTAAAATTTTTAAGTAATTTTTCAGTCATTTTGACCATATTTTTAGGCACAACAACTATTATCCCATCGACAAGTTTGTTTTTTTCAAAGCATTCAGCAGTATGAACAATGAGCGGCTTACCTCTAAACTCAATAAACTGTTTCAAACCGCCAAATCGTCTGCCTTTTCCAGCACCAACAATAATTGCAAAAACTTTCACATAAAAATATAACCAGAATATGACAAAAGTCAACAGGCTCAAGATTTATAAAATATGCTTGACATAATAAAAAAAATTTGTATTATATATATTATGCAACTTATTTTTATACTACTAAATTCTTCATGCATAATTATAACCGAAGTGATGTCCAATGTAAAAGGACCGGAAAATCCTTATGGAGATAGAAATGAATTTATAGAAATTTATAATCAGAGTCCAGATACGGTTGACCTGAGTAACTATTTAATTTATGATTTTGATGCAAATCCGGATGAAATCTGTGCCTGGGAGAATGAATCAATCCTGTTTAAATATCCAGATGTTCGCATCCATTCAACCATTATATATCCATTTTCTTATGCCCTTATTCTTGACAGAGAATATACAGTTCCTGATTCAACAAACTACCAGTCCTATGATATTCCTGCTGGAACTTTAATTTTAACAACCGATGATACATCAATAGGTGATGGATTATCTACAAATGACCCAATAATCATATACACATCGGTCGATGCCTGCACAACGAGTTTTGGCACACCATATATCCAGGATGACTTTCCCCGTGACCCTGGTGACGGAATTTCCTGGGAAAGGATTGATTATTACCTGCCTGATACTGCTACGAACTGGCATCCCTGTATCAATCCTGCAGGTTGCACACCGGGATATAAAAATAGCGTAACTGATGCATTTGACCTTGGTTTAGATGAAAATTTGATTTCATTTATCCCGGCAAAAGTTGAAACTGGTGAAGATGTAAAGATAAGCATCGGAATAATAAACTCCGGAATAAGGCCAACAATTGATTATATCCTTTCAATATTTGATGATAAAAATAATGACAGAATACTTGAACAATCTGAATTGATATGTAATATACCAGGAGAACCTGTCAGTGCATTTGATACAGTTTTTCTCTACTATGAATATATGACACCGTATCAGGGGGAGCACAATCTTGGGTTCAAGATAGAATTTGCCGATGACAAAAATTTAAGCAATAATACAGCATTTAAAAAATTGCTTGTGCTCGGCAAAATTGGTGAACTATGCCTTACTCCAGCGATATTTACCCCCGACGGAGATGGTATTAATGATAATCTTCAGATTGATTATAGATTACCCCAGCCCGGTGGTGAACTAACGCTATCAATATATGATTCACGGGGTATTAAAATCTATGACTTATGTAAAAGTAAGGTTGTTAATTCTGATAGAGGAACACTCTTCTGGAACGGCGCGACATTAAAAAGTAAGGCATCTACAGGAATGTATATCATTTATCTTGAATACCATTATCAAAACAAAATAACAAAGGCAAAGAAGACAGCGGTATTGGTACGCTGAATCAAAGATACTTGACTTTATCAAAAACAGGCATAAAATTATTTGCCTATGGAGTGCATCGGTGTTGTGATTCCCGCATATAATGCAGAAAAGAGTATCGGTGGAATCATTAAATCACTGCTTGAATCAGGGTTTGAACCGAATGCGATAATCGTCGTTGATGATGGTTCAAAAGACAGAACCAAAGCAATTGCATTGGATTACAGGGTTGATGTGTTAACTAATGAGAAAAATTCAGGAAAGGGCGTAGCACTAAATAAAGGATTTAAAAGGGCGATATCAAAAGGAATTAAAAAAGTTTTTACCATTGATGCTGATGGTCAACACAGAACCTCTGATATAAAAAAATTTTTAAAAATAGAAAATGAGTATGACCTAATCATAGGTATGAGGCTAAAAAACTCACCCGATATGCCCTTTATAAGATGGATTGTCAATAGAACCACATCATTGGTCATCTCTTTATTAGGGAAAAAATATATCCCTGATGTCCAATCCGGGTTCAGGTTGATTGATTTAAAAATTTTTGATAAAATCCAGTTGAAAACTAAAAATTTTCAGACTGAATCCGAACTCGTCTATAAGGCAGTAAAAAATGGTTATCGTATTGGATTTGTTCCCATAGAAACACTTTACAATAGCGAAAGGAGTTATATAATGCCTTTAATTGATACAATAAGATTTATAAAAATGGCGGTAAGGTTTCTATGGGTTTAATATTATTAACGAATGATGATGGCTATGATTCTGCAGGGTTGCAGGCACTTTACAAAGAATTAAAGAATAATAAGTTTGAAGTCTTTGTTTCAGCACCCCGTTTTCAGCAGAGTGGTTCAAGCCATTCTCTGACCCTGCGTCGTCCCATAAGGGTTGAAAAATTAAAGAATGACTTTTTTATTGTCGATGGGACACCAACGGATTGTGTATTACTCGCCTATCATGACCTTGTTCGTAATAAAGAGATAGAAATGGTCGTTTCAGGCATAAACCACGGTCCGAATATGGGAAGTGATGTTTTTTATTCAGGAACAGTCGCTGCTGCACTCCAGGCCGGTACACTCGGAATAAAAAAGGCACTTGCACTTTCGCTTTCCGGAGAGAGTTATAGCAATTTTGACAATGCAGTCAGATACTCAGTAAATTTAATCCAGAGAATCCTTGATAAAAATATTCAAAATTTTATTCTCAATGTGAATATTCCAGAAAAACAAATAAAAGGCGAAAAGATTACAAGAATGGGTAGAAGGATATATCGGGACAAGGTTTTAAGAGATGTAGAACAGAATGGCGTAATGTATAGTGTTATCGATGGTGTTCTTGATTATCACATTGACACGGATACGGATTTTGAGGCGATTGAAAATAACTTTGTCTCAATCACACCCTTAAAACTCGACCTCACTGATTATGAGAGTATGAAGAATTTAAAAGAAGTTTTCGCAAGATAAAAACTGCATCTAAAACAAATAAATAATTATTGACATTTTTTTATTCAAGGATTAATACTTTTTTTACTTCGCTTTCCTCTACTTTCTTTTAATCGTAAAAAATAGACACCACAAGAAATTCCCTTTATACCAAAACTCAAATATTCTTCCTCACTTATATTGATTAATATGGTATTTCCTTACAATTTGACCCAAAGTATTATAAAGTAAAGAAATTAAATCATTTTTCTTCGAATGTTCTAACTTAAATATAACTTTATTTTTTACTGGATTACTAATAAAGTTGACCTTTGGATTAGTATCTGTATGTCTTTCCTTATTTTTCACCGCGAAAATTATAAATCATTAGATTATTACCCTCTGTTAAAAATATATAACCGTAAGCCACATAAAAATCTAATATTGACCCCTCGTAGCAATATCTCCCATAAATTTTAGAGAGATTAAAATTATTAAACATAAGTAATCCTTTAAGTGAGTTTAATACAAATAAATAAGGGTCAGCAACAATAACCTTATCAACAAATCCATCGATATCACAACAGCCCATCTCATATGGAGTTGAAGGATTAGAAATATTAATTACCCTTAAGCCAGCATAATCATCGGCAACATACGCATAAGAATCTTTAACACAAATGTTCCAACAATAACCAGGAGTATTATAAAAACCAACTTCACGTGGACTTGAGGGATTTAAAATATCTATTATACGGATGCCCTCATCCCAATCAGCAATATATGCGTAGGAATCTAATACATATATGTCACAACAATATCCAGGGCTATTATAATAACCAACTTCAATGGGATTTGCTGGATTTAATATGTTAACAATACGAAGCCCTGCATCCCAATCAGCCACATAGGCATATGAACCAGAAACATAAACACTCATTGCGCGGTCTGAGGTAATATAACGTCCAATATTTTCAATATCTGATGGCGTCTTTATAGACCAAATCTCAATACCTTGTTCTAACTCTGCAATATAAAGTGTCTGAGTTTTATAATCATAAAAAAGTTTTTCGATCGTTCCCTTTGTGTGAATTTCTACTGGGATCTTATACGGATTGATTGGATTTGAAACATCAATAATATACACCTTATTATCAGAGCCACAAAAGATTAAATGCCTTAACGAGTCAAAACTTATTGAATTTGAATAATCAATTTTCAATTTGGCTAAAGGTTTACAATCGAAAAAACCGGACCCAGAAATCTGAATTGAATTAGAATTCCTTTCAATCTCTTCTAATGTCTGTGTCTGGACTATGGAACTAATTAATAATATTATAAAGAAAATTTTCTCCTTCATATTGTTATTATTTTTCTCGTCATATTTTACCTTCAAGAATTGAAGCGACTTTGGATTTCAGGATTTCTGGTGGGGTAGATTTAGGAATAAACCGGTCGCCAAGAAGGGATTTTGCCTTTAATGCAAGTTCTTTTTCAGGATAAGCAGTGATAATAATAACTTTTTCTTTATCTTTTGCCGCCCAGTAGAGGTCAAGACCTGTAATTTCATTCAAAAATAAATCGGTTATTATCAGATCATATGAATTTTCTCTTATTCTATTGAGTGCCTGTTTATCATCTGAAAGCCCTTCAACCCTGTAGTCCCTTATAAGAATCAAATACAATGAATGAAGGACTACTAAATCATCATCAACTATTAGTATCTTCTTCATAAACATCTATCCCTCTTTTTAAATGCAATCTTTTAATCTTTGCACAGAGACTCCTTTTGCTCATATTTAAAAGTTTTGATGCATCATCAAGTCGCCAGTCCACAGCATTCAAAATCACCCTTATGTACATTTCTTCAGCCTTTTTCTTGATATTGTTAATCTTTTTCAATTCCTTCATTTTTGTTAATTTAATCATTTTACCGGGGCGGAAGATATATTTTAATTTATACATTACCTCTCCACTTCCGCCCCTTTACTCTACCCACTCATATATTGTGCAAATTTCGTGCCAGAGATAGTAAATAAAAAGTGATGAAATTTCAAGGGTTTTTTTAATAGGATTTTTTGTAGGTGTGAGGAAAAAGTTCACATCAGTCTTGATTTCAAGTTGGTAAATGCCAAAAACCTATTGAAATTTCAGGAGAATTAGGCAAATTTGTATGTGTGATGAGTTACATCACATATGTGAGGTAAAAAATTACAGTAAACAAAAATCATCTGATTATCGCCTGGTGCATTCGGATTAAAAATTTCAATCCCAAATTACACTGACTATTTTAGAGTTTAAGATATCAATATCGCTGGTTAATAGGGGGACCCCTAAGTATTTAGATGTTGCAACAATTAACTTGTCAAACAATTCTAATTTTTTGATCGGCCTGGCAACCTCAACAATATCAAAATCTAAATTGATAATTTGATAATTGATTGATGAAGAGAGCAGTTTTTTTATATCGCTCAGATCAATAGGAATCTATGCAGCTCCGCTAAACACATTATCTCAACAATTGAGATTATAGAAATGAAAATTATATTTTTACCTTCATCAGCATCCTTGAGGATTTGCTGTGCTCTTTTACCTATAGAACCCAATTTTCCAAAATGACGGATTATTGCGACTGTATCAGCAACATATCTCATTTTTGTACTCGTTTAAAGATTGTGGTGGCTGTTTCTCGGCGAATCTTGCGAATCTTGTCTTCTATATCATCAATTTTTTCAAACCCAATCCTTTCCAGATGCCTTCCAACTTAACTATTTTAGCAGGTTGTTTTTTTGACCTGGTTAGGATAAAATCAATAAAATCGTCTATTTATGATAGTCTATCCGGAGGAATTTTGGAAAGTTTCGCTTTCAATTTATTAATATCCAAATTTGATTTTGCCATTTTTTATGCTCCTAATTGCATTATACATAAATTTCATTGATAGTCAAGCATATTTTTGTTAAAAATAATAGTGTTGGGGGGCGCTTCTTTTTAGAATGATAAAAGATTATTGAATTTAAACTTTTTTAATTCCCAAACGTTTAATTTTGCGGTGGAGTTCTTCCCTTGAGATGCCGATCTTCTTTGCAGCACGGGTGATGTTCCAGTCTTCTTCTTTGAGAACCTGGCTAAAGTATTCACGCTCAAATCTTTCAAGTGCCAGTTTTTTAGCTTGTTTATAGGCAAAACTTACATCTCGGAAAGGGACAAACCCTGCCCCTATATATTTTTCTAAGTGCATCGCTTTCGGATTGAGTATTCTAATCACATCGTCTTCGCTTTCCGTGCTCAGGAGGTATTCAATGATATTTTTTAATTCCCTCACATTACCAGGCCAGTCATATATCATAAAGGCATCAAGGAGTTTCTGTGATAATAGATGATGTTTCTTTTCTTGCGGGTCATATAAATTCATAAAATATTCTGCAAGCAATGGAATATCCTCTTTTCTATCCCTTAATGGCGGTATCTCAATGAGAAAGACCTTTAGTCTGTAGTATAAATCATCCCTGAATTTCTTTTCTCTAATCAATCCTTCAGGATTTTGATTTGTTGAGGCAATGATTCTTGTATCAACACTGACCGGTCTTGTGCCACCAAGCCTGTAAAATTCACCGGTTTCAAGGAATCTTAATAATTTTGGCTGTAACATTAAAGGCAGATCTCCAATCTCATCAAGAAAGAGCGTGCCTTTATGCGCAAGTTCAATCTTGCCCTGTTTTCTCTGCTTTGCATCTGTAAATGCACCCTTCTCATAACCGAATAACTCAGACTCAAATAGATTTTCCGGAATGGATGGACAGTCTATCGCTAAAAATGGGTAAGTGTTTCTTGGACTCAAATTATGGATGATGCGAGCACAGATTTCTTTGCCGGTTCCGGTCTCACCAGTGATAAGAACACTTGCCTTAAGCTCTCGGGCTGCTGTCTCTCTATCTTTTCTTTTATTTTTTGTATCAAAGGACTCTTTCCTATTAACTCAATCTTAGGTTTTATTTCAAGGAATGATGTGGTGAGTTCCTTTAACCTGAAAAGTTGCCTCTGTTCTTCAGCAATCTTTATAAACCTCTCTATTTTAATTTTTAATTCCTCTGGTGGAATTTTTTTGTAAGATAGTCATCAGCACCAGATTTTATTGCCTGGACCGCAGTCTCAATTGATTCATAACCGGTCAAAACCACAATATATGTTTCAGGTGATATATTCTTTGCCTCTTTTATAAGATATAAGCCATCATCAAGTGATGGGAAATAGAGGTCGCTGAGCAATAAATCAATGTCATATTCTTTTAAAATCTTCAGTACCTCTTCTTTTGATTGGCCGGTCAGAATCTGATAATCTTTGAGCACTAAAGATAGCCCATCTAAGACGCTCTGCTCATCATCCGCAATGAGGATTTTTGGCATAATAGCCTCCTTTTATTACTGATGAGATTGCTTCGGCAACTTCGTTGCCTCGCAATGACTCCCCTTTTTTGTCATTGCGAGCGAACGGAGTGAGCGTGCCAATCTCATAATTCATCATACAAATCCCGCCATTCTGGATTCATTGTGTTTATCAAAGCAACCTTTTTCCTTCTTGGACCCGCCTTAATCTGTTTCTCTCTAACAATGGCATTATAACTGTCAAAAAAGATTTCGTAATAAACTAATTTATTCAGGTTGTATTTTTTGGTAAATCCATTGACCATTTTCATTTTATGTTCATAAACACGCCTCTTTAAATCATTTGTTACCCCTGTATAAATGGTTGTATTCCATTTGTTTGTCATAATATAAACATAATATTGTTTATTTTTCATAGGCTATAAAGATGGGATTGCTTCGTCGCTCCGCTCCTCGCAATGACAGGGGAACGGATGGGATTGCTTCGGCAACTTTGTTGCCTCGCAATGACTCCCCTTTTTTGTCATTGCGAGCGAACGGAGTGAGCGTGGCAATCTCATAATTCACTCTCTCCTGATGACATAGGGAGCACAAATTCTGCAGGAATGACAATAATAAATTTAACCCCAATCCCAGGATTGTTTTCCAGTCTGATTTCTCCATTATGGACTTCAACAATCTCTTTGACAAAGGATAGCCCAAGGCCAAGTCCCTTTTGTTTGGTTGTAGTAAATGGTTCATAAAGGTCGGATAGAATATGCTCAGGAATTCCACCAGATTGGTCTGAAATTTCAATAAACACACAAGGACACAGATGTTGAGATGGAGGAGTGCGGAGACTATCGGGGCTTGAAGCCCCTCCTACATTCTGACTATATGTTTTTATTGTAATTCGGCAGTCCTCTTTCTTTGCCTCATAGGAGTTCTGAAATAGATTCAAGAATACCCTGCGCCACTGGTCTGGGTCAATACGAACTATACCCACATTACCAGGAAGAAAATCTATCTCACAGGGATTTATCCTTTTAAATTCATCCACTGTTTTTTTAATCAATTTATCAAGCTCAACTTCTCTCGGATTTGGTTCATAAATCTTGCCGTGCTCGGCGATTCTATCAATTATCTCGCCCAGTTTCTTTATACCACTAACAATTTCATTGAAATATCTTCCACGCGGGTCATCAGGTGAAAATGTATTTTTTAATTCATAAGCAAGGAGTGAGATACCATATACTGGATTGCGCAGGTCATGGACCATATGCGCAGCAAACTTACCAATTGCAGATAGTTTTGCGGATTTGATTTTTTCACTGGTCAAGGATTTCAATTTAATGCTCAATTGATTTATATTCCGGGCAATGCGATTGAATTCATTCGGAAACCGGACCGAAATTTCTTTCTCAAAATCGCCCTGCGCGATTTCATCAGTCCTTTTTAAGATCACACCAGTCTTGTCCCTGAGATACGCACCAGCAAAGATAAATACTGCACAGATAAAGGCTGTAAAAATTGTAGTAAGCAATAATCCTCTTCCAAGACCTGCTCTTATTCCGGCGAGCATATCAGTATAATCAATCCCCACAATAAAATTCAAACTTTTAAATGATTTACAAACTTCTGGCAGGGTATCAAGACAAAAGTTTTTAATACGATAAGTCCTGCCCTTGAAATTGTAGTCACCACTTAAATTGTCTTTTCTGATTTCTTTTATCACATCACCTGATAATGCCAGTGCACTGTTATATAAAAGTGCACCAGATTCATCCAGAACCGAGATGAAAGAACCGGATGAAAGGTTTGAATTCTTTACTGCATCACTTAATATTTTAGCAAAACTTATATCGGCAAGAAGCAATCTATTATCATTTAACCTTAAAAATGTCCTCTGGGCATAACCACCCGGAATTGGAACCAGCCCTTTAGGAATAATAATGGTATCCTTATATTCATCCACAGATACCTCAACAGGTGGTAGTTTTCTAAATTCCTCATAGGCTTCTGAAGAAAGATAGGTCTGGTCAGGGTTGGATAAAAACGAAAAAAGATTCTTGCCGTCCGGGTCAAATAGACTCACCCGGTAAAACCTACAATTACGGTCAAAGAAGTATGAACCAATCTCTTCTTTCTGATAACGGTTTTTGGCAAGTATCACCCTCCTTGCAAAGTATAGATATTCTTCACACATCCGGCATTCATTCATAAATGAATTTACGAATACATCCGTATATTCAGACAGTCTCTGGTCAATACTCCTTTTGAGATTCTGGGCTGTTATTGACTGCATTACAAGTTGTATAATTACCATCGGTATAACTATGACAAAGATTAATAATATAAGAAAGAATGCAGTAAAAGATGCAAAACGATTATTCATCGCATTCATAGATATAAGGGGAGAGTAGTAACAAAGGGTCAATGTTTTTGAATTTTTTATTAACAAGGTAAAGGGGATAAGTCCAGTAGAGAAAGACAAATGGCGGGTCTTCCAAAACGAGCGAATCCATACGGGCAAGCAAAGAATCATCGTGAATAGTTTTATACAATTCCCATAATGAATCAAATTTTTCTGATTTAAAATCAACCCAGGGTGCTTCAGAAGATGAGTATATTGAAAGTTGAACTGCAGGTGTGGAATCGTGGAATGATATTGAAACAGCGCCGAAGTCCCATTCTGGATTGCCCCGCAATACCGCAACCCTTGAGGCACAGACCAGTTCGGTCTTTATACCAATTTGAGCCATCTGTTTCTGCAGGAGTTGAACCAACATCTTTGAAAAGGGAGTTGGATAATATTGAAACTTCAATCCAACGAGTTTTTTATCCAGGCCTGATTTATGTATAAGTTCAATTGCCTTTTTAGGGTCATATTCATACTCAAAATCACACAAAGAATTAAAGGTTGGTCCGCAAGCGGATTTTATTCCAGGAATAATTAACAAATTTTTTATCTCCTCACGATTTATTGCATAATCTAATGCCTTTCTTAACATTGAATTTTTAAAGACGGGATTTTCTTTTGAATTAAATAGTAAGATAGTGAGTGAGGGGAAAGGGCATCTTATCACCTGAAGTCGTTGAGCAAATTCTTCCTTGACCTGGATCTTCTCACCGTCCCTTTTGAATAACTGTTCAGCAAACTCTATGGTTATCGGCGATAGGTCAACCACTCCATCTAACAAACTCTTTATTGCCTGATTGATATCCGGAAAGAAAATAACGATAATCTTATCAAGATAAGGTAATTTCTGAGCCCATCTATCTTTTGCCCAGAATTTTTTATTTTTTACCAGCACCAATTCCTTCTCATTCCAGGACCCAAAAGCAAATGGTCCTGAGCCAATTGGATGGAAACTGAAATTCTCACCATATTTCTCAACTGCCTCAAAAGGAACGATATAAAGCATCTCCTGGTTTAGAGAATTGGGAAAATCCTTATCTGGATTTTTTAACAAAAATCGCACCCTGAACGAATCAGGGATTGTGATTTCCTGGATGTTATAACCGGCTCTAAATATGGCCAGGAATTCTTTATCTTTTCAAAGGTATATTTTACATCATAGGCATTCGCTACACGAATACCTTCTTTAAAACAGGGGTCCGGGTGAAAATAGCAATCTCTCTTTAAAATAAATTCCCATTCGGTATAATCAGATGAATGCTTGAATCCTTTTGCAATACCCAGTTCTTGATTTTCCTCATTGTATAATGGAGAGTATATCAACCTTATAAATTTCATCGCTCCGGCACAACCCCAATCCTTTGTCGGGTCAATCCCAACCAATCCACTGAGCCAGGCAACCTTTAACTCACCCCTGGGAGTTGGTTTAATCTTCTCCGTGCAGCAGGAGAGATAAGTAAATATTACAAGAAGTAATATAGAACCTCTCATAATATTCCCTAATTTTATACAAATTAACCACTCTGTCAATATAAATCTGCAGAGTTTCAAGACATGGTATCCACCCTAAAAAGATTTTCTGGGTTGAAAAAATAAAAAAATTTATTAAAATATATAAATGCTCGTCAAAAATTTTTAAAAAGCCGGAGGTGAAAAATACTCGTTAGAGAAAACTATTATCAACGGATTTTGGATTCTAAAAACCCCTCTGCTATCCGTAAACAAATCATAGAGGCTTATAACGCAAGCAAGAATATTTCGTTGGTTGCCCGGATTTTTAGAACCACCTGTAAAACTGTGCGGAAAATCATCCATCACTATTGGGCTGAGGTTGAGGAAGGTTTAAAAAAACCGCTCCTGTAAGCCTCATCGGATGCTCCCGGACAATTCTGCCTTCTGTAGAAGCAACGATTGTTGTTTTACGGGAATTTTCCAGGACGATTTCTCGTGGAGTAAGGACAAAAGTATGGTTAGGTCAACAGGGGATTAAGTGGATACCCTGTGTCCGACTATCACAATTATTAACCCCTTGATTTTTTATATTTAATATATATAATTTCAACAGTTATGGAGGCAAAATGATTGATTTAAGAAATGCTGATACCAGCTTTAAATGGGAAATTATTAAACAGGAAGGTGGTGAAGGGTTGCTCAAATGTTTCGGGTGCAGTGATTGTTCGGCAAGTTGTCCTGTGAGATATCTTGATGAACGGTATAATCCAAGAAAGATAATCCGACTCACACTCCTGGGAATGAAGAATGAAGTTCTTTCTTCACCATTCTTGTGGCTCTGTGCCCATTGTCATGCCTGTACTGAACGGTGCCCACAGGGCATCCATGTTGCAGAGGTCATAAATGCGATAAAGAATTATGCAGTAAAACAGGGATATTGTCCTGAAGGTCTGAAGGTGCAGTTGAATCTCCTCAATAATTCAGGCAGGCTTTATGAACTTGAAGACTTTGATTTGAAAAAGAGGCAGAGAATGGGACTTCCGGAACTCGCCAAAAAGATATCTGATGTCTCAAAAATCTTTGCATTAACCAGGATATTTGAAAGGATTCCAAAATGAAAAAATACGCATTATTTCTTGGATGCACAGTGCCGGTTCGGGCACAGCACTATGAACTTGCCACAAGAAATGTGGCAAAGGAACTCGGCATTGAATTTATTGATCTGAAAGAAGGTTCCTGTTGTGGATTCCCTCTCAAGGCGCTCGATGCAGAAACATCCCTTCTGATGGCAGCAAGGAATGTGGGGCTGGCAAGCAATCTCGGGCTTGATGTTGTTACACTATGTAATTCCTGCACGGCAATGTTATCCGATGCCCAGAGCAAACTAAAAGAAGAAAAATTTCGTAGAAAGTTTACTGAACTCGGCTTTACATATCCAAATGAAATCAAAGTCCGTCATTTTGTGCGTATGCTCTATGAAGATATTGGCATTGAAAATCTCAAAAAGGTAATAAAGAGACCGCTGAAGAATCTGAGGATACTTTCCCATTATGGCTGTCATTATCTCAGACCTTCTTATCTTCATACCTTTGACAATGTAGAAAATCCTCATACCCTTGATGAACTCGTTGGTTTGACCGGTGTGATATCTGTTGACTATCAGGAAAAGAAACTGTGCTGTGGTGGTTCGGTACTTGGTGTTGATGAAGAACTGGCACTAAAGATGGCAAATCAAAAACTTTCTGTAGCAAAAAATAATAATGCAGATGCAATGATCTCAATCTGTCCTTTTTGCACTGTGATGTATGAAGACAATCAGCGGAAAGTCGAAGCAAAATTCAACACGGTATTTAACCTTCCTGTTCTTTATTATCCCCAACTCTTAGGACTGGGACTTGGTCTGGCACCTGATGCCTGTGGTTTGAAATTCAATCGTATAAAACCAGATGGAATTATATCAAAATTATAAAAGGAGTTTAAGATGAGATTAATTCTTTGCCATTGTAACGGTTTGATCAGTATACCCGATTTAGATTTTGGTCCTGATATAAAGATTGAGTGGTATGATGACCTTTGTAAAGAAGGAATAAAGATTGGTGAGGGTGAAAAGGTAGTTATCGCTGGGTGTTCTCCATCCCTGATGGAGGGTTTATTCCCGGATGCAGATGCTGAATTTGTGAATCTCAAAGACCATATCGTCTTAATGAATCATCCATTAGAAAAGGCAAAGGAATTGCTCAGGGCTGCAATTGAAAAGGCAAAGACAGGACCCGAAATCAAGAAAAAGACCTTTGCGATAAAATCCAGATCCGCGGCAGTGATTGGTTCTGGTGTTGCAGGACTCGACTTAACAAAAGCACTGACCGGTGCAGGGATAAAGACATATCTTATTGAAAAAGAACCTTTTCTGGGTGGCACAGTGGCAAAACTTGATAGACTCTATCCTGAAGCCACACCCTGGAGCCATACGGTTCTACCATTGATTTCAATTGTGGTAAAAAACAAGGATGTTGAGATATTTACCAGTAGTGAGATAACTGATATAAAAGGTGAAATCGGAAATTATAATATTCAGATTAAGATAAAACCCAGAGGCGTGATTGAATGTAATAACTGTGGTACCTGTGTATCGGTCTGTCCAATAACTGTCCAGGATAATGGCAGGGTCCGTAAGGCAATCTATACATCAAACACATATCCAAATATCTATGCTATAGATTTCAATGCCTGTAATAAATGTGGAGAATGCGTAAAGGTGTGTCCGAAAAAAATAGACCTCAATGAAAAAGAAAGGATAGTTAATATAAATGCGGGAACGATTGCCGTTGCAACCGGCCTAAAATTCTATGACCTGACGAAAGTTGAAGAATATGGATATGGTAGATACCCCAATGTAATGAATGTTCTGGAGTTTGAAAGAAAAGTTGCGGACGGTTCTCTCGTTCCCAAAAAGGTTGTTTTTGTCTGTTGTGCTGGTTCACGCGACAAAAACCATCTACCCTATTGCTCAAGGATATGCTGTTTTCTTGCCTTAAAGGAAGCAAAACTTGTTATTGATCGTTATCCGGATACAAGGATCTTTGTCTGTGCTATTGATATGCGCAGTTATGGAAATTTTGAATATTTCTATGATACATTGCGCGAACTTGGTGTGACATTTGTAAAAGGAAAGCCTTCTGAGGTTGTAAGAAAGAATGGTAATCTTGTGGTTAAAGTTGAAGACCTCTATACGAATGAACTCCTTGAAATTGATGCGGACACGGTTGTCTTAAGCAGCGGTTTTGTGCCGGACAAAGAAACATTTGATAAACTCGGTATAAAGACTTATGGAGATTTCCCGGTGTATTTCGAAAGCGGTAAACTTGGAAATATTGAGATGCCCAGAGGAATATTTATAGCAGGCTCATCAAGTTTTCCTGCTGGTGTTGCTGAGACACTTGTTGATTCAAGAAAATCTGCATTTTCAATCATTAACTTATTGCAGAAAGATAGTATTGAATCAAACCAGCCCATTGCCTATGTAAATGAAGATTACTGCAGTGTATGTAAAACCTGTATAAGTGCCTGTCCATACAATGCAATTATGATTGAAAACGAAAAAATAAAAATTCGTTCTGATTTATGTATGGGTTGTGGAATATGTGCCAGTGCCTGTCCAGCAGCAGCAAGCAGGCTTGAAAAATTTACGGCAAAAGAAATTTCTGCCTGGATCAGGAATTTAACGAAATCAGGTGACATAATCGCCCTGCTCTGTAAATGGTCTGCATACAATGCCACAGAGACCGCAGCATATACGAATGTCCATTATCCAGAGAATGTAAAAATTCTTAGGGTGCCGTGTAGTGGTGCGGTAGAACCAAACCATATAATCCAGGCACTGAATCTGGGTGCCAGGGGTGTACTTATAGGTGGTTGTTATCCAAATGCCTGCCACTATGCAAAAGGCAATTTCAGGGCAAGGGCAAGAGAACAGATCTTAAAAGAAACCCTTGATTTATTAGGACTATCTAAAAAATACATCCGTCTTGAATGGATTGGCAAGGACGAGGCAAAGAAATTTGAGAAGATAATAAATGAGATGAATCAGGCATAAAACTTATTTACACGGGTTAAAATCATAAATACAGGATGAAAACAAAGGATAGTCGGTTCACTATATTTAGTTATTGACATTTATTCATTTTTTAGTATAATTGCTATACTGGGGGCATTAATGATATTATTTTTACTGCTTGCTAATATTGGGTTTGAATATCTCCTCGTTGACCCGGTGGCTGAAAGGGTTGGAATGGGTTATGCCTTTTATGGTGATGGCCATAATATATATTACAACCCTGCAGGTATTATTTTGAATACTAAAACGAGTTATTCATTTTCCTATCTAAATTATATCGGAGGAAGTCATTTTGGTTATGTTGATTATGAAAATAACACATTGGGTGCAGGAATAAGATACTTTTACAGCGGAAAAATGAAAAAAACTGATGCACTTGGTCAGGAAATCGGAGATTTCAGCACAAATTTCATTGATTTGAGTGTGGGTAAGGGTTTAGCAATAAATAATATTTTATTGGGTTTTGCTGGTAAAGTCGTTTATGAACTCATTGATACACTATATTCAGCAGGACTGGGGATTGACATTGGAGCCTTATATTTCCTCTCGCAGGAGAACATTCACCTCGGTTTAGCAGTGAAGAATCTTGGAACGAGTATAAAACCATTTATCAGTGAAAAGGAATTATTACCCTATGAAATCAATTTGGGTGCAATTTACAATATAAATCAGGGCTGGATTGGACTTGATGTAGTAAAACCATCTTTGATGAATTTTGGTGTTCGACTGGGTGCTGGCTATGATTTCACGGATTTTTTAACATTCCGTGTCTCATATAACAGTCTATTATCTCAGGTCAAAACCGATACTGGCCTTGACTTTCTCGCAGGGATAACCTTAGGTTTTGGCGTTAAAAAAAGTAATATAAATGTCAATTACTCATACACCCCATATTTCAATCTGGGGCAGGCACATAGATTAACAATAAGAATAGGAGGTTAAAATGTCCCGTATAACATTTGGTATAATACCTGCAATCCTGATAATCATTCTGTCGGTTTTTTTCTATTTGAGTCCGCAATTTCTCGGACAGAAACCGACAAACGGTAAGGAAGCGGTAACAGAATTGATTTATAAAAGGATTACAAATCTGGGGAATTTTATTTCCCGCGCAACATTTGTCCAGGATGCGCTGATTGAAAATGATGAGGCAAAATTGTCGGAAATTATTGTAACCCTCAAGCAGGATGATCCCGAGATTCTGAGTGTAAACTTCACCGATAATAAAAACAAGGTCATCGCATCTTCCGATGCTAATCTACAGGGAAACAATTATGCACCCTTGAATCCTGGTAGTTCAAGTAAAATAGTTGAAAAATCCGGTGTATACGAAGGTGGATTTAGCATCAATTTAGGTGCAACACCGATCGGAACGCTCTATATACAGGTAAAGCCAAAAATTCCTGAAATAAAAGTTGCGACTTCTCCAAATCCGATCGTTCTTGTTGCGGGCATTGTGATAGCAATAATCACCTTCATCATAATGTTTTCTATGGCTTCAGGACTTGAATCCCGTCTGGTTGAGGATATAAATCTTCGTCAGGAAGAGGTCTTCCAGCCTAAAATTGAAGAATTGAAAAAACAACAGGAAGAAGCGCAGAAGGCACTGGAAGAAATAAATAAAAAGATTGCCCAGGGAGAGAATAAGATAAAAACACTTGAGGCAGAATACCAGGCAAGAAAGAAGGAATTTGAATCAAGCCCGGTTGTGCAGTCAGTTGAAAAATTAAGAGAAACAGAAGCCGAACTGCTCAAAAAACTTGAAGTCTTGAAGAATGAAGAGAATAGATTAAATAAAGAAATCAATCTCTTAAGCCAGAAAAGAGAAGCGATTATGAACGCACTTGAGGCAGAGAAAAAGGAAGAGGCAAGACTCCGTGAGAAACTTGACCTCATAAAAAAGAAGATTTTGCATCTTGAGAGTCCGGCGTAAAAAAGGACGAAGATTAACGCCCTTAAGAATGTCCATATTTTATTATGAAGAGTCAGTATATTAATGAATTAAAAGCCGGACAACTTGTAAAAGAGAAGTTTCTACTCAATAAAAAAATATTGCGGGAAAAAAAGGACGGCGGTTTCTTCACCCAGATTGAACTCAGTGACCGGACTGGTTCAATTGAAGGGGTTGCCTGGGATAATGTCAGCGATGAATTGAAAAATATCTCCGCCGGTGATTTTGTATTTGTAACAGGCAGTATCAGTGAATATAATGAAAGATTGAGGATAGTTGTAAATTCCGTATCGCGGATCAGTGAGGATGAAATAGAGCCCGAGGATTTCCTACCAGTAATTGAAGCAAACATTAAAGAAGTAATAAATGAAATCAGAGGGTTTCTGGAAAAAATAAGCAATCCTTATTTAAAAAATCTAATGATGCAATTTTTGAATAATCCTGAATTTATGGAAAGATTCAGTCAGGCACCAGCAGCAAAAAAAGCCCACCATGCAGGTATCGGTGGTCTTGCTGTCCATACACGGAATCTTATAAAATTAGGGCTCAAAGCCTGTGAAATCTTTGAATTTCTTAACACCGATTTGCTCATTGCTGGAAGTTTTTTGCACGACATTGGCAAGATTTATGAATATACATATCAGAAAAAAATTGACCATACCAAAAACGGCAGGATGCTCGGTCACATCGTCATTGGATACGAAATGGTTTCGGAAAAAATTTCAAAGATTGATAACTTTCCTGAGGAATTACGTTTGAAATTATTGCATATGATAGTATCCCATCATGGTGAACTTGAGTATGGCTCACCTATCCTCCCGCTTTTTCCTGAAGCACTGGTTTTACATTTTATTGACAATCTTGATTCTAAACTTGAAATGATGCGGGACGAAATTAAGAAGAATAAAGGGACACTCAGCAACTGGAGTGATTATCATCCCCTGCTTGGAAGGGCGATATACCTTGGATCCGAAGATTGATAATTAATCCCCAAAATGAAAATTAAGGAAATCAAACTTTATGGTTTTAAATCTTTTCAGGAAGAGACAAAGTTTCTGCTAAATCCAGGCATTACTGCCTTTGTTGGACCCAATGGAAGTGGTAAATCAAATATCTTTGATGCCCTGAGATGGGTCTTTGGTGAACAGAGTATGAAGGCATTGCGTTGTGAAAAAAATGAAGACCTCATTCATATATCTGTTGACGGGCTGAGTGATTCCAACTTTGCTGAAGTCACAGTGACAATAGAGAATGAAGATTTCTTTCCCCAATTCGGAAGCGAGTTTGAAATAAAAAGGAGATTTTATCGGGATGGCGAAAGCGAATTCTATTTAAATCGGGTAAAATGCCGGCTCCAGGATATACAGGCATTATTTTTGAATTCAGGAACCCTCACCTATTCATTCCTTGAACTTGCTGAAATTGAAAGAATCATCAGTGGTGATACAAAAGAGATGTTTGATGATGTGGCAGGAATATTAAAATATCAGGAACGAAGAGAACAAACAGAAAGGCGACTGGAACAGACTGAACAGGACCTCCTCCGTCTTGAAGATGTAATAGGCGAGATGGAAAGAACTGTGCGCAGTTTAAAGAGACAGGCAAGACAGACCCAGCTATATCAGGAATTAAAGGATGAATACAAGAAATTATCCCTTTTCATAACGAAATCGGATTATGAAAAGACAATCGCCGAACTGAAAGAGGTAGAAACTTCCTTAAATAGCCTGAATCAGCAGAAACAAAATATACTTATAAAATTGAATCATCTTGATGAGGACCGCCAGAATTTAAAAAATGAATTTACAATACTCGAAACAAAAAAGAAGGAGACAATAAATGAGATAAACAATCTAAATAATGAAATCGAATCTCTCCAGCAGGAACTGACAAATCTCGAGAATGAGACTATTCAATTTAGTATTGAATATGAAAGGAAGACTGCATCCCTTAAAGAAAAGCAGGAACATCTGAAAAATTTGAATAATAAGATAATTGAAAACGAAAAAAAATTAGAAGATGTAAATCATGAACTTGCTATTTGGAATGAAAAACTTTCAAATGAACAAAATAAACTTGAAACACTTTCTAATAAATTCATTGAAACGACGAGAACAATCGAGGAAAAACAAAAAACGATTGATGGAATCTTGCTCAAACTTCAGTTATTAAAAAATGACCTTGCCCGTGTTGAGATAAATAAAACAAATAAGGAAAATGTCATCAATCAATTAAATAAAGAAAAAGAAGAATTAACAAGGAATTTATCAACGAGAACAGAAGAAAGAGAAAAGTTTGAGCAGGAATTGGATGTAATAGTTAAGGAACAGGACAATATAAGCAAAGCCATTCTGGCGCAGCAGAAACAGATTTCTGAGCTGGAGGCAAAAATAGAAGAAATTGAAAATGATATTATAAAACGGCAGGAAGAACTGAATGATTGCAGGTTATTGATCGACACATTAGCAAACAGGTTGGGTAAGGTTGAAAATATAAAATTCATCAAACAACAATTTAAAGATAGATTTTACGGAATGTTCAGAGATTGTATAAGTGTTCATCAGGGTTATGAACATCTTGTTGATGTCTGTCTTTATGATGCGCTGAATTTCTTTCTTGTAAGTGAAATTTCACCAGATGATTTTAAAAATCTTCCTGAAGGCAGATATGGTTTTATTTTCAAAAAAGAAGAAATGACAAGGGAGACCCCTGAAGAGTTAAAGAAGTTAAAGTTATTAACTGATTTTATTGAAATAAAATCAAATAAAGAATTTTTAAGTATCATTTTATCAAATTTCTTTCTGACTGGCAGTTTTGAAGAATCTGTAGCATATTCAAAAAGATTCCCTGAATTTGGATTCATAGCACCCGATGGTATTCTAATGCATAACAATTCGCTCATAATTCAGAAAGGAGAATTTGGATATTTTCAGATAAATCAGAAATTGAATGAATATCAATCAAGGGCTGAATCCCTGCAAAATGAAATAGTCTTTATGAATGATGAAAAAAAGAAACTCCTTTATGAACTCTCCCAGACGAGGACAGATCTCGAACAAAATAAAGAGCGATTATTCGCATTAAACATCAACAAATCTGAATCTTCAATGCAGTTAAATACATTGAAGAACCAGTTGAATAACCTGAATAAAGAAATTGGAGAGATTGATAACGAAAGGATAAAAGTAATAAAGGAGATTGAAGAACTGGATATCCGCATTAACGAATATAAAACACAAATTGCCGAAAATGAAAAAACACTGGTTCAAACACAGACCGAAGAAGAAGAACTGAAAAACAACCTTTCAAAAATTGAAGCCCAGATTAATAATCAGAATAAGGAATTAAATCAGATCGTTTTAAAGATTGGCATACTAAATGAACTAAAGTCAGTATCTGAAAAAGGCTTGGCTGAAACCCGTATTGAAATTACAAATCTCAAAAATGAAATAGATGAAATAAGCAAATTATCCCAGAGTGAAAAACTGGGAATGATCGAACAAAAAATTGATGAGTTAAAACAGTCTATACAGGAGAAAAAAGAAAAACGTTCAAAACTTGAAGGTGAAATTCCCGAACAGACAATTCAGGATATATCGAAAAAAATTGATTCTATCTATGATGAAATAACTCAATTACAAAAACAACAAGATGAAGTTCAGAATGCTATAATGCAGGTTAATTTCAAGGTCTTTGAGTTGAACCACAAAAAAGAGGAATTGAACAAAAAGGCAAAGGAAGATTTTCAGACCAATTTAGATGAATATATACCAGAAGAAATACCTGAACCTGAAATGAAACTGAATGAGGTAAAAGAAAGGATGGCACGACTTGGTGAGATAAACCCATTGAGTCTCAGTGCTTATGAACAGGAAAAGAAAAGACTTGATGAATTTCTCATCCAGCGCAATGATATAATAACTGCCAAACAAAATCTTTTAAAGTCCATCGCTGAACTGGATGCACGAGCAAGGAAGAGGTTTATTGATACATTTAATGAGGTAAAAGAAAAATTTAATGATGTATTCGCCAAATTCTTTGAAGGTGGAGAGGCTGACCTGGTTATGACCGACCCCACAAATCCATTAACTTCTGATGTTGATATTGTGGTGCGAATGAAAGGAAAAAAGATTAAAAGAATTAACCAGCTCTCCGGTGGTGAAAGGACACTCCTTGCCGTAAGCCTCCTTCTTGCATTTTACCTTGTCAAACCAGCGCCATTCTGTATTTTAGATGAAATTGATGCTCCATTAGATGATGTAAATGTAGTAAGATTTAACAAGTTTTTGCGTGAGTTGTCTCAACATACACAGGTTGTTATAATAACCCATAATCGTGCCACGATGGAATATGCTGATTACATTTACGGATTGACTATGGAAAGGCCAGGAAAGAGCAAGATCATATCAACCCGGCTTGAAGACCTTGAGCCTGCAGGTGTTGAGGAACAGTAACCCGATTTATTTCATATGCCCCTCCCCCATCTGAGTAAATTCTTAGGAAAACTCAGTGGTATTTTCAGCAAAGCAAAGAGAGCTGACTTATCAAATCTTGAACAGATTCTTCTTGAAGCAGATGTTGGAGCAAAATACACAATGCAATTGCTTGAAAGGATTAGTCATAATCCGGAACTTCTGAAGAACGAAATATTGAATATAATTGATATCAAGTATCCATCTTTTGGTGATTCGAAACCCGTTGTAATCCTTATCTGTGGTGTAAATGGTTCTGGAAAGACAACGACTGTAGCAAAACTTGCCTATAGATATCAACAAAAAGGAACTGTCCTTTTGTTAAGTGCTGATACCTATCGTGATGCCGCATCAGAACAACTCGATATCTGGGCAAAAAAAGCAGGAGTAGAGATTGTTCGCTCACAAAAAGGACAGGATGCTGGTGCGGTCGTTTATGATGGTCTTAATAAGGCAATGACAAAAGGTATTGATATGGTCTTGATTGATACTGCAGGAAGATTACACACCCGGACTGATTTGATGGAAGAATTAAAAAAAATAAAAAGGGTAATCACCAAATTAAAACCGTCTGGTCCGGATTTATCCCTTTTAACAATCGATGCAACATTAGGCCAGAATTCAATCCAGCAGGCAAAAATATTTACCCAGGAACTTGGTATCAATGGACTTATACTTACAAAATTTGATGGCACAGCAAAAGGCGGGGCAATAATTCCAATATGTGGCGAATTAAAGATTCCGGTTCTTTATCTGGGAGTAGGGGAAAAGATTGAAGACCTTGTAGAGTTTAAACCTGAAGAATTTGTCGAGGCATTATTCGAAATAGATTAACATCCGATTGTAAGAATTAGATTTTTCCCCCAAAAAAAATGTAGGATTGGACTTTATTTCCTTAAGATTAGATGGCAAATGGACATAGCGACAGGTATCAGGTTTTATTACTGATATTCTGATATCCTGATACTCACTACCTGATAACCTGATTCTCTGATTTCCTTATTATAGATTATACAATAGCACGGCAGTTGGTAATGAAAAAGATGATTTTTTGGAAAAAAACTAAACTTTTACAGCCGATTTATATCTTTTTTATATAGCGCTCAAATAGCCTTTCAATTTTTTTATTAAAAATAAAATATAAAACAAACGCCAGGCAAAGACCGATACCACCAATAATCCAGCCCTTTACACCGAATGACATCACCCTGTCACCAGCAATCACATAAATTAAAATTCCGGGAATTCTACAAATGGCAATTATAATTATAAGAATTTTCAATGGTATGGTGGTCAAACCCGCAAGATAAAAAAGACCATCACCCACAGGATTGGGGAACAATGCAAGAAACAGTATCAAAGGAAGACCCCTTCGGGTTATTTCTTTCTCAAAACCCAGTGCCCTCTCTTCAAGGAATAAGTGCAGAATTTTTTTGCCAAAGAACCGTGATACAAGCATTGCGAGAAAACCACCGACTATCACAGCAACCCAGGATATTACAAAGCCTTTAATTGGCCCAAATATCATTCCAGAAACAATATTTAAAACCTGACCTGGAACCGGTGCAAAGAAGATTTGAAAAATGTAGAGCAAAAAATATACAAGGTATGCCATCATACCATATCCCTGGATGGATTCACGGACTGCTAAAGGGTCATTTATGATAGATTTAAAATTACGCACAAAAATAATTGAGACGAGAATGATTATAGCAATAATTATCAGGGTGCTGATGACTCCAAAAATCTGTCTTCTGGTCATAGCCAATTATACTTATAATCCAGCACAATTCAACGCTCTATTATATCTTTTCAAGAAATGTAAAATCCCTGATAACCTGTTTTTCCTCACTACTTACTACTCTCTACTCACTACTATCTTCAGGGTCAATAGTTTACGATTTATGATTTAGTTTATCAATCGGTGTGGTGGATTGGAATTTGGAACTTAACTTTGATACGGGCAGCCACACCGTCCAGCGATTAACGAATCTTAAAAAATCTATTGACACTCAGCCCAAATTTGATATACTTGAGTATGAAGATAATATACTATCTAAAACAAAAGTTGCATTCTGGTTGGGTCATTGCCAACCATATTCTGGTTTCTTTCCATGTAGCATTCATTTCTTCGGTTCTGTGTATTCCTAAGGGATTGCAGGGAAAGGAGGTATTGGGATTTGTCTTTACCAGTGTTGATACAATCATTTCAGCAATATTCTGGTATATAAGTTTTCATACTGGAATTGCAATTCATGAAATGGGTCATTATTTAAGGGCTGTAAAATTGAACGCCCTTAATGAAAACATTCTACCTGATGCCCAGAAAAAGTATAAAAGCACAGGATTTGCAAAATTGTTCTGGTATGTTGGAATGTTTATAAAGATTCCTTATGGAAAATTTACGGGTGTAAAGAAAGAAGGATTAACATATTATCCTGAGGCACCATTCAACCTCAGTGTTGCTGCTGCTGGTCCTGAGATCAGCGGTAATATGGCACTTGTTATGTTGCCCATCGCTGTCATTTTGCTTACGTTAGGCCTCATTGGTGAGCACACAATCCTCACCTATATCGGCAGGTTATGTCTGGGTATCGGAACTGTTGGCTTGCTTGACTTTCTCCTTGCCGACCCTGGTAAATACCGTGAGTTCAAAGAACGGGAGTCAAGGGCGAAACAAAAGGCAGAAAAGATTGAGATCTCAAAGGAAAGCTGGCTGTACAAGGTCAAACAGGTAAAAGAAATGATGATGTTAAAAAGAATCCAGGAAATTCTTTTGCCTGACGGCGAAAAACTGCGTGCGCCCTGGCAATATCGTAATTGTGGTATGGGTGGAAGGCATACTGAAAAGGAATATCCAGAAAGCAATATAAGTATGCAGGAGATGATGTTTGTTCCACTCTGTGCCAAAAATTACGAAGAAGCCCAGATGATCACGGTTGCACTCCAGACCCGATTAAAAGAAATCATTGAAAAAAGCGAAGGGGCACGGGTAATGGGAATTGGTCTGGAAGGTGGACTTGCACCGTATATCACTAAGGACCCCAAGGATATAGTGCCGGAACAACGGATGTGGCGAATGGCGGTCCAGGCGATCAGGGATATTGGGTACAAACCTGGTGAAGACATTGCCCTTGCCTTTGACCCGGCAGTTAGCGAATTGAGCAATGCCTATAGAGAGGAATTCAACCAGCCTGATGCAGTTGGAATGTATTATTTCTGGCGTGGTGAAGAAAAGGTCGTCATGTCCCGTGACCAACTTGTTGAGTTATACAAAAAGACCGTGCAGGAGATTCCGCTTGTTATGCTTGAAGATGGCTTTGCCGAAGATGATTACGAAGGCTGGCGACTCGTAATGAAGGAATTAGGTGATAAATTGTTTATTGTGGGTGATGATATCGTGACCACGAAAGATTCAACAATTGAAAAATGCGCGGATGATGGTCTTATGAATGTCTCACTGATAAAAGCAAATCAGATTGGCACACTCTCTGAAACCCTGATTGCAATGCTCGTTGCTCTGGGCAAAGGAATGGACCTTCTTGTCTCTCATCGTTCCAAATCACCAAACGATGATATGGAAGCACAGATTGCACTCGCTGCCAATACAATGGGGATAAAGGCGGGTGGTGGAGCAAATACTGAGCGGCTCTTCAAATATGGTTCAATCACCAAGATAATGAAGGAACTGGAGAGTGCCCGGGGCAAAAAATTTGAAAGAAAAGAATATACTGATATAAGGGATTTCTTGAATAACCTCGTTATCACTGACATCATTGCCTATGAGGAACCAACAAATGCCGGTATTCCAAGTGTTGGAGTAAATATTTACGCTGGTATTCCCGGGAGTGAAGAATATAAAAAGATATTGAAAATGACCGGCTCAACACCACTTGGGACTTCAGCAGGAACCGGTGAGGCAATCCATCTTGTGGACAGTATTATTGAAAAATCTCCATTAGTAGATAAATATTCGGAGTTATTCACTCCCCAGCCTGACAAAACATTCAAATTCAAGAAGGGAATTAAAGAAAGCGATATAATTGATAAGAATGACCCGGAATTGACTGCACTCTGGCAAAAGGTCCAGCGCTATGAGGGCAAAGGATGTTTGAATGCAGTGAATAATATTGTTACCATTATTGCCCCACAATTTATTGGTAAAAAGGTGTCTGAGTTCAGGTCAATATCAATGATTGATAAAATTTTACTAAATCTTGAAAAGGAGACTGCGATAGCAAGGGGAAAACTTGCAAAGAGTGCTCCACAAGAAGAGATAATTGAAGTGATGCAAAGAAAAGGCAATCTCGGAATGAATGCAATACTCTCTGTATCTCTGGCAATGGGGAGAATGATTTCCCATATCCAGGGCAAAGAACTCTGGCAGTTATTAAGGGAAGAGATGAAACAGTTGATGGCAAAAGTAATTGTAGCAAATGGTGGATGGGAGATTATAAAAGATATTGTTCCAAAGGAAAAGGTATCTGTGATACAATCGGCAAAGGAAAATCTCGCAACTGTGTTGCAAAAAGAGCTCACATTTGATATACTTGTGAAATGTCTGCAGAATGTTGAAAAGAAATTGAAGAAAGAAAATAAAAAACTCTATCAGGCATTGAGAGAACAGGCGCAGATCTATTAATCAAAAATAAATCTTCTTCTCAATCATCTTGACTTAAAGAAATATTCGGCTAAACTTTATCAATGCCTGAATCATCAAAAACCTTCTGGGAGATTGAAAAAGAAAAGACAACGGTAATATATGCAATCTTCGGGATACTTGTCTTTTTTTACTTCTTCTCCTTCTTTGTTATCTGGACAATAATCAAACTATTTATTTATTTACGGATTTCTCTGGAAAATCCACATACCCGATTTAATCTATTCGGTTCAGATACCCTCTTTATATTTTTAATCGCACTGGCTCTTGCAATATGGCATTGGTTCTACACAAATAGAAATGTAATTGAAAAGATTTTAAAATTGTTCAATGCCAAGCCACCGGATAAAAACGACCGTTATCATTATGTTTTTCACAATATTGTTCAAGAAGTCAGCATTGCCGCAGGTAAGATCGATGTTGAACCCTATGTTATCCCTACCATAGCAATGAATGCATTTGCACTCCAGGATATATATGGAAGAAATGTCATCGGTGTAACCGAAGGACTTGTATCGAGGCTGAATCGTGATGAACTCCAGGCAGTCCTCGCCCATGAAATGTCACACATCGTCTCAAATGACTCGTTACTCACAACAATTGCAAGTTCATTATTCGGGGTTTATAATGAGATATTAAATGGGATTGTAAACAACATTAATCGGATGGCACAAAACCAGGAAGATGCTCTTTATAACAAAAGTCGCCGGAATGCCCTGACTGCTGGTTTGTTTGCAATCCCCGTATTTATAAGTCTTTTGGTAATGAGCTTCTTATCCCAGTTATTATATGTTTTTATCTCCCGGGAAAAAGAATATCGTGCTGATATAAATGCGATAAAGTATACAAGAAATCCTTTGAGCCTTGCCCGTGCCCTGTATAAAATAGCAATCCATTATCGCGGAACTGCGAGTTATCTGGCACCAATCTTTATCTTAAGCCCGGAGGCGAATCCACTTGAAGATAGAGAAGACTTTTTTGCTGAAATGTTCTCCACCCATCCACCATTTACAAAAAGGCTCCAGTTAATCCTTGACCAAGCACATGCAGACATAAGCCAGGTAACCGAAGAAATATATAGAGTGCCCAGAAAAGAATATACAGAGACCGCTGGACCTGAAATATTTGTAAAAAAAGAAAATAAATGGCTCGGACCTTACACATTGTTACAACTTCAATCTCTGGAATTTTTGACCCCTGATACAGAAACAAAGATTGGAGAAAACGGACAAATAATTAAGGCAAGTGCTATCCCTGCTTTAGACCATTATTTCAAAATCAAAGATACACCATTATGGAAAATGCGCCGTATATGTCCTTTATGTCAGGAATGGCTCATAGTCCAGGAATATGAAGGATTATATATATGGCGCTGTGCATTCTGTAACGGACTCTTTGTTGAAAAAGATAAACTGCCGAGGATAATTGTGCGCGAAGAAAGGGGATTTTCTGAAGAAATTAAACATATTGCCTCTTTGATTTATGCTGAAGCAAAAAAGAAAAAACCAATGTTCAAACTATTAATTGAAACTTATGATAAAAGAAAATGTCCAAAATGTGGTAAACCAATGACAAGAAAATTTTATAGTTACGCATACCATATTGAGGTGGATGAATGTAATGAATGTAATTTAATATGGTTTGACAAAGATGAACTTGAAATATTGCAATGTTTAATTGAAATGGAGGAACAAAATGGAAAAAGATAAAAATTTATTCGCTGAAAAAATAGTCGCAGGAATAAAAAAACATTTTCCTAATCCTCGTATTGAACTAAACTATAAAAATGAGTTTGAACTTCTCATCGCTGTCCTATTATCTGCCCAGACTACAGATAAAAAGGTCAATGAAGTCACACCACAATTGTTTTCTAAATATCCCACACCCCAGAAACTTGCCCAGGCTGACATCAATGATTTATGTAAAATAATAAAACCCCTGGGTTTTTTTAAGAGAAAATCTGAACTCATAAAAAAATGTGCTCAGAAAATATGCGAGCAATTCAATGGAAAGATACCTTCAACGCTTGAAGAACTTGTGCAATTACCAGGTGTGGGTAGAAAAACTGCCTCTGCGGTCCTGGTCAATGCCTTTAATAAACCCGCAATTGTGGTTGATACACATGTGATAAGGATTGCAACGGAGAGATTAAAACTGAGTAAAGAAAAAGATGCTGAAAAAATTGAGCTGGACCTTGCAAAGTTCTTTCCACAGAAGGACTGGCAATTCATAGCCAATGGCTTTGTTTTATTTGGAAGGTATATCTGTACTGCTAAAAATCCCAACTGTGCATCCTGCCAGTTATATAATTTGTGCCCTTACGAAAATAAGGCAATCAAATAATAAATTGCATTTTTCTTTAATTTTGTGAATGATTAAGAGATTATCTAAAAACTTTTTTTCCCTTATCCTGGGCGAAGGTCTCAGCCATCTTATTGGTTTTATCGTCAACGCATATATTGCCCGTATCCTTGGTGTGGAAGGCTTTGGAATAATAAATTATAGCCTTGCATTTTTAACATATCTATTACTTTTCAGCACAATGGGCTTACCAACCTTAGGCACAAGGGAAGTAGCACGTGACCATAATAATATGCGTATTATTGGAGAAATAACCGGGACAAGATTTTTTTTAACAATAACCCTTTACATTATATTTCTTTTATCTCTTTTGATCATTCCTGGAAATCCTGTAATTAAGAAAATAATTTTTTTATACATCCTAACTTCAATTCCTTATGTATTTTATTTAGAATTTGTATTCCAGGCAAGGGAAGAGATGGAATATGTCGCTGGAGCCAAGATAATTCAGTATTTAAGTTATTTTATCATTATACTAATCTTTTTGAAAAATAAAAATCAGATTTTTTCAGTTCCCATCTCATTTTTGGGCAGCTATATTATAGCAACATTATTTTTGCTTATATTTTTTATACAAAAATATAAAAAAATATACTTATCTTTCGACCCTTTAAAATCCTATCAAATACTGCTCACTGCCCTTCCTATTGGCTTTGCTACAATCATTTATCAGGCTCTGATTAACCTGCCTGTGATATGTCTCGGTGTATTCCACAGTGAAAAAGAAGTTGGACTCTTTAGTGCCGGCTTTAAGATAATACTACTGCTTTTAATTGTTGAACGTGCCTTTTATTATCTCCTCTTCCCTATTTTTTCAAAACAAGACCAGAAAAAAATTGGAAAGAGCCTTGCCTTTTTTTCTCAACTCATTCTCAGCATTACATTTTTAATTACAATAATTGGATTGATATTCGCAAAAAATATTATCACAATGATCTATGGCGCAGATTTTGCCCCGGGTTCAGGAATATTAAGAATCTTATTATTATATTTTATGATTGCCCCCCTGAATACAATATGGGGTTATGGACTGATTGCCCTGAATCAGGAAAAGAAATTTTTTAATGTTATTTTATTAATTGCCCTTTCAAATTTGATTTTAATAAGTATACTCGGCTATTTATTAAAAGGTATCGGAGTTGCAATGGCTTTGTTTATCAGCGAATTATTCGGTTTACTGATAATGAAAAGAAATTTGAACTCTGTGGTTTATTTCAACCTATTCTCATCATCTGAATTTAAAGACTTTAAAGACCTGCTGAAAGAATAAAACAACACTCCCTTGACATCTATTGTTTTTTAGTTATAATATGCCATCGCGGGGTAGAGCAGCGGTAGCTCGTTGGGCTCATAACCCAAAGGTCGCTGGTTCGAATCCAGCCCCCGCTATTTAAAATTCAAAAGGGGTTTTGATGGAAAGAAGGAAAAAAATAGAAAGGAGAAAAGGCGAAAGGAGAAGATTACTTACCGAAGCTGAATTCCGCAGATTGATTGAAGAAGGGAAAGTGAACAAATTTGATCGCCGTTCCTGGACTGAAAGGCGTAAATCTAAAAGAAGAAAAAAACAGGTTGGAATCTAAAATGCCAATCTTTGAATTCAGGTGCAAGAAATGTTGTTATAAATTTGAAGAACTTGTCTTAAAAAATAGTGAACTGAATGATATAAAGTGTCCAAAATGTGAGAGCAAAGAAGTAGAAAAATTGATTTCTGTCTTTGGTTTTCGTAGCACAGGCTCAAATGGAGAAACGGTCAGTGCAGGTAGTTCTTGCACTGGATGTCAGCGCACAACCTGTGCGGGTTGTAAATAAAACAGGAGGTTAAAATGCGTCGTGAATATCTTATTGAAGCAATATCAGCAAAATTTGGTTCTATATATCCAAAGATTGATATTGAGAAACTTATTGATGCATTCCTTGACCTTATTATCGATACCTTGATAAAAGAAAAAAGGGTGGAAATACGGAAATTCGGAACATTTGAATTGAGAAAAAGACCGGGCAGGACATCCAGAGCACCAAAATCAGGCAAGGAATTTACCCTTCCTGACCGTTATGTTCCTTTTTTCAAACCATCAAAGGTATTTAAAAAGATAATAATGGAGAAGACAAAGCCTTAATTTATAAAGGTTATCAGACCGTATGTTTATTAGCATATCTGAGAAATTATTGTCTGATAGCCTGGTAGCCTGATAATCCTTTAATCTATGGATGTCTTTGAAGCAATAAAATGGCGTAGAAGTGTCAGGAAATTTTCACCACAAAAGATAGAGAAAGAAAAAATTTTACAAATTCTTGAAGCAGGAAGACTTGCCCCCTCCTCAAGCAATCGTCAGGCATGGCATTTTATAGTCGTCGATGATGAAAATTTGATAAAACAAATCCCGAAAAAGGTTGTCATTGGCACAAAGAGCATCGTATCCTGGATCAAAGATGCACCCCTTGTTATTGTTGGTTGTTATACAAAGGCAGTAACCCATTTTGTTGCTGGTTTTTATGGTCACGAAAATCACTTGATTGACATATCAATCGCAATGACCCACATTGTTCTTGAAGCAACCGAATTAGGTATCGGCACCTGTTATATCGGCTGGTTCAATGAAAAACATTTAAAGAAAATTTTAAAAATCCCTGACCGTTACCGCATTGCGATGCTCGTTGTAATGGGTTATCCAGCCGAGCCTTCTACGCCCGAAGGTATCGGCGGGATAGAACCCAGACCAAGAAAAAATTTAAAGGAAATCGTTTCTTACAACGAATGGGGCAAGAGCCTGCCATATTAGATTTCCATATAATTCTAATAAATATTTAAAAACTGTATCATTCATTAAGTAATAACTTGACAAAGGTATAATTTTAGGTAAAATAAAATATGCAAGTGCTCGCACTTGTTATCGCAATAATAATATTAACCCTTGCCTGTGCAGTTTTGATTTATGTTTCCCGTTACCTTGAAGAAAAAAAGAAAAGAAAACTCACCGGTATTATCTCTTTATTCTTATGCATCCTTTTTTTGATATCCCAGATTTCCTTTTTGTTATTCCCTGAAGAAAGATATAAAAATTTTGGCGGTCTCTTTGGTTATTACATATCCCTTTGGCTCTTCTCAATAATCGGGCTTTATTTTTTTGTTATTCCTGGTTTACTTTTGTATTTTGGTTATCTATACCTTTTTGAGAAAGAAAAAAAAGATGGTTATCATCTTCTATATCTAATTCCCATCGGTGTAATTACTGATATAATTCTTTCTCTCTTCTTAACACGGGTATCTTTTAAAAATATAAATAGCGGTGGGGTTATTGGAGATATAATAAAAGATTTTCTATTGAAATACTTTGGTTATCCTGGAACCTATATTATAATCGCATTTGGAGTCCTTATCATTATCTTTATGACAATGCGAAAATTTATAATTCCTCAAAAACAGACCCAGGAACCTCAGCCCAAGAATGAGAAAAAAGAGATTGAAATCCCTGATGAAATAGATGAAGTAGAGATTGGAGAAGAAATAATAAACGGAGAGATAACAAAAGAGAAAAAAACAAAAATAAAAAAGAAAAGAGAACCACCTAAAATAGATTTTAAAACAGAATTTTTAAATATCCTCGCAGAACCGACAAAGAAGGTTGGAGTTGATACAGAGATTTTAAAAAAGGAATCCGAAATATTAGAACAGAGACTCGCTGAATTTGATGTGCAGGGGAAGGTTGTAAATTTTGAATCAGGACCGGTGATTACAAGATTTGAATTCGAACCTGCACCCGGGATAAAGGTGAGCAGGATCGCCAATCTTGATAACGACCTCGCACTCGCATTAAAGGCAACCAGAGTGAGAATTGTTGCCCCGATTCCAGGGAAATCCGCAGTGGGTATTGAAGTTCCTAATAAAGAACGGAGTCTCGTATATTTGAAAAACTGCCTTCTTGACCCAAATTTTGATAACAACCCTTCACCCCTTGCAATAGTATTGGGTGAGGACATAACCGGAAATCCTGTAAGTGATGATATATCAACGATGCCCCATATGCTCGTTGCTGGAACAACAGGCTCGGGAAAGAGTGTATGTATCAATACAATCATTGCCAGTCTTTTGTATCACACAACCTACAGGGATGTAAGATTTTTGATGATCGATCCTAAGAGACTCGAATTACCAATGTATAATTCTATTCCCCACCTTTTGCGTAAAGCAATAACTGAACCAAAGGATGCAGTTGAAGAACTTGAGGCACTCGTGGGAATAATGGAATCAAGGTATCGTGATTTTGCACGAGAAAATGTCAGGGATATTGATGGTTATAATGAAAAAATGAGAAAGAAAAATGGAGATATAAAACCTTATATCGTAGTAATTGTTGATGAACTCGCTGATTTGATGCTCACTGCACCCAGTGAGATCGAAGAAAATATCACACGCCTGGCTCAGATGTCAAGGGCAGTCGGTATCCACCTTATCCTTGCAACACAAAGACCTTCGGTTGATGTGATAACCGGACTTATAAAGGCAAACTTCCCCTGTAGAATTGCATTCCAGGTTGCTTCAAAGACCGACTCCAGAACAATTCTTGATATGAATGGTGCTGAATCATTATTAGGCAGAGGTGATATGCTTTTTCTACCACCGGGTAAAGGAACACCAATAAGATTACATGGTGCCTATATCTCAACTGATGAGGTCTGTGGAATCAGCAGATTGATCGCCCGTCAGTATCTTTTGGAATTATTAAAAGACCTTGAAGAAGACATTGATGAAATTGTGGCAACGGTTCTGGATGAAGAACTATGGACCGTATTTATTGACCAGGATGACCCTGCATTTGAAGAAAAGAAGAAATCATTGATGAATATAATGCCTGTAGAGAAAATAGAACAAATTATTGAAATGGGTTATTATCCTAAATTAGGAGAAATTGTAGTAGAAGAAACAATAACTGCGGAAATAGATGAGGGTGAAGTTGACCCTATGTTTCCAGAAGCAGCAAGACTTGTGTTCAGACATCAGGTAGCGAGTGTATCTTTGTTGCAAAGAAGATTGAATCTTGGTTATGCCCGTGCAGGTAGAATAATTGACCAACTTGAGGCAGCAGGTATCGTTGAACCATTCCAGGGCAGTAAATCAAGAAAGGTCTTAATTCAAAATCAAGAAGAATTAGAATCAATTATCGCAAAATATCAGTAGCATTTTATACCCTTTTTTCAGCATAAAATTTTTAAAACAATAAAGAAAGTAAAAGATAGGTGCTGAAAATATAAAGTATCAAAAAATAAAACCATTCTTTAGGTTCTCTATTTAAAAAAGTGTAGAAAAAAGTTACTAAAAAGGCAATTACAGAACCAGGGAGAACTTCTGGAATAAAAATTCCTATGAATATAAAACTTGAACTTAATACCAAACTAAAAGGCAGTCTGCCAGATAATGTTTCTTTTTTATATAAAAGAAAAGGCAGGGTTATCACACCATTTTTTCTATCTCCTTCAATATGATTGATATCCTTTACAGAAAAGCCAATCGTAATGCCTGACAATAACGCAAATATCAAAAAATCAGGTATTCTTTCAAAGGTTTTTTCAAAAAATACAATACTATAACCAGAAGAAATTGCCAGTATAACAGCAACAGACAGGATAAATGTTGAAATGATTGGAAATCTTTTCAGACGAACCGGCGGCACTGAGTAAATAATACCTAACAGAAAGAATGCAGACATAATAAGGAATACCTGGTAATTTAAGATTAATGCCATAGTTATCACAATCAAAAATAGTGAGAACCCGCTCAAACAATAGTATCTCTTTCTAATACCCTGTAAAATTGGATTACATTTTTTTGAAATCTCATCAATCTTTACATCAAAAAAATCATTCAAAATCTGTAAGACCCAGAATCCGATAGCCGGGCAGAGAAAAAACAAAAAGAATTCCCAGTAAGTTGAACAAATCAATTTTATAAAAATTACCCGTATTATGTATTGCCAGAATAAACCCGCATATACCTGCACCACCATAGAAAGTCATCCTTGGAATCCGCATTGAGGAAATATGGATACCGAACTCCTTTCGGTCTAAAAAATACAAATAAGCAAAGTAAACTATGATAAAAAAGACGAGATAGATTGCTGAAAACTTCTGGGTATCAGTATTTAGAATTCCACCTGTTATATAAAAATCTTCCGGTCTATTTCCGGCAATGATAGTTGTAAGCCCGCCCGAGAATAATATCGCCAGTAAAACGAATAAAAAAGTAGCGAGTCCATTTAAAAATTTATTCCTCACCACATACCCATATAAACCTGCGAGAAAACAGATTAAGATAATAACAATCCTCTGCCCTGTTGAAACGCCAATATCAATGAGTGATACAAACGGATTTAAAAAATGCAAAAAGTATTTTTCCAATCTTGATGGGTAGGTAATGATACAACCACCACAAAGAATTGAGTCTATGACAGGGACAATTATTATCAAACCCATACCAATACTTGCAATTTTAGTAACCTCAATTATGCCTTTATTTAGAATTATAGACATTATTATTACGACAAGAAAAAAAGTAGCAAAATAAAATAACGGAAAATGAATAAAATACATAAGCATTGCCCGATAAGAAAAAAAGGAATATCCAATTTTATGTGTTCCTTCCATTATGCCTTCAATAAAAATTCTCAAAAAAATCCAGGAAAAAAGCAAAACAAAATGATTGAGTAAACGATAATTTTTAATAGAAGAAAGCATCGTTATAAATTTATTCATTCTGTGGATAATGTCTTTCTTATAATATTATGATATTGTCTCTACTCGATTTCTGCCCAATTTTTTTGCCCTGTATAATGCGAGATCTGCCTTGTGTATTAATTCCTGAGCATTCTGGGCAGACTGGGGATATGTTGCCAGACCAATGGATACAGTTGTCCCAATTTTTCCAAATTTATTTAAATTTATATAATTATTTTCTATCGCAGTTCTGATCCGCTCGCAGAGCCTTATCGCAGCATTATTAGGTGTCTCAGGGAAAATTATAACGAATTCCTCTCCCCCATATCTTGCTACAAGGTCAGTATCACGAACCGTGCTTTTTAGTTTAGATGCGATTGAGATCAAAAGTTGGTCACCTGCCTGATGTCCAAATCTATCATTAAAATCCTTAAAATGGTCAAGGTCGATCATTGCCAGACTCACATAGCGTGCATATCCCCTGCCCCGTTTCAATTCATTTTCTAATATCAAATCAAAATGTCTGCGGTTAGCAATTCTGGTAAGAGAATCAGTAAGAGACATTTCTTTTGTTTCATTATAAAGGCGGGCATTTTCAATTGCTATCGCTGCCTGGGACGCAAATACAGTAAACATTCTTATATCCTGTTCGGTAAATGCATTCAACTTTTCACTTTCAATATCCAAAACACCAATTACACTCTCACGCACAATCAATGGCACTGCTGCCTCTGACTTAATTGTCTTTTTGCCCATTACATAAAAAGGAGTCTTGCTCACATCGGGGGCATAATATGGTTTACCGGTCGCAGCAACATAAGAAGGAATACCTTCCTTTTTACTGATATTCAATCTTATATGCTTTGATACATATTCAGGATAGCCACTCGATGCCCGAACATAGAGTTCATTGGATTTCTTATCAACAAGCAAAATAGCACAATTTTCATATCCGAAGTTAGTGCGGATGACATCAAGAATGCGATTTAGAACATCATCAAGTTCAAGAGTGGATATCAATGACTGGGCAATTGTAAAGGATACTGATAATTCACGGCTCCTTGCGACCGCCTCCTCATACAACTTCGCATTATGAAAAGCCACACTCAAACGGTCGGCAATCAATTCCAAAACCCGGACTGTATCTGGGTCAAAGGCATTTGGTTCGTTACATTGTATATCAAGTATCCCGCAGAGTTTTTTCCCAATTTTTAAAGGAATTGCAACTTCTGATTTTGTAGATGTCTGGCCAAAAGAAATATATCGTTTATCTGCAGAAACATCGTTTACTATTACTACCTCTTCTGCCTGAGCCGATGAGCCAACTATACCCTGACCAAACTGCATTCGCAAATCCCTCGGCACTTCATCTTTAAACCCGCGAGAAAGTTTCTTTAATACAAGACTATCACCCTCTTTCCAGAAAATTGCAACATTGAATTTCTTAAAATATTCAAGGATTGACTCGGTCACACTTTCACAGATTTCATTAAGATTTAAACTCCTGGTCAAACGGTGGACAATTTTGTTAAGCATCGCAAGTTCCTTTGCCCGCCTCATTTCTTCTTCCACAAGTCTGGTATTGGCAATTACTACTGCTGCCTTTGATGCTATGTTAGTTAAAAACAATTCATCTTCCCAGTCATATGCATTCTCTTTTTTGTAATCCTGAACAGTCATCACCCCTTCTACATTTCCCTTATATATCATTGGAACGCCAAGCCAGCTATAAGCATTCTTTCCAATCGGAACAATACCGATCTTCTTGCATTGTTTTTGAAGGTCTTTATTGATAAGCAGTGGTTTTTTTGTCTTTATTACATACTCGGTTAAACCACCTGAGAGTGGGCGGGAAAGAGGTTCAATTTCCTTCCCTTCAATCGTATAAATTTCAAACTTAATGGTATTATTCTTAGGATTATAAATCGCAATATAAAAATTGCTCGTGTCCATCACCTTGCTTATCTCTTTATATATCATCCTAATAACCTTGCTCAGATTAAATGACGAACCCAATATCCGGTCGATCCTTCCCAATAATTGGAGCCTTTGTTTTTCATTAACCATTCTCATATAATATCATTATATGAAAATTTATTTTAATGTCAAGAACTCAATAGAAACAACCTTTAGACAAACCTTTCTTCAAGAACCGATGGTTCTTTCAGAACCAGAGGTTGGGTTTGCAATCTGGGAAATCAAAATAAAAAGGTGCCTGTCCCATTTATTACCTTCCGCTATCATAAACCCTTCGTAGCCATTTACTCCAATCAGGAATGTTTTGTATTTCATCAAGGAAGAAAAACTGGATTTCTCTATCGAATAATTGGCGTATTACAGGAATGAGTGATGTCAAAAATTCAGTCCTCATCGGAATCCTTTCATCCTTAAAATTTATGATGGAACAATAAACAAAAATGACTTTTATGAAAATTTTATATAGATTATTTCCTCCCGACTCTTTTCTTTGAGCAAATTCTTTATCAGATTCAAGACCGCATAAGTTTTACCCACCCTTCTAAATCCAGTGATAACGATGATTTTGATGGGCTTCATTCTGGTATAGCGGAGAAGGTCAATGTCCCGTTCAATTATCTAAGGTAACTTCTTTTTCTGCCATTCATAAAGTATTGTCTTTATTGTTCTGTCCATAGAACAATTTTATATAATTTTTGTTCTATGTCAATAAAAAATTTTCAAGATATTCTTATCGTCTTGCGCCAGCATTTTTTTCCATATGGCATTTGGTTCGGACAGGGGCAAGCCCTGTCCCTTGGCGCCCAAACAATTTAGCCAATCACCATTTAACCAATATTTATATGTGCCTGTCATCTTTTTGTTGCCATTCATTGACTTTTTAAGAAATTTTGTTATAATATCTTATTGCCAGCGTAGCTCAGGTGGCAGAGCAGCGGTTTCGTAAACCGCAGGTCAGCAGTTCGAATCTGCTCGCTGGCTTTTTTAGTTTAATTGCACAAATCTATGTTATTAATGCGTCTCTTTTTTTCCTTAATAATTCCCTGCCTGTAGAAGCAAGGACCGGATCCTTTTGATTTGCGATATTATTTAGAATCTCAATTGCCTTTGGAGTCCCGATTTTAGCAATGGCGTTCAATACTGATAATTTGGTTGCCTGGATTAGTTCACCTTTAAAAAATGGCTTCTCCTCTAAAATTGCTGTCAAATATTCAAGGATTGTATCATCACCCTTTTCACCAAGAACTTCAATGATTGAACGCCTGAATTGTTCTTCTTTTTCATCCGGTATGGATTTACGCTGTTTTAACCAGGTAGCAACTTCAAGCAATTTATCTTTTACATCTTCCCTGGGTAATGATTTCATTGTTAGGATTACAACTGAACGATGTGTGCTCTTTAATCCAAGTTTTATATATTCATAAACACCTTCACCACCTATTTTGTTTAAACTCTCAATAGCAGCAAGTTGCATTCTTTCATCTTTGTCTTCCAATAACCTGCCAAGATGTTCAATGGTTGAACGGACCTTGAGTTCACCCAGAATATATATGCCGTTACGTTTGATATACCACTCGGATGATTCAAGCTTATTGCTTCGGGAACAACTTTTTCACCTATGTGGATAAGCACATCAATGATCTTCATTCGCACTGATTTATCTTCAGCATCCTTAAGAGTCTCAATAAGCATTGGTATAGCATAATCAGCCATAGCGATCAGGGCATCCCTGGCTTCAACATATGAACCCTGATCCCACAAAAGAGAAACAAGTTCGGGCAGATAGTTCTGGTCTTTTATCTCAGCAATGGTTCTGATAACCATATGTTTTTTATCAAGCAATGACTTTTCTTTACGCACAAGATGTCGGCTAAATTTTTTGGAAATAAATTGCACAATCTCTTCGCGCTGGTTTTTTTGTGCAAGAATATATAATTCCCTGAGACTATTCATTATTTTCTTAAAAATATCCAGTTCTTCTTCAGTATCACTCAATGTATTAAAACGGTCAACCAATAACCTGACAAGTTCGTAATTCTTGGTATCATAAATTTTTCCACTCATCTGCATCAATTTATCAATCGCCTCAGCCCGCTTCTGTGGTGATGGATCCCTTAATTGCGGGAATATACTCCTCATCTGTTGCTCTAAATTTTTTTCCATTAATTTATCCGCAACATCAGTCCCTTTTGTTGCCTTCATCTCACCCATCAATCGTGCAACAATCTTTTCAAAATTTATCTCAGGAACATTAACTCGTATTGAAGAAAGTATATCAGGTAATCGTGTGTCTGTAATATTTTTTAAAATATCCACTATCTCATCCTCAACATTTGGCCCTTTTTCTTTTGCCTTGGTTGCAATGATGTCAATAATATCTTCATCCGCCATAGTTGGGATTAAACTTTTAAAGAGGAGTGCAAGTTTTTTATTTTCAGTTTTATAACGGGCAATATTCTTTTTGATCGTAGGCGATAGAACAGCAAGCATTCGGGAAAATATCACTGCATACTCATCCCATCTTTCTTCTCCATATTGATCAGCGATCATCCCCGCAAGTTTCTCAAGACCACCTATTACTTTTTGAGTTTGAACTTCTGCTGATTCATTACCCAGAACACCAATACCTGCAAGAAAACTGCCGAGTTGTTTTATGCGGTCTTCATCAGTCCAGGTTTCTTGTGAGATTACAAGCGATTCGAGAAAATTCGTCCAGTCGAGTTGTTTAATCTCCTCATCTGAAGAAACCACACCAACACGATATTTATTTATTTTAATACTCAAAATACCTCGTGCCCTGATCAGCGCCACAATGTCTCCATAGTCTGCAAGGTCCGCGGGGGTGGCTGCCATTGCCAGGAAAAAAGCCCGTATCTCATCTTCCGGCGCATTTATATCAAATGTAATACTTTTGACACCGAGTCGTGTGAACCTATCAACAAGACCTTTAACAAGTGGCAATTTTTTGGATTCAAACCTATCATCACCCATCATCAAAACATCTTCTATCACAACTATAGATACCGATTCCTGTTCAATCGGCAGTTCTTTTAATAAAATTTTTATGCGTTGAATCACTGACTCAAGCGAAGGATGGCCCTTGGGATATATGCGACAGATGTTTATACCAAATTCTTCATATTCGAAGAAAGAGCGGGTCGCCTGATATAATGATTCACCAACCAGAACCACATTATTTTCCGCATTTTTTTGCAGGACAAGGCTTTTTGCAAACCCCTCAGTAACAATAATTGCATCGTGCAAATCCCCTTTTATATTATATATGGACGCAGGTGCCATCTCCAGTCCGCATTTTATTTTACATTCTTTTATAAATTGAAAAGTTTTATTGCATTCTTTAACTTTATTAATTATCTCCTCAATCGCCATAATTGAAAGATGAGGTGCATAACCACTTTCCCTGCTCAATCCAAAAATACCAACGATCTCATCACCAATTACCTGATAAAGTATACCTTTGTATTTCTCAATGATTTCATAAAAACTACCGAAAAGGTTATTTAAAAAATTCATTACATCTTCAGCAGTCATACTTTCACTCAAGCCTGTAAAACCTGATAAATCAGCGCGCAAAAAGGTTAAGGGTAATTCCTCGAGGGGTAATGTCCTTTCTAAAGAAAGTATCTTGCCACAATGAGGGCAGAAATTTGCCTTTTCGGGCAATGTATTTTTGCATTCAGGACAATTTGACATTCAAAACTCCAGTAGATTGCTATACTCTTTTCTTTTAATAAAATATGCACGATTTTCCGAATTCAATCTTGCCTTTATATCGTCAAGAACATAAAGTGCCTTACGGCCATAATAATGTGCCTGATCAATCTCATTATGTTTATAATAAAATAGCGCAAGTTTATATAATGCCTGTCCAATCAATGGTGGATATTTCAAGGTCTCACTGATATTAAGCGCATTCCTTAAATAATCAATTCCCTTCTCCTCTTCAATATCAGAGAGTAATATATAACAGGCAAATTCAATTTCTTTGTTATTTAATTTGGTTGCCAGTTTTAATGCATTATTGACAAACTCCCTTGCCTTTTCAATCTGATCCATATTTATTAAAATGAAAGACTTCTTCAAATTTATCTCAGCCAATAAATTATCACGCACCAGTAGAGAAATTTTCTTGTCAACAAAATTCAAATAATGTTCAACTCCATTCTGGTTTTTGTTTATGGATTCTATTAATGCTAAATTAAGTGCAGATTTTAAGGTAATTTCAGTACCGATATGCTCTGTCAGATTAAATGCCTCCTGAAAATACTGTTTTGCATTTTCCATATTACCTACTTGATAATAATTTTCTCCAATTAAATATCTTATTTCAGCAAGATTGAGTATCTCATTATGTTTTACTAAATCGCTCAGTGCGTAATTCAAATATTCAAAACCGAGCTCGTAATTACCAAGATTCTGATGCATTCTTGAAAGATTTAAAAGACAAGGTAATTCACCTTCTTTATAATCATTATTCCGGGCGGTAATCCAGGCGAGATTATAATTCAACAAACTTTTCTCAGGTTCATTCTTCGCCTGGTAAAGTTTACCCAAGCCCGTATATAATATTGTAAGGATATCAGCCATCTGGCCATTACATATCTCAATTGCGCCAATATATAACTCTTCTGCCTTTGTAAATTCATTAAGTAAATAACAGGCAAATGCCAGGCGTTCAGTAAAAAGAAGGTTCCATCTCAATAGGTTCAATTTATGAGTGTTTTCTTTCCCCTGTTCAGCGATTGCCTTCATTCTCTGGATATCACCCTTTAATTCATAAAGGTCACTGAGATTTAATTGACACTCAATTATTTTTTCAACATCGGTTACCCCGGGATGTTCATCCTCTATCCTTAAAACAGTGTTGTAGTAATTCATCGCCGGTTCAATAGAATACAAGGTTTTTGCCTTATCACCAGACAATTTGAAGTAGTGTGCTGCTTTTTCATACATTTCGCAGGATAGGAATTGTTGAGCCAGTGTTTCATAATACTCAGAAAGACAATTTGTATAGGTATTTTCAAGTAGTTCAGCAACCCTTTTGTGAATCTCTTTTCTTTTCTTGATTGGTAAGGTAGTGTATACAGCATCCCTTAATAAATTATGTCTGAAAATATATACCGGGTCTTCGCTGTCACGGAACTGTATGATATAGTCTTCTTTTATCAGATAATCAAGGCGCTGTTCTATATCAGGGATATTGCTCAGAAGGTTGGCAATGATTTTTCGCGGGAAACTGTATCCTACGACGGCTGCGTAATCAATCAACAAACGATGGGCAGAAGAAAGGGCATCGATCCCGGACATAACAACCCCATATAAATCATCAAGGAAGGGCAGGCGCCTTTCTTTTTCTAAATACCACTTTCCTTCTTTATCTTGTCTGATCATCTGGCTTCGTTTAACATTCCTTATCGTCTCAATGACAAATAATGGATTGCCACCTGATGTATGGGCTATGAATTCTACAAGTTTTTCATCAACATCACAATTTAAAACAAATTTAATTAAATCTTTAACCGCATCAAAAGATATAGGGGTCAGGTTAATAACCTCAAGGGGTGAATTTATTTTGCCACTTATATCATCTATAAGATTAACCATTAAAAGAAAAATCGGATAATCCGAAAGTTCGCTGATAAGATAATTAACTAACATCTTACTCAAATTATCTGCGCGATTGAACTCTTCAAAAATTAAAATCAATGGTTTTTTTCACATATCACCCTGAGAACATTTCTTACGGCACTAAATATTTCCTCCTGAATCTTCTGCAACTTTTCTCCCCAAACACGGCGCATATCTGTTATAAAAAGATGCTTTATACCCTGTGCATCTTGTAATGTCAAATTATTGCTTAACACAAATTTATCAATTTTATCGTTAATCTTTTTAGAATCATCAAATTCATTTAGATCCAAAAGTTCTCTAAGGAATAATTTAAATGGATAATAAGATGTATGAATCTCAACTGCACAATAACTCTCAAAAATCTGGTATTGGTGTCTTGTTTAAAGAACTCTATAAATTCCTCTTTGAGCCTTGTTTTACCGATACCCATCTGTCCTGTTATCACACAAATTTTAAGTGTTTTCGTCTCGTTCACCGTCCTGACACAATTCATTAATTTCTCAAACTCCTTCTCCCTTCCTAATAATGGTAACTTAGATTTTACAGATTTTCGTTTTTCCTTTAAAAACCCTTTTAGTTTATAAATTTTGACCGACTCAGTCCGGCCTTTAACCATCCTCTCACCAATAAAATCTACCTCCACGATATCTGAAACCCCTTCATAAGCCGCACTACTTAAATATATCTCGTCCGGGGGACAAACCTGAGTCAATCTCGCTGCAACATTTACTGTATCACCAATAATAGTCAAATAAGAAAGTTTTTCAATGACATAACCAAAAAATACCCAACCCGTATTCACACCGAATGAAATACGCCAATTACCAAATTCCTTTTTTGCAACCTTATTCTGGTAGTAATCCCTTATTGCAAAGATACATTCTATTGCCCTTTCAGGATCATCACGATGTGTCTTGGGAATGCCAAAAGCAGCAAGAATACGGTTATCAGGGAATATTTTATTTGCAGTTCCATCGTATTTTTTTATGATATTTTCAAATTCATCCATTGCTTCTGCAAGATATATTGCATTCTGACGAATCTTTGATTTATCTATGGTCCTCTCTGTATTAATGAAGTTTACAAAAAACAATGTGACAATGCGAGATTCACCGCCCCATAACTTCACATGGTCACTGTCCATTACAGTCTCTTTGGCATAAACAAGTTTTGCCCCGCAATTAGGACAGAACTCATACGATTCTAAGATTTTTGCAAAACTACAGAATTTACACTCCCCCACAATGTGATATTATATACAAAAATTCAAAAATGTCAAGATGCTGATTTTATTCATAACTCAATAATTTCTCAATTTCATAATGCCTTCCATCTTCAGCTGCAAGGACTGTGATACCAGTCTTTTCTTTTAATTGCCTTGCAACATTCCAGGGACCATTACGGATGATGGTCATACCAAAATGGGTGATGATGGCAACCTTCGGCTTAATGCCTATTATTATCTCTTTACAATCTTCTACAGACAGATGGTCAATCTCTGAAGACTCAAGTTTTAAAAGACTTAATATGATTATATCAGAACGATAGGCATTTACCAACTCCGAGAAAAATTTTGTATCAACAATATATGAAACTGAATAATTATTATGGATTAATTTAAAACCATAGGTCTCAACCCGATGTTCGTGTCGAATAGGAAATTGAAATTTTAAACTATCAAATTCAATTTCAAGACCGGGTTTAATTATTTTTACTTCTTTTAAAAAATCTAAGAGATATTCAAATATAACCCCTCCCTTACCAAATGCATCACCGGGTGCCACCAGGAATCCATTCTTTTTAAAACCACCCTGGGTTAAAACATCGAGATAAACATTGATATCGCCAGAATGGTCAATGTGTTTATGTGTGAGGATTATAGCATCAATCTTTTCTGGATTGAATTTGGGAAGATATGTTAAAAAACGGTAATATGATTCGGGCCCGGGATCAACAAGAATATTCTTCCCCCCTATTCTGAAAAAGATTCCACCGGTTGCCCGTAGTTGTTTGGCAATAACAAATCTTGCCCCACCGGTGCCCAGAAAAATTATTTCATCTTTTGCTGATTCCTTAACTTTTCTCGACATCCAATCCTTTCCAGCACAAATTATTATAAAAAAATTGAACCCATAATATTACTGGGTCTCAGTATCAATAATCTTCAAAATCTCTGCGATTGTATCATCAAGGTTGATGTTCTTCACCACATATTTGTAATCTTTCATATATTGTAATTCTGCCCGGGCTGTCTGCAGGCGATTTTCAATCTCCTTTTCATCATCAGTATTTCTTTTTATCAACCTCTTTTTTAATTCCTCAAAATCAGGTGGTAAAACAAATATATAAATTCCATCAGGATAAAGGGGCATCAATTTCTTTGCCCCCTGGACATCAATGTCCATCAAGACATTGAAACCCTTCTTTAAATTTTCTTCGAGAAATTCTCTCGGTGTTCCATAATAATTCCCATGCACAATCGCATATTCAGCAAATTTATCTTCAGCAATCCAGCGTTTAAATTCCTTTTCCGTAAGAAAAAAATATTCCCGTCCATTTATTTCACCCTTTCTTATTCGCCTTGAGGTCGCTGAAATTGAATAAACCACATCTTTACGTCTCGCAACTATTTCGTTACATATTGTGGTCTTGCCCACACCTGAAGGACCCGAAATGACGATTAATTTTGCCTTTTTACTCAATGTTCTGAACAAGTTCTCTGATTTTTTCTATCGCCTCTTTAATATTCACCACCGAAGCGCTAATCTTTAGATAATTTGCTTTCACACTCAATGTATTAGCTTCTCGCTGCATCTCCTGGAGTAAAAAATTCAAGCGCCGTCCCGGATATTTTTCATTTTCAAGGGCATCTTTAAATACCCTGATATGTCCCAATAACCGCGCATATTCTTCCGTAACATCTGTTCTATCCGCAATATAAAGCATCTCCTGATAAAGCCTTGAGCGGTCAATATTTTCATTGATCTCTTTTATTAATTCATTTAAATGTTTTTTGTAGTATTCATTCCTTTCCGGTATCAACTTTTTAATCTCTTCAACCTCCCGGTCTATATCACCGAGAATTTTCAAAATCTCTTGCTTTGTATGTTCGCCTTCCTTTTCCTTAGCCCTGAGCAACTCCTTCAGTGCCCGATTGAAAATAGGTTTGAAACCCATGAATATAATTTTTGTATCGGTCTGGTTCTGGCTTATTCTGATCAAACCTGGTATGGCAAGCAGGGTATTTATATTGATTGAACCGGTCACCTTATATTTCTTTTTAATTTCGCGTGCAACTGTCAAATAAGCATCAAGCAATTCTTTGTCAACTTCAAATCTGTTACCAAGAATTTCACGGTCCTGATGGATTACAACAACGATATGCCCACGACAGATATTCTCCTGCAGGGCTTTTTTTATCTCATCTTCAAAAGGACTGAAAGAACTCGGTAATTTGAGGGAGATATCAAGAAACCGATGGTTGTATGACCTTATTTCTACATCAAATTTTATCGGCGGATTTTTTATCTCACCACTTGCCCTGCCGTTTCCGGTCATACTATAAGGCATAATTATACTTCCAGGATAATTGTCACAGGACCATTATTTTCCAAACTCACAAGCATCCTTTCACCAAAGATACCAGATTTTGTGGTGATACCAAAATTTTTCAGTCTGTCAATAAAAAATTCATACAATCTCTTTGCCTTATCAGGCTCTTCGGCATCAGTAAAGGATGGCCTCCTGCCTCTGCTTGTATCAGCGAGCAAAGTAAATTGAGATACTACAAGTGCCTCACCATTAACATCCTTCAGTGAAAGATTAAATTTACCGTTACTGTCTTCAAAAATTCTCAAATTTACGCACATCTGAGCCAAATCTTCTGTTTGCTTTTCAGTATCACCTTTTTTCACACCGAGCAATATCAATAATCCCGCACCGATCTCAGAAATCTTTTTATCCTTAACTTGCACCTCTGCTTTTTTTACCCTCTGTAAAACTGCCTTCACTTTGATATTGCCTCAAGAATTGCCTTTGCAAAATCCTTTGCTACCTGGGGACCTGAACCAGTGATAATGTTATCACTGATCTCAATATCTCTGCCGGTAAATTCACCACAGTATGGTCTGATCTCATCCGCCACCTGAGGATAGACAGTTGCCTTTTTATCCTTGAGAATGCCTGCCCTTGCCAGGACAACCGGAGCAATGCAAATTGCCGCAATGGTCTTGTGCTTATCAAAGAAATTGCGAATAATGTTATGAAGCACATTATCATCCCAGAGGTTTTTACAACCAGTTCCACCTGCAATGACCAATGCATTGAAACTATCAGGTATTACTTGAGATATTAAGATTTCAGGTTTTACAACCATACCAAGCATACCCTTTGCCGGTGTTGTATCAGTAGAGGCGACCGTAACCTTGAATCCTGAGTTTTTCAAAAGTTCAAAAGGCTCTTTAAATTCCTCATCCCGGAAATCACTGTGTGCGATCACAATCAATACCGATTTTTTTTGAGCAAGTTCAACTTCTGTTTTCTGAACCGACACATTTTTTTCCTTCCCGCCCCCACAAAATATTAATATCAATATTGCGGGTATAAAAAATCTTTTCATAAAACCCCCTATTTCAATCTAAAAAGCGGGAGACGGGATTCGAACCCGCAACCAACGGCTTGGAAGGCCGTGACTCTACCATTGAGCTACTCCCGCATAACCCATACCATTTCAGAAATTGCAATGCCTTGAATAATTATACCTGTTTAGAAGAAAAAGTCAAGAATCTATAAACTCTTGACAATTTCCTATACTTTATTATACTACTTACGATGACTGTAAATATTCAGGAACTCGCAATAGACCTCATTAAAACAATAAAAGCAGCTCAGATTTATCAAACCAGCCATCCAAGTTTCAAAAATTTTTTTAATCAGTTTTACCAGGATATCACTGAATTTCTAAAAGCCAGTCATGAATTCATTCTTCAGGTTGAAAGATTTTCAATCCGATATGAAGATAGGATTATCTATGAAGAAACCGAAAAAGATATCAGTGTTGCCTTCAGACTCTTCAAAGATGGAATACGGGAAATAAAATTTACCGAAGGCATCACAGAAGATGAACTCTTGATTTTTGTAGAGATTGTGAGTAAGTCGGACCGCGACCAGGACATTGCCTTAAACTTATGGGAATGTGATTTTTTACATATAACTTTTTATGTTGTGGAGGAAGAGGAAGACGAAAAACTTTCATATGCATTACCTGAATTACCAAAACTTGAAATAAATTATGATGAAGCAGTGAGAGGAGTTTTAACCAGAGAAAAAATTGATTTTGCTGATAAAGTTTCTGTGGAAATAAGCCCGGAGGAACTTAGAATGTTAAAAACTGAGATTGCCGAAATTGAAAATCAAACCGACCTCAATATTGTCATATCAACATTGATTGATGTGTTAAAAAATACCAAATCTCAGGAAGTCATTGATGCACTCGCTGAAATTCTTGAACTTTGTATTAATAATAATGATTTTAAAAATGCAATTTTAATTGTAAACTATCTATGGAATTATACCGATATAAACCTTATCTCCAGAATTGAAAATGAAGGTATGATTGCAAGTTTTGCAGAACTACCGGATATTCTTGATAACCAGTCGTTCAGCGATTTTGTTGGGCTGGTTGGTTTTTTCTCAAAAAAAACAATACCCTGGTTTATCCGCATTTTAAAAAATGTTAAAAATGAAGAGCGCCTGCGGATTCTACAAGAACGACTGGCTTATATCTGTCAGGGCGATGTTGAACCAGTCTTGATTTTTTTAAAAGAGAAGGATATTAAAATCTTAACAAATGCAATTGTAATTCTCGGTAATATAAAAAATCCATCGGTCATTCCGCATTTAAAAACCCTGACCCTGCATCCCTCTCCCCTGGTTAGAAAGGCAATCGTGGATGCCCTCACTGAATTTGGTGAAGCCAGAATGGTCTCTGATTTTCTTGCCGACACAGATGTAAATGTTAGAATAAAGGCGCTCCAGGCCCTTGAAAAATTGAGTTATAGCCCTATTTATCAAAAATTGATTAAAACAATAAAACAACGCAATTTTCTGAATTTAAACTACAATGAACAGAAGGCATATTTTGATTGTCTGGTTGCTACTGGAAATAAACGACTTGTGAAAGATTTAGAAAAAGTTTTATTTAAATGGGTATTATTTAATAGACAGAAATATTTATTGAAAAGACAATTATCTGCCCAAGCCCTTGCGAAGATCGGGAATGAAAATGCAGTTTCAATTCTCAGAAAAGGATTGAAAAAAAGGGATGAAGACATCAGGGCAGTATGTGAAAATGTCCTGAAATTTATTGAAGGGAAAAAGAAAAGTGAATAAGCCCGGTAAAGATTTTATTACCACTCTTTATGCACTTATAAAAGCAACTTTTGTCTATGATTTCAACAATGATGTAGTGGTGAATCTTATGAATAAATTTATGAATCAATTAAAAACTTTATTCCAGATATGCAATCAGATTGAAATTATGAGATACCGTGATTATATATTCTTCAACAAAATAAGAATGCGCTTTGAAATTGAAGGTTATGCAAGTTTACAATTTATAGAAGAAAATCTAAAAAGACTCGGGATAAAATCAATAATATTACTCCCGAGTTTAAAAACCCAGGAGATACTAAAGTTTGCTGCACTTTTTAAACTCAACCGTGAGGGATTTATTCAGAAATTTAATCAAATTGGATTCGGTTCAATAAATGTTGAATTTTACACTGCAGAGGAAGAGACAATTCCTGAATTTCTTAAAGATGGAGAACAGATAAAAAAGACATATTTTAAGGCGCTAAAGGTTACAAAAAATTTAATCCAGACGCTCTGGAATCGTCAACCAGTAGATACCAAAAGTTTTCGCAGGGTGATTTATACGTTGATTGATAGCCTGAGCCAGGATGAATTTGGTTTAACCGCCCTCACTGCCATAAAAAATTTTGATGAATATACATACAACCATTCGTTGAATGTAGGGATACTTTCTCTGGCTGTGGGTCAACGCCTTGACCTGGAACGGAAAAATCTTGTGAAACTCGGGACCGCGGGATTGCTCCACGATATTGGAAAAGTAGCAATTTCTAAAGACCTGGTTGATAAAAATAGACCACTTACAGAGGAAGAATGGGAAATTATGAAAAAGCATTCTATCTTTGGAGTCAGTGAGATAATAAAAACAAGGGGGCTGGATGATATAGCATTCGCCTCACTTCTGGCGGCTTATCAACACCACTGGAATTATGATGGAACCGGTTATCCAGAAAAAATGGATCCAAAAATAAAACCCAACCTCTTTGCGCGGATAATTCGTATCTGTGATGCATATGATGCAATGACTACATCAAGACCATACCAGATTCTGCCGTATTTACCCGCCGCAGCAATCAGGGTGCTCTGGGCACATATTGGAAGTTATTTCGACCAACTCCTTACCAAGGTTTTCATTCAGATTTTAGGTATCTATCCAGTGAGCAGTTGTGTTGAACTCAATAATGGAGAAATCGCTATTGTCCTGCGTCAGAACCCGGCACATATTGATAAACCAATTATTAAAATTGTAATGAATAGCAAAAAAGAAAAAATGAACGGGCCAATCATTGACCTCAGTCTGGAAAAAAATGTAAATATCTTGAAGGCAATTTACCCGCAGAAGTATGATATAAATCCCGCAGAACATCTCATCACAATATAAAAAATTTTCTTATTGACTTTTGGATATCTATGAATAAAATTGATCTATGAATAAAAATATTGCAGTTCTGGCTTCAGGTCGTGGTTCAAACCTTGAGGCGATTATCAAAAATATTGAGATTGGAAAATGTATCGCCAATCTTGTGCTCGTTGTCAGTGACAATCCTGATGCAAGGGCACTCAAAATCGCCCGTGACCATAATATCAAGGCATTGTATCTCGACCCCGGTCCTAAAAAAACCTGGCTTTTACCCGAATATGAAGAAAATTATGTTAGGGTTCTAAAAGAACATAATGTAAATCTTGTATGCCTTGCCGGATTTATGAGGATAATTAAACAACCATTGTTGAACGCCTTTCCAAATAGAATTCTGAATATCCACCCGTCGCTTCTACCAGCATTCCCTGGACTTGATGTGCAGAGAAAGGCACTTGCATATGGAGTCAAATATTCTGGTTGCACAGTCCATTTTGTTGATGATACAGTTGATGGTGGTCCAATAATAGCCCAGGCAGTGGTTCCGATTCTTGACAATGATACTCCTGAGACTCTTGCTGAAAGAATTCTTAAGGAAGAACACAGGATTTACACTGAGGCAATTAATCTTATCCTATCCGGTCAATACCAGATTGTAGGCAGAAGAGTTATCAGGGTAGAATCTTGATTAAGAAGTTTGATATTAGCGGCAATAAAATAGTAGAAACAGAAAAGGAAAAAGCCGCTATATTATATTATATAAATCCTGATGATGAAGAAAAAAGGACTCTTACCGATAAATACAAGATTGATGAACACACTTTAAATTCTGCGCTTGACCCCAATGAACTTGCCCGATTAGAATTTGAACCAGACCATATCGCCATTATTTTAAAAAGACCAAAAAAATATGAAGCCCGTGACCAGTTATTATTTAAAGTTCCCACGATTGGAATATTTTTATTTAAAAACTTTATGATTATCGTTTCGGCTGAAGATATAACATTATTTGATGGCAAATTATTTTTTTCTGTCTCAAATTTAAATGAATTATTATTAAAAATAATCTATCGTTCAATCCATCATTTTGTTGACCACTTAAAGGTGATCAATATGATTACTGATGAATTAGAGCAAAAAATAAATCGCTCAATGGAAAATCGCTATCTGATCAATATGTTCTCACTTGAAAAGAGTTTGGTCTATTATCTTGATGCAATTCACTCCAACAGTGCGTTGATTGGAAAGATTAAACATAATGCAGCAAAATTTGAATTATCGCAAGAACTTCTCGAATTGCTTGATGACATAACAATTGAGAACAATCAGTGTTATGAGCAGGCACAAAACTACTCTGAAATTCTTGCGAGTTTGATGGATGCCCGCGCATCTATTGTCAGCAACAACTTAAACATTTTAATTAAAGTCCTAAATATTATTACAATTTTATTGATGGTGCCAACTATGGTGGTTTCAATATTTTCTATGAATGTTCCATTACCATTGCAGGGGCATCCTCAGGCATTCTGGATAATACTTGGTTTATCAGGATTGAGTGTCCTTGGTGTTATATTTATATGGTGGAGACTAAGATTGTAAGAAAAGCTCTGGTAGTTTGCTTGATGAAGCAAGGGGAAACCCTCCCCCTTTGGGCGGTTAGCTCAGCTGGTTAGAGCGTCGGTCTCACATACCGAAGGTCGAGTGTTCAAGTCACTCACCGCCCAGTTCTTTAATCTTTTAATAAACTTTTGAAATCGCTGAATTCACAATATATCTTCTTTTTCAGATATATATTGCGTGGTTCTCCATCCGGAATTTTAATCAGAAGCTCCTTAAGTATCTTATCCGCAGTCGATAAATGGTCTTTCGCCTCGGTTATTTTTGTTAAATAATAATAAACCTGTGCCAGGTAGAAATTTATGACAAATTTTGTTTCGTTATCATAATCAATTTTTTTATAATCAAGTGCGCTTTTTAACAAATCAAGGGCCGTGTAAAGATGGGTAATCATCAATTTTTTTTCAACAAAAGACTGCTTTAACTTCGCCTTTGCCTTTCCGATTATACAAGTCAGTTTACCTTCAATATCAAATAATTCTTCACACCTTTTTTCTAACTCTTCAAACATACTGAATGCACGGTTATAATCTCCTTTTTCAATTTCTATTTCCGCAAGTTTTATCATTACTTCATTTGCCATCATTACACTCCCTAATTTATTAAATATTTCATAAGATTTTTTATAATAAAATTCTGCCTTCGGTATATCATTCTTTTCAAAATAAATGTTGCCGAGTCCGAAATTACCATAACCATTGCCGAGTTGATTATTTATCTGGCTATTTATATTCAGATATTCATTAAATTTCTCTTCCGCCTTTTCAAAATCACCAAGCTGAAAGTATGTGTCACCAATATTGTAGGTAGCAATTGCACGGGCAAGAAGATTTCCTGTTTTAATATCAATCTCAAGGGATTTATTCAAGTATTCAAGCGCCCTGTAATAATCACCCTGTCTTGTATAATAACCACAAATGTTATTGTAAATGACTGATATCCCTGGAATATCCTCCAGCATTTCATAAATCTTTAATGCCTTATTATACGCCTCAAAGGATTTTTCATACTCACCAATATGGGAATAAACCGAACCCAACTGATTATAAACCCTGGCAATCTTCTTTTTTATCTGAATATTTGAGGTATCTTTTACATTCCTTAATATCTGTTCAAGAACATTGCGTGCCTCTTTTAATTCACCCTTCAAATAGTATATCCAGGCAATACCAAGCCAGGTATCAAATTTTTCATCATCAGAAAAGTCTATAAGCAATTTTAAACTTTCATTATAAATCTTTAATGCCTTTTCGTAATCACTGATTCTCTGGTATACATCTGCAGTTACATCAAGAATTTTAACCCTATCAAGGGTAGTGGAGGCTATTTTTAATGCCCTCTCATAAAGTTCGATTGCATCATCAGAATATCCTATTCTACTATATATCCCGCCCAATTTATACATAGTTTCAAAAATAATTTTATTGTTTTCTTCATTGTCGGGTTTTAATCCCTTTAATACATACAGATAATAAGAAATCGCCTCCATATTTGCGTAGCACTTTTGTGCATTCTCACCCGCCTTCAGGGCATAATTGATTGCCTTATCTTTACAATCTGCCTTAGCATAGTGTTCAAAAAGAACATCATAGAACTCGGCAAGTCGCTCCGGGAACATTGATTCAATAGTTTTTGCAATCGATTGGTGTAATGCCTTTAATTTTTTCTCGGGTATACTTTTATAAATTGATTCGCGCACAAGTGCATGATTGAATGCATAATCCTGGTACTTGTTTGTATAAATATAACCGATTTCTACAAGTTGGGTTATAAGATTGTCAAGGTTATCCCAGAATCGCGTAAAACCCTGTAATATCTTTTTATTGAATGCCCTGCCCAAAACTGCCATCTCGGAGAGTAAATCCCTTAATTCTGGACTTAATGTATCATAAGAAGCCTGTATAATGCCTTCAATTGTGTAAGGGGTATCAAATTTAATCTCTCTCGCGCTCGCCACCCATTCATTGCCCCTCCGATAAATGATGCCCCTGGAAATTAAAAGTTTAATCAATTCCTCAAGAAAGAATGGATTGCCTCCTGCATCGTTAACTATCTTTTCAATCAAATCCTCTGGTAATCTTGGTATTTTTAGAAGATTTTTTGATAATTCCAGTGTCTCTTCCCTGGTCAGTGGTTTAAGGTAAACTTCTTCAAAATTTATTTCATTTTTCAATTGCTCTTTCATCTGCCAGAATGGTTTGTTTTTCTCAGGACGGGAAATTAAAATTACGAGGGCATTGATTCCACTATAGGTCTGGAGGAAAAATCGTAATAATTCAAGGGTAGATTCGTCAGCAAGATAGAGGTCATCAATACAATAAACCGTTGGATTCCTTTCTGCATAATTTTTTAGAATTTGACTTATGGCATTAAAAATTTGCAACTTAATTTCCTCAGGTTTTAAATACTTGACCTTTTCTTCGTATTTGGCAACAAGTTTAATATTAAAAAGTTCGGCAATATACGGGAATGTATCTTCTGCCTTCTCACCCATAAGTTTCTCAATTGAAGTTAGGAGTTTTGCCATTATTGCCATTTCACTATCTTCGGTTTTTATTTCACAGATTTGCTTAAGGAGTTCCACAAAGGGATAATAGAGTGATTCACGATATGGTGAGCATCTTCCAATGCACCAGTTTATATTCTTCACCCTTTCCAGCGCCATACTCAATGATTGTGTAAATAACTCCTCGAGGAGGCGGGATTTTCCAACCCCTGCTTCTCCAAGTATAAGGACTATTTTTCCTTTTCCTGAAAATAATTCTTCAATGAAGTTTGCAAGAAGAATTAGTTCTTGTTTCCTGCCCACCAGGGGTGAACTTAATCCTTCAATCCCCCTTCTTTTTACAAATCCAGTCTTCTGTCTGTATACATTATACACAACTATTTCCTGTTGTGCACCCTGAGGTAAAAATCGCATAGGCTCAGAGAATTCAAATACTGGTTTAGTAATTTGATAAATCTCATCTCTGACGAGCAATTCATTTTCCTTTGCAAAATCCATTATTCTAACTGTGAAATTTACTGCATCACCCATCACTGTATATTCTGATTTAATCTTTGAACCAACCAAAGCAGCATAGACCCTGCCCAGGTTTATGCCGATTCTTAAACCGAGTGGTTTTTTTAACTTCTGTCTTAATTTTGAAATCTGATTTAGCATTAATAATCCCGATTTAATTGCCCTCTCCGGGTCTTCTTCATGGGCAATTGGAACACCAAATGTCGCCATCAGAATTTTACCTTCGTGTTTGTCAATATTCCCCTCATAAAGTTTCACTGCTTCATCCAGTCTATCAAATACTGTCTTTAAAAGTTCAACATATTCCTCTGTATCCAATTCCTGTTTCCAGGAATCTATCTGTGTAATCTCAGCAAAGAGGATTACACAGGGTTTTAATCTTGCTTCTCTATCCTTTTCCATTCCTCAATAATCTCCCTGTTCTTTGATAAATTCAAGAATTTATGCTGGTGTTCAGGACTATTTATTCTTTGGGCACGAGAAATTATTGTCTCATAGGCAAACCTGAGGAATCTATATGCCTCACCGGTTCGGTTCATTTTATTAAGGATTTTATAATGGATGTAATATATCTGTTCCCTATCTCCTTCAATATCCTTTATGCTCAAAAGTTTTTCAACTGCCCAGGTTGAGTATTGAAACGCCTTTTTTATATCATCTCTTTTTAACCACAAAAGTGCAAGATTGGATTGGGCAGTTATCTCATATGATGGATTTTTTACAGCCCGTGCCATAGCAAGTGCCTGGCTAAGTTCATCCTCACCATAACTTAACTGTCCCATCTCCACAAAAACAAAACCAAGTAAGTTATGGTAATAGGCAAGATATTCTTTCAATCCCGCCTCAGCCGAGATTTCAACCGCATTTTTCAGATACCTTACTGATTCCTCATATTCTCCTTTTTGAAACAAACAGGTCGCAATATTACCATAACGAATTGCCATTCCAGATTTATTCTTTATCGATTCATCGATCTTTAGAGCCTGGTTGAAATATTCAAGCGCCTTATCTGTATCACCCAGTATCCCGTAAATGTGACCAATATTTGATAGTCTTATTGCCTCTCCTTTTCTATTTAAATTTTTTCGGTCTATTTCCAGTGCCTCTTGAAAATTTCTTAGTGCCTCTTCATACTCACCAAACTGGATATAGACCCCACCTACATTGGACAGTATCTGGGCAATAAAATGTGAATCCCCAATCTTACGGGCAATATTGAGTGCATCTTTATAAAAAGTAAGGGATTGTTCAAAGTTGTTTAGATAATAATAGACATTCGCAATGTTTACATTCAATCTTGCCAGGGCAATCTTGTCTTCTCCTTTTTCATAAAATTTCTTTGCCTTTGTGTAATAAATAAGCCCCTGTTCTTTATCACCAAGTTTCCAGTAACAAAGCCCAATGTCTTTTAAAATATTCCCCTTAAGTAAATAATTATCATCTTTCATAGAATCTAATGCACGATTAAAAATTTCCAATGCCTGAGAAACTTCGGTCTTATTATAATAATTAATGCCGATCTTTTCAAGTACCAGTGTTTCCTCTCTCTCTTTGTTCAAATTATGAAGAATTTTTAAGGCATTATCATAATCTGCAATTGCCTCAAAATATTCAGCCCGCGCAAACATTGCCTTTCTCTGATAATCAATGTTATTAAGTTTTAAACCAAGTTCGTACAATTCATCTATGGTTTTTAATTCTTCTTCTCTCTCACCAATATAGTGAAGCAAATTGATTTTTTTAATCAATATCTCGCACTTTTCCTCTAATTTATCAACAATCAGGTCCAAAATTTGGTTATAAACTGCTATACATTTTTCACATTGCAACTCTTTTTCAAGATAATCAGCCCATTTTTTTAAAAATATATATGCCTCATTTATTTCACCTGCTTCTTTCAGACGGAATGCAATACGTCCGTAATTTTCCGATTGGTTAAAATTTTGTTTCAATACATTTGCAATCCGCAGATGAATCTCCTGTCTGGTTTTTTTGTTAGCCGTGCACTTATACATCGACGCAGGGTATCAGAGTTGAAATATAATTTTGAGTCTTTGCTGTATAATAGTCCTCTATTAAAACAGTAATTCAGAAATTCTACAGGTTCTGATAATAGTTTTGAAAATATGTGATGTTCTATTTCATCGTTTATAAGGCTCAGAATGTATAATCCATTTAAATATTTTTTTGGTATTGTATCAATGATTGCCTCAGTAATCTCTTTCAGGCGTATAGTATATGGCAAATCCCTCAGTTCCATTGCTGGGGGAAATGTATTCTTAATCAAAATGCTAACTTCTGTTGCATAGTAAGGATTACCGTGGCATAAATTTACAATGTCTTTCTTAAAATCCTCGGTTAAAACATAATCCTTAAGATAGTGTGATATTATATCTAAAATAACACTATCTGGTAATGGTTTCAATGTTATATATTCAATATCTTTTTTTTGCGTTGCCAATTATTCTCTCTATTACCAACGCATTTTTATCTTGCGCCTCAATAATTATTGAAATTCTATTCTTTTGATTGAATCCCTTAAAATACTCAAGAAAACTAATTGAAGTTTCATCAATAACTTCTATATTTTTTAAAACGATTATTAGCGGCTTGTTCATTGATGATTGTAAAAATATACTCGACATCTCACGGACCAGTTTAATTCGGTAATTCTCCTCACCCGGTGGAAGAATGAAATCGGGGGCGATCTGGTAGACAATTTTCATAAATGCAGAACAGGGAGTGAAATAATCCTGTTCTAAAAAAGTAGTTTCATATACATTGAAGATATTGTCCTCATTAATTCTCTTTATAGATTCATTTATAAAAACTGTTTTTCCAATTCCTTTCTCACCAGAAATAATTATAAACTGAGGCATCCTGCGGAGCGCGCTACTAAAAATCTCAAATTCTTCATTCCTGTGCTCCCAGAAAATAGGTGTTGTAATCTCCGGAATAATCTTGCCCTTTACCTGGAAACCATCTTTTGCATTCTCAAATAAAAATAAATCCTTATTAATATTATAACATTCTTCATTAACAAGAATTTGCCCCTTCTCCGCTACTTCTTCAAGAGATGAAATCTCATCGAGGAGATGGCCATATATATCATCTCCCATTATTAAAATCTCGCCGGTTCCAATGCCTATATGCACATCAACCTTATAACGCATTCTTTTTATTGCCTCCTGTATCCTGAGGGCACTCCATAATGCATTGTTTGAATCGTTTCCATAAGAACGAGGAAAACCAAATATTGCAACCACCCTGTCGCCTTCGTGCCTGATTATTGTCCCGTAATGATTATGAATAATAAAATCAATTGTGTTAAAACATTCATTTATAAAATCCGTCGTTTTTTCTGCCCCAATCTTATTGGTCAATTCAGTAAATCCAGAGATATCAGCGTAAAAAATCGTTGCCAGCCTCTTTTCGCTCACATCCTGATTATATAAAGATTATTGAAAAATTCAAGTATATAAAAATGTCCTTGACTTTCTAAAAATATTTTATATAATATATCTGATGGAAGCAAAAGCCATCAAAAAATCCCCGTTAATGGAAGATTATCTTACTCCAGAAGAGATAGTTGCCCGGCTTGACCGTTATATTGTCGGACAGTCAGAAGCCAAAAAGGCGGTTGCCATTGCATTAAGAAATCGCTGGCGTCGGCAGAGAGTCAGAGGCAAGATAAAGGAAGAAATCTATCCCAACAATATCATCCTTATCGGTCCCACCGGTGTTGGTAAAACTGAAATTGCCAGGCGTCTCGCCGACCTGGCAAACGCACCTTTTGTTAAGGTAGAAGCATCTCGTTATACAGAGGTAGGTTATGTAGGTAGAGATGTTGAATCAATGGTGCGTGACCTTGTTGAGATTGCGGTTAGTATGGTGCGTGAGGAAAAATACCGCACAGTTGAAGAAAAGGCACGCCAGTATGCCGAAGAAAGGATACTCGATATAATTTTACCAAGACCGGTTCGCAATGATAAAAACGGAACCAACAATCAAACCCGTGAAAAAATACGTGCCCTCTTACGGCAGAATAAACTTGACGACCGGATTGTTGAAATAGAGGTAGCACGCAGATCAACTCCGTTTATTGAAATCTTCAGTCAATCTGGCATAGAGGATTTCAGCATTGCAATTGAAGAAGCCCTGGGCAACAAATTACCAAAGAAGAAAAAGAAGAAAAAGATGACAGTCAAAGAAGCGATGAAATACCTTCAGATAGAAGAAACAGACCGATTGATCGATATGGATGAGGTGATAAATGAGGCGCGGGAACGCGCTGAACAAACAGGCATCATATTCATAGACGAGATTGACAAAATTGCAGGAAGCGGTATCACGAGTGGACCGGATGTATCCCGGGAAGGTGTCCAGAGGGACCTTTTACCCATCGTAGAAGGTTCAAGTGTTATGACAAAATATGGAATGGTAAAAACCGACCACATTCTGTTCATTGCAGCGGGTGCCTTCCATAATAAAAAACCATCGGATTTAATACCAGAATTACAGGGCAGATTTCCAATCCGCGTTGAACTCTCTCCCTTAACCAAAGAGGATTTTTGTAGAATCCTTGTTGAACCTGAAAATTCGCTTATCAAACAATATATAGCCCTTTTTAAAACTGAAGGGATTGAATTAGAATTCACGGATGATGCCATCAATGCGATTGCTGAAACTGCGGCGAAAGTTAATGAATCAACGGAAAATATAGGTGCTCGAAGATTGCATACTGTAATGTCAAAATTACTTGAAGAACTTTTATACACAGCTCCCAATATCAATATGAAGAGTATAAAGATAACCGGTGATTATGTTTACAGAAAACTTGCTGAGATAGCCAAAAATGTTGATGTATCAAGGTATATTCTTTAGTCTCTGAAATGGAGACCAAAGAATTCACGCCCTTAGAATTTCCCAGGATTCTCCTTTATATTGTGGACAATACTGACCAGACTATATTTACACCTGCAATTCAATTTTGTAAATTATTTAAAAGTCAACTCTTTGTCCTGTTTGTTCTTGAAGAACATCGGATATCAAAACTGGCTTCCATTACCCATGAGAATATTGAATCAATAAAGAAAAGAATTGAAGAAGAAGGATGGGAAATGCTTTATCTTGTTGAAGATGAAGCAGTGGAAAGCGGCGTAAGGACTTCCCTCCATATGGAAAATGGACAGGTTCCCAGGGTAATAAAAAAATATCTGGAAAATTATAAAATTAATTTAATGCTGGTTAGAAAACGCGAAGAGACAAAAAAATTTTTTGTCTCCGCAAATGTGCCAGTAATTGGCTTATAAACCAAAAGGGGGTGTAATGGAATTAAAAATTTCAAACTTTCTCAAACCTGAGGCAGTCATTATGGAAATGAATGCTACAGAAAAACTGGAAGCAATAAAAGAACTCGTGGAATTTATGGTAGGAAAAAATATTGCCCACAATCGGGAACAGTTATTTGAAGCACTGGCAAAAAGAGAAAATCTCGAATCCACAGGTATTGGAGATGGTATTGCCATCCCTCATGCCCGGACTGATTCGGTAGATGACCTGGTCCTTGTCTTTGCCCGTTCTTCAACAGGTATTGATTTTTCGTCCATCGATGGCAAACCATCCCATATAATCTTTTTGATTGCCTCACCAGAGAATAAAAAATCAGAATACATCATTGCCCTGGCAAAACTTTCCAGACTTTTAAGAAAATTGCCGGTCCGAGAACAATTGAAAAATGCCCGCAATCCACAGGAGGTTTTTAATATAATTAAAAATAACGAAGAATAAAAGATTTTATGCATCTGGAATCAATCCTGAAAAGAATGCTGATGTTATATATATTGCTGGGCATTTTATTATTTACCCCACCCATATTCGCAAATAAAATTCTTATCCCTATGGATTTGTCCCAGACCGATCACCTCAAGGCTTATGGTATTGCCTACCATGCCCTCCAATATGGGCTTACTGTGGAATGGTTGCTCAATTATCGTGGTGGTTCTTTTTTTATGGATTATAATTCAAGAATAGAAAAGGAATGTGCATTTGAAGGGGTCAAAATGGAAGTGATAGAACCATCACGAATCTTGGAAATCTATAAAACGATAGAAGAAACTAATATGGAATCAATACTGCTGGAAAAGGCACCTAAGATAGCAGTCTATATTCCGGAAAATTTTGAACCCTGGGATGATGCAGTAACCCTCGCCCTTGAATATGCCCGGATTCCTTATGATCAAATCTGGGATGAGGATGTATTAAAAGGAAAACTATCAAAGTATGACTGGCTCCATCTACACCATGAAGACTTTACCGGGCAATATGGAAAATTTTACGCAGGATACCACAGCACAGAATGGTATCAACAAGAAGTGCAGAAGAATGAAGCAATGGCAAAAAAACTCGGTTTTAATAAGGTATCTAAATTGAAACTTGCTGTAGCACTTGCAATAAAAGACTATATAAATCAGGGTGGTTTTGTATTTTCAATGTGTTCTGCGTGTGATACCTGGGAGATTGCACTTGCTGCTCAGTTTACTGATATATGCCACAATGTCTTTGATGGTGACCCTTATGACCCCAGAGCCAATAATAAACTCGATTTTTCGCAATGCCTTGCCTTTGAAAATTTTCAGGTCATACTTGATCCACTTGTATATGAACACTCAACAATAGATATTAGCATTGAAGCAGCCCAGCGTGGACCAAATACATATTTCTCTTTATTTGATTTCAGCGCAAAATTTGACCCGGTCCCCTGTATGCTTGTCCAAAATCATACCTCTCTGGTTAAGGAATTCTTAGGACAATGTTCAGGATTCAGGCGGAACACGCTTAAATCATCGGTTCTTGTGCTCGGTGAAGTTGTAGGCACAGAAGAAGTCAAATATATTCACGGAAATTTTAATAAAGGAACATTCACCTATCTTGCCGGGCACGACCCTGAAGATTATCAGCATTTTGTTGGAGACCCTCCCACGGATTTAAGAAATTATAGAAACTCACCAGGGTATCGTCTAATTCTTAACAATGTCCTATTTCCGGCAGCAAGAAAGAAGGAGTTGAAAACATAGGTAAATCAAGATTATCAATCCCGCTAATAGAAATAAAAGAAAGAGAAGTATTAGAATTTGATGATTTAGAAGAAAAAGAATTGAATCTTTCTGAGAATAGATATTTCAATAGTCTTAAAATTATAAATGTTAGGATAATTCTGACAAAAAAAGCACTCGGTGTGAGTGCCGACTTCAATATTCAATTCAATGTTGAACTTGTCTGCGCCCGATGCCTCATCACCTTCAAACAGCAATTTAATGAATCATTACACCTTGATTATGCAGCAGGCAGGGATCCCCTTTTATCTTCGGAAAAGGTTGAACTAAAACCCGGTGACATAGACAGGGTATATTATACTGGTCCGGATATCGATCTCGGCATTGGTATAAGAGAAGCAATAATCCTTGCCATTCCTCCAGCACCATTGTGTAATAAAGAATGTAAGGGTATCTGCCCGCTCTGCGGAAAGAATCTGAATAAGGAAAAATGTAACTGTAAGAATATAAAATCCTGTTTATTCACACCAAAAACAAAAAAATGGTTAGCCTTATAATATTCAGCATCCTTTCACTTGATACGATACTTAATGTCCCAGAATTAAAAAATGCCCATTATGGAATCTGTTTTTTAGATCTAAAAAATGACAGCATTATTTATGATTACAATAGTGAAAAATTGTTTGTGCCTGCCTCAAATATGAAAATTATAACAACTGCTGCATCATTCTATTTTCTTGGTAAAGAATTCCGATACAAAACCAATTTTTATTTGCGGGGAACGATAAAAGACCGAAAGTTGTATGGAGATATTATTCTGCAGGGTGGGGGTGACCCTTATTTCAATCTTGAGAATCTTGAGAGATTTGCGGATAAAATAATATCTATGGGGATAAATGAGATAACAGGCGGGTTACTCATCATTGATGACTATTTTACGGATGAAAGGTTGCCTGCGGGCTGGTCCTGGCATTATCTTGATGCCAAGTATGCCCCGGAGATTAGTGCCCTATCATTTAATAAAAATGTCGTCTCGGTAAGGATGCGCCCGACCAATGCTGGAGAATTAGCAAATGTCTATATATATCCCAGCACAGGCTATGTAAAATTGATCAATCGTATGACGACAACAACGAATTCAGAAAATATAATCATTTATCGGAAACCTGAGGAGAATACAATCATAGTTGACGGAATGATAAATATAAAAAATGCAAGGGATATTGATGTCGCAGTCAAGGACCCGGCAATGTTTGCTGGAGAATATCTAAAAGAAAGGCTGAATGCCCGTAATATAAAGGTCTCTAATCCTGTAGCAAGGATAAGAACTTATGAATTGTTTTTAAGGCAGAAACAGCCTGTTTTAATTGATTCAGTCCTCTCCCCTAACCTATTAGAAATAATAAAAGAAACAAATACTGAAAGTGAGAATCTTTATGCGGAAATTTTATTAAAGACCTTGGGGGCATATAGATATAAAGAAGGTAGTTTTAATGCCGGTCTCAATGCCGTAAAAGAATTCCTCAATATTTGTAGGGTTGATACACAAAACATCTCTTTATGGGATGGTTCAGGACTATCAAAACATAACCTCATATCACCTGCGGTATTAATTGCAGTTCTTAAATTTATTTATAATAGCAACCTCTATTATGATTTTTATAATTCCCTGCCTCAACCAGGCAAAGGAACTTTGAAAGCACGTTTTAATGGTTTTTCGGATACGCTCAGGGCAAAGACCGGAGCACTCCAGGCGAGTTCCTGTTTAAGTGGTTATATCAAAATAAACGGGCAGGATTATGCGTTTTCTATGCTCTTTAACAATTTCGTCTGTCCAATAAAAAAAATTATGCAAATCCAGGAAAGAATTATTCGGGCATTTTATGAAGAAATGCGCAGAACAAATGTAGATAATACAGAATTATTAAAACCTGTGGAGGTCATACAACAATGATAGATTTCAAAAAAAGGCACCGCATCATTCCTCCAAGAAAACATTATCAACCGATGAGATTTGTCGGACTCGGTTTGATACTGATGCTGGTGATAATCTTTATTCTATATAAATTGATTATAAAGTAATCAGGATAAATCAGGCAGTTTACTATTTCCGTGTCTTCTTGATTGAACAGAAATTTATCTGCGACGACGCAAAACCCTCAATAAAACCATAATTCCAATTACTACAAATATTATGGGCCAGTCACGATAAAAGGAGAAACGGAAACCATAATTAGAAGCCCAGATCCAGGCTCCGATTATGATTAAAAACAATGCCCAGAATAAACCACATCCCATTATGCCTCCATTTTAATTATTCAAATATTTTTTTCTATGCTAACATCACCATAGCGGTTATTTATCACAATCCTGGATTTAGGGGAATTTAAAATTCCTTTGAGATAGTTATCTTTCTTAATTGAGTCTTGCAGCGGGAAATCACAATGTATATCTCCACTCATACTTGATATTTCAATCTCTGCCTCAGTTTTATCGCTGATCTTTAATACTACATTACCGGAGCGTGCCCTGATCTCTATGCCATCAACCCTTTGATATTCAAGTTCAACATCACCTGAAACAAATTCGCCGACAAGGCTACCACTCAATCCCCTGCCCGTAACATCACCTGACACTGAAAGGATCTTAACCTTGCCATCTATATTATTCAATATCAGATCCCCGGACACACCTTTTATTTCAATATCAATATTCTTTGGACCATCTATCTTTATATCTCCACCGATTGTTTTAATCAATAATGTATTATTCTCCTCAGTTATTCTAACTATCCCATCTTTTTCTATTATAAACTCATTTATCTCCTTACCATTTATTTCAATCTCACCGCTGATCCCTTTGAATTCGAGTTTTTTCTTCCCCGAGACCTCTATTCTTTCGGATGTGGTGTGATTTTTAAAGGAAGTGCTGAAAATTGCACCCATCATATCAGACATCATATCTGAGAATGAATCCATTCCCTGCCAGAAAAAACCGCGTCTCTTTTTTGACTCGTATCCCTTTATCGCCTCAAGGAGTCTTGCTGCCTCTTCAGCTGTTATTTTGCCTTCTTCAAGAAGTTTCAGTATCCTCATTTGCTCATTCAATATACACCTCCACCCGCTCATTATCTTCAGTATCCTCCACTTCAACAAGATTAAATCTACCACTTTCACCCAATTCACTTATTATTTTATCAATCATTTCTGGTGTAAACTCATCAAGTTTAAATTCTTTTCCTTTTATGTTCATCTTAAATCCCTCTGGCGCCAGTCCCTGGAATGTTGCACCGAATTTTAATAACAACCTTAAGACACCAAGCGGGATATCAACCTTTACCTTTGTCTTGTCATTATTGCGGTCATAAACACGGACCCTGAAAAAATGAGCCCTGTCTTTTGTTTCCTTTAAAACTGACAAAAGACGCTCTGCTTCTTCAGGCGTTATTTTACCTTCAGCAACCATATTCAAGATTTTCCTTCTCTCCTCGGACATTATAACCTCCTTTTTTTTAAAGATATCTTAATCAACCTGGATACTCCAAATAGAATTAATATCAAGGGCCAATCCTTGTGCCAGTTTACAGGTAATAATCCAAGATTTACAAACCATATCAATAAACCTATTATGATTATAAAAATGGCATCTAAGGCTGGCAGCATAAAAGATTTTATTTTGCACCCCCTTTTTTTCTACTCTTTAAAATGGCGATTGCTTCGTCTACAGTCAATTTTCCTTCTGCAATACCATCTATTGGGTCGATTGAATCTTCATATGGTTTGAGATTTAAACTATTCAGTAGATGTTCAATCTTTGACTTTATCGTAGGATAAGAGACACCCAATATCTTCTCAATATCAGTTATCTTTCCTTCAGTCTTCAGGAATATTTTTAAGAATTCATAATCTTCCTCAGGTAACTGGCAGAATTCGCAGGGTATAAAATCCTTTTTTACCCTCAAATCACAATTTTTACATCTGAGTTCACTTATGACCATTTCTCCACCACAAATTGGACAGTTTTTAATTTTTTTAATCATACATATATATTATAATCAAATTTTTTAGAATGTCAAGGGGTAAAATGCATAAAATTTGATTTTGCCCTTCGTAAATGCTCAGGGCAATCAATTTTGCATTCAAACCTATCTGCGCTAACGCTTGATAGTTTTGAACAAAATTAGTGGAGGCGGCGGGAATCGAACCCGCGTCCAGTGTGCTTCAGTGAAGAGGACTACATACTTATTCCTTTTATGAATCTCCCCTTATCTTAACCAAAGGACAGGTTGATAAGGGCAAGCCTTTTAAAGGAACCACTATCAAACCCAAAGGCTAAGGAATGATAGGGTTTTGCCCTTTATGACGCCTGTTCCGGGCTGGGCAAATCCCGGGCAGACGTGGCTGCATTTATTTATGCAGCCAGTGCGTATCCTGTATATGCAGGATGTTTTTTCTCATGGTCGGATTAACGAGGTGGCCAGGACCCTCGGTATGCCCTCTTTCACTCCATTCACCCTGTCAATACCGTTCGCCCCCACATATTTAGACAATCTTTCTCTTCAAATATATTATATCTTTATTTTTATCCCTGTCAAGACCGGTATTACCTCATTTTCCAATTTGTAACAATGGAATAAAATTTTTATCATAGGGGGCTATCACAATAGTATTATTGGGTGATGTGTAAAGATGTTGAAGGTTTTCAAGATACTTCCAGGATAAATATGCCCTGCCCCGATCGCCAATGAGTGATTGGGCAATTATCTGCTGTGCCTCAGAAATACCGCTTGCCTCAATCTTTTTCCTCGCAGCCTCTTTCTTTTCTTTCAATAGAACAAATTCCATTTTCTGTGCTTCTTGTTCTGCCTCAAGTTTTGCTTCAATTGCATTCTTTACCTTTGGCGGCAGACTTATATTCCTCAAAAGGACTCTCTCCAGGACAATGCCCCTTTTATTAAAATCATCAGCCAACTGTCTCTCAATCTCAGTTTCGAGTTCTTTTCTTTTTTCTGCGTATATCTCAATTGCCTGATAATTTGAGGTGATATTTCTGATCGCGGTCCGTGCTGCCGGCCGAACAATCTTTTCTATGTAATCCGGGCCGATTTTTTGGAATACAGTTGCTGCCTCATCAGGATTCAAATGATACCAGACAGTCAGGTCCATTTTAACTTCAAGACCATCCCTGGTCAAAACAGTTATTGCATCATCACCTTTTACCTGTCCCTCTTCATATGCAATTGACATCGTATATGCCTGTGTCCTGATGCTCATAATATGGAGGTCAACAAATGGATTCACAATATTCAGACCCTCAGAAAGGGTTGCCTTTGTCAAAACCCTGCCAAACAGAACCTGGACACCAACCGCACCCGGCGGGACAACCCTCAGCAAGGAAAAGAACACCAATAAACCACCAATGATACAAGCACCCCAGGTGATATAATTCCTTACGCGCAGTTTTTCATCAACCCTTCTGTCATCCTGGGTTACTTTATATATTGAACGAAAGACAAACAAACCAACGATAATTAATAGACCGAGTATGAACATAAAAACCTCCTTTTCCAATTTTAATCATTGGAATAAAATTATCAAGTGTGTTCTAATCTTGCCTTTTTATTCAAAATGGTTATATTTATTCAATGTCTGACGAAAACAAAATAATTGAAGGAGCAATAAACGGTGATGAAAATTGCTGTGAAAAAATTTTAAATCTTTATAAAACAAGAATATTCAGTTATATACTCCGTATTATAAAAAACTATGATGATGCAGAAGAATTGACCTTTGAGACATTTATTAGATTTTTTAAATCCATAAGGTCTTTTGATAAAACAAAACCTTTATCACCTTTTCTATTATCAATCGCACATAATCTGGTGATAGATTTTTTAAGAAAAAATAAAATAAACTATGAATACATTGATGAAATGCATACCGGATCTGTTGATTTCGTTGAAAAGAATAAAAAAGACAAAAGACTTCAAGCCCTTGAACAGGCATTAGAAAAACTTGCACCGATTGACCGTGAGATAATTATTCTGTTTCACAAAGAAGAACTGTCGTATCAGGAGATAGGCAAAATCTTAAACCTGCCTTTAACCACGATAAAAACACGACTCCATCGTGCCAGGAACAGATTGAAAGAATTGTTAAAAATGGATTTCAGCAAAAATGGAATCTGAGATATTGACGATGATGATTTTTGAGTTATAATAAATTATGGAAAGCATCATAAGGAAGATTGGCAGGGAACAACTTGAGATACTTTTTGAAATGACAAGTTCCCTGAGCGCAACCCTGGAACTCTCAAAAATTCTTGATATTATCATTGAAAGTGCCAAAAACCTTTTGAAGGCAGAGGCAAGTTCTCTTTTATTGCTTGATGAGACAACAAATGAATTATATTTTGCAAGCGTTACTGGAGAGGTTTCAGAACGATTAAAGAATCTGACTGTCCCGCTTGACAAGGGGATTGCAGGTGCCTGTGTGCGCGCGGGCAAACCAAAGATTGTCAATGATACGACTAAAGATAAGGATTTCTATGGAAAGATAGATAAATCTACTGGTTTTATCACCCGCTCTATAATTGCTGCCCCCTTGAAGATTACAGGAAAGACAATCGGCGTGGTTGAGGTATTGAACAAAAAAGATTCAAGCGAATGGACCGAGGAAGATAAAGACCTTTTATTACTTATTGCTTATCAGGCAGCGCAGGTCATACAGAATGCCCAGGACCATTTAAAAATCCATGAATATAAGGACCTGCTCAGAGATGAGATTGATTCAAGATATGCACTCATTGGAAGGAGTGAGCAGTTTAAGAATGTGCTGAATTTTGCTGAAAAGGTTGCCCAGAGCAATGCCTCGGTTCTCATCCTTGGTGAGAATGGAACAGGTAAGGAATTGCTTGCAAGATATATACACCGTCTGAGCCAGAGAAGGGAAAAACCATTTATTGCAGTAAGTTGCGCGGCGATTCCTGCGACCCTGCTTGAAAGTGAACTTTTCGGTTATGAAAAGGGTGCGTTCACTGGTGCCCTGACCCAGCATAAGGGCAGATTTGAACTTGCCCATCAGGGCACAATATTCCTTGATGAAATTGGTGACCTGTTACCTGAAACCCAGAGCAAATTGTTGAGGGTATTGCAGGAAAGAGAGTTTGAAAGGCTTGGCGGAACAAAGACCATAAAAGTTGATGTCCGCGTGATTGCGGCAACCAATCAAAACCTTGAAGAAAAGATAAAACAGAAATTGTTCCGCGAAGACCTGTTCTATCGTCTGAATGTCTTTCCAATATATGTTCCTCCTCTGCGCGACCGTAAAGATGATATTATTATCCTTGCCGAACACTTTCTTGATTACTATGCGAAACAGATGAATAAAGATATCAAAAAATTCTCAGATGAAGTCATTGAGCGATTAATACAATATCCCTGGCCAGGCAATGTCCGGGAACTTCAGAATGTCATAGAAAGGGCAGTAGTCTTGACCAATACTGATACAATAAAATCTGAGGCATTGATGCTTCCATCAGAACCGATAGAATTACCGATGACCTATGATAAAGGTTTAAAAGAGGCGGTAGAAGAATTTAAAATGAAGTATATAAAAGAAGTGATAAAGAAATGTGGTGGTAATCAAAGAAAGGCAAGTAGAATTTTAAAGATACAACCCACATATCTATCAAGACTATTACACAAAAAGAATAATATCTTAGAATAAATTACAATGACCAATTTTTTTAAAAGTTCTTTCTCCGAATTTTTCTCGCTACTCACTACTGCGTATAAAAATTTGTAGTAACAGACCGCCACTCATCTTGGCGGTTTATTCTGCAAAAATTTATAATATAAAAGTTGTAGTGGCCTGCCGCCACATCTCTTGGCGGAGAGCTCGGCTTTAACAATGTCAAGCAATCTTGACCACTACAAATAGCAACATCCGCGGGATCGCCCGACAAGAAAGTCGGGGCTCGCAGAAATCGCAGGAAACGCAGCATCGCCCTGACAAAACCTTTCTTGTCATTCTGAGCCCCGACCAATCCTTTATCATGTCATTCTGAGTCTGACACTCCGCCAAGCAGTGTGGCGGATGGCGGACGAAGAATCTCAAATGTTCTAAAATACAGGAGATTCTTCACTCCGCTATCGCTCTGTTCAGAATGACAAGGAGGATAATAAGGACACAGGGGGATTTAACCGAATAACGATGACGATAGACAATACAGGCAGCGAAACCGTATAACGATGTCCAATCCCTATTGCGAAACAAGTCTCGCTGCTCCAAAAAATGGGATTACCACGCCCTCGATCATAGTCGGGACGATACTGCGCTTAAAGCAAATTTTCTGGTGTAGCGACTTCAGTCTAATTTTCTTACGGAACCAAAGTCCCTACTCCAGAAAATAGAAGATCACGGAACTAAAGCCTGCCTGATGAAAATCAGGACCCCTAATTCAAAAAAATATCTCTATTCTGCAATCAGGATAAACTTTCCTGCCTTCAAACGACCTGAACCATTATACATATAGAAGTAAACTCCGGATTCAACCTTCATATTTGCCTGGTCAGTTCCGTTCCATACAACCTTCTGCGCTAATTCTTCAAATGTTTTGACCAGCCTTCCACTTGCATCATACAAATTTAAAACTGCTCCGGGTAATGGTTTCTGTGCAAATTCAAATTCAATCAGACCCTTGGCTGGATTCTGCAATAACTTAATCGCTGGTTGAGTCTGACGGTCTTTTTCAGATTCAGCAAGTCCCACAGGGTTATTTCCAATCGTGAGTGAAAAATTTATGCCCTGGGTGATTGTGCAGGTATCATCCTTGAATGTCAGAATGAGTTTCAGTTGCTTGACTGCGCCGGGTGTGGCATTAGGGCTGCAACGGATAAGAAATTTTGAAGTGCTGTTATTTCCAGTGCTCTTACGGTATATCTTGGGGAATGTTGCACTACCACCCTGCACAACAATCTGGGTATCAAGGGAAACAAGTGTGGCAGTGATATTATACGCAGAATCAAGAGGATGAATAGCACGGTTTTTGATACGCATCCATAGATGGGATGTCTCATTCGGGTCGAGTTGACCGGTTCCATTGCCCAATGCAGTATCTGCAACCACTGGTTGGAGATTATCAAAGAATACACCCGCAATCTTCGTAAAATAGATATTCACAGGCCGGCACTGGTTGATGTTATTCTGTATCACTGTATAATTGTTATAGCCCTCCCAGAAATCGGTCTGGTTTGTTTCAATACTGAAGGCATAGGTAACGAATTTGGGCACGCCATTATGGAGTGTATCCTTCATCTCCCATTCAATGCTCGTGCCATTTGCCGCATATAAAACACGGACAATAGGTCCTGTGCGCGATGTCGAGAATCCATTCATTGCCCTCATTGAATCAAGAATCTCCCACTGTGTAATTGAATCTGGAATTGGTTCTGCAGAACCGCTATAACCCCAGACACATAGATTATAGGCACCATAAGAATGATAATCAATCTGGGTTCTGATCTTCTTTGGTAAGAAAAAGTCCCTTGCATTCTGGGTTTCAGGTTCACTGAAGCGCGCGGGACCACGATATGCATCACTCGTTACAGTAGGACTTGAACCATAATTATCATAACCCCATTTGTAACCATAATTGCGATTCAAATCAACCCCTGCAGTAGAAGAACTTTGGCCTGAATAAAAATGCCTGTTCTTACGGATATTTGATGTTGCCCCACCTGAATCTGAATTATATCTGTAGCCATCAGGATTCATCACCGGAATAAAATAGATCTCACGATTATTCACAAACCAGGTAACCAGGGAATCTGTGCCGTAATTGATCAAAAGGTATTTGATGTAGTCAATACAGAGTGTGGTACCCATTGGTTCCCTTGCATGGGTCGCACCATTAAAACAGACCGCGGGCTCCATCTCATCAACGAGCGGATTATCTGAAATCTTGAATGCAACCATTTGTAAACCCTGATAGGAATTGCCTGCACTATAGAATCTGCTGATTTGCGGAAATGAATTTGCCAGGGTCTGCAATGTATCACGCATCTCCCAGTAGGTGTAGAAATAACCAAAATCGCGTAGAATCTGCGGGTCTCTACTTCCTGCCATCTCATAAAACTTTTCTGCAATATCTTCATAGGTGACCCTGGTCTTGAATCCTAATTTCTGAATCTGCTCAAATTGTTCTCTGGTTGTATTTAGCACAAGATAGTATTCACCTTCATCAGATTGCTGGACCGTGCAGATGTCAAGTTCTCCAAAGAGTTCACCCATCTTAGAAAACAATTCATCTGGATCATTGAAATATACCCACACCTCCATCTTATTCGCAGAAAAACCGAGTGAGAATATAAGCACTAATAGACCTAAGTATTTTATTATTTGCCTCATATATCTCCTTTCTTACTTTTATTATAATCCTACTTAAAAAAAATCAAGGGGGAGGTTTCATCCTCCCCCTATTGAATACTACCTTAACAGGACTCCGCGTGTATTATAGTTTTTATCCTCTATCAGGAGGTTGAAGAAGTAAACACCTGCTGAAACCTCTCTTCCAAGGTCATCATCGCCATTCCATCTTATATTATAAACTCCAGGTGTCTTCGTCTCATTTATTAGACTACGCACGAGCTGTCCCAGGGTATTATAAACCTTCAAAGTGACCTTTGCCTTATTATCAACTGTATAATAGACATTCACAGAATTGTGGCTCGGATTCGGTGCAAGGCTTATCCGTTTTGTGCCCGGATCAACATATTCACTGAATTCCTCAACCCCTATCCAGTTCAACATCCTCGGTTGCTTGGTTGTAAACTTAATCGCTCGACCACTTACAAGCGGTGCTGCACCAGTATCATAAATCTTGTTGAAGAGATAGCAGATACCATACTTCTTCAGGGAATCCTGTTGACCAATTGTGCAGCTCGTGGTTGGTTCGGTAACGCGCTTATACTGTATAACAATATCGTTCTTCAAACCTGGACCAGCAAGTGTTGAATCATAAATGATAATCTGGAAAGTCAATCTGTTACTTGCTGAGCCAGTGACTGAGTCATACTGGATGATAAACCGATGGTTTGCCGCATCATTATAATACCACCAGGTGCTACCAGTAGAACCTGTATTCAGAGTATCCCAGAATGCCGCAACCATATTTGGTGCTGAAGTCTGGGAGCCATAATCAACTACCTTGGGCAGGATACTGTTGTGCTGGACGGTAATTGTCTGTCTGCCAAAACTTATCCAACCATTGGTGCAGACTGAAATACTATCTGTAGTAGCGTTTCCCAATCTCTTTGCATAATGCCTTATCACAAATGGTGAGCGGATTCTTCTCGTCACCATCGGTCCACCAGCACCGATTGATGTTCCTGGACCACCGTAATTAGGATTTATCTCTATCCAGTTGTAAACAGGCCTTTCAGTATAGAAACTATCGGTATTATCAATGACAAAATAGCCTGCACTATCAGGACCTTCAACAGAGCCCATCCTCAATTGATAATAAAGTTTTCTTGTATAAGTGCCAGAGGTAAGTTCTAGTTCAAATGGGACAAGGGTTCCCAGTTGGATGAGTGTATCTGCCTGAAGCACGAATGGGTCTGCGCCATTATGGCCCTTTGCCTTTGGATTTATGTCTCCAAAGGTTGCAGTAGAATCAATGATTGTGATATGGGTATTGGTAGTCCGTAATTTGCCGGTCACGCTCGTTGCAGCCGCGGTGCCGAGATTAATAATCGTATCAACAAGGGTAATCCGCTCTGATGGGTCAAAGAAGTCATTGTTATTTCCATTTGCTGGAGGGTCAAGGACAACAGTTCCGATTTCTGCCAATCTCAGATCCGGCAGTGAACCAGATGGTGTAAAATCAATCGCCCTCTTTGCCCGAATCCTTCCTGCACCGAACATTGTATCCTTACCTGCGGTTCCAAGGTCAAGGGCAGTGAATTGCATTATACTATCAATCTGGGCAACCGTGAGATTGGGATTCTTGGAGAGCATCAAGGCAGCAAGTCCAGCACAATGGGGTGTTGCCATTGAAGTACCACTCCAGCCGCTGAGATAACCAGAATTATTATTATATGCGCAGGAAGTAATATTCACACCCGGTGCAGCAATATCTGGTTTTAAAATTCCGGGGCCCGGTCTAAATGGATAATCCCAGTACCAGGGTGCATCTTCCCAGCAAGATGGACCGCAGGAAGAGAACGAGGCAAGGGCATCAGTATTATCGGTTGCTGCAATAGAGATTGCACCGGCAAGCCTTCCCTGGACCTCTGATGGATGGTGCCAGGGTGGTGGCACATCACCAGGACAGCGAAGATTATAAGGGACCGGACAATAAGAACTTGCATAACTGCGCTCATTCCCTGCGGCAATAAAATAGGGAATGCCTGCAAGGGCAACATTGGTCACACTCTTTCGCCACATACTCCTTCTCGGTGTCCAGGCAACAAACCAGCCAAGAGACATTGAAACAACATCAGCACCATGATTTGGTGAAAGTGGTGGCGAGATAACAAACTGCATTGCGTCAAAGACATTCTTCTCTGAGATAGTATCGGGCATCGGATAAGCGATTGATGTCCTTACCCTGCAGACCATTATTGAACACTGGGGTGCAACACCACAGGAATCACCTGCAGAACCATCAGATGCGATTGTTCCTGCACAGTGCGTTCCATGCCCCTGAGCATCAATCGGATTATTATTATTCTGCTCAAAATTCCAGCCGTGATAGGGATAATTTGGATCAGTCCACATATGGTTCCTTAAATCAAGGTGATTGTAATTTACACCAGTATCAATTATACCAACGATAACACCCTGACCCTTATATCCTGCTGCCCAGCAGGAGTCTGCAGCAATTTTGACAATATTCCATTCTTTGGTTCTATAATCAAGGACATCGACTGGGACAGGGTCTCCAACGGTCAAAAGAATATTTTCACTTGCGACATATGGATATGCAATGAATGCCACATCTTTTTGATTTGCAATCTCATTGATTATATCTGGTGTTGCCTTGCAATATACTGCATTGATTATCCATAATGACTGGATATCAGATACCTTATTCGACTGGGTCTGGAGGCTGAGATAATCAATGATTGGTGCCTGTGTCCTTGCAGAAAGTTCTTTTAGATAGTTTACCACAGGATATCTCTGTTCACGACGGGGTAAGTCTGCAACAAGATTGCGTAGATAATCCTCGTCTGATTGTTCGTTTAGAACAATCAAGACTTCTATCTGGTCATCGCCATTGGTTCGGGCAATGACCTCCTCAAGTTGTGGGTCAATCAATGCCTTTGCCTGGGCAATACCCACAAGCCCTATTGCCAAAAGACAAAATAGTATCTTTTTCATCTCCTTTCCTATTTTTTCTCATAGAATATCTTCTTCACTCCCTTCTCATATTTTTTTCTTTTCTCCATCACCCCCTTTTAGACTTATGTCCTGTTTTTAACCAACCCTTATTCTATTAGAAATTATAATCATAAATTTTATACTGTCAAGGGAGCGATTTAAGTCAAAAATAATCGTACCGAAATGGGGTTATTTAATCAAAATAAAAATTCTTACCCAAGTACTTGAAAAAATAGCGACTTTCGGGTATATTTTACCTGAAAGGAGTCGCTATGGTTATAAACATCCCGGAGGAAGTATACACAATGAAGGCTAAAAGGTCAATAATTAAATCAAATGCGGAAATCTATAAGCAGGCACCAAGGAGACTGAAGAAAGAAATCCTTAATGACCTCCAAAAAACCCTGCATTTGCACCGAAAATATCTTATTACGCTCCTCAATAACACGGGCAAGGTATATTATACCCCCTCTGGTATTAAGTTGGTTGGCGACCCAACAGTAACTTATCTCCAAAACCGAGGCCAAAAAAAGAAATACACCCAGGAGATTGTGCCTTATCTTAAAGCAATCTGGATCTTATCACATTATCGCTCCTCAATCCATTTGAAGGCATTTATTGAAAATAATCACCAATGGCTTTTAGGAGAAATCAAGAAGTCTGACCTTGAAGGTTTTGCAAAAGAGGAGCGTATGGATTTAGCACTGTTGGTGGATTTCCTGCTTGTATAAAAGAGCAACTGTTAAGTATCAGTGTTTCAACGATTGAGCGGTTATTAAAGCCGATTAAGGATGAGTATAGGTTGAGGAAGCGGTATTGTCCGCATCCGGATAGTGGTTCAGAGATTATAAATTTGGCGCTTATGTCTTATTGTGAGGCGCGGGGTATAAGGTTGGTGCGTTCACGACCTTATCACAAGAATGACAATCCGGTGGTGGAGAGTCGGAATTTTACTTTGATTCGGTCTTATGTGGGTTATCGGCGTTATGAGACGGATGCTAAGTTTCGAGTCTTAAAAGAGTTGTTGCCGTTGATTTCGCAGGTGCACAATTATTTTATTTCGAAAGTTTATGATATTGATACGCCTTACAATCGTGTTCTGCGTTCACTGGATGTGAGTGAGGAGAAGAAGCAGGAGTTGCGTGAGCGAAAGATTGGGCTTTCTTATCTCAAGTTGCTTCAGAGGATCCATTACTTACAGAAAAATCTTGACCAGGCATATAAAGAGAAATATAATCCAGTTCTCAAGGATGATGAAGATGACTAAATCAATCAATTCTAACTCGATTATTCCTAAAAATCTTAATTTGGGTAAGATTTTATTTTGATAAAAGACGGGGGCTGATGTAAGCATAATTATCATAGATTGACACTATGTGATATTAAAAAAATCAAAAGCGAGTTATTTTTGTCCCTGGATAATAATGTTTTAAAATTTTTTTATAATTTTTACCCTTTTTTGCCATTCCCATAGCACCAAATTGACACATTCCCACACCATGTCCATATCCCCTGCCTTCAATTATTATTTTATTATCTTTAACATAGGTATTAAAATAACTTGATTTCAATAATCGACCCGGGTCTTTTTCCGAGCCGAATAATCGGCGTATATTATATGCAGGGATTTTATGGTTGTGCTTATTGGTGATTATTATCACCTCAACGACCCTTTTGCTCTTTGAATTCCTTTTAAATTTTAGACTTTTTATTAACTCGGTATCCGGAAGTGAAATGCCAATTTGATAAAGATTATTCCTTAAATTTTTAAAAAATTCTTTTTTATCCATTTCCTTTTTCCAGTAAGAATATGGGCTATCATCACAAAAACCACATTCCACACTCTTCAGGTAGGGAACAGAATTTCCAGACCAGGCATCATTGAAATCAGCAGTGTAGCCACCGCAGGTTGAATGGTATTTGGCATCAATGGGTTTACCCTGATAAGTCAGGACAAGTCCTGTTGTCTTTAAAATTGCCCTGTTTATCAGAGTATCTTCAGTTGAGAGCCCTTCATAAACCTGGTCTTTAACTGTGGCATAAAGGTCAAATCCGAGATTTGCATAATTATTTAAATGGGCATATGCGTATGTGCGGGCAGCGATCGCCTGTGCTTTTGCAGCCTCAATTAAACGTTCATTTATCTTTCCGATTTCACAGGGCACAACCCCTTTTAGATAATCTTCAATATCCAGTATATTTATTACCCAGATTTTGTTGTTTATCTTTTTTATCTCTAAATGTCCATAATAAAAGTTATTATTAACCTTAACCTTATTTCCATAGGGCTTGATAAAAACAGGTAGACTATCGTTTATCTTTATCTTATAATTTTCAAGGTATTGATTCTCTTTAATCCCGCTAACATTTATTGAATCTAATCCAGTAAGGATTGCCACCCTTATTAATCTTTGATACCTTTTTGGCTGGACAAATGGAATACAATTAACGCATATCACACAAAGAATTAATATATTCAACCATTTAACCATCTAACCAATTAATTCTTTCACATCCTTTAGCATCTTTTCGTAGTGGCTTCCTCTCCAGTATATGCGCTGGCATTTTGGGCACCGGGCAAATTCTGTGAAATTTTTATAAGTATAGAATGGTATGAGATTCTTTATTTCTTCTTTTGCTACATCCACCAAGATTTCGTTGCAACGGAGACAGCGTGAGAAAAAATTTATTTTATCTTCAAGATTAAAATATTTGATAATGGTTCTTAACTGGATAGGCAACATTTCGGATTCAACAAAGAATACGCCTTCTTTATCTTTCAATTTTATATTTCTCGTTAAAAATATTCTGTTTTCTTTTCTTGCCCGAATTAATGATTTCATTCCTTCATTAGAATACAGGGTATCAATTCCGCACATCCTCAGGTATTTACATAGTTTACCAAGCATACCATTACAAAAAAATTTCATTTTTAAGGCAGTTTAAACAGGGTATTGAATAAAAGAATTAAATGATTGGGATTATGTCCGAGTAAGTTTATACAATTGTTGAGCATTAAGATGGTTTTGATAATCTTCTCGCCACTAACCTTTCGTGCCTTTCTATTTATTTCCATCTCCAGTTCTTGTGGTACCGGTTGGTTTAATTGTCTATAAAGGGCACAACGATAAAGAAGGAGGAGACTGTAGAAAAAATCGGTTAGATTTTCATTTTCAAGTTCTCGTGCCCATCTTGCAATACCCTCAGGAGGAAGGGGTGCTTTTTTGAAGATTTCAAGTGAAGTTGTAAAAATCTTGTTTTCTTTGAGATAGAGTATCTCACCTGGACTTCCAAGATAAAAATTATCTTTTCCTTCAAAAATTATGTTTTCTATCTGTGCATTACTTAGATAACCGAACTTTACAATCTGGCACCTTGAACGAATCGTGGGAAGCAGGAAATCAGGTCGCGAGGATGTGAGGATGAATAATGTATCCATAGGTGGTTCTTCAAGGGTTTTTAAAAAACTATTTGCTGATTCTTCATTCATCCGGTCTGCCTCAAGGATTATGACAATCCGCTTTGTTCCCTGCGCAGGCATTAATAATAGCCATTCAATTAGATTCCTTATCTGTTTTATTACTATAGATGAATAATCATCAAGATGGACAACAGGATTTTCTGGAAGATAAATTTTCATATATTCAAATATCTTTTCTTCTTTGGTTCCGGATGGGACCGGTGCAATAAGCATAAAATTTGGTGAATGCGGTGGGCATCCGAGTGACTTTGCCAGGGCAAAAGCAGCCTGTCTCTTGCCAACACCTTCAGGACCTGCAATTAAAAGATTATAAATCTGGTCTTTTTTCAGTGCATTGCGGATAAATGTTTTTGCTGTTTCCTGCCCAATGATCTCATCAAGATAATCCACATATTATTATAATAAAAAATTTTTTTAAATCAAGGTTTTACCTGATTCTATTTCTCTAACAAAATTCTTAAGCAGGAATTTTTTGAATTGTTTTAATGCCCTTGCCCTATGGCTTATACGATTCTTTACCCAGGGTCCAAGTTCGGCAAATGTTTTTTTATATCCTTTCGGGATAAATATGGGGTCATAACCAAATCCCCATTCTCCCCTTGGTTCATAGGCTATTCTTCCCTCAATCTCTCCTTCAAAGATTTTGTATTTTTTAATATCATAATAATAAACGAATACGGCACGGAACCACGCCCTTCTATTCTTCGCTCTGCCCAGTTCTTTCAAAACCCTTTCTATCCTTTTTTCAGCATTTACCTCATATCTTGATGATAAAACACCTGGTGCACCATCTAATTTTTCAATAAATAATCCTGAATCATCAGCAAGCGCCGGGAGTTTAATGATTCTATGGATAAATTCTGCCTTTAAAAAACTGTTTTCAAGGAGTGTATCACCGGGTTCAGGAATGTGCAAGTCAATGTATCTCGTATAGGGAATTAATAAAACATTATTTAAATCAAGTATATTTCTTATCTCTTCAACCTTATGGAAATTTCTTGTTGCCAGAACGATGCAGAACATAGATCGATACAGGGGGTCAGAGACCCCCTGTATTCCTTTTCCTGTTTAAGGATTTATCATTGTTTCAACCACAAACGCACCCCTGAAGCCCTTATTTATTGCAAGGTTTTTTAGGGATTCTGCCTCTTCCTTTGTAAGACAATCTCCAATCCGAACCTTGTAATAAGGTGGTGTGTGCTCAATATATACCTTGCCACCAAATAAACTCCTGGCATCATCAGCGACTTTTGAAGCACCTTTTTGTGTTGACGAGGCAAATATCTGAACCCGGAAACCATATATTGAAGCAGGTGGTGCTGATGGTGTTGGTGCAGTGGTTATTTGTGCCGCGACTTCTTCCATTGGTTGGGGTGCAGCTGGTGCTGGAGCAGGTGGTAGAGTAGTGACTTCTTCCATTGATTGAGGTGCCTCTTCTATTGCAGGTGGTAATGCAGATACTTCTGGAGCAGGTGCCGTGGTTTCTGGAGCAGGTGCCGTGGTTGGATAGACAGGTTCTTCAGATATATTCTTCCCTTCTTCACCGAATACAACGACCTCTTCCAGCCCCTCGGTCTTTACCGTGGTCTTCTTGGGTGCACAAAAAATGAAGAGCATAATTACACCCAATATGAGCAACTTTTTCATCATAACCCCCTTTTTTTCTTTTCTTTATAACCAGAAACGAGTTTTTTTAACTCTGGTGCCCTTTCCTTTTTACAGACAAGGACACCTTCAGGGCTTGCCACGACAACAAGCCCATTTATTCCAAAGACCCTGACCGGTATTTTATTATTATATACGATTGAATTGCTCGTTTCAAGACCCAAAACATCACCTAAAAAGATATTACCGCTTTTGTCTTTTTTAAAATATCTTTCTAAGGCAAGCCAGGTTCCTACATCATCCCAGCCAAAATCTGATTTTATCACACATATTTTATTACTTTTCTCCATTATCGCATAGTCTATTGATATCTCTGAAATCCTTTCAAAATATCTTTTGTCTTTAAATTTTAGATAATCTTTTACTCCAGCATAGACATCAGGGGTAAATCTCTTTATCTCATCGAGGACTGTGCTGATTCTATAAGTAAAGATACCGCTGTTCCATAAATACTTTCTGGTTTTGAGATATTCTTTTGCCTTCTCGATTGAAGGTTTTTCAGTGAACCCCTCACCATAGAATCCTGTGATACCTCTTTCTTTTTTAATCTCATTGCCGATCCTTATATAACCATAGCCGGTCTCGGGTCTATCCGGAATTATGCCATAGGTAACAAGAAATCCATTTTTCGCCATAGTTTCACCATATCTGAGACATTGAATGAATCTCTTGTTATCTCTGATAATATGGTCAGCAGGCATTATATGGATTATTCCATCACCAAATTGTTCTTTTAATAACATTGCACAGAGGCATATTGCAGGTGCTGTATTTCTTCGCGCCGGCTCAATGATAAGGTTTTCATTGCGCACAAACCTCTTTGTGATAATCCTCAGTTCTTCAGGGATTACAAGAAATCTCTCACTTTTTTTGCAATAACCCATTATCCTTTCAAGCGTTTGATTTATTAATGGCTTGTTATTGAATATACTGATAAATTGTTTTGGAAAATCAGGCTGGCTCAATGGCCAGAATCTTTCTCCCTGGCCACCCGCAAGGATTATCACAAACCTTTTAATAAGACACTCCTTTCAATTTGAATAATACTGTGCCAAATTTCAGTTTTGTCTTTATCTGGACCGGAAATCTATTTTCATCAAGGGTATACCAGATATCCATTGAGCCACCAGCACCGAATACACCCTTACCTGGGGTTTTTGGTGTCACGCGGATCGTTGAAAACTTTCCCAGGGGTGTTTTAATAATCTCTTTTTTACCCACTATGCACTCAATCCTGTGCTGCTGCCTTCCTTCAAATATGTATAGAATTATTGTATCATTTTCAATCAATGGTATTCTTCTTAAATAATACCAGAAACTGAGCAGGTCCATAACCGGCTGGGTGAGATTTATCTTTGATGAATCATTCAATATGACATAAAAACTATCCTGATTGAATTTCAATCTCTGATAATTTGAATATTTACCTTCGTGTATCTTTTTTTCGTAGAAAACAGGCATTAAACTATTTATCATCGTATAAACCTTTATTGTATCATTGAGCGAAAAGAGGTAATTTAAATCAGGATTGGAATTGAGACAGGAGACAATGACATAGTATGTGCTGTTTGCAATGGTCGCTGTATCTACTATCTCCAGAACCATATTCCCAAGGTTTATAAAGCCAAATTTTCCTTCATATTCAAGTTTTTCTCCAACCGGAAAAATTTTTAGATGCTCACTGGGCAATAGATTAAAGGGAAGGGTCAATAAAAATAAAAAAAGGATTCGTTCAAGAAATCTGCATTCCATTTGAATCAAACAACAAGGCTATTGAGTCGTTCAATCCTTTTATCTATGGGTGGATGCGTGGCGAAGAGGTTTGAGATATCCAATCTATCTTTACCAAACGGACTGGCAATGAATAAATGGGCATTAGACTGGGATGCCCTTGCCATTGGTTGATATGCCTGTTTTAATTTGGCGAGTGCCTTGGCAAGCCCCTGGGGATAACGGGTGATATATGCACCAGATGCATCTGCAAGGTATTCACGCTGTCTTGATATTGCCGCCCTTATCAAGGCAACAAATAGTGGTGCGATGAGTGCAAGAACAAGTCCAATGAGGATCAGAATACCGCCACCACCTCTATCTTTGCTTTCCTTTTTTCTGCCTCCAAGGAACATACTTCGTAAAAAGAAATCCCTTAATAAGATAATCAAACCGCCAATTGCTGCGGCCACGGTCATCAAAAGGATGTCATAGTTTCTGATGTGCGATATCTCATGGGCGATCACACCCTGCAGTTCTTCGCGATTCATAATTTCAAGTAAACCCGTGGTCACAGCAACTGCTGCATTCTGGGGATTCCGTCCGGTGGCAAAGGCGTTTGGTGCAGGCGAAGGTGTGATGTAAACCTTTGGTTTTGGCACACCCGCTGCAATAGCAACTTCTTCTACAATATTGTGGAGTTGTTTAAATTCTTCTGGATCCGCAGGAACTGAGCCGGTAGAGGCGAGGGCAATCTTATCTGAATTGTAGTATAGCACAAAGTTGTAGATGATGATAAAAAGGGCAAAGAAGATGTATCCCGCAGTCCCCCAGTTGAGCAATTCAACAACGATATATCCGAGCGCACCAAGAAACAAACTTGTGATCAGGATAAAGATAAATGTCTTGCGCTTATTTGCAGCTATCTGGTCATAGAGTGTTTCGCGCATATCAGAACTTAACCTTTACCGCCTCTCTTTCTTCAGCCGGAGCGGTGAAGAATTCTTTAGGTTTAAAATTGAACATTGAGGCGATGATAGTCTGGGGGAATTTCTGTATGGTCACATTATAATCCATAACCACATCATTATAAAATTGTCGGGCAAAGGCGATTTTGTTTTCAGTTGCAGTCAGTTCTTCCTGGAGCCTCATAAAATTTTCATTCGCCTTTAACTGTGGGTAATTTTCAGCAACCGCGAATAAGGTTTTTAATGTTGCACTGAGCATATTGTTTGCCTCGGCAGATTCCCTCGGACTCGTTGCACCCATTGCCCTTGAACGCAACTCGGCAACTTTTTCCAGAACCTCTTTTTCATGTGCCGCATAACCCTTTACGGTTTCTACCAGATTTGGTATCAAATCATAGCGGCGCTTTAATTGCACATCAATCTGTGCCCAGCCATTATCCACTCTGGTTCTTTTGGTCACAAGCCCATTATAAATTGCAATGACCCATATCACCAGAAGGACAATGATAATCAAAAGTATTATCATCGAACCTCCATTCTTACCAAGTTTACTTAAAATTTTTTATTTGTCAATTAGGTATTGACATTTTTCAAAAATTGGATAGACTTAAACCCAATGGCCCTGTCCCTTTTTACTCTACCTCTTCTGGGATTATTATTTTTAATTAATATTGCGCTAATTTATCTTTGTGCCTGTGTTAAGAATGGAAAAAATTCTGCCGGATGATTCCATTCTTTATCTCAGGATTGTTTACGGTACTGGTGCAATTATTGATTGAACAGAATAAAGACCCGGCAGGTGCAATAATCCTCACCAGATTGCAATATCTGGGATTCTGGACTTGTTTTATAACTGTACCGATGCTTGTGACAAGTATCACCGGCGAAGATTTTAATCCCTGGATTCTAACAATTGGTATTGCTATTACAATTTTTGCGTGGTTTCTCACCATATTCACCAATCTGATAATAACTTCAAATCCATACATTTATTCTACATTTTATTCTGCACACATAGGTTTTTTGTATCCATATTTTTGCACCCTGCTTTTTATAATCTGTATCTATTACTTCAGTAAGATGATCAATTTTGCCAACCGATTAAAGAATCCGGAGTTGATGTATATAATCCCTATTGGACTCGGAATTTGCATTCTTTGCGGTATATTTGATTATGCAGGAAGATTAAATGGTATACCGGTTTTGCCCTGGTTAAGAGATGCGTTCAGCATAGGTATGTTATCGATCAGCCTTTCTTTCGGTATCTTCATTCTGTTCAGTTATTCACAAACGATGTTTGAATACAAAAAGACATTGAATGAACTTGAGAACCTGCGGGAAAAAAATAAACAGAACTTTGATGAATTTGTTCAATTGATTGCAAAAACAATCGATGCCAAAGATAAATATACTGCAGGACATTCGATGAGGGTTGCGGAGTATGCAGTGATGATTGTCCGGGTCTTCAATCTTGATGAAAGGCAGATAGGAATCTTAAGAAAAGCCTGTTTGCTACATGATATTGGAAAGATCGGCATACCTGATGGAGTCCTTAATAAAAAATCTCCATTAACAGCAAAAGAACGCGCCTATATCTATAAACATCCCATACTCGGTAAAGAAATTTTGAACCAGATGAGCGATTTCCAACAGCTCCTTGATATTATCTATTTCCACCACGAAAGGTATATGATGGTTCTGGTTATCCTGAAGGCTTAAAAAATGATGAAATTCCTCTTCTGGCAAGGATCCTCGCAGTTGCTGATGCCTATGATGCAATGCTTTCAAAAAGGCCTTACCGCAGGGCAATGTCAAAACTTGAGGCAATCAAGGAGTTATTGAATTCAAGGGGAAAGCAGTTTGACCCTGAGATTGTTGAGAAATTTGTTGATATGCTCGCCCACAACAGCGACCGAGTCTTACCTGATAATATCCCGGATTAGTCTTCCTTTTTTTGGTGGTTCAGATTTTATTGAAAATACCGGGCTTAGTCCACTAAGAACCTCTTTAACAATACTATTATTATCAGAATAGATTTCAATTATCGTTTCCCCTTTTTTTATAAAATCCCCGGTCTTTTTATAAATTTTAAAACCACAACTATGATCAATTTTATCATCTTTTTTTAGCCTTCCTGCACCCAGTTTTGTTGCAAGAATACCCAATTTGAATGTATCAATATTATTTATATATCCTGTCTTCGGTGCAGAGAATTTAGTGCGATTCTTTGCAACTGGTAATAAATCATAATCTTCTGTCACATCCGGATTTCCGCCCTGATATGTTATCATTTCTTTGAATTTATTCAATGCCTCACCATTTTTTATCTTTTTTAACAACAATTCCCTTCCACCCCGAATCCTGGCGAGCTTTAAAATATGTTCTGAAAGCGTTAGGGTTATTTCCATTATATCTTCAGGTCCATTTCCTTTCAGACATTCAATTGATTCTATGATTTCTAAAGAATTTCCAATACAATCACCTGATGGGCTATTCATATCAGTCAAAATTGCTATCGTTTTGACTTTAAATTTTTTGCCTATCTTGACCAGATAGTTTGCAAGTTCCTTTGCCTTTTTATAGGATTCCATAAATGCACCATTGCCAAATTTCACATCCAGGACAAGTCCATCAAGGTCTTCAGCAAGTTTCTTGGACATTATGCTTGCAGTAATCAGAGGTATGGAATCGACTGTTCCGGTCACATCGCGCAGGCTATAAATCTTTTTATCAGCAGGTGCTATTTCCTCTGTCTGTCCAATAATACCCAGATTTATCTTTTTTAATTGAATCTTGAATTCGTTTAAAGAAAGATTCGTTCTGAAACCCGGTATTGATTCTAATTTATCAAGGGTTCCACCAGTATGACCCAGGCTCCTTCCTGAAATCATCGGCACACAGACACCACAACTTGCAACAAGAGGGGCAAGGATTAAAGAGACTTTATCACCAACCCCACCAGTAGAATGTTTATCAATCTTGGGCATTTTTATCTCTGATAGATCAAGAGTTTTACCTGAATAAAGCATTGCCCTGGTTAGATTGGTTGTCTCTTCAAAATCCATTCCTTTATAATAGACTGCCATCAAAAACGCAGCGAATTGATAATCAGGGATTGAGCCATTAGAATAATTCTTTATTATAAATTCAATCTCTTCAGGGTTGAGTCTTTCTCCGATCCTTTTTTTAATAAGGATGTCAAGAAAATTAAAATCCATTTTTATATTATATTTAGTTATTTTCTAAAGTCAATAATAGAAATTTTTGTCCTATCTTTCATTATACCCTTGACAATTTACAGTTTTAGGATATAATATATTGCTTGCTATAAAAATAAAAAAAATTATTTAATGGAGATATTAAAGAAAGGGGGTGATAAACAACAAAAAAGGGGTGGTTGCGATGTTTATAATAACATCGCGAATATCCGGCAATGCCGAAAGAAAGGAGAAGAAATGAAAAGGTTAATACCAATATTGATGATGGCAATGATAACAATCGCATTCGGTGCCAATGAAGATTTAAGAGCACCGGGTGATGTGCCATCCCATGTCTTTAAGGTCGCAAACCCTAAGGGCACTACCTATACTGGTCCATTTGCAACCCCAACCCTTGTGGATACGATTGATTTGAGTCCAATAAATTCCCAGGGTTATTGCTGGGGTCTTGCCTATGACTGGGAAAGGGACGCCTTATGGGTAACCCAGTGGAATAGTGCATATCCAAGGATGTATGCGATTCAAAAACATTCGCCCTGCACAAAGGTTGACTCAGTTACGCTTGGAAGTGGTGCTCCTACCTATCGTCTTGGCATTGGTTACGGTGGTAGCAATATTATGTATATGGCAGGCTACAATAATACGATCTATCGTATTGACCTGACCAATGGAACTGGAAGTGTCTATCGCACAGTCTCAGGAACCCTTGAAGGGCTTGATTTTAATGTTGTGGATGATGCAGTTTATGCCACGGACTGGACCTCCAATGTCCTTGGATATGCCAAGCCATCCCAGAGTGGCACCTGGACTACGATATCACGTCCACAGTACCCTTGTGGAGTTAGTGGTGCTTATAGTGCAACAATCGCACCGACCCTTCTATTCCAGGCTGAAGAGGCATATCCATCCCACTTCTACCAATTCCGCCTGACCAATGGGGTGCCTGCGACCACACCAGAATCAGTCTGGCAGTGTGATCCAGGACAGACCCAGGGTTATGAGGCAGACTGTGCCTTTGATGGTCAGTATGTCTATATCCTTGACCAGTCAGGGCCTGATAAGATCTGGGTCTATGATGTAGGTATAATTCTTAACGATACGATTCGCTGGACATTTGAAACTGGCTGGCAGGGTTGGACAAAGACCGGCGCTTATCTATTTCCCAATGGTTGGGGTGTTGCACGGTCAAATCTCCATACAGGCTGGATGCCACCAAATGCCCAGGATTCCTGTTTGTGGTTTGATGATGATGCAGCAGGAAGTGGTGCACCACTTTTAAAGGATACTGCACTTTCTCCAGTGATTGTCCCGCATCCCACAACGAACTGGTTAAAATGGGGTGTGACATATAATTACTTGAGCGGACCAGAAAGGCTTGAAGTCGGTCTCAAATACTATGATGGTTCTGCCTGGCATGTTGTTCCCTTAAAAACCTATACTTGGGATGTTTCTGGTGCCTGGGATTCTGCTGATGTGAGCGCATATAAGACCTATCCAAGGCTCCAGGTCTATGCGTATTATGATGATGGTGGCGGATGGAAGTGGTGGGGTGCGATTGATAATGTGACGATAAATGGTGAACTCTATATTCCACAGCACGATGTCGGAACAACCGCAATCAATCAACCACCAACCAACCTCTTGCCCAATCACACCTACCAACCTGCTGCAACCTACAAAAACTTTGGTAATAACAACGAAACCTTTGATGTCTATTTTGTCATTGACTCTTCAGGAACCATTATTTATAATCAGACACAGAATATCACGGTCAATGCTGGTGAGGATACGGTTATCACATTCCCGGACTGGACCTGCTGTGGCACAACTGGAATAAGTTATACGATAAAGGCATATACGGTAATGGCAGGTGATGTGAATCCAGTTAATGATACACTCAGCATCGTTGCAGTAGTCAATCCTACATTCTGGGAAATCTTATCAGCCCAGTTCCCATCTCCAAGTTCAGGACATTCAATGGCAACGATCGGTGATGGAAAATATATGGTCTTTGGTATCAGAACCACATCTGGTTATACCAACCAGACCCAGATTTATGATATTGCTGCTGGCTCATGGAGTGCAGGTCCGAACAATCCTTATGGTTGTGGTGCCTATGGTTCGGCACAGGGTGTGAATGGAAAATACTATAGAATCGGTGGCACTGACTCCTGGCCCACTCCATTGACAAGGGTTGATATATATGACCCATCTTCTAATCAGTGGTCAAGCGGGACTGCATCACCAATGGCATGGATAGATCATGTGACCGGTGTATACAAAGACTCTCTTATCTTCTGCCTCGGTGGTGGTAACTGGGGAACCGGTAATACACCGCATACCAATGTCTACTTCTATGACACCTATCTCAATACCTGGAGTCAGTCAACAAATATGACTGGTGTTGGAAGAGGTTGCGCAGCCGGTGGTATAATTGATACCTTTGCGATCGTTGCCTGCGGCTATGATGGTTCATCTACTTACAGAAAGGATTATATCGTTGGAATAATCAATCCTGCAAACTGCTCCCAGATCGCCTGGGGTCAGCCTGTTACGATCCCTGGTATGACTGATGGTCGTTATCGTGTGCCCAGTGGAGTTGACAGAGAGAATAAAGAACTCTGGGTTGTTTGTGGACAGACTGCAAGTGGTTCAAGTGACCAGACCTGGTCATACAATCCATATACAAATACCTGGACCAACTGGAATAAACCCAAACCAACGCCTGTGGGCAATGTCTCACCGATTGCAGTCACATTGAGTGCTGCTGGTGATGTAGGTGTATTCGTTGCCAGCGGTTATCAGGGTGGTGCCTATGTTCCTGCCCACGAAGTCTTCCATACCGGCCATATAATTGGTGTGCAGGAAAAACCCAATGCTCCAATTACCCAGCTCAAGTTTGGATTTGCACCGAATATGCCAAATCCAACCAAGGATTATACCCCAATTTCCTACACAACGACCAGACCTGGTAAGGTAACACTCAGGGTATATGATGCAACTGGTAGACTTGTCCGCACACTCGTTAATCGTCCGAATGAACCAGCAGGTTCAAAAACCGTTTACTGGAATGGCGAAGACGATAATCACAGGGCAGTGACAGGTGGTGTTTACTTCCTGAAACTTGAGGCTGAAGCCAAGGTTGCAACTCACAAACTCGTCCTTGTGAAATAATAGAGATAGAGTGGCTAAGAAGCCCCGCCTTCTAGCGGGGCTTCTTTTTAGGGATTGACAATAAAATTAAACTGAATAAAATATGAATGTCAAAACTATGGTTTACTTAATGTCAGAGGATGTAACTGACGATAGCGGTAGCATGCACCAATTTTCCCTACAGATGCCAAGCGGTAGTGTGGGCAGATGTGGTTGGAAAATTGAGTGTCCCGAGCGGAGCGAGGGGAACCAATTAAGGAGGTTAGAATGAAGACAAAAATATTGGTCATAAGTCAGGACCAGGAAATTGTAAAAAATATCAATAACTTTCTTGAGGGGACAGGATTTACTATAAAGTCAGTCAGCACTGCAGATAATTGTTTGAATCTATGTAGAACTGAAAATTTTGATGTGATATTTGTTGATACCCATATCCCCACTTTACCATTTAATCAACTCATTCCAGACATTAAAAAAACCTGTCCAGAGAGTGAAATAATTCTTATAACCGGTCATACTGTACCTGAAGCCCTGGTGAAATTAGAAGCATATCAATTGAACAATTTTTTAATTCTGCCTTTGAATGCGGAGCGGGTAAAACTAACATTGAACCGTGCTCTGCGACAACTTAACTTATTAACAGAAAATCGCAGATTATTATTGAACGTAACTGCGGCGAAGAAAGAATGGGAGGCGACTGTTGATGCGATTGAGGAGCCGATATTTGTCACAGACTTTGATTATAATATTCTCAGGGCAAATCTTGCAACATTCCAAATGTTACAAAAAGGCGTCCACGAAGTGATTGGTCGTAAATGTTATGAGTTGCTACACTGTGCAAAAGACCCGGTGCCGGATTGCCCGGGAAAAAAGGCAAGGGATAGTGGTGAACCTGTTACTGATACCCTTTCTTTCAAGGGCATAAAAAGGCGAATGACCTGTAGCGTTTATCCCCAAGTCTTTGCAAATGGTGGCGGGCTTGTCCATTATCTCCATGAATCATCCACAACGACCGAACAGGAAGCCCAGACAATGGCAAAATATGACAGACTATTTGATGATGCTGCGGTACCGATAATTGTAGTGAGCCTTGATGATTATAAGATAACTGATGCGAATCAATCTGCACTCAATCTCCTTGCCTATGACCCTGAGAATCTTGTGGATATGGACTGGGAAAACATCTTTGCCCGTGATGTAAGGGAGAGCACAATAAACGAACTGCTCCAGCAGGTCTCATCAGGTTATGCACGGATAGAAACAAAGTTGCTGGATAAGAATTACCGGGAGATAAATGTTCGCATCATTGCCAATCTTGTTGAGGTGGGCACTTTCCGATACATAGAGATGTTCTTTGTCCAGCAGTAAGTATTTTATCAATTATTGAAGAGTCCACAAATTTGAAAATAGAAGACATCTTAAAAACTTTAGAACAAGAAAAAGCAGAATATGAGAAGATTGGTAATACTGTTCCTTTAAAAATTTTAGAAGATGTGGCGAATGAAAAAAATCTGGATAAACAAAGCCAGAAGTTTCAAATCTGCTGAAGAATTTGATATTGAATATTACCAAAAGATTGGTCCACGCAAAAGGTTAGAATTGATGCAGATTTTAAGAGAAATGTTTTATAAAATCAGATCATATAAGAAAAATGAAGGTAGAAAAAGATTACGAAGATTTGTTAAAATTGTTCAACAAACATAAGGTAAAATATTGTATTGTTGGTGCCTTTGCGGTTGCCTTCTATGCCCGACCACGATATACAAAGGATATTGATATTCTGATTGAACCAAGCCAGGAAAATAGTAATAAGATTGCTAAGGCATTAAATGACTTCGGTTTTGGCAGTCTGGACTTAAAGCCAGGGGACTTTACGAAAAAAAACAGAATTATCCAGCTGGGTTACGAGCCGGTACGAATAGATATTATGACATCCCTTACTGGTTGTTCCTTTGATAGAATCTGGAGGCATAAAAAAGTCGGTAGATACGGCAGGACAAAGGTTTTCTTCATCGGAATTAATGAACTGATAGAGAACAAGAAAAAGTCAGACCGAAGGCAGGATAAGATTGACCTTAACCTTCTGCTAAAGGTAAAAAAAGTGCAAAGGGTGAGTAAGATATGACAGGTATTGGGGGAAGACTAACTGTGATGTTTTACTTTGAGCAAATAGTTATTCGGAATGAGGAACTATATACTGGCTTGGTTGCTTTGCCGGATGCCTTTATATCCGATAACAATCAATCCTGAAAAATGAAAAAATCTGGATAAATAAAGTCAAAAGGTATGGCTATTTTGATTGAACCAAACTGAAAAACGGATAAACCTTAACTTTCTTCTAATAGGCAAAAGTGCTAAAGGGGAAGTAGTTGGTCGTTTTGCATAAGAAAAATGAGTGAATCAAATATTTGGCCTAAAGGCTACGAATTTGCAATTGGTTTGAGTCACGATGTTGATGAAACAAAAAAGACATATCAATATCTAACCAATTTTCTTAAATCCTTGCGTCCCTACCATTTAATTTCATTATTTATTAAAAATGAGCCGTATTGGAATTTTGATAAAATTATGAACCTTGAAGACAAATACAAAGTTCGCTCAACATTTTATTTTCTCCACCAGAGGCCACAATTTAATATTAAAAAACCAGTGGAAATGATAGCGACTATGTGTAAAGCCAGTTTTTTAGAAGAAAAGACTGCCAGGATTATTAAAATCCTTGACAGTAATGGCTGGGAGATAGGTCTCCATGGCTCTTTTTATTCTTTCTGTGATAAAAAATTAATGCAATATGAAAAGAACATCCTTGAAGAAATTTTGGGAAAGCCAATTTGGGGAATTCGCCAACACTATCTTAATCTTAAAATACCACAAACCTGGAGAATACAAAGAGAGGTAGGGTTCAAGTATGATGCAAGCTATGGTTCAAACAAAAATCTTGGATTTTTTGAGAATAGCTACCTTCCTTTTAGACCGTTTGACGATGATTTTGTTGTGATCCCGTTGACCCTGATGGATTATGTCTTGTTAAAGAAAGAAAAAAATCATAAGGCAAGGATAGAATTATGCAGGAAGATTATAATGGAGGCAAAAAAGAAGAAAGGTATGGTAGTTATACTGTGGCATCAAAGGACATTCAATGAAAAAGAATTTCCTGGTGGAGAAAGAATTTATGAAGAAATAATAAAATTCAGTTTAGGCTATGGTGCCTGGGTAACAACTTTAAGAGACATTGTGCAATTTTGGAATACCAGAGTTTAATAATAACTAAATCTTGCTATGGAATTAAAGTTTAATAATACCTTTAAAAAAGCAAGTTTTAAAGAACGTTCGGCGATGGACAGGAAGTTCTATGAAGAAAAATATCTTGTCACCGACTATAAGCGTCTATTACTTATAGATCGTGCTTTTATAAAGGCATTGGTTGCGAAATACAATCTACCAAGAGGGTTCTTACTTGACCTTGGATGTGGAACTGGTTGGTACAGTAACCTGTTTGGAGAATTGGGGTTTAAGGTGGTTAGCATTGATTATAGCAAGGCAGGGATTTTTAGGGCTAAGAAGACCTACGGCGATAAAATCTATTGGGTTGTTGGCGATGCTTTAAATATCCCTTTCCATTCAAAACAAAAATTTAATGTAATTTTTTGCTGTGATTTTCCTCCGTATAATTTGATTGATTCGCCTAAAGAGGCAATTGAAATTACAAAAAAATTTTTTGAAATGTTAAATAAAAATGGCATTTTCATATTCATCTGGAGTAGTAAACTTACTGGTAAAAGAATTAAAGACGATGTGATAATTGAATATAATACCAGCCAGGTTAAAGAAATTTTCGCAAATGTTGGTGAAATTATTGGTGATATTTATACCACTAATAAACCATTGTTTCCCTTATTAGGAAAGCAAGCAATTAGTAAATTCATCACGAAACTAACTACATTTGGAGTAAAAGTTCACCAAAAAAACGTACGGATAATTTGTGGTGTTAAAAAAATTAATTAAAAAAAGAATAATTAAAAATGGAAAGCGAACATGATTTTAAAAAATACTATGAATATTATCAAAATTTATTAAATATAAAATGCGAATAGAAGATCATAAATGGACCACTCATCCTTTGATAAAAAACTTTATTTCTCTCACTATTGTTCAGATTGCCAATTATATCTTTCCTTTAATCTCCCTTCCATATCTGGTTCGCGTTCTTGGTCCTGAAAAGTATGGATTGATTTCTTTTGCCCAGTCCTTTCTTGGATATTTTATATTAGTAACAAACTATGGTTTTGATCTATCGGCAACGCGTGAAATTTCAATCAATCGTGACCAAAAGGAAAAATTATCTGAGATTTTTAACGCGGTAATGTATGCAAAATTTATATTACTTTTTTTATGCTTTTTTATATTATTATTTTTATTGCAACTAGAAAAATTTCGCGCAGATTATAAATTATACATATTTACTTTTGGCATAATTTTAGGTCAGACTCTTTTTCCTCTATGGCTATTTATGGGTTTAGAAAAGATGAAGTATATAACTGCCTTCGTAGTGCTGGAAAGGATTGTTTATACTATTTGTATCTTTATTTTTATAAAACAAGTAAATGATTATATTTATGTTCCCCTATTAAATACTGCGGGCTATATGACTTCGGGTATTTTGAGTTTAGGTGTTGCTTTTTTCTACTTTAAGATTAAAATTAAATTACCTGAATGGCATAGGATATGGCTTCAAATCAAACGAGGTTGGGATAGTTTTGTAGCTGATACCTGTTTTAGTCTTTATGCCACTTCAAATACCTTTATTCTTGGTTTCTTTTCTAATAATACTATTGTGGGTTATTATGCGGCTGCTGAAAAACTTATATATGCCGCCCAGAGGATGTTGGTTCCACTATCTCAAACTGTGTATCCCTATATTAGTAAGAAAGTAGAAGAAGAAAAAGCGAAATCTTTAAACTTTATTAAGAAGATTTTTTACATTAATTTTGTAATCGGCGTGTTACTCTTTTTCATTATATTTTTAGGGGCGAACATCCTGACTGATATTTTGTTGGGACCATCGTATAAAGAATCTATTTATGTTATAAGAATATTTGCCCTTCTACCGTTAGCAAGTGTTATCCTGAATGTTCTGGGATTTCAAACTATGTTACCATTTAAAATGGATAAAATCCTTTCACGAATTTTATTCGGTGCTGCTATGCTAAATATTGTCTTGGCATTTATTTTGATACCAGTCCTTAAACATATTGGAGCGGCTATTGCATATTTATTAACAATGATTTCTGCATGTTTGGTACTTTATTTGTTTTTGAAAAGAAAAAATATCAACATTTTCGCCTAAGGCACAGGTAGGACAAATTATGGTAATATGTGAAATTTAGTATAGAGATTCAAAGTTAAACGTTCATATGAATCTAACAGAAAAAAATAGATACATATATGTAATAGTAACTCCATTTAAAAATGAAATTAAGTTTCTACCAGAAGTGTTCAAGAGTGTCGTCAATCAAACTATTTTACCTTCATTGTGGATATTGGTTGATGATGGAAGCACGGATGGTTCCTATGAGTTGGTCAGTGAATGGGCAAAAAAAATTTCATACATCAAGATATTAAAACTCAATAGAAAAAAAAGGCGGGAAATTGGATTTAATTATTCCGAAGTAATATTTAATGGTTTTGAATACTTTAAGCAAATTTGGAATGATTCATATGATTATATTGGAATTCTTGATGCAGACATTGTATTGCCAAACAACTATTATGAAAGATTAATAAAAAAATTTGAGGAGGATAAGAACTTAGGGATTGCGAGTGGTATTGTTATGTGCAGAGTTGGCGAGAGACTCATCTGGGAAAACGAACCTCCGGAATGGCCCTGTGGAGCTGCACGCGTATGGAAAAGAGAATGTTTTGAAAAAACTGGCTGGAAAATAACAAGGGCACCAGATACAGTATCTACAGTGATGGCTATGAAACTAGGTTATAAAACTCGTAATTTCCAGGATTTAGTTATTATACACTTAAGGCCTACTTGGAGTGGCGGCGGTTTTTGGACAGGATACATAGATATCGGCAAAACCCGCTATTATCTTGGCTATGACTTTATATCAGCCTTGCTTGCATCTTTAAAATATACGATAGAGTATCCACATATCGGGGCTATTCCCTTTCTATTTGGCTATTTTGAGGATTTCATTAAATATAGGGGAAGAATTAATGATAAATTTGTTATTAATTTTTTCAAAAAAAGATTTATTCCCAAAATAATATCCTGGTTCAAAAAATATTAAAAAACTAATAAATGAAAAGGCTAAATATAGTATTTGCTGCAGATTATATTGCTCCAAGCCCTGGGGCATTTATCCGTAGTCTGAAATTGCTGTCCACACGTGTCATAGAAGACGGCGGTAAAGTTGCATATTTATTCAGTGAGTCGCGTGAATACCTCTCTGAACTCAAAAAATACGGAAAAATTTATATTTGTAAAAATACAGCAAACAGAAAGTTCAGTGTATCTGCCGTTTTGAATATGGCAAGAGCAATAAAAGAAACTAGGGCTACAATTGTTCATATTCAATTTTTGGGCTTGGCATATCTCATTTCTGCAATTTTATTAAAACCAATTTTCTCATTTAAAATTATTGTTCATTATCGCAATCCGCCAGTAAGTTTATTAAATAAACCCAAATTGTATCACAAATTTAGCCCTTTATTTTATTATTTCTTGAATACATTCTTCATAGATGCGAATATAGTTATAAGTAAATCAATAAAAAATATTCTTGTTTCACACAATTTCACAAAGTCTGATAAGATTTTTGTAATTTATAACGGTATTTATCCGCAGGAGATTAAAGCAAGTTATTCACAAGCAGAACATAAAATAAAAGATATGTTAAGGATATCTGTTAAAAACAAAGTACTAATTGGAATGATCGCCAATTTTTCACCACAGAAGGATCATCTTACAGTGTTGAAAGCCGCTTCTATTCTTACTAAGAAATTTCCAAATCTATTATTTTTATTTATTGGTTCCAATAAAATAGCTGAGGGCTATGGTTTTATGGAAAGAGCTAAGACTTATGTTATGAAAAATAGTTTAGAAAACTACGTGTATTTTGCTGGGGAAGTAAAAAATATTTATGATATCATTCCGCGTTTTGATATAGGGATTTTAATATCGAATTTTGAAGGATTTGGTAACGCCATCGTGGAATGTGCAATTGCTGGCAAACCTGTTATTGGAAGTGCTGTCGGCGGGATCACAGAAATTATTGAAGACGGGAATAACGGTTTTTTAATAAAACCAGGAGATTATGAGGCACTTGCGAAGAAAATAGAGTTACTTGTAACTAATGAAAATTTGAGAAAAAAAATTGGTGCACGAGCAAAGAAAGATGCTTTAAGACGTTTTACCATTACAAACTGGATTAACAATTTAATTTTGTTGTATAATAAACTCCTTTCGGGCAAATGAACGTAGTCTTTGCTGCTGACTATATTGCTTCAAGCCCTGGTGCATTTATTAGAAGCCTAACTAAACTTGGTAAGAAAATCATAGAAAACAGAGGAAAAGTGGCATTTTTATTTAGCGAAAAGCGATTTTATCTTGAAAAATTGAGAAATACTGGGATAGTATATGTGTGTAATAACACAACCAATAGAAATTTTAGCCTGCAATCCCTCGTAAATTTAACACGCGCAGTGCGGAAAATAAAAGCAGATATCATTCACATACACTTTGTGGGTATGGCATACCTCATCGCTGCAAGCCTTCTAAAATTTCTTTTTTGCTATAAATTAATAGTCCATTGGCGCTGTATTCCGGACTGTATCACAAAAAAGAAAAGTAAATTTCGTTATAAATTTTCTCCTTATTTTTATAATTTTCTTAGTAAGAGATTTATTGACGCAAATATAGTGATTAGTAAAGCAATTAGCAAAATATTGATTGAACATTCCTTCTCACCTCAGGATAAAGTTTATATTATATACAATGGTGTAGATCCTGAAGAGTTGACAAAATACAATTATGCTGAAGCGCAGGTAGTAATTGAAAAATTAATAGACACGAAAGTATTTTCTAAACCGATTGTTGGAATGGTCGCTGATTACTCAATAGAAAAAGACCACAAGACTTTTATTAAAGCTGCAGACTTGGTTCGGCAGCAAAATCCCGATGTTATCTTTCTTATTGTTGGTTCGGAAAGAAAATTTTTTGGAAAAGGAATAAAGGAAGATATTTTAAGAATGATTGAATCACTTAGACTAAAAGAAAACGTTTTCTTGATTGACAAGTGTTTATATGCTACTGAGATTATTCCGCGGTTTGATATCGGAGTTTTATGCTCACACAACGAAGGTTTAGGCAATGTCATAATTGAATATATGATGGCTGGTGTTCCAGTCATTGGAACAAATACTGAAGGTATTGGAGAGGTGATTCACGACGGAGTAACTGGATACTTAATTTCTCCAGGTAGGTATAATGAACTTGCTGATAGGATAATTTTTCTACTAAAAAATTCAGAGGTCAAAATAAAAATGGGAATAAATGGAAAGAAATATGCAGAAGAGAAATTTTCACTTGAGAACTGGATAAAAAATATTATTAATCTTTATAATAAAATTTTAGATTCATAGTAAATATGAAGCGCAAAGTTTATACTCCAAGTCCAGAGTGTGCGTTAACAGGTCAACCAAACATAGATATATGGAATCAGGAATATATTATCAATCCTTTTATTGGTGTTGAAAGTGTATTCAAATCCGAAGAGTGGAATATAATGCTTAAATTTAACATTTTAAACAAAGAATTGAAAATATTAGAAGCAGGATGTGGGAATGGCAAATGGATAAAGGCATTGTATGGATTGGTAAAACATATCTACGGTATCGATTTTGCTACCACGGGTTTAAAAGCAATAAAAGAGGTCATTCCTGATGCTTTGGTGGTTCAGGGAGATGTGAGGCATCTACCTTATAAAGATTGTAGCTTTGACCTAATTTTAAGTTGGGGTGTTATGGAGCACTTTGAAAATTTTGATGATGTCAATATAGTATTAAAGGAAAGTCATCGTTGTTTAAATGAGGGCGGAATATTGATAGTTTCAGTGCCTTATTTGTCACTTAATAGGCTATTTAATCCACAAGTAGTAGCGAGGCGATTTGCCAGCAGAATCAATTGGTTACGCAAGATTTTTAAGAAAGGAAAAAAGCAATTCTTTCAATATGAACTCACCATCAGTGAATTTAAGAAAAAAATCATTCTAAACAATTTTAAAATTAAACACTATGAATTATTTTGGTTAGACTTAGGATTGCGCGATGATTTTCGCGGCTTATATCCATTTGTTAAATATCCCATTGAATTTTTCAGTAGAATTGCTCAATTCAAAAAATCTGTTAACTTTGCATTTGCTGCATTTATGCTCTTTATCTGCCAAAAGATATGACCATCCTTTGCGGTAAAAATAGTTTCCTCAAGAATAAAATATTAAACCTTCCTTTACTGAAAGAAAAAAGCATCTACGAAGATAATGACATATTAATATTGAATAATCGTGATGAAAACCACTCAGACATATTAATTGGAAGTAACACAAACTGTGTTTTTGTTGCCGAAGGGAATATCCTCAAAAAAATTCACTCACCATTTCAAATGGGAGATGACATTGATATTTGGAACCATCTTGAGGGATACTTTAATCTATTGGTCTGGGATAAGATTAAAAAAAGGGGAATCTTTGTCAATGACAAATTGGGTCTTAATCCGTTATATTATACAATAATTGGTAACTCAATGGCTATTTCCACAAGACTCAGGGATTTGCTGAATCTAACAGGGGCAGAAAAACAGATTGATACTATTGCGCTATCACAATTCGCATTGTTCAACTATTTTCTCGGAAGCCGAACTTTTATTAAAGGAATCAATCGCCTTGAACCAGGAACGGTATTAAAATGGGAAGACGGAAAAATTACTCACGAACGATACTGGGATGCAGGTAATATTATCAAAGAAGAACCATTATTAGAAGAAGAGGCAAAGGAAAAAATCTCTGAAATGCTACATAAAGTGATTTCCGAATGGATTTTAGGAAAGAAGCGAATTGGAATTCTTCTTTCAGGTGGATATGACTCCAGGGCCATTCTTGCCTGTTTATGTAAAATGGGGATAAAAGGCTATGCCTATACTTGGGATAATCCTAAGATCAAAGAGATGGGCGTAGCAAAAAGACTTGCGGAACGAACGGGTTTCTCGCTAAAATACCTTCCATTTTATCCCCCGATTGAACTTACTGCTGAACTTATTTATGAAGCAGAAAGAAAGACAGATTTTCTTTTTCCTTTTTTTCATATTGGAAGATTTTATGCGGTAAAAATAATTGGCAATGAAGTTGATGTTCTTTTTTCAGGGCAGGGGGAACTCATCAGGGCGACACCACTCCCAAATGATTATATAAATAAGAATACAATTTCTTGGATTTTAAAACAAAATACAAGTACTACTGCGGGTAAAACACATTTCTTTAATCTCTCAGATGAAACAACAAAAATTGCCTTTGATGATTCTATTTACAAAGATTTCAGAACCTATGAAAAACTTACCCTTTTTTTGCTATATAATGCATATCGTAATGATTATGGTATACTTAGATATGGAGAAGGTAGATTTACTACAGTAGTAATGCCATTTTTGGATGCCAGAATTATTGAGATTTTATTAAAAAGTCCTATTTCACTCGCACGATTGAAATCTTGGAATAAAAATTTAATTACTACATTTAAAAACAGAAATATGTATTTTGAAATTATAAGAAAAAATGCACCAGAACTCTTAGAAATTCCATTAGATAGAGGCTACAAACCGAAATATGATAACTGTTATTTAGGCATTCTTTTTACGATTATTTGGGGTTTGAGAGAAACTTTATCATCTAAAATAATAAAAGTATCAATCTCGCCCTGGGAGAATTTTATGAAAAATTTGTTGAGTGAAAAAAGTATTTTTACACGGGAATTTTACGACCAGAAAAAAATACTGAAGAGTTTGAGAAAAAACAAGCCCTGGGAACCGACTGAAGCATATGAACTGGAAAAAGTTGCACGGTTTGAACTCTGGCTCCGTAGTTTTATAGAAAATAGATGATGAAAAACAAACCCCGTGTCTGTATTATTCGCCAATTTTACTTTCCCCAGGAAGTTCACCTCAGGAGGGATGTAAAGGCTTTAATGAACGCTGGGTTCTCTGTTGATATTATTTGCGCACGTGAGTCAAAAGAAAAATTTCACGAGGTTTGGATGGGAATAAATGTATACCGTATTCCATTAACACACAAGCGTGGTAAACCCTTAAGATATATTTATGAATATTTTTCATTCTTCGTCCTCTGTTCAATAGTTTTATCGGTATTACATCTAAAAAAGAGATATAGAATAATAGAAGTTGACACAATGCCAGATTTCCTGGTATTCTCTACTATAGTTCCAAGAGTGCTTGGTGCAAGAATAATACTTTACCAGTTTGAAAATATGCCTATACTATTTGCGGAAAAATATGATTTGAGAAAAAACAGTCCAATTATTATTACGCTCAAAGCCATTGAAAGACTGGCAGTTGCATACGCAGATAAGGTGATTTTGACCCATCATAGGTCTGAACAATATTTTCTAAATAAGAGCACCCTTGTGCCAAATGTGCCAGATGAAGAAATGTTTTTGAGAAATATTGGCGAATGTAAAAATACGGGGAAAAATACATCTGCATTTCTCATTGTAACGCACTCTACCTTTACTCAAACATACGGTATTCAAAATATTATAAAAGCAATTCCGCTTCTCAAAGAAAAATACCCATTTTTAAGATGTGAAATAATTGGAACAGGTGAATATTATGAAGAACTGGTAGAATTATCCAGAAATCTTGGAACAGATTCTTTGATTCGTTTCAAGGGATACATCCCTTTTGAAGAACTTGCTTCGCACCTTCTAAAAGCAGATGTTGGTGTTGTTTCAATTCTCTCAGATTATTTATTGCCTAACAAACTCTTTGAATACATCTGTCTTGGGATTCCTGTTATTTGTAGTGATGCACGGGTTATAAAGTTATTTTTTGGACGGGACGAAATTTTATTTTATAAGCGTGACGATTACAATACCCTTGCATCCGCTATTGAATGGGTTATCAATAATTATGCACAGGCTTTGGTAATGGCGAAAATGTTAAAGAGGCGTTATCAGAATGAATTTTGCTGGCAGAAAATGAAATATAAATATCTCAATATCTATTGGGAATTGATAAAATGAGTCCAACTGGATTATTACAATTATTATTAGTATCTATCATTGGAATCTATTTTCTAATCATATTGATAAAGAAATGGGATGCTTTTCCTTTTTTACTCCTACCACTTGTCTGGTATCTTCCAGAACAAACATCACCGGGCAGACTCTTAGAAAACTACATATTTGTCCGATGGTTTACAGTAATAATGATTCCGTTCCTGATGGTTATAGCAATATTGAAAAGAAGGTTTTTCAAGACCATAAGATATATAAGTGGCTTTTACCTGTTAATCGCCATCTTTATTATTATTTCCTTCATATCTGCTTTTCTTAATAATAAGAGTCTATTTGATGTGCTCAGTTATCTGAGCATTTATTTGCGCTATCCGATCTTTTTCTTAGTTTTGACGACTCTTGATTTAACCGAAAATGTTATGCGTAAATTTCTTATTTTGTTCTCTATCTTGTTAGCAATTCAATTTCCTGAAGTATTCATTCGTTACTCAATTCTTGGAATAAAGGGTGATGAAGTCTCTTGGAGCCTTGGCTCTTGGGGAACTGCAAATCTCGGGATATATATGATATATGGTGGTTGCTTAATTATCGCTCATGCCCTACATAAAAATATAACCTTATGGCATATCGCTGGAATATTAATATTCTTTATTATCGCGATCTTTGGTGAAATCAAAACGATAATGGTTTGGTTTATAATTGTTATTCTTGTTACGGTTGTTTTTCATCCGTTCCAAACAAAAATAAAAAAATATATCATAATTTTTGTAATCATTATTTTGATATTTCCATTTGGACAAAGTATTTATCAATACTGGAATAAGGTTCATGGCATCCAGCTTGCAAACATTTTTCAAAGTATTTACCTGACTCTCCAAGGAAATGTTGGAACAGAAGATAAATATTCTTTATATCGTTTGGGCATTTTACTACGAATCGTGGAAGGAATCAGACAGAATACTACAACCTTTCTGTTCGGTTTTGGACCTGGTTCAAGTTTTATTGGTAATTTCTCGGGAATTCCTGGTCTAATTATACAATATCTCGGCAGCGGAAAGGATACCCCGAATCAATATGCTTCCACCCTACTGGATGTGGGGTTAACAGGTTTGATAAACTACTTTTTGATTTTAGTATTTTTGATAAAAATCTGGAGAAAGTCACTAAACGTAAGCGATGATAATCAGAATATGAAATTGTGGGCAATAATCAGAACCGCATTTGTAGGAATGATTTTTTATTATTTAATTGTTGGCCCCCTTTACTATCCGGTATGGCGTTTTGATGCTTCATCCTATATCCTCTATTTTTTTGCCGCGATTTTATATCAGCGAGTAAAAAATGGGGAAAAAAAATCTAAGCATTAAGAACAATTAAGTTTTTATCTTATGGTAATCATTAAAACGTTTAGTCCTCTGGAAGAAAAACGCTGGGATGAATTCATTGGAAATCACAATGAAGGGACGATATTTCACACCTCACACTGGTCAAGGGTGATTCAGAAAACATACAGTTTTGAGCCACAATTTTTTATTAATGCCAATGGAGATATTAAATTTGGGTTTCCTTTTTTTCTTATCAAGGATAAAATTAAAGGTAATCGCTTGATTTGTCTACCATTTACTGACGAATGCCTTCCTCTATTCGCATCTGAGCTTAATTCGGAAGAGAAGAATAATATAATTTCTGCGGTCATTGGATTGATAGAAGAGAAAGGAATTAAGCAGATAGAGATCAGAGGCTTTAATAATGAATTCTTAAGAAATGCGAATTTTAAAGATTTTAATTATTATAGGAAATTTACACTTGATCTTTCTAAAGGACTTGATCTTTTGTGGAAGGGATTTAAGCAAAAGTCTATACGTTATCCAATAAAGAAGGCTCAAGATTACGGAGTAAGGATTGTCCATTCAATAGCCGGAGAAGATATGTCGGTATTCTATAAATTGAATCTTCTAACGCGAAAAAAACATGGTGTTCTGCCCCAACCCTATAATTTTTTTTTAAATATTTATGAGGAAATTATTAAAAAGAACTTAGGATTCATATCGATTGCTTATTATAAATCCATACCCATTGCTACAAGCATATTCTTTGTCTATAACAAAATAGTTCACTATAAGTATAATGCATCTATTATTGATTACTTAAGATACCAACCTAATCATTTGATTTTATGGTCTGTAATTCAATGGGCAGTTGAAAACGGTTATAGAATACTTGATATGGGGCGAACCTCACCGGATAATAAGGGTTTAATGTCCTTTAAAAGGCACTGGGGTGCTATTGAAACTGAACTCCACTATTATTATTATCCTGACGTCCAGGGCGTGGGTGCGATCCAAGAAAATAGTTTGAAATATAAAATTGCAAGTTCAATATTCAAGAAACTCCCTCTTCCGATATTACAAGTTATGGGCAATAAATTCTATAAATACTTAGGTTGAAAAATGGATCAACTAAAAAAATTATGGAAATTACCAGAGGAGTATGAAAAAAACATTCTAATCTTTGAGCAAGAATTTGAGAAATACCTTTTTGAACAATACCATCGTAGAAAAAATCGCAATCTTGTTTTTTTAAAATTCTTTTACTTACTTAAACCTTCAATCCCTCGTTTCTTACAGATTTATTTGAGACAAGAAAGGATGAAAAGGATCAAAGATTCCTTTCCAAAATGGCCCATAGACACAACACTTGAAGATTTAAAAAAAAGGATATTAAAAAATTTTAATTTAGGAGGAATCCCGTTCATCTGGTTCTGGCCAGAAGATAAAAAATTTGCTTTTATTTTGACCCATGATGTGGAAACAAAGCAGGGCCTGAAAAATATAGATAAAATTTGCGAAATTGAAAAAAAATTTGGTTTTCGTTCAGGTTGGTTCTTTGTTCCAGAAAGGTATCTAATTTCTGATAAACTCATTCAGGAATTAAAAGAGCAGGGTTTTGAGATTGGTATCCATGGTTTAAGGCATGATGGCAAATTATTCAGTTCCAAAAAAATCTTTGAGGGACGGATGAAAAGAATAAAAGAATACGCCTTAAAATGGGATGCAAAAGGTTTTCGTTCTCCTTCTTTGCTCCGCAATGCTGAATGGATAAAAGAAATCCCATTTGAATATGATTCTTCTTTCCCTGATACCGACCCTTACGGTCCTCAACCAGGTGGTTGTCTATCTATTTTCCCATTTTTCATCGGTAATATTGTTGAGTTGCCCGTTACACTGCCCCAAGACCACACCCTTTTTGTAATTCTCAAATGGGATGATATCTCAGTCTGGCGAAAAAAGATTGATTGGATTGAAGAGATGAATGGACTAGCATTGTTAATTGTTCATCCTGATTACTTTGATAAAAATATGGAAGAATATTATATTGAGTTATTGGATTATGTTTCAAAAAGAGATTACTGGCATACATTACCATCAGAAGTTAGTGATTGGTGGCGCTATCGTGATTGTGCTACTATTGTTAAAGATACCAACGGCAATTGGACTATATCCGGTAAGATAAACAATATGACCATTGGGTATTTATGAAAATTTTTATATTGGGTCTTGACTTTAAATTGAATTTTGATATAATAATTTTGAAAAACTAATAAAGGAGAAAAAATGAAGATTGCGGTTGTGGGTGTTGGTTATTGGGGTCCAAATCTGGTGCGAAATCTATTAAATAACAAATTTGTGAGTGAAGTCTATTGTTTTGATATTGATGCAAAAAGGTTGTATAATATTCAACGACTGTTTCCAACAGTAAAAATCGTTGATAACTATGAAGATATATTAAAGGACCCCAAAATTAACGGTATCTGTATTGCAACTCCGGCAAGCACCCATTTTTCTCTTGCAAAAATGGCAATTGAGTATGATAAACATATTCTGGTAGAAAAACCCTTTACCGTGACCGTGCGTGAGGCAGAAACCTTGATTGAACTTGCCCAGAAAAAAAGATTGAAACTTGCAATTGACCACATATTTATGTATAACGGTGCAGTTAGAAAGATAAAGGAACTTATTGAATCAGGAGAGGTGGGAAAGATTCTATACTTCGATGCGGTGCGAGTGAACCTTGGGCTTTTCCAGCACGATGTAAATGTATTATATGACCTGGCAACCCATGATATCTCAATAATGTTATATTTACTTAATAAATCTCCTAAGGCTGTCTCTGCTATCGGTGTTGGTCATTATAGTACAATTGAAGATATTGCATATCTCACCCTTTTCTTTGGTGACAATTGCATTGCCCATTTCCATGTAAACTGGCTTGCTCCAGTAAAGGTCAGGAGAATTTTGATCGGTGGTTCGCAGAAGATGATTGTTTATGATGACCTGGAAGTGGTTGAAAAAATAAAGGTGTATGATAAGGGGGTTGAGATAAAGACAAAAGAAGGGATATATAAAACACTCATTGAATATCGCACCGGTGATATGTATGCACCGAAATTTGACACCACTGAGCCCCTTTCATCGTTAATAACTGAGTTTATCGATGCAATAAAAAATGGAGCAGAGCCGTTATCAAATGGCAAAATTGGTCTGGAGGTAATGAGAATATTGAATGCGGCTCAGAAATCATTAAAGAACTGTGGCTGTGTAGTGGAGTTAAAAAATGAATAATACACAAATAATAAAAGATGTAAAATTGGGTAAGAATGTAAAAATTTTTGGTTTTGTGAATCTATATGGCTGTGAGATCGGCGATAATACAAAGATTGGAACCTTTGTTGAAATTCAGAAAAATGCAAAGATTGGTAAAAACTGCAAGATCTCTACCCACACATTTATCTGTGAAGGGGTGACCATAGAAGACAATGTCTTTGTCGGACACAATGTCACTTTCATTAATGACAAATATCCCAGGGCAACAAATCTTGATGGTTCAATGCAGACTGAAGCAGACTGGCAAGTCGTGCCCACCCTTGTCAAAAAGGGTGCCTCAATCGGTTCAAGTGCAACAATCCTCTGCGGTGTAACCATTGGAGAAAATGCCATTGTCGGTGCGGGTAGCGTGGTCACAAAGGATGTGCCGGATAATGCAATAGTTGCGGGCGTTCCAGCAAAAGTCATAAAGATGTTGAACAAAGAAGATTATGAGAAAAAAAAGAAAAGTCCATAGATTCCCTGTTTTTTTTAAGGAGTTATTGAGAGGAGGTTAAATGCAGGTCCCATTTATGGATTTGAAAAGGCAGTATGAGATGATAAAGGACGAGATCGATGAGGCAATTCAGAAGACCATAGAATCCTGTGCCTTTGTTGCTGGAGAAAAGGCGAAGGAATTTGAAACGAATTTTGCCAATTATTGCGGGGCAAAGTATGGTATTGCCATATCTTCTGGCACAAGTGCAATATATGTAGCATTAAAATCACTTGATATTGGCAGGCACGATGCAGTAATTACTGCCCCCTATACATTCATAGCCACGGCTGAGGCAATTAGTTTAACCGGTGCCACACCGATATTTGTGGATATAAAAGAAGATTCTTATACAATTGACCCGGAGAAGATTAAAGAATACATTGAAAAGAAATGTGAATGGATTGAGAAAAAGGGAATTTTAAGGGACCAGGAAAAAAAATTGAATGTCAGGGCGATAATACCGGTTCATCTTTATGGACAAACCGCAGATATGGATAAGATTTTAAATATTGCAAAAAAATATAATCTTGCAGTGATTGAGGATGCAGCCCAGGCACATGGTGCATTGTATAAAGATAAAAAGGCTGGAACAATAGGAGATCTCAGTGCCTTCAGTTTCTACCCGAGCAAAAACCTTGGTGCCTATGGTCAGGGTGGTATGGTTTTGACAAATAACGAAGAGCTTGCTGAAAAGGTAAGGATGTTGATTGACCATGGACAGAAGGAACGTTATTTTCACGAATTTGAAGGCTGGAATTTCAAAATGGATGGATTCCAGGCAGCAATCTTGAATGTAAAATTGAACTACCTTGATGACTGGAATGAAGACCGGAGACAGAATGCCTATTACTATAATGAACTTTTAAATGGCATAGATAAAGTATTTACACCAAAGGAAATGGATTATGGAAAACATATTTATCATCTCTATGTTGTGCGTGTTCAGGACCGTAATGGCTTTCAGAATTATTTAAAAGAGAATGGTGTAGGTACTGGCATCCACTATCCCAAACCACTCCATTTGCAAAAGGCATATAGCCATCTTGGATATAAAGAAGGCGATTTTCCAGTCTCTGAAAAATGTGCCAGCGGGGTCGTTTCTTTACCGATGTTCCCAGAATTGACAAGACAGGAGATAGAATATGTCTGTGCCAAAATAAAAGAATGGGCAGCCCAGTTATGAAAACCTGATTTTTTTATGATTAAGGCAATCTTGTTATTCACTGATATTCTCGTGATTGTATCATCATTCCTGGTTGGAAAATTTCTTCGCTACCATAATGGTGCACATTTTATCCCGAACCAGATAACCACATTTTTATTTCTTGTATTAGTAATACCCTTAATCAGTTACCTTTATGACCTTTATAATCATTATTATTATGCCCAATCTGGTCGAGTCTTTTTCAAACTTGTCAATGTCTGGATTCTTTCTTTTATTGGTTATGTCATAGTGGGATTTCTAACCAAATTTTATTTTCTGAACAATAGTCGCGGATTTATCTTCTACTTCTTCTTTATCTCGTATCCATTAATTACATCTTTCTTTAGATTATTGATAATTCCCAGGATTCTCAGAAGTTATTTTTCCAAGCCAGACCACCGAACTGTATGCAAATATATTGGTCCTGAAGATAAATTTGTCGAGTTCAATCAATTCTTTAAAGAAAATCCAATTATTGGATTCAATTTGACCAATTCAAATGCAGATGAAAATAAATCCAAGATATCAGAAATATTTCTATTCAGTGCCGAAAAGGATTTCGGTGGTTTGTATGAAGAATTAAAACAATATTCATCAATTGGTAAGAAAGTGCACATTGTTACAGGCCTATTTAACGACCTTCCGTTGAGATGGGAATGGTGTAAGATTGATAATTTACCAATAATTTCATTGAAGATAAATGGTGAAAAAAGATGGCAGGCGATTGTGAGAAGGATACTTGATATTTTGCTTTCGTCATTATTTTTGATCATTTTACTTCCATTTTTTGCGATCATCGCCCTTGCTATTAAACTTGATTCTTCAGGTCCTGTAATTTATAAACAGAAGAGATGCGGGAGAAATGGAAAAGAATTTACACTTTATAAATTCCGTTCAATGTATAATAATAATACTCAGGAAAAAAGAGAAAATTGTTTTAAGGCATTTATCGAAAATAAAACGCCCAAGGGTAAAATTATAGACTATGATGAAATTACAAAGGTGGGCAGAATTTTAAGAAGGACTTCCCTTGATGAAATTCCTCAGTTTTTTAATGTATTAAAAGGAGATATGACATTGATTGGTCCGAGGCCACCGATACCCTATGAGGTGAAATATTATAAGGAATGGCATAAAGATAGACTGAAGGTCAAACCTGGAGTAAGTGGACTCTGGCAGGTATACGGTCGTGGTATTATGCCCTGCGATTCTTCAATATTTCTTGATTTATTATATACAATGAATCGTTCTATCACACTTGATTTAAAACTTCTGTTTCAGACAATCCCTGCGGTATTGTTAGGCAAGGGTGCATACTGATAGTTTTATATAATTACTGATCCAACCTCAAAACAAATGCTTATCTTTTTAATTTATTCAATATTCTATCCCATTGATTTTTATCAAAATGAACTGATTGAAGAACTCCAGGTAAGGGGTTATTTCTTCACAAAATCCCCAAGTATCAGACCTTATTTTTTTGATGCCGATGAGAAGACATATAGTGATTCTTTAAAAGAAGATATCCTATGGTTATATAACCATATCTGGATTTCAAATGTAAGAATCGCATTAAATTATGATACAATAAAAACAATTCGTTTCAAACCAATGGTTAATTATTATTTTTCTAATTTTTCTTTCTACCTCCAGCCCGATGTAAAATTCGGGACTGACAGTCTACCACCGAGCAAGGTCTTTAAGAACCTTTTTTCTGCTGATTATGAGCGGGTCTATACCCAATATCAAAATTCAGTATTTCGCCTCTTTATTGGTCGTGAAAGGTTCTCAATCGGTCCCTCACCAAGATATAATATGTTATTATCCGGCTATGGTGCACCAATGGATTGGTTCCATTATGCACTCACGGCAAAATATATCAAATTAAGTTATTATCTCTGCCGACTTGATGATATGATTTGTAAACCGGTTGAATACATTGGTGATACTATTTCAACAATAATTAATGCCCAGAGGTATTTAATAATCAAACGGCTGGACTGGACTCCGGTAAAATTTTTTAATTGCAGTTTTTCTGAGGCGGCAACTTTTGGTGGTGAAAATTATTCACTGATGCTGTATCATTTTAATCCCATTGTATTCATCCATACACTCCAGCATAACTGGGAAAAGGATGCGAATCTATTCTTCCATATTGATCTTCGGTTATTTTTTAAAAATTTTTCTGTTTATTCTGCACTCCTTGTGGATGACTATCAACTCGAACCTGACCCCAATGGCGAGCCCAATCACCTTGGGGTAAATTTTGGAATTGAACTTGCGGATTTTTTTATTGACCGTAGTTTCCTGATGTTGGAATATCATCTTCTGACACGCTGGATTTATTCAATCTATGCACCACATCAGCGGTATAATTATTATGGACATCCGATTGGTTTCCCCTATGGTAATGATTGTGATGAGGTCTACGCAAAATATACCTATCATATCAATAAGCATTTTGATATATATCTTGCGGGTTCATACTTAAGAAAGGGTGAGAATCAGGTAAATTCAATCTGGCCCATTCCTGAAAAGCCACGGGTGCCCGGAACTTCGTTTCCGGATGATAACTTCCTCTCCGGGATTATTGAAAGAACACTTAATATAACCTTTGGTATACGTTTCTTTTATCAAAAAAATCTTTATCTTGACACAGATATCGGATTTTTAAATATAAATAATCAGCAACATATTGAAAACCAGAATAAAAATTTATTCCAATTCCATTTCTCCATTTCATTTCTAAGGTTATAAAAATCCCTTAAAAACCTTATGAATAAACCATCGGTCTGGGATTATATTTTTTTGACCCGACCGATATTGCTCATCCCGGTCTGGGCATTTTTTTTATTGGGAAATTTCTGGGCAGGGGGAAAAAAATTCCAATTTAATAAAACATTCTATGTGGGATTGGTTGTCTATACTTTTTTACTCGTTGTTTTATATGTTTTAAACCAGATCGCTGATAAAGATTCAGACAGGATAAATCAGAAGCACCTGCTCATTGCTGAAGGATATGTAACAGTAAGGCAGGCATATCTTGTAATAATTATCTCATTAATCGTGTCGTTTGGATTCTCCGTATTTCTACCTTTATCAATTATAATATTTATGTGCATCTCTTTTATATTTGGGATTTTATACTCCTTTGTTCCATTTAAATTAAAGGCAGTGCCTTTTGCCGATTTTTTGATAAACGGTATCGGTTATGGATTTTTAAACTTCACCCTTGGCTGGTTAACATTAAAACCATTTTCTAAAGAAACTGTTATTCACTCCCTGCCTTATATCTTTGCTGTAAGTGCCATATTTGTAAACACAACAATCCTTGATATTGAAGGTGACAGGAAATTTAATTACATAACCACAGGTGTTTTGCTCGGGGTAAAAAATACCGCACTCCTTGCCTTATTCCTTATAATCTGCAGTATTATCAGTGGATTATACAATGTAGATTATATATGTTTAATACCGGCAGTGGTTTCTTTGCCCTTGTTTTTTCTTGCCGCGCTAAAGGGTGAGACAAAATATATCCAGCTTTCAATTAGAGTTGGTGGGCCATTGCTAATTTTAATAACGGGTATTGTCTTTCCATATTTTCTGATTTTATCTCTTATAATATTTATATTCCTGCGCATTTACTACAGAAAGAAATTCGGTATCAGTTACCCAAGTTTGCGATAATAAATAGAACATCCAACAACTATGATATCTAACCTGGATGCGAATATAAATAATTATAGAATAAATCTTTTAATCCGGGCATTAAATGGTAGGGGTAGCATTTATGACTTATCTGGAGAATATGTCAAGGCGATAAATGATTTTAAGATTATAGGTCGCTATAAGACATATCAATACATTGCTGACTTTGGGATAAGTGAAGTTCTTGAGAAAATGGGCAGATATCATCAAGCCTTAAGATATACTGAACGAGCCCTCAATAATAGCCCAGATATAATGAGAAAAATTGAGATAATCAACCAAAAGGCATTCTTGTTAATGAGGTTGGGAAATTTAAAAGGAGCAAAGACTGCCGAGAGAACTGCGCAGAATCTTCTGAAGAAAATCAAGGGGCATAAAGTGGATGTCAATAACTACGCAGGGCGCAGTTATTATAATCTCAGTGTCTTCTTCCTCCATTCTGACAAACTTACTTCGGCATTGGAATATGCAAAAAAGAGCTTAAAGAGTTCATCGGCAATCAAGGACAAGCGACGGCAAGGTCTTTCATACAACCTGCTTGGTGTTATCTATAGAAAAATGAATAAACCTGATTTATCTTTGAAATATTATCATAAAAGTCTGCGTTACTTTACTGAAGTTGGTGATATAGGACAAATCGCGGGTGTTTATAATAATATCGGTAACCTCGAAAAAGATTTGCAGAGTGCGATTTTTTTCTTAAAAAAGGCGCTATCAATATTTACAAAAATTGGCTATGGTATGGGTATTGCCGAATCAGCGCATAACCTGGCAAATAGTTATCTTGAACTTGGCGTTTGTAATAAGGCATTTTTAGAATATAAAAAAGCCCTCCAGTTTGCTAAGAAAATGTCATATAAATTTGCTATTTCCATTAACCTGACCGGAATAGGTAAGGTTTATAAATTGTGGGGGGACTACAAGGTTGCATATAATAACTTTTATAGAGCGCTCAGATTGGCAGCGGAGATTAACGACAAAGAAGGAATTCTGGAAAATACTTATATGATTGCCTTACTAAAATGTGAAAAAAATGAATCAGATGCACTTAGATGGCTTGAATATGCAGCGGTTTTAGCACAAGAAATGTCTGACCAATTTTTTCTTGCGGAAATATTATACAAAAAAAATCAGATATCTAACCTACCTTAAGGATTACACAAAAATTTCTCAGTTTGAAAAAATCGTGCGTAAGTTGTCATCAAAAGATTTTAGATTAAGGACGCAGAGTTTTTTGCTGCTTATAGAATGGGAGCTTCAAAATTATTATAACAAAATGTCAAAAAAGAAACATACTCGAATTTTGCTTAATAAATTGGAAAGATTTTTTGAACAAACCCAGGACTGCGAAATGATTTTCTATCTGGGCAGGGCATTGGTTGAATTCTTTTTAATGCACAATTTGAAAAAGGCTGGTGTGATCTATTCAATTTTGAATCGTTTGATTAAAGAAGAGGTGAGATGTTACTACTCTGAGGTCGTTTTCCTGGGTGCCAAATTAAATTATTACAGGGGTAAAGACTGGCAGGATAGAATAAGACAGGCATTAAAAATTGCGCGGCAGATTGGCAAAAAAAGATTGGTTTTAGAAATACAGGAATGGTTAAAATCAAAAAAGTTGAAAATTGATTTAAACAAGCTATAATATAATGATAAAATAATGAAGAAGATTCTATTTCTTAATCTTTTATTTATTGTATCTGTTTTTGCCCAGGATCGTGATTCTCTTTATGATTCTTTGAGATACAGATTAAATATATCAAACAATGTTCAAACTACGGATAAATGGTTTTCTCAGGATAAATTTTGGCATTTTTCTGCTTGTGCATCAATAGTGGGTTTGAGTTATCATACACTGGTCTGCCGTTTAAAAAGGGATGAGGAACAGGGCAGGATCTATTCGATATCGTTTACTGCATTGGTTGGCCTGGGGAAAGAAGTCTATGATAAAAAGAAAAAGGGTCATTTCTCCTGGAAGGATCTTTGCTGGGATGGTGCTGGCCTTGTAGTCGGATATTTTGCATTCATCCATAGATACTGAAGGGCTATAAAAGATATTTTGTAGGGCAGTGCTTTAAGCCTTGCTTTTTTTCTGTTTTAGAGAACTAACTATTATTTGTATAACTTTTCTTCTGATTTCGGGCATTATGCCAAGTCTCACCACCGGATGCACGCTATTTGCTAATAGAATTATTATCAGATTTTTCTTTGGTTCTACCATCACCATAGTTCCGGTAAAACCAGTATGGCCAAATGCAGAATCAGATAGAATACCCGGGTAAGGATTTACCCACCATCCAAGCCCCCTTTTTTCATTTCCACCGGTATAGTCCTTAATCATCATCTTTAATGTGCCTGGTCTCACAATCCCACCCTGCAAATAGGCTTTTAAAATCCTTGATAGGTCTTCAGCATTAGAGAATAACCCGGCATTACCTGATACGCCATTGAACGCATAAAAGCAATTTCCGTCATGAACTTCACCCTTTATCAAATAATCCCGCCATCTTATTTTTGAAATATCTCCAAATTCTTTTGCCTTTTCTTTTTCGTGCTCATTCCCCAGTTCGGTTGGTGCAATATTCTTTATCTCTTTGGGCGGATTAAAAAAAGTATTTTTTAATCCTAATTTTTTAAAAATATTCTTTGCGCAGTATTCAGCCAAATTTAGATGAGTAATCCTTTCTATTATTATTGATAAGATTACATATCCTAAACAGGAATAGACCACCTTATTATCTTTAGTCCCTGCATTCCTGAGATAATCAATACTTTTATTTTCGGGTAAGATATAGAGCGGATACCAGGCAGGGAGTCCTGAGGTGTGGGTTAAAAGTTGTTTGATGGTCCTCTTTCCGGTCAGAGAATTCTTAAATTCCAGTAGATACTTCTCAACCTGGTCATTGAGTTTGATCTCTTTATCCTCAAATAAAAGCATAACTGCCATTGCTGTGCACAAAGGTTTTGTTATTGATGCAAGGTCAAAGATTGTATCTTTATTAACTCTTATCTGCTTTGGAATTACCTGGGCATTACCCAACGCCTCAAAATAGTAAATCCTTCTATCATCTCCCACCCACAACACCGTACCTGGTATCTTACCTTCCCTTATACAATTCCTAAGATATTCCTCCAATCTTAATGAAATCATTCTGGCAGTTGAGCATCTGAACAATTGAACAATTGTTCAATTGTTGAAGTTAGATCGTATATTCTTAAAAAATTACTTCTTTTTAATTCTGCATTCAGAAGTCTAATGCCTCTTGGAATAAATTTTTTGAATTGGGTTTTGTTTTTATTTAGAGAAAGGTTAACAAAGGCACCAAGTGCCTGCATATTTCTCTGGATTGCGGTAAGATTATAAATTCTCAAAAATTTTTCTTTTGGAATCTCTATTCCCCTTTTTTTGAGACAATCAAGATAATAGAAGATTAAGTATTCTTCAGTCCTTTCATCAATATCAACATACGCATCCCTTAACAAAGAAGCAAGGTCATAGGTGAGCGGACCAATCCTTGCCGACTGGAAGTCAATGATTCTTATTTTATTATTTTTTATATATATATTCTGTGATTGGTAATCACGATGCATTAAGAAATTCGCAATGGGCTTTATACCTCCAACCATATCTTTTATTAATATTTTAAAATCGTCCTCGGTTTCTTTTAATCTATCTTCAGGAATTTTGCATAACTGCTGTAGAAAGAATTCTTTAAAATAATCCTGTTCCCACTTTATGTGATCTTCGTCATAATAGAGATTGACCGGTGCATCTTTATAACCGTCAATCTGTAATTTTACAAGTTCCTCAATCGCAAGTTCATAAAATCTCTGCCAGTTGTATTTTTTATTACGCATAAAATCGTATAACGAATCTCTACCCAGGTCTTCAATAATTACCCGGTTGCCCTTTGTCATAATCAATTCTGGCACGCCCACGCCTCTCTGGTGAAGATGATTTAGAATCTTTACATACTGGTCAATATTAGGGTCTTCAATCAGAATATATGTGGTATTCCCTTTTTTTACCCGAAAGAACTTTCGGTCCGAGCCGCCAGTATTTATCGCTTCAATGATTTCATATTCAGATAAGACATCGCTATTATTCTGTTTCTCATACATAATTTCATTTTAGACAAAATTTTGTCTTTGTAAAGGGTATTCAAAACAATAAAGGGTGGCTTGTAGCCACCCCTTATTTCATTCTATTTTTATCTTCGTCTCTTGCCGCTGCTTCGAATTTCGAATGTGCCACTGATTCCATTGGCATTTGTATTCTGGGCATTTGACACTCTAATTCTACAGTTTGTGCTTGAGACATTAGGAACATACCATTCATAATTACCATTGTTGCCGGCGTTGTCAGTTATTTGGTTCCAGGTTGAACCACCATCAGTAGAATAATCAATTCGCACATAACCACTGGTATTGGTTCCGGTCCAGGTTATATAATAATCCCTGCCTAAAATCCAGTTGTCATTAGACATTGGTGAGGTCACCATAATGGAATCGGTGACCTGGGTTGTGGTGATTGTGAAGTTGTTGTCGCTTATGTCATAGGCATTGGCATCATTAGCATAGACAATTCTCACCCGGCAATTCGTTGAATTCACATTCGGAACAGTCCAGAGATAAGAACCATCATTGGTTGTGCCGGAATTAATCGTGGTCCAGTTTATTCCTCCATCGGTTGAGTAATAAATTGCTACATTTCCTGTTCCACCGGTCCAATCCCAGTGGATTGGGTAGTATTCACCACTCCGGTAGGTCTCACCACCATTTGGACGTTTGATGGTAATCAAAGGATGGGCAATTGTGAAGTTTGTATTACTGGCATCGTTGAGATTGGCATCAGAGTAATTACTTACTCTCACAAGCATGTTTGTGGAAGGGGTATTAGGAATATTCCAGGCATAGCCTCCGTTATTCGTTGTATAGGTACTAACCGGTGTCCAGGAACTGCCATTATCAGTTGAATAGTGAATTACTACTGAACTAAATCCACCGGTCCAGTTCCAGTGAATCGGATATTATTCACCCACAATATAATTCTCACCGCCGTTGGGCATTACAACAGTGATTGTATCACGCGCAATTGTAAAGTTCGCATCGCTGATATCATAGATATTGGGATTGGTCGGATGGCTTACCCTTATCCGGCAATTGGGATAGGTCGTGCTTGTATAAGCAACATCCCAGGCATAATTGCCATCGTTGTCAGTGGCAGAAACGATTGTATTCCAGGAAGTCCCACCATCGGTTGAATAATCTATCTTTACTGTGCCAAAACTTCCATACCAGTTCCAGTGGATGGGATGATATTCATCGGAAAGGTATGTTTCATTGCCATTGGGCCTTAGTATTACAATCCCTTCAGTAATATTTATTGTATGGGGACTTGACCAGGCTGAGGTAGCACCGTATGTATCCCTTGCCTGTGCTCTGACTGAATATGAACCAGTCGTAGTATAGGTGTGTGTATCCTGAACTGTGCTGCCGCTCGGCACATAAGAACTCCAGCTTGATGTATCCCCATCACCCCAGGCAAACCGGATTGCAACACCCTGACCAGCCGGGTCGGTTGCTGAGGTATAAAATTCATAAAAATACTGCGTACCTTGATAACCACTTGAAGGACCCCAGGGTGTAACAGGAATATTTGGTGGATTTATCACAGTGACAATTACGGTCTCAGAGGTTCCTTCATTATTTGCCTTATCAAATGCCTTGGCATAGATATTGTGAGTGGTATTATCCTGAACTGCTGAGGCATTCCAGGTATGACTATAAGGAGAAGACTGGTCTGTGGAGACAAGGACATTGTCAATATAGAACTCTACTTTCTCTACGCCCTTATTATCCGTGGCATCCGCATTAATTGTGACTATCCCACCAACAGTATCACCACTTGCAGGTTGTGTGATTGAAATCTCGGGTGGTTCTTTATCTCCACAACCAATCAGAAACAACACTATTATGATAGTGCCAGCAAACATTCTTTTCATATTACATCCTTTGTTGATTAATAAAAGATATTTGCTGACCTAACCAGGTTGGTTAGTTCTTCTCTTTAGAATTATAATGCTATTATATCTAAAAAATGAATTCTGTCAATAATGTTTCTAATGAATTATGTTGAAGCAGATTATATACCTTATAGGTTCCTATATCATACCATATATTTCTTACCAAAAGGCAGTGGATTAACTCACCCTTTTTTATTGCCATATTATATACTTCAGTAAGGCTGAAGACCTTTTTATTTTCTGGAAAATATTTGAAGATTCTTTTTGAGAGGACGGCAATACCTGTATAGGTGTAACAACCTTCTGTTCTCTTTTTATAAAATTTGACTGCGTAATTCTTTGAAATTCGTACCCGATTGGTTTTATAATTGTCCACGAGCACAATCGTGGCAAGAGGTTTTATTCTCTTATGCATACTGATTACTCTTTTTAGATCAATATTTGACAGAATATCACAGTTATGAATCAAGAAGTCTTCAGAGACAAAATTCCTAAAATTCAATAATGCACCACCGGTTCCAGAAAGGTATTCTTCCCTGACAATTTTCAAGTCCTTGAATTTTTTTAAATACTCTTCTACCATATCCGCCTTATAAAAGGTATTGATCCCGATATTTTTTATTCCTGCATTTTTGATTTTTTTAATTATGAGTCCAATTATTGGAATCCCTTTGATGGGTAATAATGGTTTGGGAATCTCTTTAGTTATTTTGCCTAGCCTTTTACCAAGACCTGCAGCAAGGATTATCGCCTTCATAATGAGGGTTAAATAGTTGAATTGTTAAATGGTTAAATAAAATCATAGAGATGTTATTTGTAGAGCAGGTATCTGTGCCGTCTCTTTTTAAATTCATCAACATCCCTTTGCCATCTTTTCTTTATTGAAATCACGGATTCACTTTTTTCAATTGCATTCCTAATCCAGGAATTTCCGATCAGAATGTCAAAGGGCATTTTTTTTCTCTCAAATTCATATGGTGGTTTACGCCAGGTGAACTTCTTTGGATAAAGTTCTTTTATTGTAGAGATTATCTCAAGCCCGGCATAGACCGGGTCAAATTTTTTTAAATTGTTCACATAGATCTGTGCACCACCACAGACTCTTCCCTGGTATTTATGGAATGTGGGGATGAATTTCAATGGTCTAAAATTTACCCCGGATATTTTTCTTGAATTCAGTTCTTTTACTAATTCTTCTTCATCAATCCAGGGAGCACCGAATATCTCAAATGGACGGGTGGTCCCTCTACCTTCAGAAATATTTGTTCCTTCAAGCAGGCACATCCCAGGATATACACAGGCAGTCTCAAATGATGGCATATTTGGCGAGGGAACGGTCCAGTATAATTCGCATTCAGGAAAATAAAATTTTCTTTTCCAGCCCCGCATTTTTATGATTTCCAAATCAGCAAAGATATTTTCTTCAATATTTACCATATTACAGATTTCACCAAATGTCAAACCATGCCGTACCGGCAAGGGAAACAATCCAACAAAAGAATAAAAATTTTTTTCAAGAACCGGTCCCTGCATTGTAATACCATTTAATGGATTGGGACGGTCAAGAATGATTATTTTTTTATTTAATCGTGACATCTGTTTCATTAACAATACTGCACTCCAGACAAATGTATAATATCTGGTTCCTATATCAATCAAATCAACCACCAATGTATTAATCTCCTTTAAAATATTAATGGACGGCACAAGACCTTTGCCATAGAGACTTATAACCGGAACCCCTTTCTGTCGGTGACTTTTTACATAAATCTGGTCCTGCAAGGCACCGAATAATCCGTGCTCGGGCGCTAAAATAAATTTTAAATTGAGGTATTCGCATTTAATAAAATGATAAATTGTAGGTTGCAATTTACAGTCAGTGGCTGAAATGTTTGTTAATAAAGCAATTTTTTTGTTTTTAAATAAATCAAAAATTTCACTAATCCTATCAATCCCTATCAGCATATAGAAATATATTCTGAATTGAAAAAAAGTCAATTGAAATGTCAAATTCCCTATTGACAATTTTCTAAATATTGATATTATATTATATGATGAAATTAGGTGAGATATTAGTGAAACATGGATTTATTAGTGAAGATATGCTTGCCCGTGCTCTTGAAGAGCAGAAAAAGGATGGTGCGAGGCTTGGTTCAACCCTTATAAAGTTAGGGTATTTAAAGGAAGAAGATTTATTAAAGGCACTCTCCATACATTTTGGCGTAAAGTCCATTGATCTAAAAAAATTAGAACTCGACCCCAATATTTTGAAATTAGTTCCCACCGATATTGCTGTTAAATATCTCGTTGTGCCGGTGAAGAGATTGGGTAGAACCCTGAGTCTCGCAATGGTCAATCCCGGGGATATGAATGCAATTGAAGATATCAAATTTGCCACAAGTTATGATATTGAACCGCTCGTTGCATCTGAGGATGCAATAATAAAGATAATCAATGAACATTATCATGTTGAAAAGATGCTTGCGGATGTAATGTATGAATTGGAAACTGCAGATGCCGGTGAGACCTCGGTTAAAGTTATGGATGAGGTGGTTCAGCAAAAAGAGGAGGAAGACCTATCAAATGTTGCAGAGGACAGTGATAGTGGTCCTGCCCTTAAGCTGGTGAGCAAAATCATAAGCGATGCAGTGGAACAGAATGTCTCTGATATCCACATTGAACCTTACGAGAATGAAATGCGCGTTCGTTATCGTATTGATGGCATATTGCATGAAGTTTTAAAACCACCGAAGAAGATGAATCGTGCCATAGCAACAGTTATTAAGGTTATGGCAAAATTAAAAGTTGAAGAAAAAAGATTACCCCAGGATGGAAGGATAAAGGCAAGGGTTCATAACAGGATCATTGATATTCGTGTCTCCACCGTGCCCACACTCTTTGGAGAAAAGATTGCACTCAGACTCCTTGACCGTTCATCGATTCAATTGAATCTTGACCTCCTGGGATTTGAAGAAAGCACTTTAAAATCTTTCCGCAGGGCAATAAAGACACCTTATGGTATTGTTCTCGTTACCGGTCCTACTGGTTCCGGCAAAACCACCACCCTTTACTCAGCCCTTACAGAATTGAATGACCCTGGAATTAATATAACAACCGCAGAAGACCCGATTGAGTATTCATTAATGGGAATAAATCAATTGCAGGTGAATGAAAAAATTAACTTGACCTTTGCTTCAGCACTGCGTGCGTATCTGCGTCAGGACCCGAATATCATAATGGTGGGTGAAATCCGTGATCTTGAGACCGCCGAAATTGCGATCCGTGCTTCTTTGACCGGCCATCTTGTTTTATCAACTGTCCACACGAATTCTGCAGCAGCGACCATAACGAGATTGGTGAATATGAATATTGAGCCATTTTTGATTGCCTCGACATTATTGTCTGTTCTTTCTCAACGGTTATTGAGAAAGGTCTGTATGAAGTGCAGAAATGAAGTAAAATATCCTCCTGAAGTTTTATTGGATGCCGGGATTGACCCTGAGAAAATAGATTTTCCATTATATAAAGGTGAGGGATGCAAGGAGTGCAGGGGAACCGGGTATAAAGGTAGGATTGGTATATTTGAAAATATGCTTGTAACCGCACGAATCAGGGAATTGATTTTAAAACGCGCTCCAGCTGAAGAGATTGAAAAGATAGCAGTTGAAGAAGGAATGCTTACTCTCCGCAGTTCAGCCCTGGAAAAACTCCGTCAGGGTCTGACCACGGTTGAAGAAGTGATAAGAGAAACAAAGGTGGAATAAATGGAAGAAAGATTGGGTGTATACCTGGTGAAAAATAATTTAATCACGGAAGAACAATTGCATCAGGCAATTCAGGAAAAAAAGGAGACCGGGCAGAGACTTGTGAGTGTTCTGGTAAGATTGGGTTTTATTCCTGAGAACAAACTTTTAGCCCAGTTGAGCAACCTCTATCATATGGAGGTAACTGACCTTGATTATATAATCCCTCCGGAATCGGTTTTGAATCTAATTCCGGCAGAGAAGGCATACCACTATGAGGTGATACCGATTGAACGGAAGGGTAAAACCCTGACCGTGGCAATGGTTGACCCGACTGATATAAGTGCAATAGAGGATTTGAGATTCATCACTGGAATGGAGGTGAATCCGGTTCTTGCTTCGGAGTCAAGCATAAGAGAGGCGCTTGCTCGTTATTACAAGATGGATACAAGTCTGGCTGAAGTAAAGGCTGAGTCCGGGCCAAAGGAATTAGGAATAGAAGACCTTGAATTGCTTGATACCGGAATTGAGGAAGAGGTAGAGGAAGCCAAACTTCGGGCTGATGCTGAAGGTGGGCCAGTTGTAAGATTGGTTAATTTCTATATTGCAGATGCAGTTAACAAGGGTGCCTCAGATATCCATATTGAGCCATTTGAGCGACAGGTACGAATCCGTTTTAGAATTGATGGTGTTTTAAGAGAACAACAGCCACCTCCTTATAATTTAAAAGCCGGTATCATTACCCGTCTAAAATTAATGGCAAAGATGGATATCGCTGAACATCGGCAGTGTCAGGATGGAAGGATAAATATTCTGGTTGGAAATAAAATGATAGACCTCAGGGTTTCGGTGATACCAACCCTTTATGGTGAAAAGGTGGTGATGAGAATTCTTGACCGAAGTGCCTTGATGCTTGATTTGACAAAATTAGGATTCAGTGATGAGGCATTGAAGAAATTTCTGAAGGCGATTGAAAGTCCTTATGGTATTATTCTTGTTACCGGTCCTACAGGAAGTGGTAAGACCACAACCCTTTATTCTACACTCCAACGGCTTAATAAACCAGACAGGCAGATTATGACGATTGAGGATCCAGTTGAGTATAATATACATGGTATCAACCAGATCCAGGTTCATGAGGAGATTGGATTGACCTTTGCCGCAGCTCTGAGGGCATTCCTGCGTCAGGCACCAAACATCATCCTTGTGGGTGAGATGCGTGATACAGAGACTGCAGAGATCGGTATCCGTGCGGCATTGACCGGTCACCTCGTTTTCTCAACAATTCATACCAATGATGCACCAACAACGATAAACCGTTTGGTAGATATGGGCATACCACCATATCTCGTTGCCAGTGCCTTGATATTAATCCAGGCACAGCGACTGGTCAGGAGAATCTGCCCTAATTGCAAAGAACCGGTAAAGGTGAGTCCAAAATTGCTTGAAGATGCAAATATCCCACCTGATACATTCCCAGATGGTATTGTATATAAAGGCAGGGGTTGTTCAAATTGTGGTCAGACAGGATACAAAGGAAGAGTCGGACTTTACGAGGTGATGCCTATTTCGCCAACTATCAGGAATATGATTTTAAAGGGTGCCTCAAGCGATGAAGTAGCGCGACAGGCAAAAGAAGAAGGGATGAAGACCCTTCGTGACGATGGCATAGAGAAAATTAAAAAAGGTATCACCACAATTGAGGAGTTAATGCGGGAGACTGCATCATTATGATTACAATCATCCCGCTTTTTGCGAATAATATAAAATAGGATAAGGGAGGCAAGATGCCTGTAACAATGAAACAATTATTAGAAGAAATGGTTCAACGAAATTCGACAGATTTACATTTGACCACAGGAGCACCACCGATGTTTCGAATCGACGGTGAACTGGTGCCAACAAATTATGAGGTGATGACCCCGGAATTGATTCAACAACTTGTTTACAGTGTTTTAAATGATCAGCAGAAGAAAAAATTTGAAATGGAATGGGAACTTGATTTTTCATTCGGTATCGCAGGGTTATCAAGATTTAGAGGTAATTGTTTCCAGCAGAGGGGTAGTATTGCTGCAGCAATAAGGACAATTCCATTTGAAATTCGGGGATTTAAAGAACTGGGAATTCCACCGGTGGTCCAGGAACTTGCTGGTCGACCAAAGGGTCTGATTTTATTGACCGGTCCTACTGGTTGTGGAAAATCAACCACCCTCGCGGCAATTATTGATAAAGTCAATAGTGACCGTAGATGCCATATTATTACAGTTGAAGACCCAATTGAATATTTGTTCCGTCATAAAAAGGCAATCGTTAACCAAAGACAGGTGGGGAGTGATACAAAATCATTCGCCAATGCATTGAAATATGTTTTACGGGAAGACCCTGATGTGGTTATGGTCGGTGAGATGCGTGATCTTGAAACGATAGCAATTACCCTTACCATTGCCGAAACCGGACATTTAACCCTTGCCACACTCCACACAAATTCAGCCGCCGAGTCAATCCACAGGATAATAGATATCTTTCCATCCCATCAGCAGGGTCAGGTGCGCTCACAGCTTGCCTTTGTGATTGAAGGTGTGGTCACCCAGCAACTCCTTCCGAAGATTGGCGGTGGTCGGGTGCTGGCTGCAGAGGTGATGGTTGCTACTCCAGCTATAAGGGCACTTATTCGTGATGGTAAAGAGCACCAGATTTATTCAATGATTCAATCCGGACAAAAGTATGGAATGCAGACTATGAATCAGGCATTATATAATCTCTATGCAAAAAGGCTAATCACACTTGAAACCGCTTTTGATTATTCTCCAAATATTGAAGAATTTGAACATATGGTTGAGCAGAAATCACCTGTGCTGGGATAAAATTATGATAACAAATTGGTTAAAAGGTTAAATGGTTAAATATTTATTCGCCATTAAATATGGCGGAAATTACCAAATAATGTTTAATCAAGTATTTATAAAAGGGAGGTAATTATGCCGACTTTTGTCTGGAAAGGTAGAACAGCAACGGGCGCATCAGCCAGTGGTGAACTGACCGCCCAGTCACAGGCTGATGTTGTTGCAGCACTACGCCAGAAAAAAATAATTCCCACCTCAATAAAAATAAAAGAGGAGAAAAAAGGATTTGCCCTTTTCGGTGGACGTATTTCAAAAAGGGCACTATCAGTCTTTACAAGACAATTTGCTACAATGTTGAATGCTGGTTTACCTTTGCTTAACTCTCTAGAAATTCTTTCAAAACAAACTGAAAGTGTGGGTTTAAAAAGGGTGCTTGATGAAGTCCGCACAGATGTTGAAGGGGGACTTTCCCTTGCCGATGCCTTAAGGCGTCAACCCAAGGCTTTTGATAATCTCTATGTGAATATGGTTGAGTCAGGTGAGACCGGTGGTGCACTTGATACCATTCTCCAGCGTCTGGCAACATACCTTGAAAAAACTGTAGCATTACAGAGGAAGATCAAGGGGGCAATGGTCTATCCGGCAATCATCAGTATTGTTGCGGTCGGCGCTATCGCGGTACTTTTAATCTTCGTGATTCCCATCTTTGCCAAAATGTATCAGGGCGTAGGCAGGGAACTACCTGCAATGACCCAGCTCGTTATAAAGATTTCAAATTTTATGCAGGTTGCTGCATTACCAATTCTCATTGGTTTGATCCTTTTATTTACGATGATCCGCAGGTGGCATAAGACAGAATCCGGTGCCAAGACACTGGATCCATTATTCTTAAGAACACCGGTATTTGGAGATTTGATCAAAAAACAGGCGATTGCAAGATTTGCAAGGACCCTTGCTACATTACTCTCAAGTGGTGTGCCAATCATTGATGCGCTTGAAATTACGGCAAAGAGTGCAGGCAACTGGGTGATTGAGGATGCAATTCTCAAGGCAAGGGTTTCAATCAAGGGTGGAGAAAATATTGCTGACCCCCTTTCCAAGACTGCGGTATTCCCGCCAATGGTGACCCAGATGATTGCGATTGGTGAGGCATCTGGTGGACTTGATGATATGCTTTCAAAGGTAGCAGATTTTTATGATGATGAGGTTGATCAGGCAGTAGAAAACCTTACCAATGCCCTTGAGCCATTCATTATGGTCGTTCTCGGCGGGGTTGTTGGTTTCCTGGTGATTTCAATGTATCTGCCGATATTCCAGCTTGCCTCAACGATTACTGAATAATCTTATTTGAAAGAGAAATAAATAGCAGGTTGGGATACAAAATAACCTGCTTGGTTTTATCATAAATGCTCAGTAAGAAAACTATTAATCCTTTGGTTGGGCTCATTCTGCTCAATCCCCTGGTTATCACTTTTATCCTGCTGAGTTCATCATATCCAGTAAATTATACCATTCCAGCAACCTACTGGCTTATTATTCTGGTTTCTTTTGTAATATCATTATTATTCCTCATTCTCCACAAATGGATAAAGCCAGAAATTCTAACATATATTTTGTTAATAACTGATATTCCGCTTATTGCAGTGATAATTCATTTCACCGGTGGAATTAGCAGTCTTTTCCCTCTGCTATATGTTGTTCTCATTATAACATCTGCTATCTATACCTATAGAAAGGGTGCATACATAATAAGTTTGATCTCTGTATTTTGTTTTTTGGGCTTAATGTTTTTTGAGATAAACGAGCAATCCCTTCAGCCCAGATATGTGATCCAGCAGTTCTATCTCTTTTCTTTGTTGTTTCTCTTCACCGCGATTTTAAGCGGATGGCTTTCAGAAAGGTATCGCATAAGAACCGAAGAGTTAAAGAAATTAAACCTCACGACCGAAGAGATTGTGAAGAATCTACCATCAGGGATTCTGGTGATTGATGCCGGTGGTTCGGTTATTTACACAAATGTTCCCCAGGATGACATCCGTTCATATGTCCATCTTTATCTGGCAAGATTTTTAAAAAATCCTGAGCGTGGGAGGGATGTTAGAGAATTAAAAATCAAAAAGAATTTTTTTCTGCTTTCCTGTTCTCTCATCGGTAATAAACAGGGCGCACTTGCGATTCTTCAGGATTTGACCGAAATAAAAAAATTAGAAGAGGCATCAAGGATATCCAGGCAGACAAAGATGCTTGCTGAACTCGGTGGTTCATTAGCCCATGAGATTCGCAATCCACTTGCCTCAATACGGGGATCATTAGAAGTCATTTCAAAAACCCGTTTTCCTAAATCAGCGAAGCCATTTATTGAAATGGCACTCAAAGAGTCAATAAGATTGAATGAAATTGTCACAGATTTTTTGAACTTTGCCCAGTTTGTTCCTAAAAAAACATACCGGATCAGAGTGAGTGATGTCATAAATGAGGCATTGCTTGATATAATCCCTCATTTTAGCGAAAAGAAACTCAATTTCGTAAGGGAGGGAACGGATTTTGAGATAATGGCAGATTTGAATAGATTAAAATCCGGGGTTTTGAATATTCTTATAAATGCCTGTGAAGTTAGCGAGCAGGGCAAAAAGATTTTTATAAAGACAAATTATAATAATAAATATGGTTGGATAGAGATAACTGACCAGGGTCCAGGAATAGCAAAAAAAGATTTAAAAAAGATATTTCAACCATTCTTTACAACTAAGAAAGGTGGTACGGGATTGGGCCTTTCAATTGCCCAGAAGATTATTGAAGCCCACAATGGTAATGTTGAGGTCTCAAGCAGGATTGGAAAAGGAACAACATTCAGGATTATACTTCCGCTTGCATAATTGGTGAATAATTTAAATAAAAAATGAGAAATTTAAGATTGACAATTGAATACGATGGAACTGATTTTTATGGCTGGCAATATCAACCGGAAAAAAGGACTGTTCAAGGTGAAATAGAATTGGCGATAGAAAAAATAACCGGCGAAAACATAAGGATTATTGGTGCAGGGAGAACAGACCATGGGGTTCATGCCCTTGCTCAGATTGCCAATTTCAAAACCAATTCTGATATCTCCTGTGATAAACTCAAAGATGGATTAAATGCACTCACTGGAGAAGATATCCATATAAAAGAAGTCAAGGAAGTTCCATCTGATTTCCATGCACGATTTTCAGCCTGTAGCAAATTATATCAATATAAAATTATGAGCCAATTTTCTCCAATAAAAAGGCGATATTACTGGTTTGTTGATTATAAATTAGATCTTGGTTTGATGAAAGAAGCCTTAAAATATTTTGTTGGTAAACATGACTTTAGAAATCTTTCGGTTTCAAATGATACCGATTCTGAAGGCCAGGAGAAAAATACAGTATGTCACATATTTAATTTATCATTGACAGAAAAGGATATTGATATTATAATAAATGTGGAGGCTAATAGATTTTTAAGGAAGATGGTCCGCGGTATTGTGGGGTTTTTGGTTGATGTGGGCAGAGGCAGATTTCAGCCTGAAGATGCGGAAAAAATTTTTACCGGGGGTTTAAACGGCATATATTTTGCGCCTGCCCACGGATTGTATCTGGTAAAAGTGAGATATGAAGAATTTTTGAAAGGAGAAGATAATGGAATTATATCTTGATACTGCAAATTTAGATGAAATCAGAGAAATCGCTCAATGGGGGATTCTTGATGGCGTTACCACGAATCCTACGTTAATGGCAAGGGAAAGAGGTGATTATAAAAAGATATTAAAAGAGATATGTGACATCGTGAAGGGCCCGGTGAGCGGTGAAGTTTTGGGCTTAAAGGTTGATGAGATGGTTAATGAAGCGCGGGAATTGAGTAAAATAAGTGAATATGTAGTAATAAAAATACCCTGCACTGTGGATGGATTGAAGGCGACAAAAGTTCTTTCTAATGATGGCATAAAGGTCAATATGACCCTTGTCTTTTCTTCTAATCAGGCGCTACTTGCTGCAAAGGCTGGTGCTGCATATGTGAGTCCATTTGTAGGAAGACTTGATGATATTGGTAATCCGGGGATTGAAGTTGTCAATGACATATTGACCATTTATAGAAATTATAATTTTAAGACCAAAATCATCTTTGCCTCAGTGCGGCATCCAGAACATGTAAGACAGGCAGCACTTTTGGGGGTTGATATCTGTACTATACCTTACAAGGTTTTTACTCAACTAATAAGGCATTCACTTACGGATGTTGGAATTAAAAAATTTCTTGAAGACTGGCAGAAGAGAATTGGTTAGGGATTTATGAGAAGACGAGAGATAATTGCAGGTTTCGTCGGATTTGTAGTATGCCTAATTTGTATATTTTTGTATAATCAATTTAAGGCAAGGTCACCGAATAGTTTAGATTACCTTCGTCTTGTAAATTTAAATGACGAAATTTCAAAACAGCGAATGAATGCAATAGTTCTCGCTGCGAACATGGTGGGCCCATCCGTGGTCTCAATTACTGTTATCCAGACACGAATTGTTACTGTTTCACCATTTAATGATGAATTTTTTCAGAGATTTTTTGGCGATTTTTTCCCGGAACAGCGGTATAGACAAAAGGTCAAAAGCCTCGGTTCCGGGGTGATTATTTCCCCGGATGGATACATTTTAACGAATGAACATGTAGTATCCAACGCTACTGAGATAAATGTAACACTGCCTGATGCAAGACAGTTTTTGGCAAGGATTGTGGCAACCGACCGTGCCCTGGATCTTGCTCTTTTGAAGATTGAAGGCAAAAATCTGCCATATGCAGAATTGGGAAACTCGGATGATTTGATGATTGGAGAATGGGTGATTGCGCTGGGCAATCCTTTTGGTTTTTTACTTGAGGATACAAGACCCACTGTCACCGTGGGTGTCATATCTGCACTCAACCGTGCAATAAAATCAACCTATGAAGATAGAGTCTACAAGGATATGATCCAGACCGATGCTGCAATAAATCCGGGTAATTCAGGTGGACCTCTTGTTAATATCCTCGGGCAGATCATTGGAATAAATACATTTATTTTTACCTCAAGCGGTGGTTCCGAAGGCGTGGGATTTGCCCGTCCTATAAATGTAGTAAAAAAATTTATCAATGAAACAAGACAGTTTGGTAGAATAAGAACCCCCTGGGTCGGGATATGGGTTCAGGATATCACCCCGGAGATTGCTGAGGCAATGGGTATTGAACAGCGTGGTGTGCTCGTGAGTAATGTTGAACCAAACAGCCCTGCCTTTCTTGCCGGAATAAAAGAAGGTGACCGGATTATAGTGGCTAACAATGAAATAATAAATAACACATCGGTCTGGGATAGAATGAATGCAAATATCTTTGTTGGTGATACAATCCATATTCTACTTTACCGGAATAAAGATTCTCTGGATGTGAACCTTGTTGTCAGGGAATACCAGGAACCGATTGGTGTCGGTTCAAAATTAGGCATATATGTTGAGGAGATAGATCTCTACCTCATAAAAAAATTTGACTTAGGATATAAACAGGGAGTCGTTGTAACAAAGGTAGATCCGGGCAGCGTCGGCGAGAAATTGGGTTTTTCACCCGGTGATGTTATACTCCGTATCGGCGAAATTAGAATCCGAAATAAAGATGATTTTAAAAGGGCAGTCGGAGATTTTAAAAATAAATATTTTATAATTGACCGCGGTGGACTGATATTTCAGATATGGATTCAGTAGATTTTAAAAGGGAAGAAAATGACAAATATTGAGATTAGACGTAAGATTCTAAAAATGGCATATGAAAAATTTAAGGAGCATCCCTATTATCGTATTACACCAAAAGAATTTAAAGAGGCATTGAACATTGATTTGAAGACGCTAAATTTTAATGTCGTCTACCTTGAGGAAAAAGGTTATATTGAACTTCAAAAACCACTGGAAGGAAGCCTTTTCGTGGGTGCCCGCATAACAAGCAAGGGTGTTGATTTGGTGGAGGATGATTATCAATTTGATATTGCATTTCCAGTGACAGAAGATACATCTGTAATACAGATAAATATATTTAAGGAACTCAATCTATTGATTGATAAAATAAATGTGGATGAAAAAATAAGCAGTGATATAAAAGAAATCTTGATTGAAGAGATAAAAGAAATCCAAAAAGAGTTAAAGAAGATTGAGCCAAGTTACAGCAGGGTGAAATCATTCCTGGATAAGGTGCGTCAGCATAATTTTGAGATAGGTGAACAGGTGATGGCGCTTTTAAAAAATCCTGTGATTTTCAATATCTTAGAGCGGGCAGCAAAGAAAGAATTGTGAAATTATTAAAAATTATTTGATTCTTGATGGAGAAAAAGATAAAAGGTAGTTTTTTGTTTATCATCGGCTATCTCCTCTCACCCCTTTCCTGGTGGAATGATTTAATCATAAATCTTTCCATTGCTTATATCTTTGCCTTCCCGTTTGGTTTGATTTCAGAAAGACTTTTTTTGCCGATGATGATTTTGGGATACTGGATGACTAATGCATTAGGCTTTTTTTTAATCCATCATAGCGTTAAACAGTTTATAGACAAAGAAGATAAAAAACAAAATGGATTAGCAAAAAACCTCCTGATTTCTTTTCTTTATACAATCCTTGTTCTATTACTCGCTAAATTTGGCGTTTTAAAATTTCCGTTGAATTATTTTAAATAATTCTCTGTTTTTAGCATAAAATCCTCAATGGGCATAATCAATAGTGCTTCGCCATTATGTTCGGCAAGGAATTGGAGGTATCTTATAAATTCGTTATATTCTTTATTTGTATTTATGATTTTGGGCTGGAATAAGTCGGGCGCAAAAGGCTGAGGCTTGGGCAATTCAATGATCGTTATATCTTCGTTCTCGGGAATATGCGCATTTTTTTTGGCGTTCATTATTGCGGTTTCAAGCCCACCAATTACATCTACCAGTCCAATTTCTTTACCTTTAACCCCTGACCATACCCTGCCCTGGGCAATATTCTCAATCTCGTCAGGGGTTTTGTTTCTGCCTTCAGCAACTTTTATAACGAATTCTTTGTAAAGGGATTTTATTAAATTCTCCATTCTCTGTTTTTCCGATTCGGTCAGATTTCGGTCCGGAAGTTGTCCAAGGAATGGATATGTAAATCCAAAACCGAGGTCGGCATGCTCACCCGCCTTTACAAAATCGGTAGAGAAACCCAGTTTTTCCTTTAGTTCTTTATTATATAACCATAAACCGATAACACCAATTGACCCGGTTATCGTGAATGGCGAAGCGACGATTTTATCACCGTTCATTGATAACCAGTATCCACCAGAACCAGCAACTGCGCCCTGAGATACAATCACGGGTTTCTTTTTTTGACATTTTTTTATTGCCTCAGCAATAATATCTGAGGCAAGGGCACTACCACCTGGAGAGTCTACCCTGAAGACGACCGCCTTTATATCCTTCCTTTCGGTTACCCATTCAATATCTTTAACCAGGCCCCTTGCCTTTATTCCTGTATCCATAGCACATTCACCAAGACCATAGATCACCGCAATCTTTGGTTTATCACCCCAGTAGTTATCCTTTGGTAAATGATAATATGTAAGGGTATGATTATCGACAAATTTCTTCTTTTTTCCTTCTATACTTTTCACTATCTCCTTTACTTCATCCCATCTACCCAGTGTATCAACGAGATTTTTTTCTATTGCATCTTTTGGTAAGAATGAATACTCTGTGTTTATTAATTGCTCAAATCTTTCATCTGTAAAGCCACGGGCTAAACAGATATCATTTTTAATTGTATGATAAATATCATCTATTATTGCCTGCTTCTGTTCTCGATCTGCCTCAGACATTTTATCCCGGGAAAAGGTCTCAGCCGCTGACTTGTATTTGAAATAACGCCACTCATCCACTCCGATGCCGAGTTTGTCAAGTGCGTTCTTGAAATGGATTCTACCCATCAGGAGACCCTGGAGGTTGATACCTCCCTGGGGATCAATGACAATTCTGTCGGCAATTGATGCGAGATAGTAGTCCAATAATCCCGCTTCATCAATATATACAACAATATGTTTATTATGGGATTTGAAGTCCTTTAGTTTTTCTCTCAGTTCCCATACCATCTCAGCACTGATATTCATACCAGAGAGATTGATTGCAATCCCACTTATCGTCGGATCATTTTTTGCAATTTCAATCAATTTTATTACAGAGAGCAATGTTTTACTTTGGTCAAAAAATAGATAGCGCTGATATTTTAATTCACCTTGCAGATCGAGTTCAAGATAATTTTTGTTTTTGTTGATAAAAGATTCAAATATATTGCGATCATATGCACCGAGCCTTATTCCGTATGTGTTATACTGACATTTCTGATTGGAATCAAAATGTGATTGAGTAAAAAAACCAGTTCTGCCAAAACTACAATTTATACCCATTGTGAAAGAACGATCATTGAAATATCGTGCTGTAATTCTGATTCCAGAGAGTGGTTCAATGACGAAACCGGCACTCCAGGGACTATCCTTTATATCAATATCCCTATGTATTGCCCAGTCAGTAAAAAATGTTATTTTTTCATTACCCAGAGGTCTGAAACCGATATCAAAATAGATTTCACGGTCGCCTTTAGAACTGGCAAATGAACCAACAACTCCCATAGAAAGGTATTTAACAGGACGGGTTAAGGATCCGATTTTTAATATATTAGTATCATTGTTTGACCATTCATATCCTATCCCTAAATTCTGTCTCTTATCACCCATACCAAGGGAAAGGTTATAACGATTTATAGACCCTGTGGGAGATTCCTTGTGGTTGATTGTAAAACCAAGATTAGGGATGCCGGTGAGGAACATCCAATCATCAAAATCATTCCAGTTGTTGGTCTGATCTGACCAGATAAATGCAAGGTCAAACTGATGTAAATAGGTCAGTAGGGCTGGGTTATCATAACCATACAAACCTACATACATAGCACCAGGTGATGCGAGGAGAAACTTGTTATGTTCATAAAAGGTTGGAATTGCCCCGTAGGTTGAGGCAAATATTGTTAGCATCGCTGCAAATAATATTCTATTTGTCTTCATTATACCTCCTTTTTTCAATATTACTGAAATTGAGATTAAAGTCAAGCATTTATATGTTCCCTTACAATTAAACGACGCTAATTTAGAATTTAAGGTAACAAAAAAGTTTTTATTGATTTTTAAAATTTTTTTTATATAATAAAACGAAGGAGTGAATAATGAAAAGAGACCTAACATCAATCTTTGATTTAACCCGGGATGAGATTTATAAGATATTTGAAATAACCCGGGACCTAAAAGAAAAACAGAAAAGGGGAGTTGAACACAAACTATTAAAAGACAGAACCCTGGCAATGATTTTTGAAAAACCGTCTTTGAGAACCAGGGTTACATTTGAAACCGGGATGACCCAGCTTGGTGGTCACGCCATATATCTTGCACCCGCAGATATACAATTGGGAAAAAGGGAAGCAGTGAAAGATGTAGCAAAAAATCTATCGCGCTGGGTTGATATAATAATGGCAAGGGTATTCAGCCACAAAACGATAAAGGAACTTGCTGAAAATGCCGATATTCCGGTCATAAATGGCTTATGTGATCTTGAACATCCCTGTCAGATCCTTTGTGACCTATTCACTGTAATTGAGAAAAAAGGAGATTTAAATAAAATAACGCTGGCATATATCGGCGATGGTAATAATGTATGCAACTCATTCATAGCCGCATCTGCATTGCTTGATTTTAAACTCAATGTTGCCACACCAGATGGATACAAACCCAGCAAGGAATATATGGAAAGGGCAAAGAATCTCAAATGGACAGATAATCCGATAGATGCAGTAAAGGATGCAGATGTGATTTATACTGATGTATGGGCATCGATGGGACAGGAGGCAGAGACTGAGCAAAGGAAAAAGATATTTAAATCATACCAGTTAAATAGCAAACTTTTGGAGAATGCACAGAAAAAAGATTATATAATAATGCACTGTCTGCCTGCACACCGGGGTGAAGAGATTACGGACGAGGTCATTGATGGTCCACATTCCATCGTGTTTGACCAGGCAGAAAATCGCCTTCATATTCAAAAGGGGATAATGGTATTTTTATGCAAAAGGTTCTAAAAACTTTTATTAATTTTTTCGTTGTAGACCCGGCGCGCAAAGTCCTTGCCCTGGTTCTGGCATTTGGATTATGGTTATTTGTAGCAGTTGAAGGGGTATATAACTATGAGCGTGAAATTCCAATTAGTTATATCAACCTTTCTGACCATTATGTAATCACAGAATCAGGCACAAAATTACAGGTTAAATTCAATGGAAAAGGCAAAAATCTCTTTGGTATCTGGGCATCGCCACCCAGAATAATTTGTGACCTTACTGAGGTTGTTCCGGGCAGAAATGTGATATCAACGAAGGATTTAATAGTACCGGTAAAGGATTTAACTGTAAATTTCAATACAAAATTCATTACTGTTGATATAGATGAAAAGGCGGTAAAATTTGTCAAACCATTAATTCCGATAAAAGGGAGCCCGAAAAATGGTTATGCCATATCAACGATTGAAGTCCTTGATTCCGTCATTGCAACTGGTGCAAAAAAAACCTTACAGAAATTAAGCGAAGTCATTGCTGAGACCCTTAATGTGAATAATAAATCCGCAACATTTGAAACGAGTTTAAGGATTGCATCGGTTTTAGAATCGGTAAAATTTTCTAAGGAAAATATCCGATTACTTGTGGTCATTGATTCTTCGGCACAGAAGACTTTTACTGATATTGGAATTAATATCTTAAAAAATGTCGGACAAAAGGTCAAAATGGATAATTATAATATTGATACACTCGTCATTTCTGGAGCCAAAAACCGCCTTGATAAGATGAACAGAAATGATGTAATTGTGCGTATCAGCATATCAGACCTGGTCTCCGGTGAATATTTTCTTTCTCCAGAGATTATAATGCCTGATTTTATCAGTCTGGTTTATTCAAAACCACAGGTCATTAAGGTTAATATTTATTAATTAAAATAATAAAAGTAATATTTCAAAAACAAATGCACATAATAAAAAGAATAGAAATAGATTTGTTAAATCGGTAGAACCACTCATTGAATCAGCGTCTATAATCTTTATCCCTAAATTTTGTGCCATTTGTGGGGTTATTGTTGATAAATTACTTTCCAGAGGGTTTATGTTGACACCTATGGTATCACTGTCTACCTTATAGAAGCCTGGTTTTGTAATCCTTGATTCAAATTTATTCTCAACCTCTTCTATCCAATATTCATTATCAATATTTTTGTTTAACAAACCATAAATGATTGAATGCAATAAAGGGATAAAATTGGGATTATAAACAATATCGGTATAAGTTTCACTAAATATTGTAGAAAAGACCATAATGTTATTTTGATTTATTAAAAATGGCAGATTGTTATCGAGTCTCATCAGGGTTGTTGCCCTGGGTTTTAACTTCCACATTTTAAAAATTTTTATTCCCTTTAAACCTGCATTATCTTTGAATAAAGCAAATGGTCGATAATCAGTATCAATCCATTTTATGTTAATATAGCCTTCAAGGTTCAACCATTCTTCAAGTTCCGTATAATTATAGACCCAATTTCTTAACCCGGGTCCAACCGATGGGCCTAAAAATAATACCAATCCGGTCCTCGTCTGGGAAAGAAAATTCATCAATTTTAAAAGTTCAAAATCAGCGATTTCTTCTATGCCGTTGATGATTATGATATTATAGGGTCTGAGGTCTATTTTCTTTATATTCGTTGTATAACCTATCTCAAAAGGTGTCTTGAACTCTGGCGATGGCGACAAGGCGGTTTTGATATATTTCGCATCACCCACTATTAATACCTTTATCTTCTCAAGCAGTGATTTAGAAAAATAGTATTGATTATCTCCAAGAAGACTATCCTGGTCAATCTTTATTATACCGTTATGGATATGCAGGGGTAGTTGAAAAAAGACATTCAACCCCTGTTCAGCAGGAATTGTTGATGCCTGCTCCCGATAAAAACTACCAGCAACGAGTTCAATCTTTGTCTGGAATTGTTTTTTGCCGTAATTTTTTATAGTTACAGTTAGTCCATAGTTATCTTTGGGCACCACATAAGGTTCTTTCAATAATACATTTTCAATTGCGATGTTGCTGCCAACAGGAATCCGAATCCAGTAAAAATCTGATAATCTTTCAATGCCCCTGAAATTTATAATTTGACCATCACCTATATATATAAATTCCTTTGGAATATTTGTATTCTCCAGTAAGAATTTTTCATATAATGGCTTTAATGAACCAGTGGCAAATGATAATTTAATATTCTTCAACTGGTTGCGTGCATTATTTTTTTCAGTCCAGAAAGGTTTATAACCTTCCTGATTGCAAAGTGGTATTACATAGAAAATGCTTCTTGGTGAAAAATTATTGATAATTTTTTCTGCATATTGTAAGGCATTTTCAAAATTTCCGCTGTAATGCATACTGAAAGAATTATCGATCACCAGATACACTGCGGAGAGTTTATTCCTTGCAAAAATTTTGCCTTCATATTGGGGCCGGGCAAGGGCTAAAAATATTGAACCAACCATCAGACAACGGGTTATCAGGGTCAAAATTTCCTTCAGTCTCAACCATCTCAATCTTTTTGATTCAGAAGTTTTTAAAAATAATAAAGATGGGAAAAAAATTTTTTTTAAATGCTTTCTGAAGATTAAATGAATTATTATGGGTATAGCGATAAAGAATAATCCGAAGAGATAAAATGGATTCAGAAATTTCATAATAGTTTGGCTCGTTTCTGCAGATAGGTGATCAATGCCCGATCATAATTTTGTGTGGTATTTATTAATGCGTAGTCAATGTGTGATTCAAGCATACCTTTTTGGTAATAATCCAAAAATGCCCTGAACTTTTTTTGATAAGAATTTTTTATTGACTTGGGTTCGATGACAAGATATTCATCAGTTTCCATATCCTGAAATAATGCAGTCTCTGTAAATGGAAATGTAAATTCATCAGGGTCGATCGTCTGGAAGACTATTATTTCGTGTTTTCGTGCACGGAAAGATTTTAATGACCTTATAACCTCTGCTGGTTTATCAAATAAATCTGATATGAGTATCACGAGCCCGCGCCTCTTTATCTTCTGTCCAAGGTCAAATAATACATTGGCAAGCGATGTTTCATTCCCTGGGGTTACTCTATCGATGGCATCAAGAATCCTTGTGAAATTGATCTTCTTTGCTGATGGGGGTATGAATTCATTGATTTTCGTATCAAATGTGATTATCCCGATACCATCGTGTTGTTTGAATAACAGATAGGCAAGGCAGGCACTGAGAAATTTGCCATAATCAAGTTTTGTTATCTTTTTACCATATCCCATTGAGCCACTTTTATCGAGTAAGATATAGCCACGGAGATTTGTTTCTTCCTGATATTCTTTTATATAAAATCTATCTCTTCTTGCATATACCTTCCAGTCGATACGTTTTATCTCATCACCTGAGATATAAAGACGGTAATCAGTGAATTCCTGAGAAAAACCCTTGTAGGGACTGTGGTGTAATCCAGTTAAAAAACCTTCTACTACAAGCCTTGCCTTCAGCTCGAGATTTGACAATCGGGCAAGGACTTCTGGATCAAGATACCTTGCCTTGTCTTTCATTATAAAAGTATCTGTAAGTGAGTTCGATACCTTTTATGAGCGGGGTTTCTGGGGACCAGTTAAAAGCGCTTTTTGCCTTAGAAAAATCAAGCACATTCTTGAATACCTCGCCTGGAATGGGTGCACGGTGCTGATGGATAATCTCCTTATTCAAAATTCTCCTGAGGATATCAAGTAGATCATTCACACTCGTTTCAACCCCGGTGCCAATATTGAAATAACCAGGACAGGCATTAAGGGCAGAAAGATTTGCCCTTACGACATCTCCTATATAGACATAATCTCTTACTTGATTTCCATCGCCGTTCACAAAACATTCCTTATTTTCAAGGATCTGGTTGATGAAAATTGATATGACACCCGCCTCGCTTTTGGATATCTGTCTCGGTCCATAAACATTACTGTATCGGAGAATGACATAATCAAAACCATATAGATGGGAAAAAACCTTTATATAGTTTTCTACTGTAAGTTTTGCCACACCATATGGAGAAAGAGGCTCGGGTTTGAATTCTTCAGTGATAGGAAATTTTTCAGGTTCTCCATAGATTGCCCCACCGCTTGAGGCAAAGATAAATCTTTTTACATTGAACCTTGCCGAAAGATTGAGCAGATTTAATGAACCCATAATATTAACATTGGCATCAAACAAGGGGTCTTCAAGGGAACGACGGACATTTATCTGAGCGGCATGATGATTTACTACATCAAACTCAAATTTCTTAAATATTTCTTCAATTCCTGGATCAGTGATATCCTTTTCGATAAAGGTTGCATTGGGATTTACATTTTTGATATCGCCCGTTGAAAGGTCATCAATTATTACTACACTATGACCAGCTTTTAAATAAGCATCTACAACATGTGAACCGATAAAACCTGCACCACCAGTGACAAGTATTTTCATAAATAATTATACACAGTTATAGCGATTAAGTCAACAGGACAGGAAATAAAGTAAGAAAGATCAACTCATTAAGCATTTATTTTAAGAGTAAGATAAGCAAAAGCAGAGTGGTTATTCCTCCGAGCATTATAGACATAATTAAGATAAATTTATTTAATTTTTTTATCTGGATATCCTGATTAAGAAAAAATTTTAAGAGACTATCATTGATGGTCTGGATGCCAATTTTTGTCTCACCACCAACCTTTAATAAAGATGAGGTGATCTGGCGATTTTCATCAACCTTTGTGCAGACATCTTTACTCGCTGATTCATAACAGGATGTAAGATTACGAAGGTCTTCCAGCATTTTCCGGGTTGTTGATTCAAATTGTCCGCCGATACTATTCAGGTTCTTTGTTATTTCATCAACGATTAAATTTTGACTCTTGTTGATCTCGCTTATTGACCGCTCCAATGTTGTCACAATTCTGGCGACATCTTCTAAATTTCTTTTTGAACTTTCCTGCAGGTTGCTGATTGCCTTTTGTAGATTCACTAAATCTGTATTTAAGGATCTATGCAAGAGGGTAATTGCCTCTTTCTGTTGCTGGGAGAAGATATTTAGAGATTTATCAATTGCGACAATAACCTCATCTATCCGCATCGCCTTGCGGAGTTCTACGGTTACCCTCTCAATCTCATCAGAAATTTTTTCCAGGCGGTCCAGGGATTCAATATTAACGATTGGTTTTTGTGAATGAGATTCTGTTTTAACCTCTTCAATTATTGGTTGTAAATCAACGGTGCTAATACTTGTTTCTGGAATTTGTTCCTGTGCAGGTTCAGGGGTTTCTTTCTTTACTTCTTCCGCCTTTTTCTTCTCACCAACCTTATCATATATTTTTGCCATCTTGTTCGCCACAGAACTGTCGCTCAATTTGAGGTTTTTTAAAATTTCCATTGCCTTCATTACTTCTTTTTTATTGCCCTGTGCCATCTGTCTTTCAATATATGTGAACAGGTAAATTGCTGCATCACCTTTTTCATCCAGGTCTATAAGTAGCTGGGCAATGGTAAAATTGATCTCAGCATTACCAGGGTCATAACGCAAAATTTTTTTACAAAGGGCAAGGGCATTTCTTAAAAAATTATCTGCCCTGAATGCTTCTATTCCTGCCTGATATGTCTCTATTGCCTCTTTTGTTTTGTTCAATTTCAGATATAGATCACCAAGGCGGTTATATAGATTACCATCCTTGGGATTTAATTTGATTGCCTTTTCCAGTAAATGGATTGCATCCTTGTATTTACCCTGAATTTCAAAACTTATACTGTTTTTTATAAGTTCCTTTATTTCATCCAGTCTTTTTTCCATAATTAGATTTCTAAAAAGCAGAGCCTGGTTTTATCCAGGCTCTGCTTTGGATTGCAATGAATCCATTATTCATTTTTTGCACGTTCGACTTTAATTGCTTTGTCTCCTTTCGGAGTCTGGGTTATCTCAAACTTAACTCGTTCGCCTTCTCTAAGGACCCGATAACCTTCACCCACTATATCTTGGTAATGGACAAAGACATCACCAGATCCATCCTCTTTCTCAATAAAACCATAACCCTTCTTACCGTCGAACCATTTAACTTTTCCGTAGACCAAATTTCCTCCTTTCAGCCTTCATCGCCCTTGAAATTCATAAGGCCAACCTCTACGGTCAAAGCTGTAATATTATAAATAAAATTGGACCATTGTCAATAGGGAAAATGATTTATTAATGAACTTTACTATTCTTGACTTTGAATGTCTTTTGGTTAAAATTATAATGATGAATGCGCAGTTTATAGATTTAATAGTTCTTCCAAAAAATTCAACTATGATGATTTATAGAAATAGACCGATATACTTTTTATTATTTTATCCTCAAGGTGATGAAGGAATATTGGTGCACAAAAGATTAATTTTTAAAGAAAATGTCTGAACTAAATGATGGTATCAGGGTTAAGGGCGCAAGGGTTCACAATTTAAAAAACATAAATGTCTTTATTCCAAGGAATAAATTTGTCGTAATCACAGGAATCTCTGGATCCGGAAAATCTTCTCTCGCATTTGATACACTCTATGCCGAAGGAAAAAGGCGCTATGTAGAATCTTTATCTGCATATGCAAGACAATTCTTGGGAATGATGGATAAGCCCGATGTAGACGAAATCACCGGACTCTCACCCGCAATCGCAATCCAGCAGAGGACCGCTGCAAAAAATCCTCGCTCCACTGTGGGAACGGTTACAGAAATCTACGATTATTTAAGGGTCTTATATGCTCGTATCGGAATTCCATATTGTTATCAGTGTGGCAGGCGGATTGAATCACAGACCACAGACCAGATCGTTGATGCAATTCTCTCTTATCCAGCAGGAACAAAGATAGAGATTCTCGGACCTGTGATAAGGGGAAGGAAAGGTGAATATAAGGAATATCTGCAAAAGATTAAAAGACGGGGTTATGTCCGGGTAAGGGTTGATGGTAAAATCTTTGAGATTGAACAGGTGCCTGAACTTGAACGCTATAAAAAACACAACATTGAAATTGTGATTGACCGCATTGTCTTAAAGGAAGGAATAAGAAAAAGGCTTGCGGATTCAGTCGAGATGGGACTAAAAGAAGGGGAAGGACTTTTGATAGTGATATTTGACGTAAAGGAAGAAAAGATTTTCAGCCAGAAACTTGCCTGTGTTAATTGTGGTATAAGTTATCCTGAGATCTCACCGAGGATGTTCTCATTTAATTCGCCTTACGGTGCCTGCGAGACCTGTGATGGTCTGGGCACGAAGATGGAGATTGACCCCAAGAGGGTTATTGTTAATCCCAATCTTTCAATCCTTGATGGTGCGATAAAGCCCTATGGCCTGCCTGGTTTCTGGCGTACTGCACTATTAAAAGGACTCGCAAAAAAGTTAAAATTTGACCTTGATAAACCATTCAATAAATTACCAGCAGAAGTCAGAGAGGTAATTTTGTATGGTGAAGATATACCGATAGAGGTTGAATATGTAAGAAGGGATGGCTCAGGAAGGGGAGTTTTTCAGGAGATGTTTGAAGGGGTAATCCCTGAATTGATGAGAAGATTTCATGAGACAACATCTGAGGCGGTGCGCGAAGAGATTGAAGATTATATGGTAATCACACCCTGTCCTGATTGCAGGGGAAAGAGATTAAAACCTCAGAGTCTATCAATAAAGGTAAATGAAAAAAATATTGCTGAGATAGCCGAATTTTCCGTAAAAAATGCCCTGAGTTTTTTCAAGAATTTGAAACTCTCTGAAAAAGAGAAGATCGTTACAAAGGATGTAATAAAAGAGATCATCAGGAGGCTTGAATTTTTGAATTCGGTCGGTCTTGATTATCTCACACTTGATCGGACGACCGATTCACTTGCGGGTGGTGAAGAACAGAGGGTGAGGCTTGCTACCCAGATTGGTTCAGGATTGGTTGGTGTTTTATACATACTGGATGAACCATCCATAGGGTTGCATCAACGGGATAACAAAAGATTGCTTGAGACCTTGAAGTCCTTGCGTGACCTTGGTAATACGGTCCTTGTGGTTGAACATGATGCAGAGACGATTCGCTCGGCTGATTACATCATTGACCTTGGACCCGGTGCTGGTGAAAACGGTGGTTATGTAGTATGTGCAGATACTCCGGATAAAATAGCAAAAAATCCTGAATCAATAACGGGTCAATATCTATCCGGGATAAAAAAGATAGAGATTCCCAGAATGCGCAGGCAAAAAAAGGGTTCTTTAATGATTCGTGGGGCAAGGGCAAATAATCTTAAATCAATTGATGTTGAGATTCCACTCGGCGTATTTGTTTGTGTAACAGGGGTTAGTGGTTCAGGAAAATCAACGCTTATCGTTGATACACTTTATCGTGCACTGGCACAGCAATATTACCATTCAAAGTATCCACCAGGTGAATATAAAGAGATAATCGGGTTTGAACATATTGATAAAGTGATAAATATTGACCAATCACCGATTGGCAGAACTCCCCGCTCCAATCCGGCAACATATACCGGTGCGTTCACACCAATCAGGGATTTATTTGCATCCCTCCCTGAATCAAGGGTGCGTGGATATAAACCGGGTAGATTTTCATTTAATATTCCTGGAGGAAGATGTGAACAATGCGAAGGTGGCGGGATTTTATGGATTGAAATGCATTTCCTTCCTGATGTATATATAACCTGTGATGCGTGTCAGGGTAAGAGATTCAATCGCGAGACCTTAGAAGTAAAATACAAGGGTAAGAATATCAGCGATGTATTGAATATGTCAGTATCAGAGGCATTACAATTTTTCCAGCATATCCCACCAATAAAAAGGAAATTACAGTTATTATATGATGTTGGACTTGGTTATATAAAACTTGGTCAGTCTGCTACAACCCTATCTGGTGGTGAGGCACAGCGTATAAAACTTGCTAAAGAGCTCTCAAAGGTTGCAACTGGAAGGACATTGTATATTCTGGATGAGCCGACAACGGGTTTACATTTTGAGGATGTGAAATTGCTCCTGGATGTTTTAAACAAACTCGTTGACCGGGGTAATACAGTGATTGTGATTGAACATAATCTTGAGGTGATCAAATGTGCAGACTGGATTATTGATTTAGGCCCTGAAGGGGGAGAGGAGGGAGGAAGGGTTGTATGTACAGGAACGCCCGAAGAAGTAGCAAGAAATCAAAATTCATATACAGGACAGTTTCTGCGCAAGATCCTTTAATCAAAAACACATATTTTTGGTCACTGGAGTATTTGAGGTCGTGACGAATTAAATTATTTTAATCCGAAGTTCTCTTCAATGAATTTAGTTGAAATATCACCGGCAACGAACTTTTCATTATTCATAACCTCAAGATGAAACGGGATTGTTGTGGAAATACCTTCTATCACAAGTTCTTCAAGCGCCCGCTTCATACGGGCGATTGCCTCTACCCTTGAATTGCCGTGGCAGATGAGTTTGCCAATCAATGAATCATATTGTGAGGGGATTGTGTAGCCAGCGAAAATATGTGTATCAAAACGAACACCAATGCCCTGGGGCATATGGAAGAAGGTAATTTTGCCTGGGGAGGGGGCAAAATTTTTCTTGGGGTCTTCGGCATTTATTCTGCACTCAATTGCATTCCCCTTTAGTTTAATATCATCCTGGGAAAAAGAAATTTTTTCTCCCAGGGCAATTTTTATTTGCTCCTTTAAAATATCTATGCCTGTGACCATCTCGGTGACTGGATGTTCAACCTGAATCCTTGTATTCATTTCCATAAAGTAAAAATTTTTATTTTCATCCATCAAAAATTCGATGGTTCCGGCTGATTGATAGCCAATGCCTGCGGCAGCCTTTATTGCGGTTTCCATCAACTTACTTCTCAAATTATCATCCACTGCTACTGAAGGTGATTCTTCAATCAGTTTCTGATGTCTCCTCTGGATTGAACATTCCCTTTCACCCAGTGCAACAACATTGCCTTCATTATCACCAAGTATCTGAACCTCAATGTGCCTTGGCTTTTCAATATATTTTTCAATATACAGTCTGGGATCGCCAAATGCAGCCTTTGCCTCAGCCTGGGCGATTCTGAATCCGGATTCCATCTCATCTTCATCCCGGACAATCCTCATACCCTTACCACCTCCACCCGCAGCTGCCTTCAGGATTATTGGATAACCTATCCTTGAGGCAATTTTTTTCCCATCGCGGATATTTTCTACCTCTCCATTACTCCCGGGGATTCCATAGACACCGAACTTTGCAACTGTTTCTTTAGCCTTTATCTTGTCACCCATTGCCCTGATATGTTCAGGTTTAGGACCTATGAATATAATTCCACAGGATTCACATATTTCAGCAAATTCTGCATTTTCAGCAAGGAATCCATATCCAGGATGGATTGCCCTTGCCCCGGTTATCTCTGTGGCACTTATAATTCTGGTTATATTGAGATAACTTTCCCGTGCTGGAGCCGGTCCAATACAGACTGCTTCATCTGCCAGGCGGGTGTGTAAGGCATCTGCATCTGCCTCTGAGTATATTGCGACAGTCTTTAGATTTAATTCCTTGGCAGCACGAATTATTCTTATGGCAATTTCGCCACGGTTGGCAATGAGTACCTTTTCAAATTTCACTACTTCTTCTCAAAAGAACCCCAGCCACGCTCAGCAGTGGCTTCAATACCAACAAGCCTCAGTTTGAATTCATCAGGATTGGAGACCGCCTGTATCGCATCATCATAGGATATGAGACCATCCTTGTAGAGCCGGAATATGGATTGATCAAAGGTCTGCATACCATACTGTCCATAACCTTCTTCAATCGCCGATTGTATCAATAAGGTCTTAACTGGATCAAGTAAATATTCTTTAATTGTTGGTGTGGCGATGAGGATTTCTACAGCTGGAATCCTTCCTTTACCATCTGTCCTTGGCAAGAGTCTCAATGATACAACTCCAACAAGTGTGGCTGCAAGTAATACCCTTATATGCTGATGCTGGTGTGGTGGATAGAATGATATGATACGGTTGATCGTTTCGGTTGCATTCAAGGTATGGAGTGTGGACATAACAAGATGTCCGGTATCAGCAGCCTTCAATGCAACATCCATTGTTTCACGATCTCTGATCTCACCGATCAATATCACATCTGGATCCTGACGAAGGATATGACGGAGTGCAATAGAGAATGAAATTGTATCCATCAATACCTCACGCTGATTGATCACCGAAAGGTTATCACGGAACAGGTATTCAATAGGGTCCTCAATCGTGATGATGTGCTTGGAGATGTTTTCGTTTATGTGTTCTATCATTGCAGCAAGGGTTGTTGATTTGCCACTGCCGGTCGTTCCGGTGACAAGAATCAATCCCCTCGGCTTTAACGAAACCTCTTTTAGTATCGGGGGTAGATTTAATTCGTCAATCCTTTTTACCGACATTGGAATAGCACGCATCGCAATAGCAATGCTACCGCGTTGTAAGAATATATTAACACGAAAACGTCCCACACCACGAACACCAATTGCAAAATCCATCTCCTTCATTCTTTCAAATGTTTGCTGCTGAGAAGGTGTCATTATCTGATATGCCATGGTCTTGAGAACTTCAGGGGTTAGAGATTCAGATTTCTCTATCACAAGTCTACCATCTATCCTGAAAACAGGCGGTGCCCCAGCCTTAAGATGAAGGTCTGAGGCATTTACTTTCATCATTTTTTCAAGTAATGTTTTTAGTTCCATAATCCTCTATTTTTTATTTTTAATTATTATTTAATCATTTAACCAAACTACATTGGTTCTATCAAAAATAATTCCTGATTGTATTCAACTGGTTCTTCATTTTGGACCAGGATCTGAACTATCTTACCTGCAACATCAGATTCAATTTCGTTCATCAGTTTCATTGCTTCCACAATACAGACGACCTGACCAGGTTTTACTATATCACCAACCTCAACATAAGGAGGGGCGTCAGGCGCAGGTGCACGATAAAATGTTCCGACAATCGGTGAACGTATCGCCACAAGATTTTTTCTTGACGTTTCCTCTTTTTTCTCAGATTCTTTTGCCATAGATACAGGCGGAGCAGGTTGCTCTTTTGCTTCAGGAATAACAACACTCGTTTCAATCACCTTGCCCTTTCGAGCACCATCTCCTTTAGATAATTTAAGTTTTCTGCCCCAAAAATCAGTAAGTTCAATCTCGGTAAGGGGGCTTTCTTCTAATATTTTTACGAGTTCTTTTATCTTTTTTATATTCATAATTTTATTTCAAAAGGCTTGAGAGCCAATCCTGGAACGATTTAAAATCCTCTTCCTTTGGTTTAGGGGTTTCTTCTTTTTTCTTTTCTTCTTCAGGTTTCTTTTCTTCTTCAGGTTGAACCGGTTGTGCTTCAGCAGGTTTTTCTTCTGTTGGTTTTTCAACCTCTTTTGGTTCTTCAATCTTTTCCTGAGGACCTTCAATTACTATTTCTCTCACTGGTTCGGATTCTTTTTTCATCTCCTGTTCAACCGGACTTACAAGTAAGTCCTGTATCGATTGAGTTTCTTTTGCTTCAACTTGCTGAGGTTGTTCGATTATCGGTGCTTGCGGCTCTTCGGTTTTAGGTTGTTCTATAGGAACCTCACCAATCAGTTCCTTTTCAGGTTCTTTCTCTATGATTTCAGGCTCGGTCGACTCTTCAATGAGCGGTTCTGGTTTTGCCTCAGGGACTGGTTCAAGTGGTTCAACCAGAAACTCTTCAAGCGAGAGAACCTCTTCGGTCTCTTCTGTTTTTTCCGGTCCTTTTTCTTCAATAACAGGTTCTGGTTTTACTTCTTCAATCACAGGTGGTGGTGTTTTATCAAGGTCAAAGATGTGTTCTCCTAATTGTGGTTCAGGTGGTTGTGGAACTTCTATCTTGGGTATGGTTGCTATCTCTTCAGGTTTGAAATAGTTTTCCAGTTTCATTTCTGCAACCTTTGTCTCTTCAACTTTTTTTAACTCCTGGACAACACCTGAAATTTTATTCTTTAATTCGTTTATCTTGTGTTTGATAGCAAGGTCTGTTGGGTCCATAAAACTTAAGTGTTCATAGACCTTTAATGCCTCTTCGAGGTTACCCTGTTTCTCATATTCCTGGGCAAGTGTTAATGTGTAGATTTCTCCCTTTTTCTGTCCTGCCTCAAGTTGGGCAAGTTTGTTTTTTGCCATCTCATCACTCGGGTCAATGGATACTATACCTTTATAAGCCTTTATCTGGCATGCCTCATCCTTTAGATTTTCGCATACCTGGGCGAGCATCCTGAGTGCCACGACATTGACAGGGTCAAACTCAATTGTCTTTTCTAATGCCTCTCTTGCCTGAGCATACATTCTTTTATCAAAGTAACATTTACCTAAAATTAGATAAGCAAGCGGATACTTGGGATGGTGCTGCAAACCCTGTTTCAAAACTTCCAATGCCTCATCCACCATATTATTCTTTCTATAGGCATCCGCAAGTTGCACAAATACCCGTGATTTAGGATCCTTATTAAATCGTTCTGCCAACCGGGCAATTTCGGTAAAATCTTGTTCGGCCATTTATGCCTCCAACACTATATTTTAATCAAATAATAATAATTGTCAAGTAAATTATTCCGCATAATCCACCCTTTTTATCGAATTCATCATCACCTCAAGTCCCATTATATAATCCGTTTTGCGTTCACCAGGTAGAAATAACATTCCATCGATGATATATAAGGAATCGTTTTTAGTCAGGAAATAAGAAAGAAAAGGACCGCCTGCTACGAGTGAATCATTCTGCCATACACCACGGATCCTCAGCCCTTTCATATCCTGAAATTCAATCGGTTCAATTGTTGTCAGTTCTTTGAGAATATAATCCCCATTATAAAATCTTTTGGTGAGTGTGTTTCTTTTTTCGATTGCGAATGAATCAGTCAAAGGCAATGAGTTTTTTTCTTTATAAAGGAATATGCTGCGGTCGGGGTAGTGGGTATGGACATAGATAAAATTTTCATTTTTGAATGTGGAATCTATCATCCAGCCCACTGGAACATCCATATACCACCCAAATTTTTTGAGATGGGTTTTGATATTTTTATCCATCTCTTTACCATAAAATGACGATTTAACTTTCTGGTAATAAGATTCTTCAAGAATCTTTTTTATCATTTTCTGATATTTAATTATACCCTGTTTAATATATTCGGTTTCAGATACCGCAAGGATTATTACAGTCTGGTTTTTTGCCCAGAGATTGTTGACCTTGAATAGATTGAAGGTGTCTTTACGAGTAGCTGCACGGGCTTCTTCATTGAGTAAGTTATATATGAATTGTTCTTTTAATGAGCCATAAAGGAAGAGCGAATGGAATTGATTCACATCTTTCAGGATTGTGTCAGGAGCGAATACAAAGATGAAATATGGTTCACGCTGGGGCACATAATGATAAATCTGGAGGTTTGCATTAATCAATGCGGTATCTAATTCCGAGCCAACAACCACAACATCCCTTGCCTTGCCCACATTCTCAGGCAGTCTTCTTGGACAAAAGACGAATAATAAAATAAGTAAGAGCGCAGAGTAAGAAATTCTAAAAAAATTCACCAACAATTATATAAATATCAATCAAAAAGTCAACAAGCCAATTTATTTATCGCACTATTTAATCCTTCATAAACTTGCCAATTTCTTTATCAGTTTCGAACGTTCGGTCTCACCAATCTTTGCCTTTCTTAGCGCGGTTTCTAAGAAATTTATTGATTTATTATAAATTTCTCTATCAACAGGATAAGGATAACCATCCTTACCACCATGGGCAAAGGAAAATCGTGCCGGGTCTTGAAAAGAAGGCTTAATGCCGTATATCAGTTCACCAATCATCGCAAGTGCCCTTAAGGTCTTTGGACCAATTCCCTCAATTTGTAGTAGATTTTCAAAGTTTGCTGGTGCAGTTTCATATGTCTTCAGGAGAACCTTATAAAAATATTTTGGATTTATATCAAGTTGCAATATGGGATGTCTTGAAGGCATCTGTAAAATTTTCTCGGTCTCTTTTATAACCTTTTCTGGTCTATCCTGGGCAAGGCTTGTGACGATCTTCCTTGAATCTTCACTCTTCTCTGCAACCATATTTAAACAGGGCTGAACTATATCACAGCAGACTGCAGTATGGGGTTCACAGACAAAGGAATTTAGATTAAAAGAGAGCCAGTGATACCTTCGTGCTGTGCGACTGGTTCTGGTTTGGAGTTCAACAGATTGCTGTTTCGTTTTTACTTTCATCCCCTGCTGCACCACCGCCCATTTTAAGTCCTTTGTAAAAATGAACATATGGTGATAAAGATTATATCCATCCTGGACACAGGTATTATCAATCTTTGCGGACATCTTTGAGGCATAGATCAAATTTTTCGGGTCCTTACCGATTTTTTCTGCAATCCTTTCAATTTCGGTAGGAGTTTTCCTTGATGTCCCGCCTTTGCCACCGCAAAAATATAATCCTAAACTATGGGTAATATCCTTTGTCCCTTCTTTCATCGCACCACAGACCGTTGTAGTAACACCAGAGGAATGCCAGTCAAAGCCTAAAACCGAGCCAAATGCCTGAAACCAGTAGGGGTCAGAAACCCGGCGTAAGAATTCTTCAGGACCATACTCAGCAACAATCACCTCAATAATTGCCTTTGAGAGTTTGGTCATCTTCTCAAAGAGCCATCTCGGTGCCCGGCCATAATGTAGAGGTAAATCAGCAATCCCCGTGCGCATAGGTATTTAAAAGAAATTTAATCATTTATTTTCCATAAGTTAAAATCACAGCTCACAACTCAAATATTTTTATAACTTCTTCCCCAAGCATATCAATAATTTTTACTGCGACCCTTGTTTTCTCTTTAGGCATTTCAATTTCGTATTTTCCTTTAACTAAATCGCTTTTCTTTTCAGGAACATCTGAATAGACGATGCGAAAAGTATTGCCATCATAGTTAGTATCAATTAAGACACAGTCAATCATAGACCTGAAATCAGGTATTTTTACTTTAAAGATTTTATTATCAATGTTGAGCCTTTCTATTATCGTAGGTGAAATAAAGTCCTCTATTTCTATAATTGCTTTATTTCCCTTCCTTTCTATATTAACTTTTGCTTCTGCTGGTTTATGAATTAAGAAACTGCCATATTTTTTATTTGTTTTTAACTCAATTACTTTTATTTTGTTCACAGGATGTTTCTCGTTCCAATCCTCAATCCATGTGTCAACTGCAAGTTCTTTTCCAAGACAGACAATGGTTATATCTCTGTCTTCGTCGGGTCTTTTCTTTAATTCATCCTGAAGGAGTTGTAAATCGAGTAAAGTTAAAGGATGATTGAAATCAATAATTTTCACAAGATTTTTCCCTAAAGTCCCGTCAAAGAATCTATCAGTTCTTGTCCTGTAAATTCCAATATGCTGGACTGCACGTTCAATTGCCTCTGTTTGAAGAAGTTTTAAATCATAGTTGTTAACTTTATAAATAGCAAATGTAGGATACTTTGTCTCATTATTTTCAATTTGTTCTTTTATTATCTTTTGTAATCTTGAACTTGTAAGTTGAATTGCACTTCTATTTATATCGCAGCCAATCCAACGCCTGCCAAGTTTTTGAGCAACAGCAGCAGTTGTCCCTGAACCAATGAAACAATCAAGGACTATGTCGCCGGGATTAGAGGAGGCTCTGATTATGCGTTCAAGGAGTGCTTCGGGTTTTTGGGTGTCGAAGCCTGTAATTTGCCCATGCGCATAACCAATACCTGCTACATCATCCCACCAGTCTTCTTTTAACTTCCCCCTTTTATCTAATAACTTAGCTTTCTCTTCAGGAGTTAAGCCAGTGAAAGAAGTCTTTCCTGCAAATTTTGTGGACTTCTTATATGGAAATCTAACCTCCTCAGTGTTAAAAGTGTAACCATCCGTTTTTGTATAAAATAAAATATTGTCATGTTTTCTTACAAAATACTTACTCGTTTGCGATGGTCCTGTATAACACCATACTATTTCATTTCTTAAATTTTCCTCTCCAAAGACTTCATCCATTAAAATTTTTATATAATGTCCCACATGCCAGTCCAGATGGACGTAAATAGAATCCTGTCTCTGCCAATAATTCTTTCAACAGCATCAACCTCTCATACATAAACTGCAGGTAATTATCATTGTTCCATATATCAAAATACATAGTCTGTTGTAAAACAGATGCAGAATCTTCATCAATTCTGCCTAAATTCTTTAACCCTCTCAATTCAACCCTTCTCACATAATCAGCACCACTTTTAAATGGTGGGTCAATGTAAATCAGGCCAATTTTTCCTCTAAAACCCAATTCAAGAAGTGTTGCCAAAACTTCTTTGTTATCTCCATGAAACAGAAGATTCTGCCAGTTGTCTTTTAGTTCATCATAAGTGGGGATATCAACTTTTCTTTCTTTATTTAACAGGTCAAAAATTTCTATTAACTGTGCAGGAAAACCCTTTACATAATCAAGCGGTCTTTTGCCAACCCAATGAAGCATTGGGCGGCCTTTAGCAGGAGTGATTTTGATTTTATCTGCTGCCATTTTTGCTCCTCCCTATTTTTACGCTACAAGTTCTTTAACATATTCCTCTCTCTGGCTCCATAGCAAAGGAATTATTTCATATTGTTTTAGTGCACTTATCAAGTCGGGATTTATTGACTGCTCCGTATCATTTAAAACACCATAAGCAGTAGAGTCAGATGCTCTTACCTCTTTTGTATCTGTCCATGAGAAGATCAAAGATGTGATGTTCTGCCTGTTAGGTCGGTTTATCGTTCTAAGTATTCTCTCTGGTTTTACTCTTGACGCCGGAATTACAAAGTCAAAGAAATGAACAAATCCACTCTTTCCAGCAAAGTTAACTGATGGAGTAAATCGTATCTCATTAAGTCGTAAAAATCTTTCTACATCTTCCCTAAAAAGACTTACCACCATTGGTGTCGCCATTACAAAAAGGTCATTTATAGACAATATTGCCTGAATGAGGTTATGCTTTTTTTGGGGGAAATTTTCAGGTCTTGCTTCTACAAAAAGTTCATCTCCATTAAGACGCACTCCAAATCCATTTAAAATAGAATGGAGAATCTGTCGTCTCTTTTCGGTTGTAAACTCACAACCACTTAATTTGAGGTCTGTTATAGTATGTCCATCATCAGTTAAAATAATCCCCCCATCTGACTTTTTTACATATATTTGCAAATGGTCATTGTGTCTATCAAGAAATGGGGTGGTAATTTCACATATACCATTTATTTCTTCAATACTTATCTTTTGACGAAGCCATTCAATATAAGTATTAACCAAATTTTTACAATCTTTTATCATGTAAATAACCCTCGTTGTATTATAGGTGGTTCAATTATATTACAATAACGAAAGAAATCCTCTAATGTTTTATAAAGGTCTGTTGTGTCTGGGAATTCGTTAGCTGGTGCAGGGATTGCCCATTTATCCATATAACCTTCTACATAAAGATGTAAATGAGGGCACTGTATAGTTTGTCCGTTGTATGAGCTAAGATGCTGTAAAGGAACAACATCAACTTCAGGATTGGTATGTGGCTGACCATCAATATCAAGTCGGATAAGGATAATTATTCCTCTATAGCGTTCCTGATATGTGCACCGTGTAAGTTTAATACTTCCCTTTCTGTTTATATCTAATAAAAAAGATTCTCCTTCATCTATTGAGATAATAGGTATTGTCAAAATTTCTCCGGGAGAGGGAAAACTATAAGTATCATTTGAAGTCCTCTTCTTTTTCAAAGCTATTAAAGCATTCTGCTTCAGATTGTGTAAGCATTACTGTTTTCCTCCATATCCATAAATTTCTTCTTTTACCTTGTTTATATTTTCAAATCCTATTTCATCTCTATCAGTAATTAAGATTTCATATTTCAATCTATCAGGATTTAATCCCTCAATTTCTCTTACTACTTTTTCTTTTTCAGAGTCTCTGTAAGGTTCTGCTTTTATCTCAACAATGAGCATCTTCCCGTTTTTCTTTTTTATTAAAAAGTCAGGTGTGTAGTTATGCCATCTGCCGTCTTTGCCTTTGTATTCAAATATAAAATCTGTTTTATTCGGGTCTGTTATTGCACCCGTAAAATAAATATCTTCAATATCTGCTGGGTTCTCGTTTAGCATTAATAATAACTGCTCAAAGAAATCTTTTTCTGGATTTGAGTCAAAATTATAGGGAGAGTAATGGAAACCAAAATCAAATTTATTTTCTTCTTTTAATTGCTCATATCTTAAGAGAAATCTTTCTTTATCTTTATGATATACAATTTCAGTTGTATAGATAGCCTGTCCTTCTTTTTCTTCTTTATTAAAACTTTGTGGTCTAATCAAAGCAAGGGCGACTTCAATTTCTTCTTCTGTAATTGTGTAATTTCTTAGTTTTTCTTCTAATTGTCTTTTAATCTCAAATGCATGACTCTCTGGAATTTCCCCATCGGGATAGAGTGCTTTTATTTTTTCATAAATCACCATAAGTGGCAATCTGTATACAGATGAGAGTTCGCAGGCAAAGGAATAAACATCAACAAAATCTTCCTCTACTATAAATTTCTCTTCTTTTTGGCTGATCAAAACACCATTCCGGTCGGGTATATCTTTCAAGTCATAAATAACTTTTTTATATTCTTCAGTTTTAGATTCGGGTTTTTGGAGTTCTATTAGTGTAAAATTTATACTTTTGTCAAGATTAATAACTTTTCGTTCTTTCTTTTTAAGGAGAAGTGGTGGAACCTCTGTTTTTCTTAAAATTAGTCTTTCTTTTCTTAAATCAGGTGATACTAAATTTAATGCGCGAAGTGTTTCTCCATATGTCTCTTTCAGTTGAGAGTCTAAAATTTTTACATTGGCTTGTGATAAGTATATCTTTGCTTTATGGATATTCCCTGTCGTTTGCCTTAAACAGCGAGATGCTGCTTGAAGACAGAAATTATTGCTTGCTTTAAGTTCTCTCGCCAGGGCAGTTGCAAACAAAGAAAGACAATTCCATCCTTCTGTACCTTTATTTACAAGAAGAAAGACTCTATATGACAAATGTGGGTCATTTATCCTATTATCAAATAAATCTTGTATTTCTGGTTTTGAATCACTATGAACTTCCAAAACAATTGACGGGTCTAAGCCAAGTTCTACTAATGTCTTTTCTACGACAGGCTTAAATTTTTGCAAATCTTCTATTTGAGGAAAATAAATAGCAAGTTTTGCAGGACTACCATCATAAATTCGGACATCCCTATAATTCCTGAAGAAGTCAGTAATTACATCTTCAATAAATTGTTCATCTTCAACATCAGGATAGGCAACGATATTACCTCTTACCTCCTTTAAAATCCCATCCTTAATTCCCTGGGATAACCCATACCAGTGAACTACATCTTTTAATATTTGCTTTCCATAATAAGGTGTGCCTGTAGTGTTAAGCACAACTAAAAGATTAGTTTGTTTAGCAAGGTAATCAACTGTTTGTCTAACTCTCTTTAATTCTTCCCCAAGTTTCATTCCATAAGTATGATGAGCTTCATCAGAAAATATAGCAAGATTAGAAAGTGAGGCAATTATTTGTAAACGCCTATTGGCTACCTCTTGCTTTATCATATCCTCTTGGGATGCATCAGCAAATAAGTCTTTAATCAGATTCCTTGTAATAGCCCGCTTTTGAATTCTTATTTTCTCTGTGTTTGTTACAACTATATTAAAACTACTTCCCCTAATTATGGGGATATCCTTTACGCCATCTCTTGTATATGTAAATTTAACTGTTGTGATAAGTTCTTTATATAATCTTGGTGGCAAGATTTTTTCGTAAGGTATATCAGAAAGTTCCTTTAATGCACCTAATATAGTTTTGCCTGGAGCAAAGACCAAGGCATTTTTAACAAAATTTGTGTTATCAGGATATTCCAGCGCCATTGCGAATTCAGTAGCAATAATTGCTCCGATTAGGATAGTTTTACCTGCTCCCATTGCCAACGCAAAAATATAACTCGGATATCTTAATAAAAGAGTTTCTCTTAGGACTTCCAATCTGTAAACTTTTGTAAACTCATCATCAGTTTTTATTTTTTCAAATATTGAGTCTATCCCCCCTCTACTCATAGTTTTTATCAAGTCTTCTTGTGAGATAGCGATATTTAAAGCTTTGAAAAGCTCTATCGGATCATCATAAAATTTTTTATACAAATCAAAAATATGTGGGGTTCCTTCTATAAGTCTTAAATACCAGTATGTTTCAAGTGCCTCAAATTGTGCCTTCCTTAAAAACCGTAGATTTCCTGTTTCAGTGTCAAGATTGAAGCCTAAAATATCAGAGATAGTGGGAAATGCGGATTGATAATTATTCTTTCTCCATTCTTGAACCTTTAATTTCAAAATGTTATGCAGAGTCATAATTAATTAGCCTCCAGGCTATATCAATTGACAACTTTTGAATACCCCATAAAATGCAAATTCTAATTCAAACAATTCTGAAGTATTGGGAAGCAATTCGTATTCAGATGGAAATAGATAAGAAGTTAATCTGGGTAGATTAGATATTGTATTAGAGTTTGAATTTCCTGTGTCAAATTTTTTAAACATATTGAATTATAATTAAGTTTTATGGATTGTCAAGCATCCATAAAATCTTAAATTGTAATACGCAAAAGGCGTGTTATAATTCCATTTTTTCACTTCTGGAACTTTATTTTGCGACAAATAGCACCTCCTCAAGGAATAAGAATTCCTATTACCTTTGATAAGGTCTTTAGTGAGTATGTTTTCTGGCTCTTTTCTCACATTACAGAATAATAACTATTTTCTTCTAAAAATCAAGATTTAATCTCAAATCAGATCACAAGGCCAAATTCATTCCAGAAACTTTAAAAATCTCTGGGCGTCATCAAAACTACTAATATTATTGAACATCACATAGCCGGTTTTATTTTTTATTCTTTCAGCCAGTCCTTTTAGTTCTATATCGTTGAATTGATGTTTATAACCTTTGCCACCGTGAAGGCGATAATAGAAAATTTTTCCATAAGTTGGCGCACGCAAAAATGGGTCAACAACATCAACCAAACCAAGTTCTTGGCAAATTTTTTCAACCTCCTCTGCTCGCCAACTTCCCCTTGATTCCCAGCCCAGTATAAAATCTTTTCTATCAATCTTATTGAAAAAATTTTTCATATTTTTAATATTTTCTCTTTCCGGTTTGAAACTCGGTGGAGATTGGAAGATGATTATTTTTGTTTTCAAGATTGTAGCATAATCTTTTAGTATCTCATAACATTTCAACACTTCCTTTGTGGGCTGAAAATTTCCTAAATTCTTTAAGTTTAGATTTTCTATGTGTCTTGCCCTTTTATAGGTCGGAGAATTTGCAGGATGGGTTATAAACTGGAATGCCTTTAAGACAAATTCAAAATCCTCTGGTGCCTCATCACGCCATCTTTTTAAATTATCACAATTAACAAAATCATAGAATATCGACTGGACTTCAACTACATTGAATATTTTATAATACCTTGAACGTGCCACCGGAAAACCACAACAACCAACTTTTATCATTTCTTCGGTTTCCATAGGTGTTTCTCATCAATTATATGGATTACATCAAAACCGAGTTTATTTAATTCGGCACCAATGAATCTCCGATGGCACTTCCAGGGCAGGGTCTCGGCACAGATGATGCAGACGGTTTTATTATTAGCAATTTTAACCAACTTATCTATCCCAGACTTGAACTCATTAGATTTTGTCCATTCTTCATATCCACCCTTACGATATCCACCAAGTTCATCTCCGAGATAGACATATTCAATCCCCTCTTTAATACAGAGAGGGGAAAGATTCTCTTTTTTAAAATCCTCAAATTTACTCGTGGGAAATCTACGCACATCCACTATTGTATCGATATGGAAATCTTTTATTATCTTGAAAAAAACCACTATTCCCCTTGTGCCAGTTCCAAGGGTGTAAATTGATTTTAACATAACAACCCAATTATAAGCCGCTCAATTTTTGAGTCAAGCCTTTTCTTTAGTGAGCTTCGTCGGAGTAGCGACTTCAGTCGCATCCATCACAGGAATAAATTCCCCTCTCCAAATCTCGCAAGGATCCTGAAAGGCGTAATGTAGCGTGCGATTCATCACACAAAATAAAATTTTCATTATTGGATAAATCCGGCCGCTGCAAGAGACCCCTTCCGACGCCCTCTTTTTGTCATTCTGAATGGCGCGATAGCGGAGTGAAGAATCTCGGGTATTTTAGAATATTTGAGGTTCTTCGTCTGCCATCCGCCACGATGTTTGGCGGATAAATGGTGGATTGCACCTACAATCTGATCGATCTGGTTTTTCTGGTCTGTTTAGTTTTTTTAGTCTATCTGGTTTTTTCTGGTTCATACATTTTCTCGAATACATCTTTGAGTATGCTGTTATACTACGGAGTAGAGAAACTTGTCTTGCGCAAAAAACGCAGAAAATCTTTAGAAATGTAGGACAGACCTTCGGGTTTGCAATTTGGGAAATCAAACTAAAAAAGTTGCCTGTCCATTTTATATTCCCCGGGACGGGGCAAAGCCCCGCCCCGATTTTTCAGAATACGATTCCTTAATTTATTAAACCAGCATAAAATCCAAGCCGCCTCTGGGTTCTATTCTTTTTCTCCATCTCCTTTTCCGCAAATTCCATAAGGATTGACATAGTGAGTCTCTTTTTGTTTCTACTTGCACAATCCATTACCGCATTAAGGATTGCATTTTTTATCTCTCCACCCGTAAGTTCATAATACTTACCAAATCTCTCAAAATCCACATCCTTATCAAGAGGTGTCTTTGGAGAAATCAATATCCGCCAGATTTTTGTCCTTTCATTTGCATCAGGAATATCAAACTTTAATTTCAAAATTATCCGGCGCGCAAAAGCCTCATCCATTACAACCTCACGGTTTGTAGTCAAAACAACGACCCCTTCAAACCTTTCAATCTCCTGCATAAGGATATTCGTCATAAAATTGAGCATCCTGTCTGTGCTATGATGTTCATAAAGGCGTGTACCAAAAAGGGCATCTGCCCCATCAAACACTAAGACACAATCCTCTTTCTTCGCCTGTTCAAATACCAAAACAAGGCTCTTTTCTGAATCACCAACCCAGCTATTAAGTATTCCGGCATAATTGGCAATACCAATCTTTTTATCTAAATAATGGGCGATAGCCTCACAGGTCGCGGTCTTGCCGGTCCCTGAAGGACCATAGAAGAGCATAGTGATAGCCTTGCCATATTTTATTGTCTCATCCAGACCTCAGTTTTTAAAGATGGAATCCCTGCTCTTTGCCTGGTATAGTAACCTCATAATCTCCCTTTTCTTATCAGGATCAAGCACAATCTGGTCAAGAGTAAGCACGGGTTCATGCACCTCAAGGGGTGATATCTCCTGCTCCTCTCGCTTAAAAAGTCTTCGCATCCAGTTAGGACTCTCTACTTTCTCTTCTAAATTGATTTTTCCTTTACCAACCACCTGTGTTATAACCTCTGAAGAAAAAGTAAAATCTGCCTCAAAAAGTATGTTTGAATGGGCATAGTCAACAACTTTAATAAGTTTTTTCTTTAGAAGAATCTCAAATAATCTATTTTTCTCAAAAAACTGTCCTGTGCTCTATCCAAGGAGTTGCAATAAATGCCTTCCTGAATACCCATCACGGTCTTTCTCTGCAATTTCAAAAAACATCAACAAAAGAACATACTTTTGCTCATTAGTTAATCTATGCTTCTGGGCTAAATCTTCAAAGGGAATGACAGTGCCATAACTCTGTGCCTTTTCAACAATCTTTGTCAGTTTTTTTCATATTGCTTTATCAATTTATTAATATGCCTTAGTCTATTTTTATAATATTTGACATCCTTGCCACCTTTATCAAATTCAAACTCACCATCTTGAATACGCTCAAATATCCCCATACGGGTATGAAAAAGCCGAAAGAGTTTATGAGCAACCTCCAGATATTTTGTATTTAGCCTTCCATTTTGTCTATTAGACATAAAACCTCCTTTCACTCCTTTTCCCCTTTCCCTTTGATAGAAGGTAAGGGTGAAGGGTAGTTTATTTAATTAACCTCAATCACATCCGGCTCTTCGGTCGCAGGAAATGGGAAGTTTATCAACAGAACAGATGTCTCTTTAGGCAGATTAAGATTATGATAATAATGCTTTGCCTGGGCAACCTCCTTAAGTTTTTCTGGCGGGGTGGCATAGATATCCTTTGCCACCTCTATTAATTCGTTTTTTAAGGTCTTCATAATTACCTCCTTTTCCTATTATTATTATTCGGAAAAATCCAAAAAATTTTTACTAATAAGGGATATTAATACCCCCTACATATATATTTCCAGAACAAGATAATTTATTCCAGGAATAAATATTCCTTTCAATAAGACCTCCATTTTTTAACCTCTTTTACCCCATTTTTCTTCTATAAAAATAAAAAAGTCCCGAAAAATCGGAACTTATTATCAAATATAAATTTCAAAAATCTCTAAACCTTAACCTATAATATTATATGCAAATTTCTCCTTTTGTCAAGGGGGAAATGCAAATGAAAATCCAGAATTCCCAAAAGTTATGAAATTTCAAGACTTTTATATTTCTATATCAAAATACCAGCACATTACTGTCACAAAAGAACAAAACTGCCGAAATTTAATAAGGTTTTTACATTAAGGTATAATTACGTCAACGTAGTAGCGCAACTTCTCTCGCGTAAACCAATTTAACCAATATTAATATGTGCCTGTCCCCTTTTTGCCCTCCCAAAATATTAATTTCTCATTTTAACATTTAGTCAATTGACAAAATGATAAAATGTGAATGAGAAATAAAACAATATTTTTATAGGTAGAGCAAAACTCCAGCCGTGCATTCAGAAAAACAAAAAATTGAAAAAGTAGCCTGTCCTTTTTTCAATCCTCTTGATTTTTATGTAAATAAAGATATAATTTAATGTATGAAGAAGAAAATTGATAAAGAGATAATTTTCATTGTTGAAGAGTCTCTTGATGGAGGATATGAAGCACGCGCCTTAGGATATTCCATTTTTACTGAAGCCGAAACACTGGAAGAACTACGTTTGGCGATAAAAGATGCAGTTAAGTGCCATTTTCCTAAGGGTAAAGTGCCACCTATTATCAGGATGCATATTGTAAAAGATGAATTAATTCCGGTATGAAATTACCCCGGGATTTAGGTGACGAAGAACTTGCCAAAATTCTTGCAAAATATGGTTTTCGTATCACCCGTCAGACTGGTAGTCATATAAGACTTACAACATTATTAAAAGGCGAATCCCATATAACAATTCCCAAACGCAAAGTCCTGAAGGTTGGAACATTAAACAATATTTTAACTCACATTTCACAATATTTGGAAAAAGATAAACAGAGTCTTTATAGACGAATTGTTTAGCAGTGATTAATCAATAGTGTCGTATCAATAGACATCATCCCAATGATTATTGACATCTTTGGCGAGATGAAGATAATTACAAATGCCTGGAGGATACCTTGAAAAACAAATGGATGGATTGGATGTTTAAAAAGATTGAAGAAGCCAAAAAGCGATATCATCAGCGTGAAAAGCGGAAAGTTAAGAGAGAATTACTTAAGAAGCATCAAGCTAATATTGAAAAAAGATTATCCTGGATTAACTACTATTATAAATTATTAGACGAAGGTAATAAAACCGCCAAGACAGCTGTTTGCAATAGATTTGATATTGATTACAAAACCTTTAACTTTTGGTTAAAGCGTTATGAAGAAAATGGGTGTAGTTCTTTGTCTCTTATCGATTTACCAAAACGGCCAAAGAATATAAAATTTAAGGTGCCCTTCTGGGCTGAGGTCTTGGTTGTTTTGGTTCGGGTAATCAGGGGGCTGGGTGCTGAGGCATTAGCTGCTGAATTTAAGCACCGTGGGATTTTTAATATTAGTCATCAAGGGGTGCGTAATATCTTTGTCCGTTATGGTTTGAATCATATTAAGCGTTTGAAGAAAAAACCTATCCAGCGTTATGAGCGGGGTAAGCCCAATGAGTTATGGCATATTGATATAAAAGGTCCATTCTGGATTAAAGGTGTTGGGAAGATTTAACACGATTGGAATTATTGATGACTATTCCCGGTATATTGTCTCTTGTGAATTGAGGATGGACCAGGAGATGGAGACGGTGATTGCCGAGTTAAAAGCGGCGATTGCAAAATATGGTGAACCTTTAGAGATTATCAATGACAATGGTTTACAATTTGTGAGTCTTCAAGAGGGTTGTTTAAATGGTTTTCAGAAGTTGCTTAATGAGTTGGGTATAAAGCAGATTCGTTGTCGGGTGCATACGCTGGAGACGAATGGTAAGATTGAACGGTTTTGGAAGACCTTAGAAGTGGAATGTCTTTCCTGGTATTATTTTACCTCGTTAGAGGAGGTTCAGGCGAAGGTAAAAGAGTTTGTTAATAACTATAATCATCATCGGTTGAGCAAGGCTTTAGGTTGGCTGCCGCCGGTTGAGCGGTATTTTGGGGAGAGAGTGAGTGATAAGGGGTTTAAGAATTTTTGGGGATTAGAGCATTTGGAGGCGGTAGATAAGGAACTGAAAGGAGGCAAATTTACTATGGAGGATAAGAATTTTAGCATGGTTCAGGAGGTGGTGTTAACCTACAGGCAAGTAGCTTAAAGAAGTACTTGACATATTCAGTATTTTGGAAATAATGTTACACTTGCTCTTTGAAAACTGATTCTTAAGAATGTCCTCCTGAATTTATTTCAGGAGAAGCGATAACAGAAGTGGCTGGGCATCTGTTCCTGTTTTTTTGTCCGCCAAACTGTTTGGCGGACTTTTCAGGAACTTGGATAAAAATAAAAAAATATTACCCGGAAACAATCTCCGTAATAAGGTCAATAAAGTCCTATCTTGGATGCCCTAAATACAATCCTTAAAAATTTTTGGATTGTAGTAGGAGGATGTCTATTGATACGACAAGATAAAGATGATGAACTTAAGAACTACAACCCCACCTATGAAGAATGCTGTGGAGTGAAGATTTATTCTGGGAAAGGTAATTTCATACGAGGAAAAAAATCGCATATCTGTAAGGTAGCGGTCCTTAATCTAGTTGATATTTTGGAGGCCAAAAATAAGAATGATACGATTGACATTGAGACACTAACCAAGTTATTGGAAAGGTGCATTGAGATTGTGCTCCAATAATATTCAAGATTGATTAACAGGGGTACGCAGATATTCAAACGCTGGGATATTAGAATCAAATAAAAAAATGCTAACAAAACGGTGTCCATCATGCAGAGAAAAGATACCCGATAAAGTAGTATTTTGTCCGCATTGCGGATATTCATTTAAAGCAGAAAAAAAGAAAAACAAGTATAGTGGTTGTGTCATCCTTATCGCAATACTAGCCTTATTGGTTTACATAGCATCGGTATTTATTTGTTTACCTGGGCTATTAATTACCCAATTTATATTTGGTATCTCATTAAAGATGGGTAATTTTTGGTTATTAGGGGTGGTTTTTTCTGGAGCAATATATGGTATATTATACTTGATTTCAAAAGACCCATCAATGGCAGGTAAAGTATATCTGGGTATATGCATTGTTCTCCTTATGTGCACCTATCCATTGTATCGGTGCGACTCTCTTTTTTATAAAAAACTCATATACAATACTTGGTATTGGGAATTTATAGAGCCGATAAGAAAAGATTTTGCAAGAGAATTTGAAAAACTTAAAGTCTTGAAAGAACCACCAATATTTGGTTTTGTAAATGCAAAAAGTGCCAATGTCCGAAAAGGACCTGGTATGGAAAATGAAGTAATCACTACATTGCACAAAGGTTATAAAGTAAGAATTCTAATACCGCAAGACGACTGGATTTTAATCCAATATGATTCTATTTATGAAGGCTGGATGCATAAATCGCTTTTAAAACTGAAAGATTCTTTAGAGACCAAAATAAAATGAGGTGATTTAAAATGATGTTTTGCCAGAAAAAAATCAAAATAAAAAGTAGCCCGCCTTTTATATTTTCTTCCACAATGAATCCTCGTTTTACTCATAAGGATTTTCATCACCGGGGACAATTTTAACTATCTCTTTACGCCGATTCCAGATTTCCTGGAGCATCTGGGCAAAGGTGAGATCTTTTTTATCAAAGATGGCAAAGATGGGCGCAGATACGACAATGCCATCACTCATTTTTAACATATCCGATAAGGAAAAATTTCCAATGTCATAGAGATATAACGGAATATTCCCCTGCCAGACTTATGTCGTTAGCATTAACCGCTCATTGTCATCATTGTATTTCCCGGCATAATAATCATCAAAATTAAAATCTTCAGAAATTATTTCCCAACTACGGGAGGTAAAATTCACTTCGTATTTCATATCACCTCATATATGTTATATGTAAAAATTGAAATTTGTCAAGATACAATGAAGACAAAGAAGAAGACAGGATGGTTTTTTTCTTTGTCTATATTGTTGTCGCTCATTAGTTTGAAGTCGCACAATTCCACTTCGTAAGTAAAAGGAAGTTTCAGGAAGTTTCTACTGGAGTAGTGAAACCTGTTTCGCACTAATAACACCACCCCACTCTTAAGTGGTTTTTTTAATGGAATAATAAGCGCTGTCTCGTGCAGATACTACAAATTTTAAGAAACATATCGACATTTCAATATTTAAACAATTAAATAATTGTTTAAGTGTCTAATTGTAGGAAGAACGGATAAATTTTGTAACAAAATGGTTAAGAGCCAAAAAGATAACCATTGACAAACAGGTGGTTGGTAATATAATACATTATGAATAGGGCTTGCTATCGAATTTCAGCAGTGAATAGAACAATCCTGGAAAGAAAGAACACTGCTCTCATCATTTCTGCAGTATTGTTCCTCTGGCTAAGTAACATCTATGCATATTTTGATGAACAAGAACCGGCTTTGGCACCTTTGACATTATGGACATCCGATGTTCTGAGAGAGGGTGAGGTCTTTTTCTGTCCATGGGGATGGACTGCGGCCGGTATAAGCGATCGCGTGACATTAGAATGGGACTGGAAACTGGCGCTGGTCTTGTGTCCTGCCGGTTATATTAAAATGAATTGCCTGCGCAATAAAAACTTCGGCCTCTCAATAGATATTCTCGATTATTATATAAGGCCACATCACTTGTCGATACGGTTGAGGACCTATTCCCAGGGTATGATTATGTTGGTTACAAGGTTTCCGGGAATATGGGATGGCTGCACGCGACCGCGACCAGGAACATTACTCCAAAATTCAGGGTTCACGCGACCACAGGGGTGTCATATCACCATTATTATAAACTGTGGCGAAAAGATCCCCTGCCCCGGCTCGAAGTGGAGCGCACCGACGCTTTCAGTCCTGACCTGTGGTTCGGACTGGATTACAAGTATAATAGGATGTTCCGATTCCTCGGCATAGTTCTCTACGGCAACTCCTTCGGATTCTGGGATCAGGTCCCGCGCAAGCTCCAATTGATTGCCGGGGTCAACATGGCGCCTTTTCCTGACAGCTGGTGGGGCGTTTTTCGCAGGATGCGCTTTGACATTGGCGTGTTCAACACTTATTTCTTAGAGGTCGAAAAAGAGCAGGGTTGGTTTCCAGCGCTATACCTGTACTGGCAGTTTCAATTATTCTAAATAACGAAGTAGCGCCACTCTTGTCGTTTAAATTCTAATGGCTATAACATAGCATACGAAATATGATGGTTTTGGTTCGAAAGTGCGATTTGGTGTTCGGGGCGTGGCAACGACATCGGGATGGTTTAGTATTAGAAACTGTATTTTACCTTCAGGAAGACCTCGTCGTCTTCTTTCATCATACCAAAGTTTGTCCCTTCTTTTCCATCAATGAGCCGGAGTCCAATTGATAGTTCGCAATCCTCAACCGGCTTGTATGATACTTCAGGCATATAGACAAATGCATAGTTATCTTTAATATCCGAGAAATCCTTTATCTCCAATCCACCACTTAAAGGCATCAGTTTCAACCGTTCCTCAAGGAGTTTCCATTCCAGTCCTGCGAGCAGATAATCCTCTATCTCTTCATTTCTTTCATAAAAGAATCCGTGTGCATACTGGAGATTGATATAAATTCCATTCTTGAATGTATAATCAGTGCCGATGACATATTTTGCATAGGGTTTTTTATCAAGGATGAGTGAATCAATCACACTCATACCGAGCTGGGACATATCAATCCTGTAGTTTATACTCTCAGGAAAGAAGAGCGCACATTCAGCCCATATCCCAATATCCTTTATTGCACCGGCAAAATCAAATCCTATCATCTGCATCTCTGGAAAGGAGAGTGTATTATAGATATTTACCTCACCGGACATCCCTGCAGGAACGATTGTAGTATTGGTTAAGATTGGAATACCATCCCTTATACTGGCGTAACTCAAGGAAAAGTCAAGACCAAAGAGATTCTTTTTTAACCTCACACCATTGAGGGAATTTTCTATTGCATAATCAGGCATAGCAATTGAGTTGGTGATATTCAAGGGTATTAGCCCGGGCGGAAGATTTATCTCTGAATTCTTTGTATTAAACCAATCTTCCTGAGGTAGAACCGCAGGTGTGAACCGGGGAATGAAGATATAGGATAGGTTAAAATCTTTCACATAACCATCAATCTTGATACCATTGGACGAGAGGTGCCTGCCAAAGTCCCAGATATCTTCAAGGTCAAGGGGATTTATATTATCCGTGGGATTTATTTTATCTGCAGTTCCCCAGGCGATACGCTGACGTCCGATGCGGATGTCGAAGTTTTTCAGAGGAAATTTTAAAATATCTATGTATGCCTCTCTGATATCAAGATTGAAGGGTGTGATTTTTTCTTTTGAATACAGGTCAGAGAGGTTTGTGATATATGGTAATCCGAATGAACGGAGCCAGATTTCGCTGTGGAATTTCAGGTTTTCTGAGATTGTCTGTTCAGGGCTCAGACTGAGACGATATTCTTCAAAAGAAAGTGGATAATCTTCTTTTAGAAAGAGGCGATGGTCAGTTGAAAGGTATCCAGACCAATCAAGGCTGAACCCAATGTTTATAAACATAACGAATGCAAGTATTTTTATGGTTTTTATTTTTGCCATTTTGACCTCCTTTCACCCCCTCCTTTTTTCTCCCCCTTCAAAGGGGGAGGGTAAGGAAGGGGGTGTTTCATTTTGATCTCCTTTAACATATCATAAAAATAGGGCAATTGGAGGCAATTGGGGGCAATTGAGGGCAATTGATTGTTTTATGGTTAGATGGTTCCATAGTTAATAACCATTAAACAATTTAACCATATAACTATCCAACTATTTCTATTCCATTTTCCTATTTACTGAGATTCCTTTCGGTAAAGATGTCATCACCAAGACCGGTATCAAGTTTAACTTCTTCCATCGCCATTTCGGTTTTATTTCCGCTGCGCAGGTCCTGCATCAGGTAATTCTTCGGAATTATATAGTCCTTTATCCTCTCGGTCCTGGTGACTTCCATTATCTTTATCATCTCACCCTTTTTATTAAAATACTCTGCCTTTATTGGAAAGAAGTCGCTTTTGCGCACATAGAGATTCATCTTTGAATATTCTGATACAATCCCTGATTTAGGGGTCAATTCAAGGACATAAAAATCCTTTTCTTCTTTAAGTATCTCTGGGTTCCATTTATCCGAGTAGTTCTTTGCCTCAAGGTCTTCATAGGTAAAGTCTGTTCCGACAAATTTCTGATTCTTCACATGGGCAGCAATACGCCTGGTCTTCTTGTAGGCAGGAAGATAGACATACATAATATCATCGGGTAAAGATAGAAATCCTATCCCTTTCTGGTCTGCGGGTGAGATGACCTTTACCAGCCTTTTGTTATTTGCCTTTTGATACATCTGGACCTCACGATTCTTTGTATCACCATTCTTATTGATGATATTTATCTTCATCAAGGCAGAAAGGTCCTTTGGTGCAGTTAGGACATCATCAACCCTGAGCAGAATCTTCTGGGCATCAAGATTCTGCTCAGCATTTGTAATCTGTAGCATAATGAGAAAGATGAAAAAGAGCTTCATTTTGACCTCCTTTCACATATCATAAAAATAAAGCAATTGGGGCAATTGAGGGCAATTGGCGGCAATTGGGGGCAATCATTCAAATTATCCCGGTTAGAAACCACTCCTACAATTGCCTTAATTTGCCTCATTTTGTCCTTTCTTTTAACAAGATTATCGCGGGCACAAGGGTAGTCGCACCAAACCCTGAACTCAACATCGTTATGCCTAACAATATTCCGAATCTTGTGATGGGAACGAGATTTGAAAAGATTAGAACCAGAAACCCAAGCATCACAGTGAAGACATTGACCATAATTGCGCTTCCGGTATATTTTATTGTATTAAGGACTGCCGTTTCTGAATTTTTATTTTTCCTTTCATAATAATAGCGATTCAGAAAATGGATTGAGTAGTCAATGCCAATTCCAATACAGATACTTCCTACAAGCACAGTTGCCACATCGAGTGGAATCTGCAATATCCCCATTGAGCCGAAGAGCATTGAGAGGCTCAAAAATATTGGAATAATGCCTATCAAACTATTTATCGCAGAACGGGTTAGAAATATAAGGCAGATAAATATTGATATAATCGCAATGACAAGGCTGTATAACTGACTCTTCAAAAGGCTTTTATTAAGATGTTCATAGACAACTGGAGAACCCGTGAATTCAAATTGATAAATATGGTTTTTCCTGAATTTTATATATTCCTGGATTTTTTTGATGACAAATTCACTCTCTTTATTGTATGCACCAGGGGTCATTGCCTGTATCAATCCTTCTGTTTTATCTTCGTTTATGAGTTGTTTTAGGGTTTCTTCTCCTTCAAGCAAGAAATAGAGATTGCTTATTTTTTCTCTGGTATCAGGAATTCTCTTTCCTTCACCCATTGCATCATTCATCTCTTCAATGAGGTCAATGATTGATTGTGGATGGTGAACGCCTTTAAGGGTGTCAAGAAAGTTATGGAGATCCTTCATTGCATTGAGCACTTCGGGTTCCTGCAAATCACCTTTAACAAGAATCTGGACCGGAACTGAACCACCAAAACTTTTTTCCATTATTCCTTCAGTGACCCGGATCGAACTGCCGGGCTTAAAATAATCAAGAAAATCAACCTTTGTTTTTATAAGAGGAATACCTGATAAAAAGCCCAACCCGATGATTGCCCCAAGGATACATACAAGTTTTTTATGGTTTATCACCCAGATACCCATTCTTTCCATCAGGGAATTTATGAATTCAAGATTCTGTTTTTTATTTGTTTTGCTGTATTTGATACTGCCAAGTATCGCCGGGATCAGTGTAATACTTATTACAAATGCGATGAATATACCAAACGATGTGAAGATCCCAAACTGCTGGATCATTATGAGATAAGAACCAAAGATAAAAGAGACAAAACCAATGATGGTTGTTAATGCTGCAAGGAATACAGGGATAATCACCTTTGAAAGGGAATTCTGTGCCTTGAGTTTTGGATCATCTGCTTGCTCCTCAAAAGATTTACAGATGACATGAATTGCATAGGCACTGCCTACAGCGATGAGGATTGCTGGAGTTGTATTGGTTATGACGGTGAGCGGAATCCTTAATAATGCCATAAAGCCGAGCGTCCATAATGTGCTGATTCCAACACTTATAAGTGGCAGAATGATATTCAGCACACTACCGAAACTTAAATAGAGGATTATCAAAATCATCAGGGCAACAAAGGGCATAAGGACTTTCAGGTCCTTGATGATTAAATCATTTATCATATTCAACTGGAATGGCAGCCCGGCAAAATAGGTTTTTATTTCTAAATTTGCATCTTTCACAACCCGCTCAATATCCTTTGCAACCTTTGATTTATCCCCGTCTATTCGGCATATAATCAAAGTCGTCTTTCCATCTTCAGAAACAAGGCGATTGCGGTATATTGTTTTATTCAATGCATAATCTCTTATTCTATTCAAGGTTTCCTGGTCTGGCATATTATCTTCGTCTATTAATTTGCCAATCTCCAAACCTTCTATAGTCTTTTTAATATCAAGAATATTTGTTAAACTTGTGACGTAGGTAATGCCATCAATCTGTTTGAATTGTCGGGTCAAATAATCAATTGATTTTATGGTTTTCAAATTGAATACATCTTCTGCCTGAACTATTACAATCCCCAGACTATTACCACCATATTTTTCACTGATATAATCAAGGAGTTTCACACCAGGGTCGGACTCTGGAAGATAACTCGCCATATCGGCATTGACCTTTATATTTCTTAAACCTATTGCAAATATGATACTCAAAACACATACGAGTCCGATCACCAATGAATGATTTTTGATGATGAATTTAGAAATCTTTTGTTGAGCAGGCATTAGTTCTCCTTTCACCCCCTCCTTATTCCTCCCCCTTCAAAGGGGGAGGGTAAGAGTGGGGGTAATTTATCTCCTTATTGAATTTTTGACTAATAATGTTTTTTGGTCGAAAATTCTGAAAAAATTTTTTATCATTTCTTTAAAATCCCCCGATACAGCATCTCAAGCATTGCCTCGGTCTTTTTTTCCAGTCTGGCAATATCCTCTTCAGTTCCCCAGAGGTATTCAAAACCCTTTAACGCCATCACAAAGTAGTTTGCCGCCAGTGCTGGGTCAGGGATAGAGAATATCCCTTTTTTAATGCCTTCGCGTAAGATATCAAGGATGAGTTTAGTCTCATAACGGTCATAATTCTCACGGAACCGCTGGATGAAGTCGTATTCCTTGAAATATTCTTCGCGGAACGAACTGTAGAAATGGGCAATACGATAAAATACCCTCATCCTGGTGAGGACATAGATGGTCAATTTTTCCTTCGGGTCACTGACCGCAGAGAGGGCATTCTTAATCTCATCCTTTACAACCTGGGCTTCTTTTTCCACGACCGCAAGGAAGATCTCTTCTTTGTTTTTGAAATAGTAATATATTGAACTCTTGCCCTTTCGTGCGGCACGGGCAATGGAATCCATTGTGGTCTTACGATAGCCAAAACGGGCAAAGACATACCTTGCTGAATTAACTATTGCCTCACGCATCGCTCGCTTAGAAACGGTCATAAGCACCACCATTTTGATTTTTCGACCAAAATCGTTTTTTATTCAAATGCATAGCCTATTATAATCAAAAAATGAAAACTGTCAAGGGGTAAATTAATGTGGGGAAATATACTTAAAAGTGTGGAAATTGTTCTTAAAAATAAAAGAAAAATAATACTTGACAAAACGGGTATTTTATATATAATTTTGCCAAAGGAAGCATTATGAATATTTTGCTTCTTTATCTATTAGGGGCAACAATCATTCCAAGCCCTATCAGGGTTATAAAAGATTGGCAAAGGGCACATCTCGGTCAATTTCATATAAAATCAGATGCGAAATTTCTCAATCCCTGGAACTGGAATTTTACCGGACCGGAGGGCGGTGAGATATTGTGGGTAATCGCCAATCCTAATGCACCAAATCTGGCACTGGCACTCTCTGCCAATGATGTGTGGCGCACTACCGATGGTGGGACAAACTGGAACCTGTGCCTTGAGAATTGTATGCCCCAGGCTGGTGTGATGTGCACACAATCTCGTGGCATCATTATTGATGGCAATGGCACGGTCTGGGCGACTTTGAATGGTGGGGCGGACTGGGCAGAGGTATTATATACCAATGGTTTTCAGTGTGGCAGTTTTGATGTGCCTGACACGGTCGTCTATCTTGTAGATAGTCTTCCACCAAGACTCCTTCGTAGCACAAATTCAGGATTGTCCTGGCAGGTTGTTCAGACATTTAACCAACTTGACTATGTTGATATTGTTGTTCATTCAAAGAGTTCACCAACCACATTCTGGCTCATTGGGCATAAGATGCCTGATGATACACTTGCTTATATATACTATTCACCTTCAGGTAATTTTATTGATACAATCCTTGCAGGTGAGATAACAGATCTCCAGGTGAGTCCTTATAATCCGAATATGATTCTCATCGCCACAGATGCCGGTATTTATCAGGCAACATCACCGTCCGGTCCCTGGACCAGGATGAATGAACCCTATGCATTTGGTCTATTCCAGGCTGTGGATATTGAATTTACTGGAAATGATTCTGTCATTGTATCAAGTTTTTTTCAGCCAGGCATCTTTACCGGTAGAAGGCAGTATGGTGTCTGGTTGTTTAATCGAGTGGAATCAAGGGAGATAGGAACATTTATGGCTCCTGCTGGTGCCGGCACATTCTATTGTGGAAGTATTGGCAAGGGCGTATTCAAATCAATGAATAATGGAACCTCCTGGCAGGTTATGCGCAATAACCTCTATGCCCATGCCCTTATCTCTCCTGGAAATGCAAGTGATATTAATAATACGACTGCTTATTTCATCGGTCTTGGTGGCACCCCTTACAGAACACAGAACTGGGGTGGTTTGTGGGATACCCTTAATGTCAATTTCTTATTGATGGGTTCGGCAATTGAGTTAGCACCGACAAATCCAAATTTTCTAATCGTCTCGGCAATGGATATCCAACTTGCAGGAATGACTCCAAGCATCGGCACGATATTCCGTTCCACAGACAATGGACAGAACTGGGAAAAGGTTGATTCCACTTATCTTGTAAATGACTTTTTGATTACGAGTGACCCGAATATAGTCATTGGTGTGAGCGACCGTATTATTATCCGTTCCACTGCGGGTGGAAACAACTTTATAGAGGTTTTTGAAAAACAGAGTTCCTTCTCAAATCTTGTTGGTCTTGATACAATATTCGTTGCAACCTATGATTCAACATTTGTGAGTTATGACCGGGGTGCAAATTGGACAGGTCTTATTGACCGTGGAGGAGAACTCGCCTATGATAATACCCGTAAACTACTCTTTATTGCAGGCGAACAATTATACAGATACAATTTGAATACCTCAACCTTTGACAGCCTTCCTTATTATCCCATAACTGTTTCGGTATCTCCTAATGGAAATCTATACTTCCTGCACTATGTTTCTCCAAATGTGGTCCTGGTTGCCCGTTCATTTGATGGAGGAAATACAATTGAACAGGAAACATTTCCGATTTCTATCTACTGGTCGGGTGGTCTGCGTGCAGGAAATGCAGGTGTGTTCTATTACCAGCCTGGAAGGGGATTCTGGTGTAGCAATGATATTACCCAGATGATTGGCGAAGAGGCAAAAGCAGGTAATCTTTCAAAACTTATGATACCGACGCTGGTAAGAAAAGGAACAAATCTGAAGATAGAATTTTATGGGAAAAACAAACCTTCTATTTTCATCTTCGATGCCTGTGGACGGGTTGTAAAAGTGCCTTATCAGATTGAAAAAGAATATAAGAGATTTTTTATCCAATGTAAGACAGAAGATTTGAGCAATGGTGTCTATTTTCTGATTTTGAATGACAGCAGAGAAAATTACAGAAAAAAAATTGTAATCTACTAAAAGGAGGAATTATGAATTCCATAATCCTTTGTTTATTCCTGCTCGATCCAAACCCAATGATACCGAATATTTCACCGCTTGCTTACGATTCTTCAAATGTCAGATTCATTGGAAACTGGCCCTTTGGCCCGGCAAATGCAGTAGCACTTGATATGTCCAGAAATCTGGTCTTTCTTGGTGCTGGTGGTGGGATAAACATCATAAACCTATCAAACCCATCAAACCCTGTTGAGGTTGGTCAGATAAAGACCAGGGGTCTGGTTGAAGGATTATATTATTTGAATAACCGAATCTATGTTGCCGGAGGAAAGTATGGGATGGAGATTTGGGATGTCACAAACCCTTCAGCACCATCAAAACTTGGGTATATCATCACCCCTGGGTATGCCCGTGATGTCTTTATCTCGGGCAGTTATGCGTATATTGCTGACTGGACAAATGGATTAAGGATTATAAATATCTCCAATCCTGCAAATCCTGTTGAAGTAGGATACTGGGATAATGATCCAGGGCTAACGATGGCAGTCTTTGTCAGCGGCAATTATGCATACCTCGCAGATTATGATATGGGTGGATTAATTATCATTGATGTCTCAAATCCTACTAATCCACAACAGATAGGAAGTTATGATACACCAGGGATATGCTGGGATGTCTTTGTTTCAAGCCCTTATGCCTATATTGCAGACTTTGTTGGAGGACTACTGATACTGAATATTTTAAATCCTGCAAATCCATATTATGTTGGTTCTTGTTTTCCCCAGGGCTGGGCAATGGGTGTGTGGGTTTCAGGTAGTTATGCCTACCTTGCTAATTTTGATGCCGGACTCAGGATAATCAACATCAGCAATCCATCTTCTCCTTTTGAGGCTGGATATTATAATACACCTGGAAATTCTTTTGAGGTAATGATCTATGACAATTATTCCTATGTTGCTGATGGACCCGGAGGATTGAGGATTGTTAATGTATCAAACCCATCAAATCCATCAGAGGTAGGTACATTCACGAGTTTGAATTATACGAGGGGGATATATACAACAGGCTCCTATGCATATCTGGCGAATGATTATGGTGGACTCCAGATATGTAATATTTCTAATCCCAATAATCCAATCAGAGTCGGCTATCTTGATACACCAGGGATATGCTGGGATGTCTTTGTTCAGGGCAATTATGCCTATGTCGCAGACTATTTGTCAATGCAGATAATAAATATTAGCACACCTTCAAATCCCTATGAGGTTGGTTCCTGGAGCAGTCCTGGTTTAGCACTTCAAGTTTATGTCTCTGGAAATTATGCCTATGTTGCAGACTGGAATATGGGTTTGAGGATACTCAATATTTCAAATCCATCAAATCCTGTGGAAGTAGGTTATTGTATGCCACCCCAGTGGGTGCACAGTGTCTTTGTCTCAGGGAATTACGCCTATGTTGCTGATACATCAATGGGGCTTGTTATCATCAATATTTCAAATCCATCTGCACCGAGTATAGTTGGTGTTTGTGATATTCCGGGTTATGCCTGGAGCGTCTTTGTCTATGGTTCGTATGCCTATGTCCTTGACTGGTATCAGGGATTGAGGATCATAAATGTATTAAACCCTTCAAATCCTTATCAGGTAGGATTCTGCGGTCTTTCTGGTTTTAATGAAGACATCTTCATCTGGAATAACTATGCCTATATTGCAGGATATCAGAGCGGTTTAAGAATAGTAGATATCTCAAATCCCACCAATCCCCATGAGGTCGGCTATTATATCACTGCGGACTATGCCTATGGAGTCTCTGTGGCTGGAAATAATGTTTATATCGGTGATTACAGTGCAGGTCTGCAGGTTTATAATGGTCCAATTGTATCCATTGAGGAATCAAAAGAATCTGCCATGCATAATCCATTGCATATATTTACAAATCCCATCAGTCCTCTTGCAAATATAAATCTACCTCTTGATGGAACAGTCCAAATTTATGACATCTATGGAAGGGCAATTTCCTTTCAATCGGATTACAATAATCTAACAAATAGGCTTGAATCCGGAGTCTATTTTCTTAAAATAAGGGATAAGGTTTATAAATTTGTTGTGGTGAAATAAGCACGAGAAATAAAAACTAATAAGTTAAAAATAAATTAATGTTCCTTACAGTTATCTTCTTTCTTTTGACTCAAAGTCCACAGGTTCAATGGGCAAGGATTTATGGTGGTGATGGAGATGATTATACACGCGCAGTCTTAGAATTTCCTGATAAAGGATTCATCGCAATTGGCTCAACAAATTCTTCTGGCAGTGGTGGTTATGATGTTTATGTCTTCAAAGTTGATTCCTCTGGTTATCCATTATGGTCAAAGGCATATGGCGGAACTGGAGATGATTATGGTTATTCATTCTGTGCTACATCTAATAAATATTTGATTGTGGGTTCCACTGATTCTTATGGCCATGGTATGCGTGATATATTTTTGATAAAGATAGACGAAAATGGTGACTCGATATGGACAAAGACATACGGCGATTCACTTGATGAAATTGGATATTCAATTGTCTCAACAGGAGATGGTGGTTTTTTAATTTGTGGCACGACCAATTCATCCTCTGCTGGAGGTTATGATGTTCTGGTTATGAAATTAGATTCGCTCGGCAATGAAGAATGGACAGGGCTATATGGTGTGAATCTTGATGAAAGTGGTTTCTGTGTTAAACAGACCGCAGATTCAGGGTATGTTGTTTGTGGAACCGCATATGTCAATCTCTTAGGCTATGAATGGTGTTTATTAAGATACAATCGACGCGGCAACCTGGTCTGGGATACTTTTCAGGGTAGTTTGAATGATGATTATGCCTATTCAATCGAGGAGATAGGTGAAAAGGATTATGTCATTGCTGGGAATTTCAGTTATGAACTCTATGTAGTGAGGGCAGATACCGGAGGATTGAATATATGGATGTTGATGCAGGGTGGTGCAGGAACAGACTGCGCCTATTCAATCAAGCAAACTTCAGATAATGGTTATATCATTGCCGGAATAACGAATTCCTATGGTCCGGGTGACAATAATGCGTATTTAATAAAGACCTATCCTGACCAGGTCGGTATATTAGAATCAATGATAAATACTCAATCAGGAATTTATTTTAATGCCTTTCCCTCACCCTTCAGTGATAGATTGGGAATCAGATACATGATACATAATGCAGGATACAGGATACAGGATACACGATACAGGGTACCGGATATAAATTTGAGGATTTTTGATGCCAGTGGCAGAATGGTGCGGGATTTTTCTCGGTTGACGGTAAACGGTGAACGGTCTACGATTATCTGGGACGGCACTGATGATTCAGGGCATAGACTTCCTTCTTGGGTTTATTTTGTGTATTTTGAGGCAGATGGATATAAGAAGGTTGAGAAAGTGATTCTATTAAAATAGAGAAGCGGTTTCTGAGGGATTCTGCAACATTTTTTAGGCAGGCGGAAAAATGTTGCAGAATTTCTATGTCTTTATTGACGGTTTCCGCGTTATAGATATAATTGATTTATGCACCCCGGGATTAGAAACAAAAAGAACATTTTGCTGATTATCATTTTCTTTATATTTTTAATCAATTGCAGTTCGCCTTCAGGCAAGAATCACGAATGCAGGTTCTGGGGTATAATCTTTTCTAC